>Ga0134103_1000901_pt1 | contig 31780 bp, 26 predicted proteins | sample 14_taG_2_FD_94445 | JGI IMG/M metagenome (GOLD analysis project Ga0134103, IMG submission 94445) | Switchgrass degrading microbial communities from high solid loading bioreactors in New Hampshire, USA - 14_58_20_212_A1 metaG | ecosystem: Engineered > Bioreactor > Semi-continuous > Anaerobic >...
ATGAGCGAAAAACTGTCCGCCGGTCCGTATGGCGGGCTGGTGCTCGGCGAGGCGCTGCTCGAATCGATGCGCGCCGCCGATCCGGCCGCCACGATCCGCCAGGCTACCGGGCCGGTGCTGATCATTGCAGCCACGGGTGACACGGTCGTGCTGCCCCCCGCCGCCGAAGCCTACGCCGCGTCGCTTGGCGGCAAGGGGACGCTGCGCTGGTTCGAGGGTGGTGACCACACCTTCCAGCATCCCGACTGGCGGCGGACACTGTTCGCTTGGACGATCGACTGGTTCCGCCAGCAGCTCGGTTAGCGCGCCGGAAACGCGCCACGATGCCGCCCTTCCCGACTGGCCCATTACCGCGCCCCATCGGCCCGTATCTCGTCATCAGCAAGATCGGCGCGGGCGGCATGGCGAACGTCTACCACGCGCGCCACGCGCAGACGGGCGATGAGGTCGCGCTCAAGGTGCTGGCGCTGCACCTGGAGCAGCAGCCGGAAGCGCGCGCCCGCTTTCGGGAAGAGGCCGCGCTGGTGCAGTCATTGCGGCACCCGCACATCCTGCCAGTGTACGACTACGGCGAGGACGGCGACATTCCCTATCTGGTGATGCGCCTGCTCGGCGGGCGTTCGCTGCGGGACCTACTGACCGGATCGCCGCTCGCCTTGAATGACGCGGCCCGCTACGTGCGGCAGCTTGCGGGCGCGCTGGCAGCCGCGCATGCATGCGGCATCGTACACCGCGACGTCAAGCCCGCCAACGTGCTGCTCGACGACGAGGGCGCACCCTATCTGGCGGATTTCGGGATCGCGGCCGTGCTCGGCGAGGCAACACCCGGCGAGTTTGTCGGAACCGCGGCGTATGCCTCGCCGGAACAATGCGTGGGCGAGCCGGTCGGCCCGGCCAGCGACCAGTATGCGCTCGGCGTGATCGCGTTTGAACTGCTGACCGGCCGCCGCCCGTTCGAGGGGCCAACCGCGCTCTCCGTCCTCTCGCAGCACCTCACCGCAGCGCCCCCCGATCCGCGAGCGTTCAATCGCGCGCTGCCGGATGCGACGCGCGCCGTGTTTGAGACGGTCCTCGCCAAACAGCCCGCGCAGCGTTACGCGGATGCCCTGGCGTTCAGCGCGGCGCTCGACCGCGCGCTGGGCATAGGGGAGTAACTGAATTTCGCGCCACCTCTCGCCGAAAGGGGGCCATCATGCGCTCGCTACAGGAAATGCCGCTCAGCAGGCGGCTCGCGCTTGGCGTCGTACAGGGCGCGCTCGTGATCGGGTTGCTGGCGCTCGTGCTGTTCGCAGCCGCCGGAACGCTCGACTGGCCGCGCGCCTGGCTGCTGCTCGCCGTCTACGCGACCGGCTACGCGATCTCGACTACCCTGCTCTTTATCCGCGTGCCGGAGTTGATCGACGAGCGGCGCAAGCCGCACGCGAACGTCAAACGGTGGGACAAGCAGTTGGTGCTGGCGTATCAGGCGATGTACTTCCCAACGTTCGCCGTCTCCGGGCTGGACCGGCGCTATGGCTGGTCGGATGTGCCGCTTGGCGTGTCGCTGGTCGCGCTGGCGGGCGTCGCGGTGTTCTTTCTGCTGGTGACGTGGGCTCCGCTCGTGAACCCGCACCTCGAGACGTATCTCCGCATCCAGACGGAGCGCGATCACACCGTCATCGATCGCGGCCCCTACCAGTTCTCCGCCACCCCGCCTACGCCGGACTGGCGCTGTTCTTTCTGACGCTGCCCATCAGCCTCGGATCGTGGTGGGGCGTGGCGCCGGGCGCGATCGCGGCCGCGCTGGTGCTGATCCGCACTGCGCGCGAAGACCGCACGCTGCGCACCGAGCTCCCCGGCTACGACGCCTACGCGCGGCGCGTGCGCTTCCGCGTGCTGCCCGGCGTGTGGTAACCCCGCGCCGCCCGAAACGAGCTAGAATCAGCGCCATCAGGGGAACGCGTAGAAGGAGCCATACGCATGAAAGGACGTGCCTGGGTAGTTGCGCTGGCGCTGGTGGCGCTGGCTGCGGTGAGCCCTGTCATGGCGCAGGGCGATCTTCCCTCTCGTGACGAGCTGGACGATGGCTGGAACTGGCTGGCGCCGGGCGGCGAAACCACTTGCTCCGACGGATCGCCCTACCAGTTCGCGGTGCGCGAGGGGCCGGGCGAGGACTTGCTGATCTATTTCCAGGGCGGCGGCGCGTGCTGGTCGGCCTTGACGTGCGCGCCGATCAACCCGACCTTCCTGCCAGCCGTCGTGCCGGAGTACATCGAACAGCAGGGGGATGGCATCTTCAACCTGGAGCATCCCGACAACCCGTTCGCTGATTACGACATGGTCGTGATCCCGTACTGCACTGGCGACGTGTTCATGGGCGACAGTGTGCAGGAATACGGCTCCGGCGCCAACGCGGTGACCATCCGCCATAACGGCTTCACCAACGCGACCGTCGCGCTGGATTGGGTATACGCCAACTTCCCCGCACCCGAATCGGTCTTCATCACCGGGGAGAGCGCCGGCGGGCTGGGCGCGTCGTTCCATGCGCCGTGGATTATCGAGCAGTACCCGGAGACGCGGATCGCCGTCCTGGGAGACAGCGCGGGCGGCTACAGCGCGCCCAACCTCGGCCTGTCGATGGTGCTAGAGCCGTGGGGGACAATCCCGCTGCTACCGGATTGGATTCCGGCACTCGCAGAGGTGGACGATCCAACCGAGCTGGCGTTCGAGGACCTTTACAGCGCGGCCGCGGCGCACTATCCCGACGTGATCTTCGCGCAATACAACACGCTCCACGACCGGACGCAGCAGTTTTTCCTGTCGCTGGTTCGCGGCACGCCACGTCTGGAAGATGTGCTGCCGGGCGTGATGGACAAAATCTCGGCTTCCGCGCCAAACTTCTACAGCTTCCTGGCGGGCGGTGACGAGCACACGATCCTGCACCGTCCCGAGTTCTATACCACCGGCGCGAACGGCGTGCGGATCCGCGACTGGGTGGCGGCGCTGGCAAGCGGGGAGCCGATTGAGAGCGTGATGTGCGATCCGTGCGACGCGCCGGAGATCTTCGCGCCGTAGGGTATTCTGCGTTGCGGCCAGTTGAACCAGCCGTGTCACACTGTCTCCATTCCTGTAGGGGCGCAGCTTGCTGCGCCCGCTAGACAGAAAACCAGCGGGCCGGGCAAGCTCGGCCCCTACACGGTCGGCGCATCTCCACCGTACGCCGGTGTAGAAATACGTATCTGTCGCAGCACCATGCGCGGAAACAGTTACAAATCCTTGCAGCGCTTTAACATCCCGCGCCGGACCGGTATGTTACACTGAGGCAAAGCGTCGCGGCTACCATCGCGCCCACCCGGCGTACAGGTATGAAAAGCGATCTGATCGGCACCACCCTCGACCAATACTTTCTGCTCAGCCGCATCGGTTTGGGCGGCGGATCAGAGGTCTATCGGGCGCATGACGCGGAAAACGACCGCTTCGTCGCGCTGAAGGTGTTGCCGCGCCACCTCGCCGAGCAGGACGAGTACCGGCGCCGCTTTCTGCGCGAGGCGCAAATGGCCGCCGGGCTGGAGCATCCGCACATCCTGCCCCTGCTCGACTACGGCGAAGCAGCGGGCATCCCCTACCTCGTCATGCGGCTGATGGAAGGCGGCACGCTCAAAGACTTCATACCCGAAAGCCCGCTGCCGCTCCCCTTTGTGGCGCGCGTGCTGGCGCCGATCGCGGATGCGCTCGACTACGCCCACCGGCGCGGGATGATCCACCGGGACCTCAAGCCGGAAAATATTCTGTTCGACGTGGACGGGACGGTATACCTGGGCGATTTCGGCGCGGCGGACTACGGCGAAAGCACGCTGTCGCTGGCAAGCGCAGGCGAATTTGTGGGAACCGTCGCCTACTCGTCGCCGGAACAGTGCCGCGGAGAGCCGCTCACTCCCAGCGCGGACATTTACTCGCTCGGCGTAATCCTGTTCGAAGTGATCACCGGGCGCCAGCCGTTCACCGGACCCACACCGCTCGCCGTGATGCACCAGCACCTCAGCGCGCCGACGCCCAACCCGCTCGACGACCGGCCGGACCTGCCGCCCGCGCTGGTGGACGTGCTGCGCATGGCGCTCGCCAAAGAGCCATCGAATCGCTACCGCAGCGCAGGCGCGCTCAATTCGGCGTTTCAGCGGGCGCTGAGCGACTATCCGCTCGTTGTTGAGCCTGCGCCACCCAAACCTGCCGCTCCGCCCCAGCCCGAGCCCACTCTCACCGCAACGGAGCATTCCCTATCTTCTGCACGCGAGCCGTTCCGGTTCTGGCTGCTTTCGGTTATGATCGTCGCAGTCGTGATCGTCGCGCTGCTGGCGCTGGCGCTCACCCAATAGCCGGATCCGTCACGCAGCACCCATTCCAGGGGGATTCCATGCTTGCTGCTTCGCATACGCCGTCCGCGTCGCGCCGGGGCTGCGGCCTGCTCGCCGCGCTGGGCGTGATGGCGCTTGGATTGCTAGCCGGGCTGTATCCCTGGCTCACAGCCGACCCGATCCCGCACGATCCGACACTGATCCCTGGCACGCCGATCCCCGAAGCGGTGCGCTATGTGGTCGTGCCCGCCGAGTCGGACCTGGGGCTGACGATCGACGCGATGATCGGGCGCGTCTCCGGCCAGGCGGAGATGAAAGAGGGGACAGTCGAGCTGGTCCGTGAGGGCGAGGGCTGGCGCGTGATCGCGAGCCTGACGATGGACGTCGCCTCGATGAACGTCGGAAACAACATGGTCAACGGGCTGATCCGGCGCACGCTCGGCGCGGACGAGTATCCGAGCGGCGTCTTCCTGGCGCAGAGCGAGACGACCATCCCCGCGATTGAGGATGGGAGCTACACTGTCGAACTGACCGGCGAGCTGGAGTTGCGGGGCGTCGTGCGCCCGTACACGTTCCACACCACGCTGATGTTTGCGGGCGACCGGCTGGTGCTCGACGCCGCCGCGCAGGTCGATGCGCGCGATTTCGGCGTATCTGTGCCGCGCATCATAGGCAGCGGCGTCATGGACTCGACTATGCATGTGGTCACGGAGCGGGAAACGGCCAACCAGGGGTAATTCCCGGCGCACGGGCGGCCGTTAGCGGCGCCGCGCCCGTTTCCCCTGCCGCCAGATCGCATCCAGCAGCCCGGCCCACAGACCGCCCATCCCCGCCTCAGCCGCCGAGGACGTGATCGCCGTCAGGTCGAGCGAACTCCCCAACGCGGCGACCAGCGCCGCCACCACGCGCAGCGGCTCCGGGTTGGCGGCGTTCTCGCTTTCTGCCAGCAGATCGAGCACCGCCTGTTCGGGCGAGCGCCCGTTGGACGACGCATCCAGCGCCAGCGCGGACGCGGGTACCGGATCCAGATCACGCACGGCAACCTCGACCGTCTGCGCCGCCCGATCGCCGAGCGCATCCATCCGCAAGTAATATCCCTCGGCGCCACGCACGCGGCTGTACCCAATCATCACGCCGGATGCGCGCAGCAGACGCAGGTCGCGCGCCAGACGAGTGCGCGGGGAATCTCCGAAGATGCCCGGCTCCAACGCGTCCTCAACTGCGGCGACCAGCTCCGCCCACGGCGTAAAGCCGCGCTGCGCCAGCACCTGCAAAATCGCGATCCGCCGCCACATCGACGGGTTCTGCTGCGCCTCGTGCGCCAGAAGCGCGCCATCATCTGAAGGGGTGTCGCTGGGAAGAGCCATACCTGCGCGTCCTATGCCCGACTGCCAAACGCGCTCTATCGTACACTGACCCGCCAAAAACAAAAAACGGGAGCCGAATGGTGGCTCCCGTCTGTGTGTCGAGCGAGGGGAAGATTAGACCTCTTCCTTCTCTTTCTCGGCCTGGGCGATGATTTCCTGCTGGATGTGCGCAGGGACGCGCTCGTACCGCAGGAACTGCATCTCGAACACGCCGCGCCCGGCGGTCATCGAGCGCAGGTCGTTCGAGTAGCGCTGCATCTCCGCCAGCGGAACCTCGGCGCGCACGACGCTGCGCCCGGCTTCCGTTTCCATGCCGAGCACGCGGCCCCGGCGAGCGTTGAAGTCGCCCATGATGTCGCCCATGTTTTCCTCGGGGACGATCACGCGCACCGACATGATCGGCTCAAGAAGGACCGGCCCGGCCTGCTGGAATGCCTCACGGAACGCGCCGCGCCCGGCGATCTGGAAGGCGATATCCTTCGAGTCGACCGGGTGCATCTTGCCGTCGTACACCACCGCGCGGACGTAGCGGACCGGATAGCCCGCGATCACGCCGCTCTCAAGCGCCTGGCGGACGCCCTTCTCGGTCGAGGCGACGAACTGCGCGCTGATCGCTCCGCCGAACACCTCGTTACCGAACTCGAACTCGCCCTGGTCTTCCGGCAGCGGCTCGACGCGCAGGAAGACGCGCGCGAACTGGCCCGCGCCGCCGGTCTGCTTCTTGTGGGTGTACTCGGCCGACGCCGTCTTGGTGATCGTCTCGAGGTACGGCACCTTCGGGATCGATATGTCCATGCTGACGCCGCTGCGCTCGGCACGGCTGATCGCGATGTCGATGTGCGTGCCGCCAGAGCCTTCGAGGATCGTCTGCTTCAGCGCGGCGTCCTGCCGCCAGCGGAGCGTCGGATCGGCGTTGGTCAGGTCGGTGAGGACCTCGCCCATCTTGGCGCTGTCGCTCTGCGTGCGCGGGTGCACCGCCACGGCGTAAACCGGCTCGGCGAACTTCGGGCGCGTGACGAACTTGGTAAAGCCCTTTGAGGCGAGGGTGTGGCCGGTGTAGGTGGCGCGCAGCTTCGCGACCACTGCAATATCCCCGGCGTGGACCGCGTCGACCGGGATCTGCGTCTCGCCGCGCATGGTCATCAGCGAGCCAATACGCTCTTCGTGCCCGCCATCCAGGTTGACGAGCGTGTCGTTGCCCTTCAGCGAGCCGCTGAACAGGCGGAAATAGGTCAGCGTGCCGTACTTGTCGGTGTGACTGTGGAAGACATACGCCACGGTCGGGCCGTCGTCGGTCTGCGGCGGCTCGAGATATTCGACCTCGCCCCCGCGCTCCGCCTCGACGGCGACGCGCGCCATGCTGGGCGGCGCAACGTAGTTGACCAGCGCATCGAGCAGCGGGAACACCCCGATGCTGTGCGTCGCGCTAATCGCGAAGACGGGCACAAGCTTCTTCTCGGCGTCACGCGCGGCGGCCTGCAGCCCCTGGCGAATCTCGTCCTCAGACAGCGTTTCCGTCTCGAAGTACTTCTCAAGCAGCGCGTCATCCGATTCGGCAACCGCTTCCATCAACTCCAGGCGGATTTCCTCAACCGTGTCCACCAGGTCGGCAGGAACGTCCGAGGTGTCTTTGCCCGCGCCGGTGTGCGCCTTCGCCGTCAGCACGTTGACGACGCCCGAGAAATCGGCCTGGGAGCCAATCGGCAGCAGAATCGGCACGAAGCGATAATTGGGGAACCGCGCGCGCATCGCGTTCAGAGCGTTCTCAAAGCTGGCGTTGTCGCGGTCCATCTTGTTGATCGCGACCAGCAGCGGCACGTTGAACTCGGCGGCGTAATCGAACGACAGCTCGGTGCCGACTTCCGGGCCGGACACCGCGTCCACCACCACCAGCGCCGCGTCTGCCACGCGCATGGCGTTGCGCGCTTCGCCCTGGAAATCGACATAGCCCGGCGCGTCCAGCACGTTAATCTTGACGCCCTGATACTCAATCGGGAGCAGCGCAGTGTAAATCGACAGCGAACGGGCGCGCTCGTCTTCGTCAAAGTCAGCGACGGTGTTGCCTTCTTCCACCTTCCCCATACGGGTGATCGCGCCGGTTGCGAAGAGCAGGCTTTCGGCCAAGCTCGTCTTACCGGCGCCCTGGTGGCCTACCAGGGCAACATTCCTCAACTGATCAGTTGTGTATTCCTTCATGCGGATGGAGCCTCCAAAAGGTGTTTGCTTGCTCTTTACGGAAACCGGCGCAAACCCGCCGCGGCAGCGACCGTCGCGAGTCAGAAACCGAATGTCGAAACGAAAGGATTGTACGAGGTGGCACGGTAAAAGTCAAAGGTTTTTGAGAGGACCGCGCCGCAGGCGAGGCGTCTGCAAACCGTAGGGCGCGTACCCGTGCCAGAACGGTAGGATTATGCCATACTTGGCACACAGAAAAACCCTAGCAGACTTACTGTGAATGCGCTATAGTGCGGTGCGCGCGCCGCATGGGCGTGTGATCTATCCTTGGGGTTTGTAGGTGGAAACGCTGCGCCATATTCACTGTGTTGGAAGTCAGGCTCGCGCAGCAGCCGCAAGGCTAACCGGGATCGGCGCCACCCCGATTGCCCGTTAGCTGAGGGAGTTTTGGAACGCATGCCGTCGAATCGCAGGACAACGACATCGGGAGTGCCGCGCGTGCCGTCGAACGATCCGAATGATCTGGATCATCTGGGCGTGCCCGGCTCGCTGAATATGTCACTAGGCGGCGGCTCGCGTAAGCGCCGCCCGCAGGCCCGGCGACGGGGCGGGATGCCGACCTGGCTGAAAACCATTCTGGCGCTTGCTACCGGGCTGTTCGCGTTTGGCGTGGTGGCGCTGGTCGTGTTTCTGATCGCGTTCCCGCCATTCTTCCGTGGGCTGGAGCCGCGCTACCAGGCGCGGATTATGCATTACTTCCCACCTGCGACGTACTGGATGCCGACGCGCCCCTTTAGCGAGCTACCGACGCTCAGCGGCGCCGAGAGCGACCGGGAAGACGCCAGCCGCCTGCTGACCCAGGCCGCGCTCACGCAGGCCGCGAAAACCGACATCCCCCTGACGCCGACCCTCGCCGAAGAAGCCGCGCCTCTGACCGGCGGCGAAGGCGGTGGATTGGGCGAGCCGACGAGCGATCCGGGTATCCCGGCCGGGATGGTCGCCACGCTGGAGCCGACGCCTCTGCCCAGCCTGCCGAGCGCGACCCCCGACCTCGGCCCGACGTTTACGCCACTCGTCCAGCCGACCGCCATTCCCGCGCCGCCGTCCGCCCGCCTCAGCAACATCCGCTATGAGGAGCAGGGGTGGAACAACTGCGGTCCGACGACGATGACGATGGCGCTCAGCTATTACGGCTATAGCGAGAACCAATACGCTGCCGCAAGGTGGATGAAGCCGCACACCGAGGATAAGAACGTCAGCCCGTGGCAGATGGTGCGTTTCGTCCACGAGAACACCGGGCTGAAGGCGCTGTATCGCTATGGCGGCACCATCGACCTGCTGAAGCGGCTGATCGCGGCCGGGTTCCCGGTGGTCATCGAAAAAGGCTTCCAGCCAGCGGGCGAGGACTGGATGGGCCATTACCTGCTGCTGATGGGCTACGACGACGCGCAGCAGCGCTTCCTGGCGTATGACAGCTATCTCGGCCACGGCAACGGAAACGGCCTGCCTCATCCGTACAGCGTCCTTGACGAGAACTGGCGCCACTTCAACCGGGTCTTCATCGTGGTGTACGAGCCGTCGCGCGAGATGGCGCTGCGCGAGGTCTTGGGCGACTATGCCGATCCGGTGTATGGCTATCAGGCTGCGTTGGAAGCGGCGCGCGCCGAAGCGACCCGCAACCCCAACGACAAATGGGCCTGGTTCAACATGGGGACGTCCTACACCCTGTTGAACGATTACCAGAGCGCGGAAGTCGCGTATGACCAGGCGTTCCAGCTCCAACTGCCCTGGCGTATGCTGTGGTACCAGTTCGGCCCGTACGAGGCGTACTTCAACGTCGGGCGCTACGACGACGTGCTGACCCTGGCAGAAGCCAACCGCAACATCACGCCCTACGTCGAGGAAACGTACTACTGGAAGGGCGTCGTCTACGCCGCGCAGGGGAACACACAGTCCGCGCTGCAAGAGCTGGACCGGGCGCTGTTCTACAACCGGAACTTCATTCCCGCGCAGGAAGCCAAAGCGCAGGTTGAGGCCGGAACCTTCCAGGTCGCCGCGGCGCGATAGGCAGGCGAACGCGCAGCAAGAAACACTGGTTCGCCGGGTGGGTGTGCTACCCGGCGAATTTATGTATCACCGTGCCACCGACGGACCATGTGTGAGGACACCCCATGACCGACACACTCGACCAGCCGCCGGAAGTCGTCCAGGCGACGCCGCAGAGCATGGCGCGGAACACGATCATCCTGATGATCGCGTTCGCCACCGCCAAAGCGATCAGTCTGGCGCAAACGTTCATCATCGCCAGCGTGTTTGGCGTCGGCGACGAGTGGGACGCGTTCGTCACCGCGAACCGCATCCCCGAGCAGATCGTCCTGCTGATCGGCGGTGGCGCGCTCAGTTATGCGTTCATCCCGATCTTCAGCAGCTTCCTCGCCCGGCGCGATACCGAGCACGCCTGGCGGCTGGCCAGCAGCGTCGTGAACACCGTCTTCCTGGTGACGCTGACGCTGAGCATTCTCGGCTTTGTCGCCGCGCCCTGGCTGGTGCAGAACATCGTCGCGCCCGGCTTCGACGCAGAGAAGGTCGACCAAACCGTCAAGCTGATGCGGATTCTGCTGATCAGCACGCTCGTCTTTAGCATCAGCGGCATCTTCCAGGGAATTCTGCACAGCTTCAACCACTTTCTGCTGCCCGCGCTGGCGCCGATCCTGTTTGACATCGGCATTTTGTTCGGCGTCGCGTTCCTGATCGGCCCGTTCGGCGTCTACGGGATCGCGTGGGGCGCGGTGCTTGGCTCGCTGATGCACCTCGGCGTACAGGTCCCCGGCCTGATCCGCTACCGCGCGCGCTGGGTGCCCCGGCTCGGCTGGCGCGATCCGGCGCTGCAGCGCGTGATCGTGCTGATGATCCCGCGCGTGTTGGGCCTGGGCGTGACGACCTTCAACACCATCGTGTTCAACAACATCGCCTCACGGATGGGCAGCGGCGCGGTCAGCGCGTTCGACTGGGGCTATCGCCTGATGAACATCCCGGAAACGCTGATCGGCAGTGCGATGGGCTTCGTGGTGTTCCCCACACTCGCCGCGTTGAGCGAGCTAGGCGACCTGGAGCACAAGCGGCGCGCGATGTCCGGCGCGGTGCGCTTCATCCTGATCGCCACCATCCCCGCCGCCGCCGGACTGATCCTGATCGGGCGGCCGATGATCGGGCTGCTGGAGCGCGGCGCGTTCGACGCGCGGGATAGCGCGCTGGTCTACGGGGCGCTGCAATTCTTCGCGTTCGGGCTGATTTTCCAAAGCGTGCACGAGGTCGTCGCGCGCAGCTTCTACGCGGATAAAGACACCTTCACGCCGCTGTGGGTGTCGATTATCGCGGCAGTGGTGAACGTGTTGATCGTCGGCGGGCTGTATCTTGGCTTCGTCGGGCGGATGGACGACACGCTGCGCGCTTCGTTCGTGACGTGGGGCGAGCGTTACCTCGGCGGGGATTTCGCCGCCGCGTTCGACGCTCTGGCGAGCGCCTCGGCGCAGGTCACCGACACGCTCGCCAGCCTGACAGGCGTCGGCGGGCTGGCGCTCGGCTACTCGGCGATTTTCCTGGTGGAGCTTGGGATCCTGCTCGTCATTCTGCGCCGCCGCTGGGGCGGGATCGATGAGGGCGCGCTGATCAGCACGACGCTCCGCACCATCGCCGCAACCGGCGTGATGTCGATCGCAGTTGTGGCGGCGGACAGCGTCCTCGGACGGCTCGGCTGGCACGACGCGGGGATCGTGCTCAGCGCGGCGCGCGTGCTGGGGCTAGCGGTGGTTGGCGCCGGTGTGTTCGCGGTGAGCGCGCTGGCGTTCGGCGTGCAGGAGCTTCGCGCCCTGCCCCGGCTGGTGCTGCGGCGGCGTAGCGCGGCGCCGCTCGAAGAAGCAGGGATATAGAAACGCTCAGCCTGTACAAGAAGCACAGGCTGAGCGGGGAGTGGGGAATAGGGAGTAGGGAAGTACCTTCCCCTACGCATGGGTCCATGTTCTCCCGAAATGGGCTGGCATACCGGCGCGCCAGGGAAACCTCACCCCTTAACCCCCGGCCCCTTTTCCCCTCTCCGCGCGCGGAGAGGGGAAAAGGGGTGAGGTTCTGCGCGTTAGCGACATACGCGCATGGCTTTCGACAGCACACCCGGCTATTCTTCGGCTGTCTCTAAGCTGCTCTATCGCTGGGCTCGCGCCGCCTTCGCCGTAACCACGTATCGAACTTGATGCCAATGACGGTTCGCCGGTCCATTTGATGCACTTGCGGACGTCCGGCGGCTGCCCCGTATCGTGTGGCGGATATCCGGACGGAGACGCTGGTCACCTTTACATGACGGTCGTGGCGTCCGTTTCGGGATCGTAGGTGTGCGGCCGGTTTGGCAAGCGCACAGCGCGGCGCTATAGTCGGAAACGAGAATTTGCGACTGCGCATGCCACGCGAGGGCACCCCCATGACGATTGAAATTGTGAAGATGACGCTCGGCCCGATCCAGACGAACTGCTACGTCGTCGGGGATACGGAGTCCGGCGAGGCAATCGTGATCGACCCGGCCGACAGCGCGCCGCTCATTTTGCGGACGCTCGAACAGCGCGGGTGGACGGTCCGCCTCATCCTGGCGACGCACGCGCATTTCGATCACATCATGGCGAGCGGCGAGCTAAAGGACGCAACCGGCGCGCCCTTCCACCTGCACGAAGCCGACGACCCGCTGCGCCGCGCCATGCCAGAACAGGTCCGCCAGCTTGTCGGGATTGACGTGCCGCCCGCCGCAGAGCCGGATGGGTTCGTGCGCGAGGGCGACCGCCTGACGGTCGGGGCGATCGCGCTGGACGTGATGCACACGCCCGGCCACTCGCCCGGACACGTCAGCTACGTGCTGGCGAGCGAGAAAACAGTCTTCTGCGGCGATGTGCTGTTCGCGGGGAGCATCGGGCGCACGGACCTGCCCGGTGGCGATTTCGAGACGCTGATGCAGTCGATCACCACGCGGCTGCTGCCGCTCGGCGACGAGTTCGCCGCCCTGCCCGGTCACATGGAGAACACCACGATCGGCGATGAGCGCGCGACCAACCCCTTCGTGCTAGACTATCTACGCGCTCGACTGGATTAGGTGCCGCACCCGCATAACACCGGCGGCGCCAACGCCCTCGGAGAACGGACGATGAACCACGCCGACCGTCAGCGGTGGAGCTTCCTCTGGCGCTATCTGCGAGGCGATACGCCGTGGGACACTGGCATCGTCCCGCCGGAAGTCGTTAGCTGGGTCGAGGCGGCGGAAAGCGAGGCAGTCCCGGCGGGGCGCGCGCTCGACCTGGGCTGCGGCACGGGCACGATCGCCATCTACCTGGCGCAGCACGGATGGGAAGTCGTCGGCGTGGACTACGCGTGGCTTGCGATCTGGCGGGCGAAGCGCCGGGCGCGCGCCTGCAACGCCGGTTGCCGCGTGCGCTTCTACTGCGCGGACGTTTCCCGCCTGGACTTTCTCTCCGACGATCCCCCGTTCGATCTGGCGATCGACGTTGGCTGCCTGCACGGGCTGAGCGCGCTCCAACGCGAGGGGTACGCGGCGCACCTGTCGCGGCTGCTGATGCCGGGCGGGACGTACCTGCTCTACGGCTTCCTGACGGGCGGGTATGACGGGATTGGCGTGGATGCAGGCGAGCTGGCGCAGGTGTTTGGCCCGCGCTTCGAGCTGGTCTGCGAGCAGCGCGGGATCGAGGCGACCGCCCCCATCCCCAGCGCCTGGTTCACGTTGCGGCGGACGGACACGCCATGACTCGCGTCCTGCTGATTTTCCTCGACGGGATCGGCCTGGGCGACGACGACCCGGCGATCAACCCGTTCGCCGCCGCGCACACGCCCACGCTCAATGAATTAGCGGGCGGGCGGCGCTGGCTACGCGACACGCGCCGTCACGACAACGGGCGCGCCGTGTTCATCCCGACCGATCCGCGCCTGGGCGTGCCGGGCCGCCCGCAGAGCGCCAGCGGCCAGGCGACGATCCTTACTGGGCGCAACGTCCCGGCGCTGATCGGCGAGCACTACGGCCCGCGCCCCAACCCCGCAATCCGCGCCATCGTGCGCGAAGACAACCTCTTTCTGCGCGTGACCCGCGCCGGGCGCACCGCCGCGCTGATTAACGGCTATCCCCCGCGCTTCCACCAGTTGATCGAGAGCGGCAAGCGCCTGCCGTCCTCGTATCAGGAAGCGGTCCTCGGCGCGGGACTGCCGATCTTCACCGAGGTCGAGATGTACGCCGGAACCGCCATGAGCCCGGACTGGACCGGCGAGGGCTGGCGCAGCGAGCTCGGCTATTCCGATACGCCGCTGTTCGATCCGGCTGAGGCGGGCGCACACCTTGCGAAGCTGGCGCAGCAGCGAGATTTCACCTTCTTCTCGCACTGGCTGACGGACATCGTCGGGCATCGCGGGCCGCTGGAACGCGGCGTCGAGCTACTCGAACTGTTCGACGCCGTGCTGGCGGGTCTGCTCGACGTGTGGGACGACGCGCGTGACCTGGTCGTGATCACCAGCGATCACGGCAACATGGAAGACATCAGCATCCGCCAGCACACCACCAACGACGTGCCGACCGTCGCGATTGGCGCGGCGCGGCACACCTTCGCCGAGGGCTTGCACGATCTGACCGGCATCGCGCCGGGCGTGCTGCGCGCGATGGGGCTGGACTCCGCTGCTTCCGAATAGCGCCAGTTGACCAATCGGTACCAAACCGCCGCGAACTTACGCGAAAACAATGGTATGATCAAATCAGAAAAGTCGGCTGCAGCGGAAGGTTAGTTGGCGCATGAAGCGATTGCTGAGCATCTGCGTTCTGCTCGCCTTGCTGGCAGGTGGCGCGCCATCGCTGCAGGCACAGGACGATCCCCCGCGCGCGCCATTCGATTACATTGCCATGCACATGGACGATCTGGCGGTCGTCTGTTTCGACCCGCTCGCGCCTGAGTCGGGCGTGTATCACAACGCAGACGAACGGTTTCCGCTGGCGTCGGCGCTGAAGGTGGCGATCCTGGCCGCTTACGCCGAGCACATCGCTGCCGGGGATGCCGCGCTCGACGAGACGTACCCGCTCGACGCAGTCAACCTCTACTACCTGCCCAACACCGACGGCGGCGCGCACCTGAGCTTCCTTGAGGAAATCGCAGCAGAGCACACCGACGTGACGCTCGACGAGCTACTCGGCGGGATGATCGTCTACGGCTCGGACGCGATCGGCGACTTCCTGCTGGCGCGGCTGGATCGCGAGACGCTCCCTGAGCTATACCGGCGGCTGGAGATCAGCTCGACCGACACGCCGTTCAGCATGCTCGGTCTGTATCTGGTCATGAGCAATCACGAGACGGGCGTCGCCGACCCCGCTGAGCTTTCCCCGGCGGACTTCTGGAAGGCGCACGCGCGTCTAACGGAGCGGTACCTCACCGACGAAGCGTGGCGCGCGGCAGAGAAGGAATATCGCGCGCGGCCGGGCGGCGGCCTGCCGGACTACGCGGTGCAGGCGGCGTTTCTCGACCGCTTCGGGACGCACGGCACGGCGGCGGAACTCAGCGCGCTGCTTGAGGCGGCATACCAGGGGGACGTGCTCGATCCGCTGGCGCAGGAGATCATGCAGCGTTATCTGGATTGGCCGCTCGCCGGTCACACGCCGCTCGATAAGCGTTTCATGCACTTCGGGATGAAAAACGGCGCGTGGCCTGGCATCCTGACCGCAGCCTACTACACCATCGACCACTCCGGCCAGGCGATCGCGCTGACCATTCTGCTGCGCCACGTTCCGCCGGACAACTGGATGGAATGGCTGACGACCCTCGGCGGGTTGCAGTTCGAGCTGGAAGCCATCAAGACGCAGTGCGGCGTGCTTCAACAGTCGCTCGCCCGCGAAGACACGACGTAAAGGACGCAGCGGTGAACGATCTGTATGACGACGCCGACAAACAGCAAATGCTCCGCCTGGCGCGCGAGACGCTTCAGCACGTCACCGCCACGCGCCAGCCGCCTACTATCGACCTGGAGTCCGTGCGCCCCGCGCTCCGGCACCCGGCGGCGTGCTTCGTGTCGTTCCACCGCCGCGTCGACGGCGCGCTGCGCGGCTGCACCGGCACGTTGATCGCGCGCCAGCCGCTCGCCCTGGAGATCGCGGAGATCACCGTGCAGACCGCCTTCAGCGACCCGCGCTTCATGCCGGTGCGCTCTGCTGAGGTACCCGATCTCAGGATCGAGATCAGCGTGCTGACGCCGCCCGAGCCGCTGACGTTCGACGGGCCGGACGACCTGATCGCCCGGCTCAAACCGCTGCAGGACGGCGTCACGCTGAAGCTCAACGGGCGGCGCGCGACCTTCTTGCCGCAGGTGTGGGAGTCGTATCCGGACCCCGTGATCTTCCTCAGCTTGCTGTCGGAAAAGATGGGCTACGACGCCGACGCATGGCGCGATCCGGCGCTCGAAGTTGAGACGTATCGCGCAATCGTGATTGAGGAACCATAAGCCCACCGCCTGCCCCACGCTCGCCTAATCGGCCTTGCGTCCGCTTATTCGTCTGCTACAATCGGGCGCGTGAAGCGAAACACGGTCACCTCATCTCGTCCTGTGGAGCCCGTATGCGCAAGATCGTCGTGATCCTGGCGCTTATGACGGCGATCCTCGCGCTGTCTGCTTGCGGCGAAGAAGAACTGCCGCCGATCGAGCATGTGCTGGTCGTAACCGCCACGCCCGAGCCCGGCACCATCCTGCTGGTGATCACCGTCACGCCAGGCCCGAACGGCACACCGGACGAAACGCAGGACGCCGGAGAACCTGACGCGAACCCAACGCCCGCGCTCAGCCCGACGCCAGACCTATCACCCACCCCACCGCCAACCTCAACCCTGCTGGTGATCCCGACGCCCGGCGAAGCGGAATCGACTGCTGGGCCGCTCGTCACGCCGACCGGCCTGCCCGCGCTGTTCCCGACCACGGTCGTGGCGGATGTGCCGGTCGCAGAGCAGGTCTTCGAGCGCGGGCGGATGTTCTGGATCCGCCACAACCGGCAGATCTGGGTGATGATCAGCAGCGAGGACGATCCGAACCGGGGCGACTGGTTCTGCTATCTCGATACGTTTGTCGAGGGCGAGCCGGAGCTAGACCCCAACCTGATCCCGCCCGATGGCCTGTACCAGCCGCGCCGGGGGTTCGGCAAGCTGTGGCGTACCCGCACGGAGCTACGAGAGGCGCTCGGCTGGGCGACCACGCCAGAGTTCGAGCTTACCAGCACCTACCGCTACATTGCGGGTGGCGAAGTGTCGAACGGCGAGTATTTCCCTGGGCCGGGCGAGCACCGTCTGACCACGCTGTACAACGACGTGATCTCGTTCTTTGAGGGCGAGGTGCGCGGCGACTGCCAGGGCGGCACCTGGCGCATGACGCCCGCCGAATAACCCGCTTCTCCGCCGCCTTCGGGCGGCTATTTTGTGCCCGCGCGCTACCTTCGGCCCCGAATACGTATTATGGTTATAGAAGGATGTTTGCAGCTAGAAGCTAGCGGCTGGCGGTTGCGATCAGCGCGCCAAACCTCACCCCCGGCGAGCGCCGCGTCTGGTTTTCGGCTTTTGGCTAACCGCTAATCGCTAACTGCTAACCGCTTTCAGAGAGAGGCAACCTTATGCGCGAGTGGCAGCTCACCGGCGCGTCCCCGATGGCTCCCCGCATCGCAGCGGATGCCCGCACCGGGCGCACCCATATTCACGATGATCAGGTCTGGCAGCTTCGGCTTGGCGCGCCGTCCGAGCCGGCCATTTCGCTGGAAACGCGTTACGGCGGGCGCGTGGGGCTGGCGCGCGTCGTGCCGATCTGGACGGTCGAGCGGCGGCAGGTGCTCGAGGCACAGGGCTATCACCGCCCGCCCACGCTGACGGCATTTGCGCCGGACTATCTTCGCGTCACGGCGGAACCGGCGCTCGGCCTGCGGGCAACGCTCGAATTCTGGACGATGGAGTCGCAGGCGGTCGGTGGGCGGATCACCTGCCGCAACACCAGCGATCGCCGCCGCTCGTTCCATCTGGCGATCGCCGCGCAGGCCATCCGCCAGAACCAGACGCAGCGCGCGATCTTCCTCTCGCTGGATAACGGCAGCATGGCGCTGCAACTGGGGCAGCTAATCTATTTGCAGCCGGTCCTGCTGGTCGAAGGCGGCACCGGAACCGGCACTAATCCCCGGCTGGGGCGCACGCTCGACCTGATGCCCGGGCAGGCAGTGACGGTCCGCTGGGTGCTGGCCGGGCTGCCCGATCGCAACGATTCGCTCGCGCTGGCGCATCGCTGGCTGCACCGCGCCTGGGACGCCGACCTCGCCGCGATTGAGCAGCGCGCGCAGGCCGTCCCGCAGATCGAGACGGGCGTCGACGATTGGGACGCCGTCCTCGCGTGGAGTGCCCAGACCGTGCTCCGCAGCTTCCTCGCCGCGACGGGCAACCTGCCCCACCCCTCGCCAGTGGGCGCGCGCGTCCCAGCGAGCGGGTACACGGTCGGCGGGTCGCTGGCGGGAGGGTTCAACGCGGCCTGGGGCGGGCAGACGCTCCCCACATCCCTGCAGATCGCGCCGCTGGTCGCGCTCGCCGCGCCGGAACTGGCGAAGGGGCTGGTGTGGAACTTCCTCGCCGTGCAGCTTGACGACGGCTGGATCGACGCCAAGCCCGGCCTCGACGGGCAGCGCACACAGGTCCTCGCCCCGCCGATGCTGGCGCAGCTTGCCCTGACCGTCTACGACTACACGAAGGATGCCGCGCTGCTGGCCGATAACCTCGACGCGCTGATCGCGTTCTACATGCGCTGGCTGCGGCCGGACGTCGATCGCGACCAGGACGGCGCGCCGGAGTGGCAACATCCTGACCAGGGCGCCAACCCCGCCAGCCCAATCCTCGCCGCCAACCGGCCCTGGTCGCAGAGCGCGGACATCACCGCGATTGAAGCGCCCGACCTGCTGGCGTATCTGGCACGCGAGGCGGCGGCGATTCGCCGGGCAGCCGAGATCGCGGGACAGCCGGAGATGGCGGAGAAATTCGCAGAGCACCACGCCACGCTGCTGGAGCGGCTGCGCGAGTTCTGGAATGAGGAGCGCGGCGTCTTCCAGTACCGGGACCGCGATACGCACGCCTGCCCAACCGGCGACCTGATCTACGAAGCGAAGGGCGACCAGCCACTGCGCGAGCGCACGCCCCTTCCCCAGCCGAGCCGCCTGATCTTGCGCGTCATCGGTGGGCAGAGCCACCGCCCCAAGCTGACCTGCACGATCGAAGGGATCGATGGCAGCGGCAAGGGCGCGAACGAAACGCTTGAAGCGACCGATTTCACGTGGCATCGCGGGCTGGGCATCACCACGACGCGTAACGTCTGGCAGACGATCACGAACCTGACGTTTCACGGGCTGAGCCGCGTCTATCGCGTGCAGGTCAGCACGCTCGATCTGTCGCAGCACGACCTGGGGCTGCTGGTTCCGCTGGCGGTCGACGGGCTGGACGACGAAATCGCGGAGCGCACGCTCGCCCTGCTGACCGATCCGGCGCGCTACTGGCGCGCGCACGGGCTGGCGGGCTGCCCCGCAACCGCGCCCGGCTATGATTCGGCGGGCGTCAGCGGGTGTGGCGGCGCAGCGCCCCATCTGGCGACGCTGCTCGGCGAAGCGCTGATCGACCGTGGCGCAACGGACGCGGCCCGCGACCTGCTCGCCCGGCTGATCGCGGCGCAGGCGCGCAGCCTGCGCGAGCAACACGCCTTCTTCGCCAGCTACGATCCGGACACTGGCGAGGGGCGCGGCGAGATGGATGCGCTGACCGGAACGGTGCTGTTCGGCTGGTTTGCGCGGCTGTTCGGCGCGTTCGTGCTGGCGCCGGATGCGGTCGCGATCGAGGGACCGTATACGCTTGGCAAGTGGACGGTCGTATGGGCGCAACACGGCGTGCGCCTCGAACGCTCCACCAACGGGACGCGGATCGCATTCCCCAGCGGGCACAGCATCGAGCTTCCGCCTGACACCGGGCCGCAGATCGTGCGCGATCCAACTGCGAAGGTCGAACCGGCTCCCGTCGCCGCGCCGGAACCCGAGCCAACGACGCCGCCGGAAGTCGTCACCGAGGCGGCCAACGCGCCGTCTGCGCCGGGAGAGGCCGCGCTGCCGCAGGACGATCCGCCCGCCGAGCCCCTGCGCCCGGACGACGGTCTGCTGCCCGAAATTGATTAAAGAGCGGGGAGTGGGGAGTGGGCAGTCGGGAGTAGGGAGTCGAGGGACCTTTCGAAAGCAACGAGCGTGTTTCCCCGGCGTGCAGAACCTCACCCCTGCCCCTCTCCGTAAACGGAGAGGGGAAAAGGGGCCGGGGGTTAAGGGGTGAGGTTCCCCACTCCCTACTTCCTATTCCCTACTCCCCTTACCCACCGCTTTTCCTGCTTTTTGCTCCATCTGTTGGACCGCTCCGCGCCGATTGCGTATAATCCTCGCCATCCCGATCGCCATCCACTGAAAAGGAGCTCGGCTTGAAACTCTTTGTGCCGGGCCGGATCTGCCTGTTCGGAGAGCACTCGGACTGGGCGGGCACTTACCGGCGTTTCAATACAAACATTGAAAAAGGCTACGCGCTGATCACTGGGACCAACCAAGGGATTTACGCCGAAGTCGAACCGCACCCCACGTCACTCGTCCTGACCTCGACCGCCCCGGACGGCACCCGCGTCGGCCCGTACGAAATTCCAATGGAAGCCCAGACATTGTTTGAAGAAGCGCAGAAGGGTGGCTTCTGGAGCTATGTCGCGGGCGTTGCCTACCAGATTCTGACGCACTACCACGTACGCGGGCTGGTGATCGACAATTACAAAACCGACCTGCCGATCAAGAAGGGGCTGTCGTCCAGCGCGGCGATCTGCGTGCTGACCGCGCGCGCCTTCAACCGCGTCTACGACCTCAAGATGACGACGCGCGGCGAAATGGAGATGGCCTACCAGGGCGAGATCACCACGCCGTCGCGTTGCGGGCGCATGGACCAGGGCTGCGCCTATGGCGACCGCCCGATCCTGATGACATTCGACGGCGACCGGCTGGACGTCAAAGAGGTGCCGGTTGGTGGGACGCTGCATTTCGTGATCGTCGACCTGCAAGCGCAGAAGAACACGATGGAGATCCTGACGCGGCTGAATCAGTGCTATCCCCTGGCCGATACGCCGGTCGCGCGGGATGTGCAAAAGCTGCTCGGCCCGATCAACAAGCGTATCGTCCACAAGGCGATCGAAGCGCTGAAAGCGGGCGACGCACCGCGCCTGGGGCACCTGATGAAGCAGGCGCAGGGCTTCTTCGACCGCTATGCGCCGGGCGCCTGTCCCGAGGAGCTGACCGCGCCGGTGCTGCACAAGGTTTTGGAATACGAGCCGATCCAGAAGCACATCTGGGGCGGCAAGGGCGTCGGCTCGCAGGGGGATGGCACGGCGCAATTCCTGGCGCGCAGCGAAGCCGACCAGGAAGCTGTGATCGAGATCATCGAGCGCGAGCTGGGGATGCCCTGCACCAAGCTGACCATCAAGAGCGGCACGAAGGTCCGCAAGGCGGTCATTCCGGCTGCCGGGTTCGGCACGCGCCTGTTCCCGGCGTCAAAGGCCACCAAGAAGGAACTGTTCCCGATCGTGGACCGCGACGGCATCGCCAAGCCTGCCATCCTGCTGATCGTCGAGGAAGCGCTCAGCGCGGGCGTGGACGAAGTGCTGATCATCGTGCAGGAGCACGACCTGCCCGCGTTCCAGTCGTTCTTCAACGAGCAGATTTCCATCGAGAACTTCAACAAGCTCTCGCCGCAGTTTCAGGCATACGCGCGCCGCCTGCTCGAAATCGGCCAGAAGGTGCGCTTCATCGTGCAGAACACGCAGGAAGGACTGGGCCACGCCGTCTGGTGCGCGCGCGAGCTCATCGGGAACGAGCCGTTCCTGCTGATGCTGGGCGATCACCTCTATCACTCGTACAGCACGCGGACCTGCTCGCAGCAGTTGGTGGACGCGTTCAACCAGCATGGAACGAGCGTCGTCGGCCTGCAGCGCACGCCCGAAGACGAGCTGGCGAGCGTCGGCACGGTAACCGGCGTGTGGATCGAGCCGGACGAACTGCTGTCGATCACCGAGTTTGCCGAAAAGCCCACGCGGGACTACGCGCGCACGAACCTGCAAGTGCCCGGCCTGCCAGACGACATGTATCTGACCGTCTTCGGGCAGTACATCATCAAGCCGCAGATCTTCGACTATCTGGGCGAGCACATCGAGAACAACGTGCGGGAGCGCGGCGAGTTCCAGCTTACGTCGGCGCTGGACCGGCTGCGGCGCGAGGATGGCTTCCTGGGGCTGGTGATCGACGGGCGGCGCTTCGACATCGGCATGCCGGAATATTACCTGGAAACCCTGCAAGCCTACCGGAGCTGAGTGTCTGAGCCGCCAAGCGATCTTTCGAAAGCATTGAGGATACTGCGTCGGCGCGTAGAACCTCACCCCTGGCCCCTCTCCGTTTACGGAGAGGGGAAAAGGGGCCGGGGGTTAGGGGGTGAGGTTTCCCCGGCAAGCGCCGCATAAGCCAGTTTATTTCGATAGCTCATCTAGTGGTCAGCAACCGCTGGTCCGATCGTTCATTCGCAAGGCACAGCGGGCGAAACCTCGCAAAGGGAGCATGGCAACCAAACGCACGGCGGCTTCTGCCGAGTTCGAGTTCGTGTTTCAGCACAGCGCGACCGGTATCCTGCTGATCGAGCGCGACGTGCTGGCACGCTTCAACCCGGCGGCGGCCGCCCTGCTTGAGTTGTCAGATGACGCGCGCGGGCAGCCGCTCGCCACTGCGCTTGAGGCGCAGCCCGAACTGCTCGCTGCGCTGAACAGCCCCGAGCCGGACAGTGCCCCGGTCACGCTCAACAACCGCCGTGAAGTACAGCTTACCAGCGCCGAACTCAAAAAGGGCAAGCGGATCGCGCTGCTCGAAGACCTCACCGCCCGGCGCGCGGTCGACGCGGGACGCGCCGCGCTGATCCGCCAAGTGGCGCACGATCTCCGCAACCCGATCAATGCGCTCCTGGGTTTCGCGGACCTCGCCGCAACTGAGCCGGGCGCCAGCGCCGAGCAGGTCGAATACCTGGAGCGAGTGCAGCGCATCGCGGACAAGCTGTACAGCCTGGCCGGGTCGCTGGTCGATCTGGCGTGGGTCGAGTCCGGCATGCCGCTTGAGCGCCAGCCGGTCGCGCTGGGCGACGTGATCCGCGCGGCGGTGAGCGATCTGAGCGACGAGGCGGCGCGGCGTGAAATCGCGATCAGCCTCGACATCCCGGAAACGCTGCCGACTGTGCTCGGCGACGCGGTCCGCTTGCAGCAGGCAGTGGGCGCGGTGCTGCGGAACGCCCTGCTCTACACGCCGAACAGCGCGCCGGTCAGCGTGAGAGCCGAGCAGGACGGGCGCGCGGTCCGCTGCGTGGTGCAGGATCGCGGGTTCGGCATGGCGCCGGACGACCTCTCCAAAGCGTTCGACCGTCTGTGGCGCTCCGCCGATGCGCGCGTGCAGGCGATCCCCGGCGGCGGAATCGGGCTGACGATGGCGCGCGCGATCGTCCAGCGGCACGGCGGGCGTATGGCGATCGACAGCGCGCCGGGAGAAGGCACAACCGTTACCCTGACGCTGCCGATCCTCGAAAGCTGGTGACGATGGCCGATCCGCTGCTGGAGCAGGCGCTCGCCTGCGTCGACAGCTTCTACCAGCGGATATTCCGCGAGTGGCCGGGCGCGGTGACGCAGGTCGTCGGCGGCTGCACGATCAGCTACAGCGGCGACACGCGCCTGACCGGGGCAAACCATATCTGGCCGCAACACCCCGACGCGCTCAGCGAAGCTGTGCTGGACGACGCGACACGCTTTTTCGCGCGCTATCAGGCGGCGTGGAGCGTCGTGCTGACCGACACGTACATGCCCGGCTGGGGCAAGTGGCTGGAATCCGGCGGGTATTATGGGCGTTGGAGCACGCCGCTGATGGTGCTGGAAGGCGTCCCGCGACTAGTCGCCCACAATCCGGAAACGCGCATCGTGCAGGCGACCCGGCGCGAGCACATCGCCGACGCGGGCCGCGTCATGTCCGAGGCGTTCGCATCCGGCAGCGGGGTGAACGACCGCATCAGCCGGGCGGAGCACCTCGGCGCGGGCGATATTCTGCACTATCTGGCGTATGTGGGGGATGAGCCCGCCGCCTGCGCGACCGTCGCCCTGTGCGGGGATATGGCAGGAATCTGGAACGTCGGCACGCGCTATCGCTTTCGCCGCCAGCGGCACGCCACCACGCTGATGCTCGCCGTGCTAAGCGACCTGCGGGCGCGAGGGATCGACGCGTCGATGCTGATGGCGTCGAGCGTCGGGCAGCCGCTGTATGAGAAACTTGGCTACCGCACGATCGGCGTGACGACGTACTACGGCCCGCCCTACCGCCCCGGCTATTACAGCGGGTGACGCGCGCCGCCACTTGCCACACACGCGCCGCGACACTATGCTAAGCGGGTAGCAGGTAGCAGTCAGCAATTAGCGGTTAGCCAAAAGCAAAGAGCTATATCGCCTGACTGGTAATCGCGAATCGCTCAAAGCTAGAACCTTTCGGAAGGTCTGAGTCGATTTCGTCGGCGCGCGGAACCTCACCCTTGGCCCATCTCTGTAAACGGAGAGAGGGAAAGGGGGACGGGGGTTAAGGGGTGAGGTTTTCCCCGCCGCGCGCCGCGTAGACTAGCTTATTTTGATAGCACACATCGCCGTTCACGGTTAGCAAAAAACAAAGTGCCATATCGCTTGACTGCTAATTGCTAACCGCTAATCGCTAACTGCTAAATGCTAATCGCTCTCTCCAGAGGCAGCCGATGAGTCTGCAGCAACCTTTGGCGCAACACGCCGTCCACAAAGTCAGCGTTTCGGTTCCGGCAGTCTGTGCGCACCTGGGACCGGGTCTGGACGTGCTGGGGCTGGCGCTTAACCTGCGCAGCACGGTCGAGATGGCCTTGCGCGACGACGATCAGCTTGTGATCCAGGTGCGCGGCGAGGGCGCCGACCGCCTGCCGGAGAACTACTACAATCCGGCGATGATGGCGGCGATCACGCTATTTCAGATGCTGGAGCGCGCGCCCGTCGGCCTGAGCGTGATGTGCGCCAGCCGCATCCCGCTCGACGTGGGGCTGGGCGCACGCGTGGCGCTGACGGTCGGCGGGCTGGTCGCGGCGAACAACCTGCTCGGCAGCCCCTTGCACCGTGACGTCCTGATCGAGCTGGCGAGCCGCCTGTCGGGGCGGCCGGAGTCGGTCGTCGCGGCGATGCGCGGCGGGCTGAGCGTGTGCAGCGCGGCGCCCGGCGACCTTGTCTGCCGCTCGCTGGACATCGAGCCGCTGCATCTGGTGATCGCGATCCCCGACCTGCCGGACTACGCGCAGCGGGTGCGCGACGATCTGCCGCAGGTCGTCCCGCTGTCCGACGCAGTCCACAACATCGGCCGGGCGCTGCTGCTGGTCGAGGCGCTGCGTGAGGGCGACTTCGCGCTGCTGGGCCGCGCGCTCTCCGACCGGCTGCACGAGCCGTATCGCCGCGACGACATCCCCGGCAGCGACGAGGCGATCGACGCCGCGTTGCAGGCCGGAGCAGCCGGTGTCGCGCTGTGCGGCGCGGGTCCAGCGCTGGCAGCCTTCGCCGCGCGCGATCACGCTGCGATCGAGCAGGCACTGGCGGATGCGTTCGCAGACGCGGGCGTGAGCATCCGCACGCTGACCGTCGCCGCCGACACGCAGGGCGTCGTGATCAACGTCGTCGAATAGCCATTCACCCACCACAGGAGCCACACGTGAGCCGCCGTCTTGTCTGGACGCGCCGCGCCTCGGGTCTGGTCGCGGCGCTCCTGTTGATCGAGTTTCTGGATGAGCTGGTCTTCGGCGCGCGCGAGGCCGCGTGGCCGTACATCCGCCGCGATCTCGCGCTGTCCTACGCCGAGGTCGGGCTGCTGCTCGGCATCCCTGGCCTGTTCAGCAGCGCAGTGGAACCGGTGCTCGGCGTGCTGAGCGACATCTGGAACCGGCGCGCGATCATCCTGGGCGGGGGCGTGCTGTTCGCCGTGGCGCTGGGGATCGCCGCGCTCAGCCAGAGCTTTGTCGCCCTGCTGATCGCGTTCGTGCTGCTGTATCCGGCGTCGGGCGCGTTCGTCAGCTTGTCCCAAGCCGCGCTGATGGACGCCGCGCCCGATCGCCGGGAGCACAACATGGCGCGCTGGACGCTGGCCGGGTCGGTCGGCGTGCTGGCGGGGCCGCTGGCGCTCAGCGGAGCGATCGCGCTCGGCGCGACGTGGCGCGGGCTGTTCGCGCTTTTTGCCGTGGTGACACTGATTCCGCTGGCGGGCGCGTGGCGGCAGCCGCTCCACGCACCGGGAAACCACGCGTCAGATGAGGACGAGGCGCCGACAACGTTCCGCCAGGGCCTGCGCGACGCGTGGCGCGCGGTACAGAAGCGGGACGTCCTGCGCTGGCTGATCCTGCTGCAGTTCAGCGACCTGCTGCTCGACGTCCTGTACGGCTTTCTGGCGCTGTATTTCGTGGACGTGGCAGGCGTCTCCGCGACGACGGCCGCGCTGGCGGTCACGATCTGGGCGGGCGTCGGGCTAGTCGGCGACGCGCTGCTGATCCCTCTGCTGGAACGCGTGCGCGGGCTGCGCTATCTGCGGTGGAGCGCGCTGGCCGCGGCGCTGCTGTTCCCGGCGTTCCTGCTGGTCGAGCCGCTGCCGCTGAAGCTCGTTTTGCTCGGCGCGCTGGGGCTGGTCAACGCGGGTTGGTATGCGATCCCGCAGGCGCAGCTTTACGCCACGCTGCCCGGAAAGAGCGGCGCGGCGCTGGCGGCGGCGAACGTCGCCGGGCTGGCGGGGAGCCTGCTGCCCCTGGCGATCGGCGCGGTCGCGCAGGCGGCCGGACTCGGCACGGCGATGTGGCTGCTGATGGCCGGTCCGCTGGCGCTGCTGATCGGGCTGCCGCGCCATGCTCCGCCGCCGGACGCGCCAGCCGCCGAATGACGCCGCAACGGCGCAATTTGTCACATTTGTGTCATCTTAATTGACTTCCGGGGACGGGCTTGCTAGACTTATAGCCAAGATTCGGCACGCCGATTCGACGACATCGAATAAACTCAGAAAGGCGCCGACAGGAGATACTGATGGCCGACGTTCAGCAAGAAACTCATGTGGAAACCCCCGTCTTAACCGTGACACCTGTCGCGTTGACGAAGATCCGCCAGTTGATGGAAGAGCGCGAGTTGACCGGCGTGGCGCTGCGCGTGTTCGTGCAGGGCGGCGGCTGCTCCGGCCTGTCCTACGGGATGGCCTTCGAGCCGAACTTCTACCCGCAGGACCATCGCGTCGAGGTCGATGGCGTGCAGCTTGTGATCGACCCGAACAGCCTGATGTACATGCGCGGCTCGGAGATCGATTACGTGGACAGCCTGATGGGCGGCGGCTTCGCGATCAACAACCCGAACGCGATTTCGTCGTGTGGTTGCGGGCACTCGTTCCGCACCGCGGAAGACGCCGACGACGCGTACGACTCGGGCTGCGGGCCGAGCTGCGGCTGCGGCGGTCACTAAACGGGCGACACGCCCACATCACGCGCAAAAGCACGAGGCCAGGGGCAGAAGCTCCCGGCCTCGTTTGCTGTTTGCTGAGCAAACCTCACCCCTTAACACCCGTCCCCTTTTCCCCTCTCCGCGCGCGGAGAGGGGAAAAGGGGTGAGGTTCTACGCATCAACGAAATACGGTCACGTAGAAGGCACACGCCTCACGCGAACGGCAGCGGCACGACCTCGCCGCGCACCGCCTCATCTCCGGCGACGACCGAAACGACTGTCCCCGGCTCGAAGTGCGGGCGCTTGAGCACGGCCAGCGCGATCGGGCCGAAGCGCGGCGACACCACCGCCGACGTGACCTCGCCCGCGCCGCGCCCCTCGACCTGCACCACCGCGCCCGGCTCGACCGGCGCGTCCAGCCGCAACCCGACCATCTGCCGCGTGATCTTGTCGTAGTTGATCTGGCGCGCGATGACTTCCTGCCCGGTGTAGCAACCCTTCGCGGTGTGGATGGCGGCGTGCAGCCCGGTTTCGAGCGGCGTGTAGGCGTCGGTCAGCTCGCGTCCGGCGGCGGGGAATCCTGCCTCGACGCGCACCGCCTCGTATGCGCCCGGCGAGAGCGCGCTGGCTCCCCCCTCAAGCAGTCGCGCTTCGAGCGAATCGATCGCCCCATGCGGGACCAGCAGCCGCCAGCCGAGGCCAAGCGCCCCACTCTGCCCGAGGGCGCGCACCGTCTCGCCCTGCCACGTGAACGTCGCCAGCCGGTCAGGTTCGGGAGCGTCTGCCAGGCCCAGCGATGCGAGCGCGCCCGCCGCGCCGGGGCCGAACACGTCCACCTGCGCCAGCGACTCGCTCGCGTCGGTGACGGTCACCTTGTCCATGAAGAAAATGCGCCGCTGCAGGTAATGCGCCGTCGCCGCGCCGCGACCGGGCAGCGTGATCACACCGATCGCGTCGCCATCGCGCACCAGCCGCCACACGTCGAGGATGCGCGCCGTGGCCGAGGTCAGCACCGTCAACAGAATGCGATCGTCCGCAAGCTGGCGCACGTCGTTGGTCGTCTGGCGCTGCACGAAGTCGTCGCGGTCGTCTCCGGCGATCACCAGCCATCCCGGCTCAGGCACCCGCCAGAGCGCCACGCCTTCGCGCGCCGCGTCATAGCCATGAAGCTGTTCCTGATCAAGCTGTGTCACAATCTCTCCCTGCCTTTCTACGCCGGATTGTAGGCAAACGGACCGCCGCCCGGCAAATGCCCGCCGCCCACCTGGGGTATAATCACGAGAAACCGGCGTGACGGGGAACCCGCCGGTCCGAGGCAAAGGGGAGAGGCTCATGCCACGCTTCAGGCTGATTCGCGCTCGCGGCGCGCTGGCGGGGGTGGCGCTGGCGCTTGCTACGCTCGCCTGCACGCTGAGCAGTATCGATTCCCCGACCGCGACGGTGCCGCCGACCGTCGAGCGGATGACTACCCTCACCGCAACCGTCACCCCCGCGATCACGATCCTGACGCCGACACCGACCGCCACCGACATCGCCCTGCCCAATCCGACGCAGGCCCCGCCAACGGTCGTCAACTGCTTCCCGCAGACGGGCTGGCCGGTATACGTCGTCGTGCCGGGGGATACGGTCAGCCGGATCGCAGAGCGGACCGGCGCGACCACGGCGCAGCTTGCCCAGGCGAATTGCCTCTCCAATCCCGGGCTGATCTACGTCGGGCAGCGGCTCTACGTGCCGCGCCTGCCTGCCGTCCCGACCGCCGTGCCCACGCCTGACCCGCAGCTTCCGCAGTTCACCCAGGCGCTGACGGTCGAGCCGTACTGGATCGGCGCGGGCGGGCAGGCGGTGACGTACTCCGGGACGGTACGCGCGCAGGCGGGCGAGGTGTTCAACGCGGAGTCGGTGACCTTCTACGTCACCAACGCCGCAGGCGGACCCACCATCACCGTCGGGACGGACGTCGATCCGTGGGATGGCGCCTTCGCAGAGTACACCTTCCCCGCGCCGGGCGTGTACGTTTTCCAGGCGGCGGCGATCAACGAGGTCGGCAGCGTCGGCAGCAGCCAGACCTTTACCCTGCGCTACGACCCGAACTTCCAGCCGCCGGGCGGCCAGCCGAATCTGCTGACAGTCGCGCCCTATGTGCGCGTGGAAAGCGGCGCGTATGTGCTGCAACCCGGCGCGACGGTCGCCATCACTTGGCGGGACGCGCCGCCGGGCGCGCTGAGCGTCGAGTTCCGCCTGTACCCGTCAGGGACGGATGTCGGCAGCGCGGCGCAGGTGATCGGCACCGATCCCAACGCGGCGGACGGTGCGGTTGCAGCATGGCTGGTCCCGGCCGGGATTCTCGGTCATCTGCAAGCGGCGGCCGCCATGCCGGACGGCTCGACGCAGCTTAGCGAGCTTCAGCTCGTCTATTCCGGCTCGTAGCAGGGCTGCGACATGAACTGGTGGATTGCCGGAGCGATCGTGGCGCTGGCGCTCGGCGCGCTGGTGCTGTACTGGCTGCTGGTGCTGACCGAGGGCGTTTACCTGGGGCGGCGGACGGTCATCTGGCTGTATGACGTTTACGCCCGGCGCTACGACAACATCAAGCAGTACGACCCCGAAACGGAGACTTATTTTCTGGCGCTACCGGTGCTTCAACGCCTGGTTGCGGTGCGCGCGCCGCTGGTGCTCGACGTCGCCACCGGGACCGGCCGCCTGCCGCTGGCGCTGCTGGAGCAGCCGATGTTTCAGGGGCGGATCGTCGCGCTCGACCTCAGCCGCAAGATGCTGTCGGTTGCTGCCGAGAAGCTGGCGCCGCACGGCGATCGCGTCGCGCTGATGCACCAGCGAGCCGAGTCCCTGCCCTTCCCCGACGACACGTTTGATGCGGTGTGCTGTCTCGAGGCGCTGGAGTTCATGATGGATCCGCGCGCTGTGCTCCACGAGTTGGTGCGCGTGCTGCGGCCGGGCGGCCTGCTCGTCTTGACCAACCGCCAAGGCCGCGACGCGAAGCTGATGCCGGGACAGACCTTCTCGCACGAAGCGCTGGAACGCATCCTGCGCGACGAGGTGGGCATATCCGAGGTGGACGTGCAGCCGTGGCAGGTCGATTACCGCATCGTGTGGGCGGTCAAAGCGGGGAACTCCCCGGCGGCTGGACCGCTGGCGCTTGAAGAGGTCTGGCGCTGCCCGCGCTGCAGCGCGATCGACTGGGTGCGCGTCGAGGGCGGCTGGCGCTGCCTGACGTGCGAAGCCCGCGTGGCGCGTGGCGCGGACGGCGTGATCGAAGCCGAGCGCCTGCAAGGCAGTTGATTCGCACGGCGCGCCGGAATACACTGTAAGGAACCGTCTCGCGCAGATGGCACGACGCCAAGCGCGGATCACCCGCCTTCCGAAGGAGCCTGCCATGAGCGAACGTATTGTTCCCGCCGACGAATCCACCGCCCGCACGCCGAACGACACCGCCCTGCAAACGGCGTGGATGCGCTTCCACGACTTCGACCGCGCGTCCATCCGCCAGAAGCAGTCGCAACAGCGCATCCGCATCCCGATTATCGTGCTGATGTTTCTCGCGACGGTGCTCGCAGTCGTGATCACCTATGCCGATTCGGTGGGGATTGTCCGTGATCTGCGCGGGATCCTGCGGGTTTTGCTGATCGTGATTCCACTGTTTGCCGCCGGGCTGTTGGCCTACGCCTACCAGTTCTCGCCGAGCCTCGCGTGGATCACCTACCGGCTTGGCGCCGAGGAAATCCGCCAGCACATCTACCTCTATCGCATGCAAGCCGGGAAGTATGCCAGCCGGAACCTCGAGGAACAGCAGCGACTTTTGCTGGACAATGTGCAGGACGCGAGTACCAGCGTGCACGAGGTCGGCGCGCCTGTGCCCTTCCTGCAATTCACCTTCACGACCGAGCCAGTCCCGGCCAAGACCGACTCGCCCGAGGACGACGGCTACAGCGCGCTGACAGCGGATGATTACGTTCGCCTGCGCGTCATCCCGCAGAGCGAGTGGTATCTGCGCAAGCTCAACGAGAATTACACCAAGCTGCGGATCTGGCGGATCGCGATCCTGGTCGTCACCGGCCTCAGCTCGGCAATCGCGGCGCTCGGCGGGGAGCCGTGGGTGGCGGTGACGACCGCGCTCAGTCTGGCGTTCGCGCAGTTCATCGACCTGAAGATGTACGGCCACACCTATGCGAACTACCACCACACCGCCGGGCGGCTGATCGACGAGGTGAGCGAGTGGCGGATTTTGCCCCCAGAAAAACGGCAGGATCCGGCGTACTA
>Ga0134103_1000917_pt1 | contig 31306 bp, 29 predicted proteins | sample 14_taG_2_FD_94445 | JGI IMG/M metagenome (GOLD analysis project Ga0134103, IMG submission 94445) | Switchgrass degrading microbial communities from high solid loading bioreactors in New Hampshire, USA - 14_58_20_212_A1 metaG | ecosystem: Engineered > Bioreactor > Semi-continuous > Anaerobic >...
AACCTCCTGATCACATTCTCCGCAGCTGCAATGTCCATTTTGATGAAGACTTCGCGTGTAAATGAACCGATATGCGGCGTAAGTATTACATTGTCCATTCCCTTAAAAATGCTTTCTGTTTGTGGTTCAATATCAAATACATCCAAGGCGGCTCCGCTGATGAGTTTCTCATCTAATGCCTTTTTTAAGTCCTGTTCGTTTATTATCGCCCCTCTGGCTGTATTGATAAAATATGCACTCTGTTTCATTTTGGAGAAAGCTGTATAATCAAACAATCCACGAGTTTCCTCGGTTAATGCCATGTTGACGGATATAAAATCCGAGGCTGAAAGTAATTCATCAAAGGATGCCTTTTTTGCACCGTATTCTTTTTCAGCAACTTCATTTCTTGATCTGCTGTAATATAAGATTTTCATTCCAAATGCAGCCGCGCGTTTTGCCACCTGGATGCCGATATTGCCCATTCCGGCAATACCCAGAGTTTTACCTTCCACGCTTAACGACATCAGTTTCTGCCATATTCCCTGATGCATCATTGTATTCATTTGACTTACATTTCGGGAAAAATGAAGAATATACGCCATAACCAATTCAGCGACAGGAGCTTCGACTATACCAAGCGTTCTGGCAACTTCAATACCCTTGGAATCTGCGTACCTGCAATCCACATTGTCGACACCCACACCACGGCGTGAGATAATTTTCAGTTTTGGAGCTGCATCGATAACTTCTTTTGTGATTTTCTCAAGATCGCATATAAACGCATCAGAATCCCTGGCATATGGGATAATCTCCTCAGGAGACAAAAACTTATGACCATACGGATTGTCAATAACTTTATGTCCTGCGTTGACAAGCATTTTTCTTGCAGCATCATCAAACTTGCCAAAAAATTCACTGGTTATCAAGACTGTTGCCACACCATCAGCTCCTTTAATAAAAATATGTTTACTTCATTCCGGTCTCCTGTCTCAGAATATTTAACACGTTTTTCGAGCCTTCAGATACAAATACGGTATCCATACCTATAGCCAGAAAATTATATCCCTGTTTTACAGCCAATGAGATGCACTCTCTGTCAGGCTTTACAATATGCTGACCAGCCAGCTTTTTGTGTCTATTGCATGCAGCAAGTACTTTATTTTTAGCTTCGGTAACGAGATGATGAGATATTTGCCCGGGTACACCAAATGAACCGCTCAAATCGTATAGACCTATCAATATTCCATTAATTCCTTCTGTTTCAAGTATCGAGTCAATATTTTCTACCGCTTCACGGGTTTCGACCATTGCGATCACTATGATGGAATCATTGGCTGTTTTCACATATTCATCAAATTCCTCGCCCCATTCATTTGCATGACAGAAAGCGAAACCTCTGATTCCTTCGGGCGGATATTTTGCCGCCTTAACAGCTTTTTGGGCTTCTTCCGCATTGTTTATCATGGGTACTATTACTCCCATAGCGCCGCAATCGAGAGATTTTCGTATAGCAATAACATCATTATTACAAACACGTACCATTGGTATGGCACCATTTCTTTTGACGGCTCTCACAAGATTCGTGAGGTTATTCCAGTCGATATCAGAATGCTCCATATCAGCACAGACCCAATCGAATCCGGCATAAGCCAATATTTCACCTATTGTCGGACTGCCTGACTGTATCCATGTACCATAACTAATATTAGTTAAAATTTTTGAAATTTTCGGTACCATGCGTCACCTGAATAAATGAATAATTTTATGCATTATTTACATATTTTTTAAATACAACTTGGTTTATTATTAGTTATTATATCTAAACTTAAGTCAAACTGTCAAGTAATATTAGTAATTCAAATTATCAAAGTTCAATATGAAACTAATTTCATTAACTAAATATTAGAGTTAAAACTATTGATATACATATTGATTTATGTATATCACAACACTACATGATGAGCTTTATAAGAACATTTCAAAATGTTCTGAAGGCAGTATTTGTCCGATATAAAGCAAGACTGATTTTTTACTTCTGTCGTATGCTTCGTATTTTTAAAATCATGATAATTTAGCTTCATAAAAGATTTGTTGAAAATAACGTTGATTATTTATATAATATTAGTAATAAATATTTTACGGCAGGAAAATATGAAAAAACCAACAATGAATGATGTGGCGAAACTTGCAGGAGTTTCCCAGTCTACAGTATCTTTTGTTTTAAATAACGCGCCTATCGCAATTTCTACCGAAGTCAGACAAAGAATTCTTGATGCGGTTAAGACTTTAGGTTATACTCCGAGAGCCAAAACCAAAAACTCTCAAAGCATAGGCGATAAACTTATAGTTTTGATCATTCCAAATGCATCGAATGCTTTCTATATGGAACTGATCAGGCATGTCAATTACTTTGTTCTTCAAAAAGGTTATAAACTTCTTATTGTAAATACTAACAGAAGCGCTTCAGATGAACAGGAATATTTGAAGCATCTGTGTTCAAATAAGGAAAAAATAGCAGGTATTATATACGGATTTACACCTTCTGTCTCCGATTTTTCACAGCTCGTTGAAAATGGCTTGCCTTTGGTAGTCGTCGGCGAAATGGAGGAACATCCTGATATTAGCCTTGTCACACTTGACAGCCTCAAAAGCGGAGAAATGGTTGCAAATCATTTGCTCAACCTTGGGCATAGAGATATTGTATATATTACTAGCCCTATGGGCCTGATCTCTCTTTCACGGGAACGCAGGCTTAATGGCATACAGCGCACTGTTGAAGGTAAAGGAAATCTAACTGTACTTTCGGGTGGGAATGAAAAAGAATTTGAAACAGAAAACTATGAGGTGGAAATTGGGTATCAACTGACAAAAGAATATTTTAATAAGCCAAATTCATCCGCTACGGCTTTCATAGGTGCTAATGATATGATAGCGTTTGGTATAATAAAGGCACTAAACGAAATGTCTGTCAAAATACCGAAAGAGGTTTCCGTATGTGGTTTTGACAATATACTGTTCAGCAGTCTTACCAACCCTTCTCTTACTACTGTTGACCATTGTACTTATTGGCGCTGCAGTATGGCAGTCGACATATTGGTAAATAAAAGACACAAAAAACTTGAAGTACCATCAAAAATCAACTATGATCCGGTTCTTATCGTCAGAAATTCCAGCGGGCCGGCTCCAAAAGCATAAAACTAGCAGAATTTTAAGAATAGTTATATACCTGCCTGTGTCAGGTTCTGGTATCATGATCCTGTAAAAATGCTGAGTCATTTCAACTATTGCAGTAATATTGTATCAAAAACTTTAGACTATTGAAATAAACATGTTTTAATTGTGCATCACAGTAATAATAAAATAATGTACCAAGCATGTCTCATATAATTGAGGCTAAAAAACAAAATTACATATTTTTGAATCAATAAGATTGATTTTACGTCATTTACATAAGATTATTCTACATTTCCCCAATTGAGTTTCTGTTGAAACGAAGAATGAAGTTTGATATATTTAAAGGTACGGTCAGGAAAACAAATGGGGGAATTTCTAATGTCAGCTGGTTTAAATGAAACATGGTATCAAGTCACAAAACTGCTTGAGGAGGAATTAACTAGTGTAAGCTTCTCAACATGGATTGAGACCATTGTTCCAGTTTCAATAGATAATAACAGTATTATCCTTGAGGTTCCTTCGGAATTTAATTTAGGTATAATAAAATCGAGATATAAAGACCTCATACATAATGCAGTAAAAATAGTAACCAACAGAGATTTGGATATAGAATTCTATATTAAAGGTTCGGAAGGATCGCCGAAAACAAAAGATAACAAAGAGACATCGGAGGAAATATCTCCGGCTCTTTCTATCTTAAATCCTAAATATACTTTTGATACCTTTGTAAAAGGAAGCGGCAATCAGCTGGCACACGCAGCTGCGCTGGCAGTAGCCGAAGCTCCTGCCACGGCCTATAACCCTCTTTTTATCTATGGAGGGGTAGGTCTTGGTAAAACTCACCTGATGCATGCGATAGGTCATTATGTTATTGAACAGAACAAAGACGCAAAAGTTCTGTATACATCATCAGAAAAATTTACAAATGATCTGATAAACGCAATCAAAGATGACAGGAATGAAGAGTTCCGCAATAAATACAGAAGTATAGATGTTCTGCTCATAGACGATATACAGTTTATAGGCGGAAAAGAGCGCACCCAGGAGGAATTTTTCCATACTTTTAATGCGCTTTATGAATTAAACAAGCAAATCGTAATTTCCAGCGATAAACCTCCAAAGGAAATCCTTACTTTGGAAGAACGTCTGCGTTCAAGATTCGAATGGGGATTAATCGCTGATATACAGGCCCCCGATACAGAAACACGTATCGCTATTCTTCGTAAAAAATCACAATTGGAAAAATATGATATACCAAATGATGTTCTGGTATATATTGCGAATAATATCGAATCCAATATCAGAGAACTTGAAGGAGCATTGAACCGTGTAATTGCTTATGCTTCCTTAACCGGAAGCCCAATAACATTAGAGCTTGCTCAGGAATGTTTGAAACAAATTCTGGCAAATATATCTGTTGCTAATGTTAATTATAATACGGTGATTAAAGTTGTTTCCAGGTACTATGATATACCTCCTGATCAAATGTTGACACAAAAAAGATCCCGTGATATTTCATTCCCCAGGCAGGTTGCAATGTATCTTTGCAGGGAATTGACGGGAATGTCTCTTCCAAAGATAGGTCAGGTATTTGGAGGCAGAGATCATACAACTGTTATGCATGCATGTGACAAAATTGCCAGTGAAATAGAACAAAGCGCAGAATTAAGACGCGCCATTACCGAATTAAAAAGAAATATTACAGGGAAACAATAGTTTCCTATATTTTATCCTCAAAAAAATGTGGATATGTGGAAGGAAATTATGTTGAAAATCTTGTCGAAATAAAAAGCAAAAAGTTATACAATTAAAAATGATAAATTATCAACAGGGTTTTATACAATTAAAATCGTTTTATTTTAAGACTTTGAGTTGATTATCAACATTATTAACAATACTTACTACTATTACGACTAATCAAATAAATAAAATAAGGAGAAAAAGCGATGAAAGTCATTATCCTTAAACAAAATTTGATGGAAGCAATAAATATCGTTCAGAAAGCAATTATGTCAAAAGCTACGCTGCCTATTCTGGAAGGAATATTTATAGAGGCCGATGAAAAGCTCAAACTTATTGGAAATAATTATGATTTAGCAATTGAATATAATCTTGATGCAGATATTATGGAAAAAGGATCAATAGTTATAAATGCAAGGATTTTTGGAGAAATAATAAGAAAATTGCCTGATGCGCCTGTATCGATTGAAGTATTTGATAACAGCAAAGTAAAAATAGAATGCTTGAATTCATATTTTGAAATAAAAGGAATGGACGGAGCTTCTTATCCATTGCCTCCGGAATACAAAAATGACTTGTCTTTTAGCATAAGCCAGGCTTCTATGAAGGAATTGATAAAACAGACGATTTTCGCAGTCGGTACAGATGAAAACAGGAAAATCATGACCGGGGCACTTATAGAAGCAGAAAACGGTGAAATCAGAATAGTTGCCCTGGACGGATTCAGGATGGCTGTAAGTAATTCATTAATTAAAGAGGATGTAAGTTTTAAAGTAGTAGTTCCTGGTAAGAATATGAATGAGATATTGAGGATACTTGAAACCAGTGACGAAGATCTTACGGTATCATTATCAGGAAATTTAATTTCCTTTGAATTTAAAGAATGCAGGATTTCTTCAAATGTTTTAGACGGCGAATTTATGAATTATAAAAGTTATATACCGTCAAAATTTGAAACTGTTGTAAAGGTCAATACAAAGGAACTGATTGACAGCCTTGAAAGGGCATCATTAATAACCAGTGATGATAAAAGATATCCTGTAAAATTTACAATAAATGACGATGATATGCTGATTTCTTCGACAGCTGACGTAGGGATATCAAAAGAACAGATTAAAATAGAAAATGAGGGTTCACCTCTTCAGATAGGTTTTAATCCGAGATATTTTATAGATGCCCTCAAAGTTATTAATGATGAAAATATTAAAATATCATTTACATCTTCGGTAGGGCCATGTATTATAAAAGCTTTAGATCATGACAGATATCTATATTTGATATTGCCGGTTAGAATAAGAAATAACTGAAAGGCGCAAGTATGAAAGATATTTTGATTAACACTGATTATATAAAACTGGATCAATTTTTAAAACTGGCCAATATTATCGGCACAGGAGGAGAGGCGCGCTTTTTTATTCAGGAAAACAGTATTTTAATAAATAATGTACCAGAAGACAGGCGGGGAAGAAAACTTCGCAACGGCGATATTATAAATATAAACAATAAAGAATACAGAATCGTACAAATGGTGAAATAAAGTGACCATACAGGAATTAGAATTAAACAGGTTCAGAAACTACAAAAAAGAAAGCCTGACTTTTGGTGAAGGAATTAATATTCTGTACGGGCAAAATGCCCAGGGCAAAACAAATATATTGGAAGCTTTGTATATATCATCGACCGGAAAATCTCACAGAACTAATAATTATAATGATTTGATACAAAATGGACAAACAGGATTTGAGATAAAGCTCCGAGCAAAAATAAATAACAGGGATAACTCCATTATAATAAGATATTCTAATGACAAAAAAAAGAATGCGGAGATTAACGGAATAAAAAGAGAAAAGCTTTCTGATATACTTGGAACATTGAATATGATTCTGTTTTCACCGGAAACCCTTGAAGTTGTAAAAGGTTCTCCCGCCATAAGAAGAAAATTTCTGGACATATTATTATGTCAGACTAACAGGCAATATCTTCATTTATTAAAAAGATACAATTCTCTTATTAAAAACAAGTCAATAGCATTGAAAAAAGGACAATCAGACAAAAAATACGAAGAGATAATACCGGTATGGAATGAACATATTTCTGTCTACGGGGGAAAAATTGTATATTTACGAAACAGTGCCGTAAATAAGCTGAAAAAATATATGAAGAATGAAATACATAAAATAACAGATGGCGCTGAGAGTTCTGAGTTGATATATAAAACATTTTGCGAAACAAATGAAGAAAATGACGAGAAATACTATGAAAACCAGCTGTTGAAAAGATTGAATGAAGGAATGCAAAAGGAAATAAGTATTTCACAATGTATTTTTGGTCCACACAGAGATGACTTTGAAATACTACTGAATGGAATGAATTCAAGACAGTATTGTTCGCAGGGGCAGCAAAGAACACTTGCACTATCTTTAATTTTGGCAGAACTGTTTTACATTGAAGAAATCAAGGGAGAGAAGCCTGTTCTATTATTGGATGATGTTTTGTCAGAACTTGATTTGAAAAGGCAGGAATATTTATTGAAAGGTTTGTCAAATGTACAGACAATTATTACAGCGACTGACGAAACACGGTTTATCAGTAAGGATCAGCGAACAATAAAAAAATTTCATATAGAAAACGGCAAAGTAATACCTGAAGTTGAAAAAAGAATTAATATAGACTAGAATTTAAAGGTGATATTTGTGTTTTTGCATATTGGAGAAGAAAAAGTTGTATTTATGAATGATATAATAGCGATTATGGATATAGAAAAAACAACTACATCCAATAATACGAGAGAATTTTTAAAAAACTGCCAGGAAAAAGGGATGGTTGAAACAATAGGCACAGATATTCCAAAATCATTTATTGTAACAATGCGAGAAGGAAAACAGACAGTTTATTTATCTCCGATATCCACAGCGACGCTGAATAAAAGAATATGTAAAGATACCGATGATATTAGGAGGATATTCTTAGATGAATGAAAATAAAAATAATAATATAGAATACAATGAAGAACAAATCCAAGTATTGGAAGGATTGGAAGCAGTCAGAAAAAGACCTGGAATGTATATAGGTAGTACATCATCAAGAGGTTTACATCATCTTGTTTATGAAATTGTTGATAACAGTATCGACGAATCATTGGCAGGGTTCTGTGATCAGATACATGTTATTCTAAATAAAGATAACAGTGTAACTGTATATGATAATGGGCGTGGGATCCCGACAGGTATTCATCCGAAATTAAAAATACCAACAATGCAGGTAGTTCATACCGTTCTGCACGCCGGCGGAAAATTCGGCGGAAATGGTTATAAAGTTTCCGGCGGTTTGCACGGTGTAGGGGCTTCGGTTGTTAATGCCCTGTCTGAATGGATGGAAGTAGAGGTTGCCCGTGAAGGTAAGATTTTTAAACAGCGTTATGAAAGAGGTGTACCGGTTACAGGAGTTGAAATTGTAGGCGAATGTGAAGAAACCCATACAGGTACAAAAACTACTTTTAAACCGGATGAGGAGATATTCGAAGAAACGGTGTTTGACTTTGATGTTCTGGTTAAACGTTTCAGAGAAATGGCTTTCCTCAATAAAATGATAACCATTACTTTAATTGATGACAGGCATGATGAAAAGAACGAGATCGTACTGCATTATGAAGGCGGAATTAGTTCATTTGTTGAATATATAAACAAAAACAAAGAAGCAATTCATCCTGAAATCATTTATTTTGAAGCAAAAAAAGATGATATGGAACTGGAAGTTGCAATGCAGTATACAGATTCATTCAATGAGAATGTATACAGCTATGCGAACAATATTGCTACTACTGAAGGCGGGACACATATTACAGGTTTCAGAACCGCTATTACAAAAGTAGTGAATGATTATGCAAGAAAAATAAATCAACTTAAAGAGAATGATAAAAATCTTTCCGGCGAAGATGTGAGGGAAGGTTTAACAGCTATAGTCAGTGTTAAGCTTCATGATCCTCAATTTGAAGGACAGACAAAAACTAAACTTGGAAATGCTGAAATAAGATCATTCACAGAAAATGTAGTTACAGAAAAACTAACATATATTTTCGAGGAAAATCCGAAGATTGCAAGGATAATTGTTGAGAAAACCTTATTGTCATTCAGGGCGCGGGAGGCAGCCAGGAAAGCAAGAGAGTTAACAAAAAGAAAATCAGCGCTTGAGAGCACATCATTGCCGGGAAAACTCGCTGATTGTTCTGATAAAGATCCTTCAAAGTGTGAACTATTTATTGTTGAGGGTGATTCAGCAGGCGGCAGCGCAAAACAGGGAAGGGACAGAAGATTCCAGGCCATACTTCCTCTTTGGGGGAAAATGCTCAATGTTGAAAAAGCAAGAGAAGATAAAGTGTTTGGCAATGATAAGTTAAGTCCTGTAATAACAGCGCTGGGAGCAGGTTTTGGTGATGAACTTGACCTATCGAAACTACGCTATCACAAAGTAATTATAATGGCTGATGCGGACGTTGACGGATCACACATTAGAACACTACTGTTGACTTTCTTTTATAGATATATGAAACCTCTGGTGGATAACGGACATATATATATTGCTCAGCCGCCTTTGTATAAAGTAAAGAAAGGTAAGGAAGAAATCTATGTGTATAATGACCGTGAGCTTGCAAAGCTTATGAAAGAAAGAAATTGGAGCAGGGATGACGGCAGTATAACATTGCAGCGGTTTAAAGGTCTTGGCGAAATGAACTCAGAACAGCTCTGGGAAACAACTATGAATCCGGAAACCAGGCAACTTTTAAAAGTTGATGTTGAAAATCCTGTATTGACCGATGAAATCTTTACTATACTTATGGGCGAAAAAGTAGAGCCTAGAAAAGAATTTATACAAAAACACGCAAAATTAGTCAATAACCTGGATATCTGACAATAGAGGTTAAAATGACATTTAGAAATGCGGAAATTTCAGATATTGATAAAATAATGAATATCATAAAACAAGCACAGCAATATTTAAAGGATAAAGGGGTAGACCAATGGCAGGATAACTACCCCAATTTTGATGTTATAAAAGACGATATAGAAAAAAGAAAAGGTTATGTTTTGGAGACCGACGGTAAAGTTGTCGCAACAGTGGCAGTTTCATATAATGATGAAAAAACATACGAAAAAATATATGACGGTAAATGGATTACAGAAAGTGATTATGCTGTAATACACAGGATAGCTGTAGACAATAATTATAAAGGTAAAAGATTATCTTCGTTAATAATTTCAGAAATAGAAAAAATGTGTTTGAAAAGAAATATACACAGTATAAAAATTGATACCCATAAACAAAATGAATCCATGAAAAAGATGCTGAACAACAACGGTTTTAAATACTGTGGGATTATTTACCTTGAAAATGGTAGTGAAAGGGTTGCGTATGAAAAGGTAATATAGAAATGTTTCACGTGAAACATTTCTACTTTTTAAATTCAATTAAAACATCAAAAGATGTTTCACCTTTTGTCTCATTAACTCCTCTAATAATAGTTTTGTTATCTATATTGGCTCTATGAACTGAAAAAACATCTTTGTCCCTTAATTCTGATAAAAAGAAGACGTCATAACGTCTGATTTTGTGAAGATTTTCTTTTTCATCATCGGTGAAGGCATCATAAGCAAATTCTCCATAACGAGTGTTATTTACGTGGCCTAAACAGTCAAGGAAACTATTATATACTTTCCTTTTATCAATTTCTTTTAAAGCTATGTCAAACTTAAGAGAGGGACTTGCATCTATAGTGAATTCCTGAATAGGAGCCCCAATATAAAAGGGGGTTTCCTTCTTTCTGAATATTGTTCTTGTTTCCAAGTCAAGTAGTACAGAAAACGTTGAACCATGAAACATAAGATTTCCCTTTTCATCTTTAAAAATAAGTTCACGTCGGAAGAAAGGGCCTTTTTTTTGAGAATGCCATGTCTGAGCGAATAATTTAATACAACCCTTAACCGGTTTGACTATCTCCAGTGAGATAGAAATCAGGACCCAAGACAGACCATATTTCATTGTAGTATCTACATTAAGATTTATTCTGTTTAAATGACTTTCCGCAATTTTACCAAAGAGTCTTTGATATGCATAAGGCTTCAAATAGCCATACTCATTCAATTCAGAAAAATCAGGTTCGATCTCGTATACAAAGTCTTTTTCATTAATCATAATTACCTCACAAATTCATTTGTCTTAATTCACTCAACAAATAGTATATAAAAAATATAACAACATTAGCAACCTGAAAGGAAAAAAGAATGTAAAACGCTTATTCAATTTATATCATCCTTTATCCTGCTTTACTTTATTGAAAAAATTGATCCTTTGTCGTTATCTTACAAATGCAATAATAGTGCCAGTGAAGAATCTTATTATGAAAAGTCATTCATTTATCATAGAAAAAAATATGGCGTTTATGTAAAGATCAAATTTTTAATTACTTCTTACGTTTTTGTCAGTTATGCTATAAAATAATATAATGTTATATGTTCAATATAAATAGTACTAAATAAAAATAGAAATATAAAAATGTTTCACGTGAAACAATACAACTTTTTATTTTTTTTTATTGTATAGTATTTTCTGTGGTATAATTGTTAAGAAACAGGCCCATCCCGGGTAAGTAATAATGTGTGAGGTGCTGTATGGCTAAAATAATTGCTATTGCCAATCAAAAAGGTGGAGTTGGAAAAACAACAACGGCAGTTAATTTAAGTGCCTGCCTGGGTGTAAAGGGCAAGAAGGTCCTTGTTATCGATATAGATCCACAGGGAAATACAACAAGTGGTTTCGGAATTGATAAAAATTCAGTGAAAAGATCCATATATGATACTATTATTAATGAAATACCAATTGAAGATACATTGCTGGAAACGCAAATCAAGGGACTATTCCTTTCTCCTTCCAATATCAATTTAGCTGGTGCGGAGGTTGAGCTAGTATCTGTATTATCCAGAGAAACAAGATTAAAATATGCACTTGAAGATGTAAAAGATAAGTTTGATTTCATTGTGATAGACTGTCCGCCTTCTCTTGGATTATTGACGGTAAATTCTCTGACAGCCGCGGACACTATTCTGGTGCCTATTCAGTGTGAATATTACGCTCTTGAGGGGCTCAGCCAATTGATGAATACGGTAAAAATAGTACAGAAACACTTAAACAGGACCCTCAGAGTCGAGGGCGTTGTGTTGACAATGTTTGATGCAAGAACTAATCTTTCGATCCAGGTAGTGGAAGAAGTTAAAAAGTATTTCGGCAATAAGGTATATCGTACAATAATACCTCGCAATGTACGTTTGAGCGAGGCTCCAAGCTATGGCCTCCCTATTATCCTATATGATGCAAAATCCAAAGGCGCTGAGTGCTATATGGAGTTAGCTGAAGAAGTAATATTAAGTTCGGAGGAAATATAGAGGATGAAGAAAGGTTTAGGTAAAGGACTTGAGGCGCTGATCAGCTCAACAAACGCTCTTGAAGATGCAAAAAACAGTGTTACGGAAATAAGGATTAACCAGGTTGAACCCAACAGCGAACAACCCAGGAAAGTCTTTGATCAGGAAAAACTGGAAGCATTGGCTGAATCAATAAAAAATCATGGCGTTGTTCAGCCCATCATCGTTCGGCGCGAAGGATCTTATTACAAAATAGTTGCCGGAGAGCGAAGATGGCGGGCGGCTAAGCTTGCTGGACTAAAAACTATACCTGTAATAATCAAGGACATAACCTCCAGGGAGGTTATGGAGATAGCTCTTATAGAAAATCTTCAAAGAGAGGACTTAAATCCGATTGAGGAGGCAGAAGCTTATCAAAAGCTCATTGAAGAATATTCAATCACTCAGGAAGAGGTAGCTAAAATTGTTGGGAAAAGCAGGGCAGCCATTGCCAACTCAGTAAGATTGCTTACATTGACTGATGAAATAAAAGAAATGCTTACAGACGGCAGATTGACCAGTGGTCATGCCAGAACATTAGTTACGATTTCTGACCCTCAAAGGCAAAACCAACTGGCTAAAATTATTGTTGAAAAGAACCTTACTGTAAGAGAGAGTGAAAAACTTGCGGCATCGGAGAGCAAACCAAAAAGTAAAACAGAAAAAAGTAAAGTAATGTCAAAAGAATCAATAGAGATGACAGAATTGGAAGAAAAATTAATGGCGGTTTATGGAACAAAAATTAATCTTGTAAAAAACAATGATAAAGGAAAAATAGTCTTTGAATTTTATTCAAAGGACGAACTGGATAGAATTATTGAAATGTTGTTAAATAATGTAAAATAGACTATAGGTTTATTTTACCTTGTAATTAATTTTTTTTGATGCGGTAATATAATATCACTTAAAAAAGGTAAAATGCTTTAAAACGTAAATAAAAAAGTTTTAACTCTAATCACACTTTTGGAGGGACTATGGACGATTATTATTTTTATTTATTTGCAGGTCTGATTGCATTTTTATTTATTCTTATTATAATTGCCTATTTCAGGCTGGGGAGTTTGTCAAAAAAATATAAACTGTTGATTAAAGGCCTCAGTGATAATAATGTTGAAGATTTAATGATTTCTTATTCAAATGAATTATCTAAAGTAAAAAATGAAATTGATGGCAATATTATAAAAAGGCTTTCAGTTTTAGAGAAACAAATGCCTACTTGCCTGCGGCACTTTGGGATGGTTTCCTATAATGCTTTTGAAAATGTTTCAAATAATATGAGTTTTTCGTTCGCTGCCCTTAATGATAATTACGATGGAATTATTATAACGGGAATATATACCAGGGAGAATTCTTATGTATACTCTAAAGAAATAGTAAACGGAGAATCTGTGAAGGTTCTTTCAAAAGAAGAGAAAGAAGCGCTAAATAAGGCTTTGGCCTCAATTAATAATAAATAAAAGTATGTACAATACATATAAAAGAGAGGAGAAAACTCTATGCTGGATATTCAAAAAATAAGAAATAACCCCGAAGAAGTCAGATTGGCTCTTCAGAAAAGACTATACGAGGTGGACTTTACTGAGCTTTTGTCCTGGGATAAAAAAAGAAGAAATATCATATCTCAATCCGAGGAATTAAAAGCCAGAAGAAATAAAGTATCTTCTGAAATACCGGTTTTGATTAAACAGGGAACGGATGTAAATCCTTTAAAGGCAGAGATGAAAGAGATTTCCGATCGTATTAAGGTAATGGATGATGAGTTGAGAGAAATTGAAGCGAAAATCAATGACTTTTTGGCGGCTCTGCCCAATATCCCTGCTGATGATGTTGTTCCCGGCGGAAAAGAAAATAATCAGGTCGTTCGAATATTTGGCGAAAAGCCTGAATTCAGTTTTGAGCCTAAGAATCATGTGGATTTGGTTACTTCTTTGGGTTTAATAGACTATGAACGGGGAGTCAAGATAGGCGGAAACGGATTCTGGGTTTATACAGGCGATGGCGCTCTTTTAGAGTGGGCGCTTCTGAATTATTTTATTGAAGAGCATTTAAAAGATGGATATCAATTTATGCTTCCTCCGCATATATTAACCTATCAATGCGGTTATACTGCAGGACAATTCCCAAAATTCGCAGAGGATGTATTTAAAGTGGAGACCGGCGAGGTCAATGACAGAATGCAGTTCATTCTTCCTACTGCCGAAACAGCGCTTATAAATTATCACAGGGATGAAATCCTTAATGAAGACGATCTTCCTAAAAAATATTTTGCCTACACTCCTTGTTACCGTAAGGAAGCCGGGAGTTACCGCGCCGAGGAAAGAGGAATGATCAGAGGGCATCAATTCAATAAGGTTGAGATGTTCCAATATACTTTACCTGAACAGTCTGAAGCCGCTCTGGATGAACTGGTAAATAAAGCCGAGCGTCTTGTACAGGGACTCGGACTACATCATCGGGTTTCCAAGCTCGCCGCTCAGGACTGCAGCGCCAGCATGGGAAAAACCTATGATATTGAAATTTGGATCCCAAGCATGAATGATTATAAAGAAGTCAGTTCCTGTTCAAACGCATATGATTACCAGGCCAGAAGAGGGAACATCAGATTCCGTCGCAAGGAGACCAAAAAGACCGAATTAGTGCATACTCTTAATGCGTCTGGTCTTGCTACCAGCAGATTGCTTCCGGCAATAGTTGAACAATATCAACAGGAAGACGGAAGTGTTATTATCCCTGAAGTATTGAGAAAATGGATGGGTGGAAGAGACCGTCTCTATCCGAAAAAATAATTAAGTTAATATGATTACTGCGTTCCGCTCATAATACAGTGGAATGTCTTCCTGAGCGGAGCGCAGCGGAGTCGTAGGATCTATTATGTTAAACCAATAAAGAATTTTTGTTGTTCTACGGAATAATTAATTTTTAAAGATACTATAAATGATTTCAAATGGCGTCAGAAAAAAGAAAGTTTTAAAAAAGATAAGCTATTGAAAAGGCTTATCTTTTTTTCTTAATGATTTTTTTGTTCCATCCGGTTCTACGATAACAACATTTTCAAGGGTATACATCATACTTTGTCTGAAATAGGCAATATATTCTTTCCTGAGCGCCTGCTGCTCCATTTTTTCTTCCTCGGTGAGCTCTTCGCACTTAGATTTTCGTGCCAATTCATTTATCCTGTCGATTTTGTATTTATCCACAAAACTCCTCCAATAATAAAGACATTACAAGTATTATAGCCTATTTTAATAAGATTAGGCAATTTATAAAAACAACTATATAAAGAAGAAAAATAAATCGGGCGAGGGATCATCACCACGCCCTGTGTGAAAGCTAATATTACACTATTTAGAAGCATTGGAAAAATCGTATTTCTCTTAAGTCTATGCCAAAGTAATTCCACCTGAATCCATTCCATCGATAACCAGCAACAGATCTTGGACCGACGAAAGTTGGGTAAAACCAAAACGAACTCAATCGATATGGCCAGATATATGTAAATCTAAAGAGACAGTTGGCAATAGCGCCAGGGTCAACTGCAAAAGTACCAATGGGCGGCATTTGAGGTATAAAGGCAGGTGGTGGGCCGGAGGGAGGGCCACTGGGGGGACGCTGCGGAGAAATTGGAGTAAATGGAGTAAACGGAGTAAAAGGAATTAAAAATCTGAATATATCAAATGGGGTTCCACGTCTGAAATCCCGCCTGTCTCTATCCCTGTCCCGATCTCTGTCCCTGTCTCTGTCTCTATCTCTATCTCTGATTCTGTCAAACTGTTGAAACATTATCTAACCTCCTTTCATGTGGCGTTAATACAATATATGGCCAAGCCTGTAAAAGGTTACAGCGCTGAAATTTGGATTTTTTTCTTAATACCGGTTTAATCCATGTAAATAAAAGTTAGTATTGAAAATTACGCTGAAATAAGGGTATGATTAATTCTGACAATAAAAACTACTGGATTCGCCTATCATTATATTTAGTTGATTTATTATTCAATTTTTATGTGAAAGGAAGAGCATAACAATGTTAACCGATATCGAAATTGCTCAAAATGCGAAGTTATTACCTATTGAAGAAATAGGAATGAAATTGGGAATCCGGCGCGAGGACCTGGAACTCTATGGTGATTATAAAGCAAAAATAAAAGACAGTGTTTATGAAAGACTGAAGGATAAAAAAAATGGAAAACTTGTGTTGGTTACAGCTATTAATCCAACTCCGGCCGGAGAAGGAAAGACTACTGTAACTGTTGGCCTTGGACAAGCCCTTGAGAAAATAGGTAAGAAAGCCATCATAGCCCTGAGGGAACCTTCCCTTGGCCCTGTCATGGGCATAAAAGGCGGAGCCGCCGGCGGTGGTTATTCCCAGGTTCTGCCCATGGAAGATATAAATTTGCATTTCACCGGTGATATGCATGCAATAACAGCAGCCAATAATTTGCTTTCAGCCCTTTTGGACAATCATATACATCAGGGTAACAGGTTGAGGATAGATCCAAGAAGGATTCTGTGGAAGCGCTGCATGGACATGAATGATCGTGCCCTTCGCCAGATTGTAGTTGGCTTGGGGGGAAAGGTTAACGGTTTTCCCCGGGAAGACGGTTTTAATATAACCGTAGCATCAGAAGTGATGGCTATTTTATGCCTTGCGACAGATATAACAGACTTAAAGGAGCGACTGGGAAGAATAATCGTAGCCTATGATTATGACGGAAAACCTGTTACGGCAAAGGATCTGGAAGCCCACGGCGCCATGACACTGCTTTTAAAGGATGCCATAAAACCAAATCTTGTCCAGACACTTGAGAATACGCCATGCCTTATGCACGGGGGACCCTTTGCGAATATTGCCCATGGATGCAACAGTATAAGGGCAACGCGGCTGGCTCTGAAGCTTTCGGATTATGTTATAACTGAGGCAGGATTCGGCGCTGAGCTGGGAGCTGAAAAATTCTTCGATATAAAATGCAGGTATGGGAGTTTAGTTCCTGATGCAGCTGTTTTGGTTGCTACGGTGCGGGCATTGAAATACAATGGCGGAGTTAAAAAGGAAGAACTGTCGCAGGAAGATGTAAACGCTCTTGGCCGCGGGATAGTAAACCTTCAGAAGCATATTGAGAATATAAGAAAATTCGGAGTACCGGTATTGGTTGTTATAAATCGTTTTTCTACCGACAGCGATGCAGAACTGGCCTTTATAAAGAATAAATGCCGGGAATGGGGCGTGGAAGTTGCCCTTGCGGAAGTATTCGCAAAAGGCGGAGAAGGCGGAACAGAGGCAGCCCAAAAGCTGTGTGAAATGATAGAACAAAAACCGTCATCCTTTAAAATGCTTTATGATATTAATCTGCCCATAAAAGAAAAAATAGAGATTATTAACAGAGAGTTGTATGGAGGAAAGAATGTAGAATATACCTCCAAAGCTCTCAATGAAATAAAAGCGATTGAAGAAATGGGCTTTTCCAATTTTCCTATCTGCATAGCGAAAACGCAATACTCCCTTTCGGATAATCCGTCCCTCTTAGGGCGGCCGGAAGGCTTCACGCTGAATGTAAAAGAAGTAAGACTTTCTGCGGGAGCAGGGTTTGTTGTGGTTTTGACAGGGGATATCATGACAATGCCGGGACTGCCTAAAGTTCCAAGCGCAAATAAAATTGATATTGACCCAAGTGGAAAAATAACCGGACTGTTTTAGACTATGTCATTCTTAGTGTTATCAAAGCATCTCGCCTGACTTGTCACTCTGAGCTAATAGTCTTGACTTATTTGTCATTCTGAGCGCCAGAGAAGAATCTTACCCTAACATGTCATTCTGAGCGAAGCGAAGAGTCTTATACGTTAAAAGATCCTTCGACTCCGCTACGCTCCGCTCAGGATGACACTAGAGTATTTCATTCTGAGTGCCAACGAGAGTCTCACGGACATGTCATTCTGAGCGAAGCGAAGAATCTTAAGAGGAGTATATCATGTATTATGTTTATATTCTGACTAATTGGTCCAACAAGGTTTTGTATATCGGAGTTACAAATAATCTTGAAAGACGTTGTTATGAACATAAACATAAGATTATTAAAGGATTTACAGAAAAGTACAATTTAAACAAACTAGTATATTTTGATGTCACAAGCGACATTAAAGAAGCAATAAAGCGGGAAAAACAACTTAAAGGATTGACTAGAATAAAAAAAATAAAATTGATTGAAAGCGTTAATCCTATGTGGAATGATTTATCTGAAAGTTTTGAGAAATAAGATCCTTCGACTCCGCTACGCTCCGCTCAGGATGACACCAGAGTATTTCATTCTGAGGGCCAACGAAGAGTGTCACGGACATGTCATTCTGAGCGAAGCGAAGAATCTTCACATGATATAAAGATTCTTCACTTCGCTTTGTTTGTTCAGAATGGTAGCCATTAAAACAACTTATTAAACTGCTTCATGAAGCGGACATGATCGTCATATTCTGCTATTACTTCCTCCAGCATACCGGTAAAGTTTTTTTGTGCCCAGCTTCTTCTGGAATTGTAATACTTATTTGCCACTCGCCAGAATTTTTGAGGAAACAGGAGCATTGCCGTCATTACCGCTATTTCGTCATTGGAAATGGGCGCGATTGCCTGGTAGGTATCCAGTAAAATTGAGGCTTTTTGTATGTCCCAGTTACATTTCCTCATTTTCCTGCGCAAAAGATTTACCAAATCATAAATCCGTAGCTCCTCGCAGCAGCATTCAAAGCCGACAATATAGGTTGTACTCCCTTTTATAAGGATATTCTGATATGAATAATCATGATGGCAAATTACGCCTTCATTAAGGGTTTTCTTAACCAGACGGGGATATTCGGCACCGTTTAACAGTGTAAGGCTTTCTTCGGCGAGTTCAATAAATTTGTCCACGCAACCAAGGTAAATATAATCGAAGGCGCCGCGTTCCCGTTCAGCCTTTCTTCTCATTCTTAATATTTCATCGTAACGTTTCCCCAGGTTTTCAGGTAGCTTTCCCAAATCGCTTGGAACCGCCTCATTTTCATATTTAAAGCCTTTTCCTAACTTGTGCATATGCGCAAGGGCGCTTGCGGCTTTTATGGTGTCTGCGTCATCGCTGAACTCGCATTCCCTGGCATCATAATAAGGAGTTATAACATAATTCTGTTCGTCTATTTCAATAAACGGTTTATTGTTTAAAGTAACAAGATATGTATCTATGTTTTTAAAACCTTTATTATAAAGGTATTCTTTTGCGGCATGTACGTACAATACCCGATTTTCCGAACACTGGCACTGGCGAAGATGTTTCTTTCCTAAATTAGTGTCTATAATATAACCGCCCCTGCAAGGTTTTATGGATGTAATCGTTATGCCATACGTTTCTTCAATCAAACCTTTAGATTCAATCATTCTTATTCATACCCCGCTTAGAAATTATGATAATAGTTCAAAGTTTGTCTTAACATTATATGTTTTACAGAAATTCAATATGTTTTTACAACGCTATAAAAGAAATTTCAAAATGACAAGCAGTATTATTCCCGGAAGACCCAGAATACCTGCGACAAGCGCGGAAATAAGGTTAAGGGAAATAGTAAATCCAAGAGGCGTTCCTATAAGGTTAATAATTACAATTGCCAGACCTCCTAAAATACCGTTTATCACCAGGCGAAAGATTATTTTGAGAGGTAAAAGCATGGCTTTGCCAAACGCAAAGACAATTAAAACACCAATTATCCAGGCTAATATTATTAGGCCCCTATCCATGTTAATCCCTCCTTTCTGCAGGGCCAAAGCAACCCTACAAACAGCGCAAGTAAAAGAAAACGGTTATCCCCTGTCATATTTGATAGCTGTGAGGGATAGCCGTATCTATATAGTTAAAAGGTCTATACCCTATTTAATTTATATACGGCAGCGGACGAAAAAATTCGTCCGAATTGGAGGGTGAATGTAAGTTTATTGTGCCCGGCTTTCCTTAGCTTTTCTTAAAAGGTAATCATAGCGGATTTCTGAAGCCTTGATTTTATAGGCATAATAATCCACCATTTCCTTACTTTCGGCCGTCTCGAAGTTAGCCATGGCATTTTTCCATTCATTATAGGCTTCCTGTATATTTTCTAAAAGTTCTCTCATCATTTCTTCTTTTTCGGCAAGCCGGGCAGCCTCCCGACGCTTCATACCGGTTAACCTTCTGAAGAAGCTAAATGCTTGAGACTTATTATTGATGGCTTCATCTGTCATAAAAATCTCCCCGTTTTGCCTAATCTGTTTAATATATAATATGTAAAGGCATTTAAACAAATTTATATCAGAAGAAGAAATACAATATATTACCATCCTATTGAAAGTATAGGTCAAAATGGGGAAATTTATACCTTTATTTTTTTGTTGAGGCAACTACTCTGTTGATACCGGCCAGATCTTTTAAAAGAAGTGTTGAAAAACCCCTGTCGGAGAATATTTCGCTTACTTTATGCCCCTGATTGTATCCGCATTCAACCAGAACGATTCCTGACTGTGAAAGCAAAGTCGGAGCCCTTTCGGCTATCTCATGATAGAAAATCAATCCGTCAATGCCTGCTGCCAAGGCAACAGCAGGCTCATAGTTTCTTACAGATTCCATGAGATACGGCATTTCATTTAAAGGTATATATGGAGGATTTGATACTATAAGATCATAATTGCCGGATAAAGCAATGCTCTTATCCAAAAAATCAGCATTAATAAAAGTTATCCTGTCTTCAACGCCGTAACGCTTTGCGTTTTTAAGAGCAATATTCATAGCATTTTCAGAAATATCAACAGCATCTACAAACACAGAATCAAGACCTTTTGCTATACTGACAGCCAGGCATCCGGAACCGGTGCCGATATCCAATACTCTATATGAACTTTTATTTTTAAGCCTGAACATTTCCTGGGTAAAGAATTCCGGATTCTGTCCCAGGGCAAATAAGGCGCTTTGGGCTAAAAGCTCTGTATCGCCTCTGGGAATAAGGACATTGGGATCGACATAAAAAGTGTAATCCAGAAAACCGCACTTGCCGGTAATATAGGCGTAAGGTTCATGGCGGCCTCTTCTTTCCACTATCGAAAAATACTTTTTCTCATTTTCATCATCTAAAACAATTTCGGGATTAGCATAAATATAACTAATATCTTTCTTAATAAGCCAGGATAAAAGAAGACCTGCCTCTAATGAGGGGTCTTCCACATTTCTTTCAGCTAAATATTTACTTGCTTTCTTTAAAAGGTTCCCCAACGTCATAGGACACCCTCGGAAGCAGCAACAGTTTTTTCTTCGGTTTTTGGGGCTTCCTCCAATATTGCTTTCATTGAGGCGATAGCCACCTCCAGCATCGAATCGTCCGGCTCTTGGGTAGTGATCTTTTGCAGCATCAGTCCTGGTATACTGATTAAGCGGACAAATTTGCTGCTTGATTTGGCAGACAACTTAAATGCTTCGTAGGAGATGCCGGCAATAACCGGAAGTAAAGCCAGTCGCAGCAGGACATTGATCAGAGGATGATGCCATCCGGCAAAGGAAAACACAATAATACTGATTATTATTACTATAAACATAAAGGTTGTCCCGCATCTGGGATGCAGTGTGGTATGTTTTCTGACATTTTCAACGGTAAGCTCTTCCTCATTTTCATATGCATAAATAGTTTTATGCTCGGCTCCATGATATTGGAAAACCCTCTTGATTTCCTTGTTCTTAGAAACCAAGTAAACATATGAAATGAAAATAGTGATGCGTATTAGCCCTTCAATCAGATTAGCCAGTAATGCTCCGCCTGATGTCTGTTTATCAAATCGAAAAAGGCTAACAATCAAATTGGGAAGAAGCATAAAAAGGCCTATGCTTATAGCCAAAGCAACAACTACCGAAAAATAGATCATATAATTAAAATACTTTTCGCCAAGCCATTTCTTTGCCCATTTATCAAACTTACTCTCATTTTCTTCTTCTTCAAATTCTACCTGTTCGGCTGATTCCATAAGGGCATTTATGCCTACAACCATAGAATCTATTAAAGATACGCTGCCCCGTATAAAAGGAAGACCTAAGATTTTATTTCTCTTAGTTATCGGAATAGATGGCTTAACTTCCGTATATATTTCGCCCGAGGCTTTCCTTACTGACATGGCGACCTTGTTGTTTCCACGCATCATAACTCCTTCAATGAGGGCTTCGCCGCCGATATTGCTGCAAACTTTTGGTTTGTTCCAAATCTCTTTATTCATGATTATACCTGCTTCTTATATATTTTTATGTCATCCCAAAAGATTCTTCGCTGTGCTCAGAATGACATAGTGTGTATTATCCTGAACGAAGCGTAGCGGAGTCGAAGGATCTATTTTATCATTCTTAAAAGATTCTTCGCTGCGCTCAGAATGACTGAATGCATATTTAATAGTATACCTTATGTACATTAACTTTTCTATTCACTATTATACCGGAGGAATAGTATAATAACAAATTAATTTCTAATTTTTGAATAATATTTAATTTTTCTGTAAATACTCTAAATGACCTCACAATACATTTTGACCCCCTTTACTTGCCGGTGTCACTGCCGGCTCTTTTTTTGCCGATATATTCTGTGATAGACTGTTTTTGGGGGTTGAGGAATTGAAAAAATTTACAAAATATATAATTGCGATGTTATTGATTATAATTACGTCTTGTCCGGGCTTTTTCCATACATATAAAGGATTTGCTCTTAGTATTCTGGAACCGAAAAATTTCAGTGTGCAGGTAAATCAGAACTATAATGAATTGATATGGAAAAACAGTGATAATCCTAATATTACAACCTATATCATCATTGAAAGATCTGTGGATAAGGGAGAATTCAGTCAGCTTACACTTCTTAGCGGCAGCAGGGAGAGTTATAAAGACTATTCTGTATCCAACGGCCATGTTTATACATACAGATTGCAGACAGTATACTCACAAACACAATCTATTAAAAGCCCCTATACTCGGGAAGTGGAAGCGGTAACTCTGTATCCCACAAATTTCAGGATAGCCAACTCATTTTCTGACCATGTGGATCTTGAGTGGGAATACCCTATTCTGCCTGTTAGAAGAGAACCAAATTATAAACTGCTGATAGAAAGGCGCGAAATGAATCATAACTCCTGGGATGATATAGCTGAGCTTCTCATCACGGAAACTACTTTCCGGGATAATACCGTCAAGCCGGATACCCGGTATTACTACCGTGCAAGAGTTCGGTATGACAATGAAAAATATTCAATTTATATACCTTCATCTTCAGGAGTAAGTACTTATACCGGATATCCTTTAACCACTCCTCTCTGGGGTTATGGTGAATCGGAAAGAACAATCAGGCTGATGTGGGAAATTCCTGATTCGTTTGAGGGAAATATAATATTGGAGCGAAAAGATTCTTCCGGAGATTTCATTACTTTGTACAGCGGACGGGGAACAAGCTATCAGGATACCGGACGCACTCCCGGGGAGACTTATACATACAGACTTTGCATGCGATCAAAGAACGGACAAAAGTCCGAATATACTGAAGAAGTTAAGATAACCGCTGAAACAGTGCCACCGCCATCTGATTTATCAGTCAAAGCGATTGCATCAGATAAGATAATTGTTTCATGGACCCATCAATACGATAATGAGACCGGATTTGAAATATGGAGAAAGGGTGGAGGGGCCTGGGAACTTTTATCTACCGTTCCCAAAAACAGCGAAATCTTCACAGACGGCAGCGCCTCATACGGACAGAGCTATACCTATATGGTACGTGCAAAAAGAGGCGACTATTGCTATTCGAGGTTTACTCAAAGCAAGACGTTTATAAATGAATATCCTGAGGAACCCGGCCAGGTTCATGCATATATAATTGAAGGGCTTTTGTATTTATTAAGCGATAAAGCCCCTGAAGGCATTACTTATACTCTGGAATTTCGAACAGGCATAAACAGCCCCTGGAGCGAAATAAAATCAGTAAAAAACGAAGCACTTTTTACTAATATCGGCTTTAATAAAGACTCTGAATATCATTTCAGAATTCGCGCAAGTTCAGGAACTCTCAGCAGTTTAGGCCCGGAATTTCATTTTTTCGGTTCGGTACCCGAGGCGCCGTTAAACCTGGAGGCTGTGACAGCAGGTTATAACCGTGTAACGTTAAAATGGCTGGATCAAACTTATAAAGAGGAACGATACGATATTTACCGTACAATAAGAGGAGTTAGGAAACTTATAGGAAGTGTTGATAAAGATACTGAAACCTTTATCGACAACAATCCTGTAACGGGAGAAAATACTTATTATGAGGTTGTGGCATGCAATACTGCAGGTGCTTCTCCGGCTGCGGGAATCTATGTAAAGATCCCGAAAATAATTATTTTCCGGGATATGGAGCAGTATGAATGGGCCTATGATGCCATTTATACCCTTCAAGGCCGGGGAGTTTTCGATAATATTCAAAATGAATACTTTTATCCTCTCAATATTGTTACAAGAGGACAAATGGTCAATATGGTACTGAAAAGCTTCAATATAAGTCATGATTACACCGGACTGTTCCCGCCGGCCGATATTACACCTAATCACAAATATTATAAGGATATGGCAACCGCCATCAATCTGGGATTGATACATCCCGATCCGGAAGGCAGAGTATATCCTGATAAAGCTGTTACAAGGAAAGATATAATACTGTTGCTCAGCAGTACACTGGGATATCTCGGCTACCCGTTAAATCAATACGGAACAGAGCATATTATGAGCTTTAATGATTATTGGCAGCTTTCGCAGGAGGACATTGAGATCGTGGCATCCTTTGTCGGAGACGGAATAATCAGCGGAAAGGCCGGAAAAGTACTGGACTTGAATTCAAGTACCTCAAGAGTGGAAGCGGCGGTGTTTATTTACAGAACTCTATTAAAATATAAAATTAACTGATGATCCAATGTTTTCAAAGATATAAAAACATAGGTATTGCCACGCATATAATAAGAGAAACGAACAAGGATATTATAACAGAGGTTTTGATTTTGTCATCCCTGCGCTTAAGCCGTTTTGAATTTAAAAACAACAATATAACGCTTATTACTAGCTGTACAATGGACAATTTCAGAGGGATCCGCAAAAGATCCTCGTCCCAGTAATCCCGGACTTTAATTGAGAATAAGCGGTCAAAAAAGGTCTCGTCCACTGGCTTGGCAGACATGATCATTAATAGGTTAACAATAATAAAACCCCAAAGAATAACGCTGGAGATGTCAAGCATCCTTAAGATAAGATCAGGGCCTTTTCTTGAATCTATGATCCTGGGTTCATTATCCAAGATATGTACCCCCTATTGTTAATTTTTATGCTATTCTTTTAATTAGAGATTACCATATTAAGGGTAAAAATAAAAGTGAGTTGTAAAGATACAGAAAATGGATTAGTATATTCGTAACCCACACATATTAGACGGAGGTAAAATATGTATTCGGAAATCAACAGCCGGATCTATGATTTAATAAACGGCAACAGCAAAAACCCCCATGCTTTGCTGGGCATGCACACAGAAAACAATAAAATCGTTGTGAGGGCATACAATGTTCATTCAAAGAGTATTGTCGTCAAAGACATACATGCCGGAAAAACTTACGAAATGAATCGCATAAACGATGAGGGATTATTTGAGTGTGTTATAACCCACAGGGATACCCCGTTTAAATATGAGCTTATTCATACAACAAAAGAAGGACACACATATTCGGTTATCGACCCGTATTGCTTTTGGCCCACTATTTCTGATTATGATCTTTATCTGTTCAATCAGGGAAATAACCACCGCATCTATGAAAAGATGGGATGCCACCTTTGTGAGGTAGAAGGAGTCAAAGGCGCGTCTTTCTGTGTTTGGGCACCGTCGGCAAAAAGAGTAAGCGTAGTTGGCTCTTTCAATAACTGGGACGGAAGGATCCATCCCATGCGGATGATGGGAAGCTCAGGGGTTTGGGAACTGTTTATTCCCGGCCTTACAAAAGGAGACTTATATAAATATGAAATAAAAACTCCCACTGATGAAATATATATAAAGTCGGACCCCTATGCTTTTTATGCTGAAACGCCGCCACATACGGCATCTGTAGTCTATGACCTTGACAACTATGAATGGCAGGATTCTGACTGGATGAAGAAAAGAGCAAAGGAGAGCGTCTTTGATAAACCTGTAAATATTTACGAGGTCCATTTGGGATCCTGGAGACAGGAGCCTGACGATGACCCCGAATCAGAAACCGGATACAAGCCATATTCCTACAGACGGCTTGCGGAAACCCTTGTCCCCTACGCCCAAAAAATGGGGTACACTCATTTGGAGCTTCTGCCAGTTATGGAACACCCTTATGATGGTTCATGGGGTTATCAGATCACGGGATACTATGCCCCTACGAGCCGATACGGCACACCAGAAGATTTTAAGTATTTTATAGACACTTGCCATAAAAACGGATTAGGGGTAATTTTGGACTGGGTTCCGGCTCATTTTCCAAAGGATGGACACGGGCTGGCCAGATTTGACGGAACGGCCCTCTACGAATATGAAGATAAGCGTATAGGTGAACATTTGGAATGGGGGACTCATGTTTTTAACTACGGCCGGAACGAAGTTAAAAACTTTTTGGTGGCAAACGCAGTTTATTGGCTCGATAAATTCCATGTTGACGGTTTGCGGGTCGATGCTGTGGCATCAATGCTTTATCTTGATTACTGCCGCAAGCCGGGTGAGTGGATACCTAATAAATACGGCGGCAGAGAGAATCTGGAAGCTATAGAATTGATAAAAAACCTCAACTATGTGGTGTATCAATATTATCCCAATGTAATGATGATCGCGGAGGAATCAACCGCCTGGCCGATGGTAACCAAGCCGGTTCACGATGGAGGACTGGGATTTTCTCATAAATGGAACATGGGCTGGATGAACGATTTTTTAAAATTTGTCAGCCTGGACCCCATATACCGTAAATACCATATGAATCTTCTGACTTTCTCCTTTATGTATGCATGGAGCGAGAACTTCATACTGGTATTGTCCCATGACGAGGTAGTGCACGGAAAAGCGTCAATGATTGGCAAGATGCCAGGAGACTACTGGCAGAAATTTGCCGGATTAAGATGCGCTTATGGATACTTTTTTGCTCATCCCGGAAAAAAACTTCTGTTTATGGGAAGCGAGTTTGCTCAGTTTATTGAGTGGAGGTACAAGGAGAGTCTGGAGTGGCATTTGTTAAACTATCCGATGCACGAGAAAATGAGCCAGTATGTATCCGATTTAAATCATTTATATAAAACCGAAACGGCTTTCTATGAGCTTGATACAAGCCATGAGGGTTTTGAGCTTATTGACTGTAAGGATACGGATAATTCCATCATCTCGTTTATAAGAAAAGGCAAAGACTGGCATGACATGCTGATCTTTGTGTTTAATTTCACACCCGTGACTCATGAGAATTACCGTATGGGAGCTCCTCTTAAAACAAAATATATAGAAATTTTTAATTCGGATTCAGAGAAATATGGCGGAAGTAATGTACTTAATACTGAGCCGATCATTTCAGAGGATATACCCATGCATGAGAAACCATACTCCATGACATTGCGGATCCCGCCGTTAGCAGCTGTTATCCTCCGTCCTGTATTTGAAAAAGAACAGGATGAGGAAGGGAACATTAGGAAATAATATTATTATTTCCCAACAGTATGCGAAAAAACTGGATACCGCTTGCTTATATTATGGAGTGCCAGAAAAGATAAAATGTATAAAAATAGCTCCCAGACTACCATCTCACATATTTTGGTCTTGACAAATCAAAGGGGTCCTATGTATAATATATGACTTCATTGACAAGGGGCGACAATTTGTGATATAATTTTCCTCAGTGAGTTTTGAGGTGGTAGTATGGATAGAAATGCTATTTCACAGATTCGTAAAGAATTAGAAAGTTGTGTTGGTAAAAGAATACAACTGAAGGCTAACAAAGGCCGAAAAAAGACTTTTGTCAAAGAAGGCATCATAGAAAACGCTTATCCAAGTATTTTCACAGTTTCTTTCCAGAACGAATACAATTCGTCCCGAACAGCCTCTTACAGTTACACTGATGTTCTAACACGCACAATTGAGGTCAAAGTAATGTCACAGAACATGAACAATATAGCGCTTTAATTGAAATCTGTGAACAAAGTATGAACAGCCATTATTTAATGGCTGTTTTTTCATGCCTTCCGTCATACATTAAACATGGACAGCATATCATTAGAACTGAAGGGATAAGGGTGCAAAGAGGAGGTCCTTAAAATGCAAATGGAGCTAATAAAAAAGCCTATAAGATCCTACAGGACTATTGAAATAAGGGAAACTGAGGAAATGCTAGAAAACAGCATTATTGTGCCTGACAGCAAACCTGATATTAAAAATATAATTCTGGCAGACGCGGAATGCTTCGTTACAAATGTTGAAAAATCGGGACGCATGATGGAAGTAAGCGGAGATATAAGGTATCGGATATTGTATGTTTCGGATACTCCCGAACAAAAGATTGAAAGTATCGTTACCCAATTCCCATGGTCATTTTCATTGCAAAAGCCAAAAGCTGAGGAAGAGGTAGGGGTATTTGCCAGGAGTTACAGCCAGCATACTGACGCTAATATCGTTAATGGAAGAAAAATCACAGCCCGTACCGTGTGTTCAATAATAAGCCGTTTTTATGAAATCAGAACAGACGAAATCGGCAGAGAAATCCTGGGCGAAAATGTATATCTAAAGACGACTCCGGTAAATATAATCTCCCTGAAGGACAGCGGGGACATAATGGCCAAAGTTTCGAATGTCCTGTCTCTTCCGCATGGAAGCCCCGCAATTAAGGAAATACTGTTTTCACGTATTAATGTCGGTTCAACTGAGCTCACCTATAATGAAGATGAGCCGGCTATCGAAGCAAAAGGTACGGCCTACATATTATATCGCAGTGATACTATTGACGAGAGCATAGAATCGGCAGTACTGGAGTTTCCCATCAAAACGGTCACAGGCATCGTAACGGTACCAAATGAGACTGTTTTGGCAACAAGTGTTTTGAAACACTGGGAGTTAGAGCCTATAGAGGATGCCGACGGGCTGCTTACACAGGTAGCGGTCAACCTTGAGTTTCAGGTAGATGCCCAGGCTCTGGTGCCGGAGGAGCAGATCGTAATAGAAGACGCCTATTCCACTGATTACAGATTGGATCTTAAAAAGTCCAAAATAAATGTAGCGACCGATGAGATGGAGATAAGCGAATCCCTGGAGCTTAAACAAAAAATAAGAATAGAAGATCCTGACAATCAAATGGCCGAAGTGCTTTTGGTATGTGCCGGTGAGCGCAGTATGGCTTCAAAATTGGATGAAAAGGGCATCAGTGCGCAGGGAACACTGGGAGCGGACATAGTATACATGACCCAAAACGGTGAAATGAAAAGCTATTTCGTAGAACTGTCCTTCAGCCAGAATGTTGATTTGCCAGGGGAAGGGCAATGGCAGTTGGTTCAATCCTTCTTCAATATTAATGATGTAGAATTTGATATATCAGGAACCGATACTGTTGAATTAAAAATCACTATCGATTCCAAGTTCCGGATAGCAAGATATGAGGAAATAGTATGCACCGAAGCCTTAACCGCTGTCAAAGAGGAAAGCCGTAAAAAAGCTCCGATAATTCTCTATTTCACACATCCTGGGGACACTATGTGGAGTGTTGCAAAACGCTATAGGATACCATTGTCCCGGCTGGCCCTGGATAACGGCCTGGATGCTTCAGAAACCCTGCAGGTAGGCCAAAAGCTGTTTATAATGTGATAAAAGATAAACCGAAAGGGGCTGTCTCAAAATAAAATTAGAGATAAGCCCCTTATGTGGCTATTGTTCGCTGTGGATTCCTCTTGATGAGTTTTGGACATACATCAACAAATTACACAATGCCTGTTCGTTCAAAGACCAGCCTTCTTGTTATAAAGGTAGCTTATAGTGAGGTTTGTTTACTGCCTTTAAGTGATGATATTTCTATCTCTTGACTGGAAATCTTGGAATCAAGATCATTGATTCGATTCTTGATATTTTCCTGCCCTTCGGAAAGCTGCTTATACCCATCGAGAAGCGCTTCAATTTTTGGATTAATATCATTCTCGATTCTTACAATGTCGTTTTTATCTGCTTTTTTATCTAGTTTACGATTTATTTCTTTAAACTGGATAGTCATTTCAGAGTACATCTTTTCCATCAAAACAAAAACTTTATCTTCCATGTTTTCTTCACCTTTTTTATTGTATCATGTTAGCTGGTTCTTTGAGTACATTATTCGATCAATGCGTGCCTGTGCCCATAAAATCATCAGTGGCGCGTCTGTCTGCGTAATACTCAACTACATCTCCGGTTATCAGCTGCCATCCGCCCTGATTGATGTTATAGCCTTCCAACGCCCAGCCGTCCCCAGTCTTGCCCGTGTACATCAGGCTGGGATTATCAAAGTCTCCTCCGTTAATCACGGCTATATCCCTGAAATTAACTATTATATACCCATCCTTCAAAAATACCGGAGAATTTCTTGTAAGATTCTTTTCCTTTGAAAGATCTGTTCCTTTGGGCACCACCAGGATATCGGACGGAAGTCTGTATTCTCCATACCATTTCTGGGCTGATGCAAAGGCTTTGTCCGGGTCCACCCCCGAAGGTATATTCTGTGTCGGCCCTATAAAAGTCCTGACCGGCTCGCTTAAAAGTACTTTTGTATTGGTATAGGTCAGGGTTCCGGACTGCGCCAGCTTCGGGAATTCTTCAGCCCATTTTTCAATAGTAAATGCTCCCATTCCGCCTCTTAACCGATAAATTGCCTCAGCTGTATTCTTAAAATCATTGAGATTTATCCCCCTGTATTTAAAGTCCAGCTTCAA
>Ga0134103_1000918_pt1 | contig 31288 bp, 24 predicted proteins | sample 14_taG_2_FD_94445 | JGI IMG/M metagenome (GOLD analysis project Ga0134103, IMG submission 94445) | Switchgrass degrading microbial communities from high solid loading bioreactors in New Hampshire, USA - 14_58_20_212_A1 metaG | ecosystem: Engineered > Bioreactor > Semi-continuous > Anaerobic >...
ACATCCGGCGGAAATCAGAATAAAACCCAGACGTGACGCAAATGACTCCCTTTTTTCCATACTGCCAATCCCCTCACAATAATTTAATTACATGGCTTATCCCAGGAAGCCATGTACTGAAACATAAATCCCGTATCAACCGTCCTACTGAAGAAAACGACCATAAGTCAAATTGCTGTACGGGTTATATAGGAAATATTATATCTGTTCTCGGTTCACATCACAATATGAAAATTAATTTACTCATTGGTTTTTCTGCGTTTAGCCGCAATCAGCCATATAATCCCTGCCAGTGCGGCCAGTGCAAAAATAATGGAAACAAATGACCAGAAAGCACCGCCGGCAAGGAAAATCACAGTGGGACCGTCCGCTCCGCCTATGATTCCAATGGAACCTGCGTCTTTTATGTTTATGCTGGATTTTCTTAGTATGTATAAAGGTAACACTAAACGTACAAGTATGCTGATTATCGCAACTAAACCGCATAATACCGTAAGCACTGCAACAATCGTATTTATTACTGGCTTTTTGTCCTTCAATTTTACACTTCCTTTCCGCAAAAACCTTTATTCTACGTTTAAAGATGTATCCAGTACCTTTAATCGGGTTTTTTCAGTACGCATCTGTCCACATTCAACATCCTTTCCGTTTACCCCGGAAAATCAAATTATGCATATAAACCACAAATTCATTTATCATACACGATAACATATTTTACTTATATTGAAAATCCCCACCTAAGGTGGGGATTATATACCTGGAATTTCATTTATTTATATAGCTTTTCATTCAATGTTTCGATTAACCTTTCCAGTTTTTCATCGGAGAATTCCCCGTGCGACTCCCATACCAGCGCACGTAAAGGCTTATAAAACGTATACGCAGCCAGCGTCTTATCGCCTGATTTGTCCAGGATTTCAAAAATGTACGACAATGAACCGTTTCGATCTTCACGATCCAGGAATTCCTTAAACACAGACCTGAGAACGGGATCATTAACCAAATCCCCGACCAGTGTGTTCCTGTGTACTGGTTTTCTTACTGATACGGTTGACCTGACCAGGATTTTGTCCCTGAGAACTATATCCCTGGATGACTTGCCTATAAGGATCTCAAATTCACCTGTTTCAACATGCCAGTCCTTTATATCAGGATTGTAGTAAGCAAATGCCCTTTTATCCAGCTCAAACACAACAGTTTTTTCTTCTCCGGGCTTAAGTTCTATCTTTTCAAATCCTTTCAGTTCTTTATCCGGTCTTATGACAGAGCTTTCAATATCCCTTACATAAAGCTGGACAATCTCTTTGCCCGCCATGCTTCCGGTATTTTTTACCTTTACGCTTACTGACACTGTTTCAGTATCCAATATTTCTTTCTTGTCTATTTTAAGCTCACTGTATTCAAACGTGGTATAACTCAGTCCATGTCCGAACGGGAACAGCGGTTCGATATTTTTCATGTCATAATACCTGTAACCTACAAAAAGACCTTCCCTGTATTCCACCCTGTCACCTTCCCCGGGGAAATTAAGGTAAGACGGGTTATGGCTTAATTTTTTCGGAAATGTCTCGGCCAGTTTACCGCTTGGGTTGGCATCCCCGAACAACAGGTCTGCAACTGCTCCTCCCATTGCCTGACCGCCAAGATAAGCCTCAAGTACACCTTTCACTTTATCAATCCACGGCATTTCCACAGGTGAGCCGTTGCTTAATACAACCACCACATTGGGCTGTACCTTTGCAACTTCTTCGATAAGTGTACAGTGACTTTCAGGCATTTCCATGTGCTGACGATCGTAGCCCTCGGATTCAAAATGATCGGGCAGTCCTGCAAATATCACGGCCACGTCTGCCTGTTCTGCCGCCCTTATTGCTTCGGTAAGAAGAATTTCATCGGTTTCATCCTTTTCAAGGCTGTAGCCCTGGGCATATACTACATTAACATTATTTCCTGCCGATTTATTGATTTCCTCAAGGATATCATCCAGTTTTGAAGGATTTACACGGGAACTCCCGCTGCCCTGGTATCTCGGCTTTTTGACAAACTCGCCAATTACTGCGATTGTTCCCTGCCTTTTTAGCGGAAGTATATTGTCTTCATTCTTCAGCAGCACCATACACTCTCTTGCCGCTTCTCTTGCCAGCCTGTGATGTGCTTCCTTGTCATACGTCGCATTTTTCTTTTTGTTGTCCGCTGCTCTGAAAATTATATTTAATATTCTTTCAACAGCCTTGTCCAGAACTTCCTCAGGAAGCAATCCGTTTCTGACTGCTTCAATTATTTTTCTGTCACCTACACCTGAACTGGAAGGCATTTCAAGATCAAGCCCGGCTTCCAGTCCCTTGACCCGCTCATTCACGGCTCCCCAGTCAGATACCACGAAACCTTCAAAACCCCATTCATTCCTAAGGATATCTGTCAATAAGAACTTATTCTCCGAGGCATATTCACCGTTTACCTTGTTATAGGAACACATGACCGTCCAGGGCCTGCCCTTTTTCACGGCTCCCTCAAAACTGGCCAGGTAAATTTCCCGCAAGGTCCGTTCATCTATAATTGCATCCACGCTCATCCTGCGGTGTTCCTGGTTATTCGCGGCAAAGTGCTTAAGAGATGTTCCGACTCCCTGGCTCTGTACCCCTATAATATGGCTTGTGGCCATTTCGGAAGAAAGATACGGATCCTCCGAAAAATATTCAAAGTTTCTTCCGCACAACGGAGAACGCTTGATATTGGCTCCTGGACCAAGGAGAACGGATACCCCCTCGGCCTGGCATTCTTCACCGAGTGCAGCGCCTATTCTTTCCACAAGTTCCCGGTTCCATGAGCTGGCCAATCCTGCCGCAGTCGGAAAACAGGTAGCCGGGACACTGGGTTTCATACCGGGCAGATCTGACTCCTGCTCCTTTCTTAGACCATGCGGGCCGTCAGTCATCATAATGGTCGGAATACCCAGCCGCTCCACACTCTTCAGCCGCCATGCATCCAAACCCGAACACAGGCTTGCCTTTTCCTCCAGTGTCATCTGCGAAATCAGTTTCTTGATGTCTCTTTGCATTTTTATTACCTCCGTAAGCTGCCATGTATTTTGAAAAAATAATTTATTTTTTCATTTTTTCTTTCCAGATTCTTATACGTTCTTCAAAGCTCACATCCCTGTGGATTTGATGCAGCATCCATATATAACCGAAAGGGTCGGCAAATATAGCATTTGACAGTCCGAAATCGGGTATTTCGGTTACAGGCTGAATTTCACTGCAGCCTGCACTTATCGCCCTTGAAAATGTTTCATTTATATCCGGAACCGTTATATTGAACCAGACCGTATTAGGTTTATTGAACTCGGGTGCTTTAAGGCCAAAATCCAGGTTTTCATCAAGCATATGAAAACGCACTCCGTACAGGGTAAAAATAACTTCATTTTCTCCTTTTGGGAAATCCGCAGCTTCAACATGCTCAATGTCAAAAATTTTCCTGTATAGCTCCAGTGCTTTCAAGCAATCCGGCACAACCATGTCAATTTCCACGCCCGTCATTATACCCCTCTCCCTTCATTCGGCATCCGTTTCACTAACACAAATGCATATTACAGCCAATCACAACAAATTATCTCTTTTGTTTTTATGTTGAACGTAAATCTACCATTTAACTCTTCCACATACTATGTCGTCCTGTAAAAATTCACAACAGGCCGTCATTAAAGCTCCAGAATATACCTGTAACCATTTTCCGTTTCCTCGTATTTACTGAAACCCACACTCTCGAACATCTTCTGGGAAGCAATATTGTATTTGTATACTTCCCTTACTTTCAAAGCAGTATATCCCAGTTGTTTTCCGCGCTCTACAAGAGCCTTGACAACCTTTTTCCCGATTCCTTTTCCCCAGTAGGATTTAACCCCTATGACAATTGGCATGTCCTCACTGGAAAATGTAACATCACCGATTGGAATATATTTTTCACCGTCAAATATCTCGATAAAATAAAGTTCACCGCTTTTTTCCAGACAGGTATACATGCTTTGCAGCATATCGGTATCATATGGCTTTGTAACGCCGTCAACCAGCATCAAGGTTTCCGGATCCTGGTACCATTCAAGGGCAAAATCGTACTTGTTATCGAATTTGCGCAGGCGAATGTCATCACTGACAATAATGAATTCCGGCTGTTCAACACCAGGAATCGGCATTCCTAAATCCACCCCTTGTCCGACCAGTCATGGTTCTTTATTCTTTCGTACTCGTCCGGTGTGATGGCAAGAATTGTTCCATGCTTAAAACGATAGGGAAAATAAAAATCCTTGTCCGAACGGACAAATCTCCCCTCCTTCAGGCTGTTTCCGATAAACGGAACATAACCCTGTCCTGCTCCCGGTACTCCGAAATAATCAAGGAAAAGACACCATTTCCCGTTTTCCAGCCTCACTGCGGTAGGCGCTTCATAAAATCTTCCATCCAAATCCTTTATGTTTTCATAAAACTCTTTTACCTCTGTATAGGGTCCGAGAATATCCCCTGATTTCAGCAATATCACCGATGCCGGGTTTTTTTCGCTTTTTACAAACATATAATACATCCCGTCTTCCTCATATATGGCTGAATCAATAACTCCGCTGTCTTCTTTCTGATAAAGAAGCCCGGGTTCCGAAAAATGTTCAAAATCCCTTGTACGGCTGAAATAAATCCTTTTTCGTGAATAATTGTCGCTTTTGTGAGATGAAGACCAGTGTATAACATAATCATGGTTATCTTTGTCGTAAATAATATCAGGTGCCCACATGCATCCGAAATCATCGGTGCCTATCTTAATCAGCTTTTGTTCGGTCCAGTCAACCAGGTTGTCCGATTCCCAGACAGAGAAACATTTGCTTCCATGCTTCGAAATCATTTCCCATGAGCTTTTGTACTGGTTCCGCATTCCGTATGAAAGGCTTAAATCCGTTCCAAAAATGTAAAACTTGTTGTTAAACCGGCACCTGACAATCGTAAAATCCCTTGCACCTTTGTCACCGTAATATGCCCAAAGAACAGGACGCCCTCCATTCACTTCTTCCCAGTGAAATCCGTCCCTGCTTATGGCAAAATGCACCTGTTCACCGTCCGGGGTTGTTTTTTCTCGAAAATGAACAAATAAATACGCCTGCATAATACCACCCGTTTCAAATATGCAGTAACATTTATGCTATAATCGTGCAGACTCATAGTTTCTATTTTAACATACTATCATTACAGACTTCTACAGAATTTAACCATGCTCTATTTGCCAATCAACCCAGAACGGTTAATTCCTTCACAATTATATACATCAATTATGTGGACCGATAATAGCTGATAAATTTTACAGTACTGAAAAACCCCGAAAAGACTGCAAAAAATTAATGCCACGTTTAATGAACTTTTCAGGAAATGGCTTTTATAAGCTGTGCAAAAGTTACTGTTCAATAAATTTTGACATATCTTGTAAAAAATAAGTTTTTTGTTATATCATATATTTGTGACAATGCACCGTTTAAAAGAAAAACAGATGTAGTTTTAAATTCAATAGATATAGTTCTTTGAGTCTCAAGAATAAACTAAAGGTGAATAATTATGATATCCATCAATAATTTATCAAAAACGTACAGCAATAAAACACAGGTAGATAGTGTCTTGTCAATTGGTTCTAAGTATTTTTTGGCTAATCTTCTTATCTGTTACCGCTGGATTCCTCTTTAACAAAGGAGTTAATAAACTTCAGGGAAATCTGTCATAACTTCAGTTTGGGATTACAGAATTACACGTTGTTAAGCAAAACTTTCATAAAAAGCATCAACATTTGTATTATACCTTTTTCAGTGGTTAAGGATATATTTATAACAATCCGGAAAATATGAACCAGTCTGTATAACTTACCTGAAAAATTCCTGTATTATTTCAGGAAACAGGGTTTTCCTTACAAATCTCCGGTAATTTATTTCTTCTTCAGTTCTGCCGCTTATCAAAGACTTGTTTTTTACTGTATTGTCCGATACGCTGAAAACAGCCGCTATGGGTATGTTTGCAATTTTTGCTGCCCTAAAAGCAACAGCCGTTTCCATTTCAATAACATTGCAGCCCATGCTCATTATTTTATCAAGATGCACAAACTGGGCAATAACTGTATCAATGCTGAAATTCCTTCCGATATGCCATTTTACATTATTTTTCTCGCAGATGTTCTTCGTTATTTCCACTACCCGTTCAAACAGGCCTGGATCCGGGTACGTTTTCTCTCCCCAGCAGTCATTGTCCGCCGGGTTTTCAGAAGCTATGTATCTGCTCGCCCCGTCCCCGCATATGCTGTACTCAGGTATAACAATATCCCCGATTCCTATTTCTCCATCGAGGGCTCCGACTGAGCCAATAAATATTATTTTTCTGCACTTCGTTACACCCAGAGACAACAAAGAATCCATTAAAACAGGAGCTCCTATTCCCGTTTTTATATATGTAATTTTTATTTTTTCCCTCGTTGTAATATTCCATACCTTCGTCGGCGGATTGTGCGTATCGGTTAAATACTCAGCTTCGCCCAAATCGGGCAAATCAACCGGTTCCCACCACGGAGCAATTATTACATTTTCATTCACTTTTTCAGGGGGCACACCTATACCTTTAATGCATATGTCCCTTTCAGTGGAACCAAACCTCTTTATTCCGGTAATAAGCCTGTTATAATCCATTCTTGCACCTCTTTATATGAATTATAAACGAGCAAAAGAATCAATTAATTATTTCACTGCATGCATAAATACTACAGGTTAATCCAATACCTTTGTATGGCTTCATCGCCGTCCCTGATTTCGTTTTCAAGCACCCCGCCGTTTTTCATAATTGTCCTTGCTGAAGCATGATTGTTCTTGTCACAGGTAACCAGTACCCTGTGTATACCCAGCGATTTCGCAATTGGTAACGCCGATGACAGCATGAGGGTTACATAACCTTTTCTTCGTTCGGACGGTCTTATACCGTACCCGATATGCCCGCCGTTTTTTAACAAGCTTTCGTTCAGCACATGCCTTATATGGATTGCTCCATAAATCCTGTTATTTTCATCAACAAGGAAATACAGTGATGAAGGTACGAACCCATGGTCATACGCCCGATCTGTACTCAGAACTTCCCATCTGTAAAACAGCTCTTTGTAATCAAGACCGTTTCTTCTTGACACAAACGGGACAATTTCCTCTCCTGATTCTTCCCATTCCGTTATGTAGTCAATATAGGTATTTTCCAGCTCCAATGACGGTTTTTCCAGTCTGAACACTGCTTATCCTCCACAATCCTGCAGCCTGAAACTTTCATGATGCTTTATAGGGTTGAACTCTACTATTCCTATTTCTTCAACCCGTGCCTTTGCCGGCAGGCTGGAATCAAGCAGATATTTCAGTGCCAAAGGCAAATCTTTTTTATGTATGTCTGTAGCAAGGGTACAATGCGGCATCCAAATGCCTGGCAGATAATGGTACCACATTTCATTTTTGTAATCAGCAAAAACACAGTTAAAATCATTATGTACCTTTAACAGCTCTTCCGTAACTATCGGCGCCAGGTACAATACACCTGCAGGTTCCGGAAATACACCAATACTGCCGAACCTTATCTCAAAAGGTTTTAGTTTTTCCGCAAATTCTTTAAGTTTCCGGGCAAAATCAGGTATGTCCAGGGAATTCAGCACCGACAGCGAAATATGCGGCCTGCTTCCGGAAGTAAACATGTAAGAAGATACGTTTTTATCATGCAGTTCCTTCCATAAATGGCGTATCTGTCTGTCACTTTCCGTATCAAAATACATTTCAACAGCATAAGCCACTGTTTATACCCCCATCTCTTATTTACCATTTTTCCCGTAAAATTTCATCTCGCTTTCTTTGAAATTCTTCTTCGGTGATCAGGCCGTCTTCCCTGAGCCTGTTCAGTTTTCTGAGCCTTGTTTCAAAATCATCCTTTGCAGATGTTCGATGGATACTAAATTCATCATTCAGACCGTTGTCTATGTCAATTTCCCATGATGAAACCCCTTTTTCTCCGAAAAAATTATAGACCTGGTATGCTGTAATGCAAACCGCAATCAGTGTCCAGAATACGCCGAAAGCTCCAAAACCGGGAATAACCACAAACAGTCCGATAAAGACGAAAATAGCACCTGCTATCATGCCGAATAACGAAACAGGCTTACTTGGTTTAACCCTTATTCTTTTTGGCACAAAATCAGCTCCTCATCTGTATTTGCCTTTGCAGAAACGCCGTTGAAGTTCTGCTCCATATTTAGTGTTTATTTTACAACAATTATTCCTGTTATTAAACTGTTTTTTCAATCAATTATTTACCGCTGATTTTGCTGACGCGATTATTATATACCAAAATGAATCATATGCCTTGATTTTTCCATGGCTTCTGTTATTTTTCCGATTAACGCCTTCAATTCCCGCGACTGATATTGACTATTTGCTTTTACAATAACATCCCTGAACCGGGGCAGGGATTCCGGGGGAAAAATCGTTACCCCGGATTCATCCAGCCCTTTTCCTACCTGGGTTGAAATTACAAAGTATGTTTTTATTGCATATAATTCATCTTTAAACTCCATAAGGATATTTCCAATTAAATCGTCATTTACAAATATGCAATTATACTTTTCAGGCTCATACTCGCTGTACCATTTTCCTTCTTCAAAATTATCTATAATGCCAAATTCGTGCTTTGCCATATTGCCTCACCTGAAATATCCTATACGCTCATCAATCACGTACGTTTTTACTCATTTCCTAAAAATCTGCACAAATCCGCGAATGTTTACTTCCAAAGCATTGCATGGATATATAATTATATCCTATATATGCCGTCGGCACCAGGGTATTTTTCCAAGAATGCCCTGTTTGCAGCCTGGAGTTTTTCATAATATTCGCGGTAAGATTCACTCAGTATTTTTAAATTCTCTATAAATACATCGTAATAACCGCTTTCCTGCTGAAACTTCAGCAACAACTGCTTAATTCTATATGCCGGGGAATTTTTGTATTCATCCGAATTTATATATTCCATATACTTTTCAATGAATTCTTTATTTTCTTCCATGTACGCATGTACATTGCTTATTGCATCTGCTAAGGATGTATTAATTTTCTCAATATTTAATTCATCCATCTGCCCAATGCTCTGTTCAAAATATTCTTCCAGTTCCTTGGGAAATTCTGTTTCCTGGACTTTATCCAGAAAAGCGACTATTTCATTATAAGCCCGTTCCTTTTCCTCTGAATCTATTTTCGCATAAAGAAACGGGCCGAAATGAATACACAGGAACATACCATATGCTCCCGGAAACGCCTGCAGCAGTTTCTCCTTAATCGTAAAATGCCTTTCAATTTCTTCTTCGATATACATGACGGCCTTATCAATATCATATTCTTTTGTCAGCCATTCAAGACACTTTTTCCTGGCCATCGCCTTTTCAATTTCCAGGTCAATCCTGTGTTTGCATTTTGCCAGGGCCGCTGATTTGTCGTTGCTTGAAAGAATACCTTTAATTTCGGCAATACTTAGGCCTAATTTCCTTAAAGCACCTATTTCTTTCAGAACAGAAATATCTTCGGCACTGTAATTCCGATAACCGTTATCATCAATTTTCGGTGAAATCAACCCCTGCTGTTCATAATATTCAACTGCTTTCTTTGTCAGTTTGCATTCCCTGCAAACATCTTTAATCAGCATTTTCATCACCCCATAACCATCATAGGCTAATCCCCAAGGTGACAGTCAATATCTTTATTTGAAAAACTTCTCCATTTTTTCACCTCTCCAAAAGCTATGTCAATCAGAACCCAAAAGCTTTTGCCTCTTTTTCCTGTTTTTCATTCAAGTATAATAAAAAAACCATAGTTCCCAGGCATTTTTTGCCTCTTCACTATGGTTCTGTTCAGGCATTTTTTCCAGTCCCCTTTATTAGAAAGCAAAAGGATTATATTTCCCTTCTTCCCTCCAGTGACTTGGCAAGTGTCACTTCGTCAGCATATTCAAGGTCACCGCCCACCGGCAGCCCATGGGCAATGCGGGTGGTTTTGATACCCATCGGCCTAATAAGCTTTGCAATATACATTGCCGTTGCTTCACCCTCTACATCAGGGTTCGTGGCAAGAATAACTTCCTTTATTTCTCCCTCGCCGACGCGTTTTATCAGTGACTTCATATTAATATCATCAGGGCCGATGCCATCAAGTGGCGAAATAACGCCGTGAAGTACGTGATAAAGACCCTTGTACTCCTTTATCCGTTCCATTGCCGCTACATCTCTCGGGCTTTCCACAACACATATCACAGAACGGTCCCTGTTCTGGCTGCTGCAAATCCTGCACGGGTCGGTATCGGTCAGGTCACCACATACCGAACAGTAATGAATGGTTTTTTTGGCGTCAATAATCGCATTTGCAAATGCAATTGCCTTGTCAGCAGGCATGTTCAGTATATGAAAAGCCAGACGCTGTGCGGTTTTGTGTCCGATACCCGGGAGCTTTTCAAATTCATCTATCAGTCTGGCAACCGGTGCTGCATACATATTCCTTTCTCACTCCATTAAAATAATCCGGGTATATTTCCCAATCCGCCCGTGAACCTGCCCATTACGGCTTCGGTTTCTTCATCGGCCTTCCGGAGCACTTCATTTACCGCTGCCAGAATAAGATCCTGAAGCATTTCCACATCATCCGGATCAACAACATCCTGTGCTATCTCAATCTGTTTAATTTCCTTGCTGCATGTGGCTACAACCCTCACAGCACCGCCGCCGCTCGTTGCTTCAACGGTTTTTTCGGCCAGTTCTTCCCTGGCTTTCTCCATTTCCTTCTGCAGTTTCATCGCCTGTTTCATGATATTGTTCATAGCGCCTCCGCCCATACCCATGGGTGGGAAGCCTCCTCTTTTTGCCATACTCGAACTCTCCTTTTTTTACTAAAATTATAATCTTAATAAATAATATTTACAACGCTAAAAATCACGCCTCTTCCTTTTCCTGAGAAGACGGTATTCTGAAAACGGGTTTTTTCTCTGTTTTCCGGTAATGCATCGGAGAGACGCCTAAATATTTCTTGAAATGCTTGCTGAAATAGTATGCGTCTGTATAACCCACCTGCCTGGCTATCTCTTTAATTGATGCATTGCTATTTTCCAGCAGCTCGCAGGCTTTGGACAGTCTCAGGCGAATCAGATAGCTTATGGGCGACTCTCCCGTTGCATCCTTGAATACCTTAGAGACATAAATCGGGCTCAGGTATGTATTCGCTGAAATCTGGGCCAGAGAAACCGGTTTCATATAGTTTTCGTTTATAAATGCTATAATGTTGTCAACCATGGCCGTTTTCCCGTAACGCTCAATGGGAATCACGTCTTTTTCAGGTTTGCATACCGAAATATAACGTTCCTTAATAATATATACCAGGAGTTTCATTACAATGCATTTAAGCATAAGAATACTGGTTTCATCGTTTTTCTGCTGCTCGAGCATTATCTCGTTTATGCTGTTGATAAACGCCTGCCTGTAATGGTTAAAAGCAAATAACGGTTCTTCACCTTTCGGTATCAGGTAGTTCTCCGGAAGTCCCTTCAAATGAAGCTCCGAGATGCCCATATGAAACTCTTCGATCCGTTGTTTTCCCGAAAGTATCCTGTGGTGAGACACAAAAGGATTGACTATAAGGAACGTTCCGGCATTAACGTCATAAATTCTGCCGCCTACTTCGTATTTCCCTTCGCCGCTCATAATATATATGAGCGACAGAAAATCATGGGAATGGCTTTCCCTTTTGTCATTTGAGTCAAAAAACCTGTGCATTATAAACAAAACTCTCGGATTGAAATGATGGGGGTTGATTATTTTGTAATCCACAGTCCAATCTCTGCCTTTTCACTCACGGATCATTTAATATCAATAACCGATTTTACCATATTCCTTTTATTTTCTTCAAGTTAGCATCCATGGCCAGTACGTTTTTTAATGCTGCCCGCAGGTTAACGTTCACGGTAAACATGCCTTGCAGGAACTGACAAACTTCAGCAGGATAATATAATACATCTGATTGATAAAATATTACATTTCAATCCATTTTTAGTATCGTTATAATTTTTCGTGAATATTAAAATCTGCAGGTCATGTTGCGGTTGGGCCGTTCAGGCAAACTGCATATGTTTTTTTGGGGGTATTTTTTATGGCAAACCTAAAATGGCTCTGGGACTATTTGAAAAAGTACGGACTTATGTATGGAACCGGACTTTTGCTTCTGGCTTTTTTCTCAGTCTTGAGCCTTTATGTTCCGCAGATAATGGGTAAGTTAATTGACGAGGTAATTGAAGGAGGAAAAAATGAACTTTTAAAACCACTATTGCTTGCATTAATAGCTGCAACTCTTTTCAGAACCACTCTTGCATACATTCACACCGTTCTGCAGGAAAAAACTTCACAGAACGTGATTCATGATATCAGAACCGAGGCTTACAGGAGACTGAACAAACAGGATTTTACGTTTTTTGACAGGAACAGGACAGGGGACATAATGGCCAGGATGACGGGAGATATGGATGCCGTAAGGCATTTCATGGCCCATGTAATCCCGCAGTTTGTAAAGGGCATTGTTACTCTTGTCTTTGCAATATGGATGATGCTGCGTATAAACATTCCGTTTGCCCTTTGTATTTTCGCGATCATGCCCATAACATGCTATATTACTTTCAAATTCGCGGACAAAATCCTGCCTGCATTGCACGAGGTAAGGCAGCAGTTTTCAAGGCTTAACACCGTTGTCCAGGAAAACGTAAGCGGTCACAGGGTAGTAAAAGCCTTTGCCCGCGAAGATTTTGAGGTTAATAAATTTGACACTGAAAATGAGAAATTTAGGGAAGCGAATTTAAAAACCGCACGGATATGGGAGAAATACCTGCCTCCTCTGGATTTTATGTGTAATATGGTACTGTTTGTAATACTGATAGTCGGTGGTTTTTTCGTTTCTAAAAAACTGATAACTGTGGGAGATCTGGTAATATTCCAGGGTCTGGCCCAGAGGCTTAATATCCCGATGCGAATGATAGGATGGCTTGCCAGCGACTTTCAGCGTTTTAATGCAAGCAGCAGCAAAATACGGGAATTAATGGACCAGGAACCTGAAATCAAAAATGTCGGTATAAGGCTCAGTAACCTTAAAATTAAAGGCAGGATTGAATTCCGGGACGTAAATTTCGGATACAGGAATACACCTGTACTTCACGATATCAACTTTGTCATTGAACCCGGCCAGACAGCAGCTTTCATTGGTGCCACGGGGTCGGGCAAAAGCACGATTATGAACCTTATACTGCGGTTCTATGAGACCGATGACGGCCTGATTCTTATAGACGGCGTCAATGTCAAGAATATCGATCTCAAAACACTGAGAAGCAGAATATCCATTGCAATGCAGGACGTTTTCCTGTTTACTGACACGATAGAAGGCAATATATCCTACGGCGTTCCGGATGCAAGTTTCGAGGACGTAAAACGGGTGGCTGAAATAGCGGAAGCCGATGAATTCATACGGGAATTCCCTGACGGGTATGACACCATTATAGGAGAAAGGGGTGTCGGCCTTTCGGGCGGACAGAAACAGCGAATTGCTCTCGCCCGGACGCTGTTGAAGGACCCGGATATACTTATCCTTGATGACACCACCTCGAGCCTTGACCTGGAAACCGAGTTTAAAATACAGCAGTCCCTTGAAAAACTGAACAGGAAACGGACTACGCTTATAATTACGCACCGGATTTCTTCAATTATAAATGCAGACCAGATTTTTGTCATGGACAAGGGAAGGATCGTGGAAAGAGGAACCCATGAAGAACTGCTGGGCAAAAAAGGCCTGTATTATGATGTATACATGAATCAAATGGGAGATTTTAATTTTAGCCAGTTTGAAAACAGGGAGGTTGTCTGAGTGGCACGGAATAAATTTGACGTGGATGAAACCCTTGAAACCGAGTTTAATATAGAGCATATAAAAAGGCTTTGGCAGTACATAAAACCATACAGGAAGGATTTATTGACCACACTGGTCATGATGATCCTTTCGAACCTTGCGGTACTGCTCGGTCCATACCTGTTAAGGCACGCAATAAACAACGTCATACCGGCGGGGGATATGCTGGGACTTTTATTCGTTGCACTGCTGTTTCTGTTTTCAATTTTTGTAAGCATGGTATGTATGAAATACAGAATAAGGGTGATGTCACGGGTTGCCCAGAATGTTATCCTGAACCTCAGGCGGGACCTGTTCAATCATCTTCAGAAGCTTTCCTTCAACTATTATGACAGCAGGCCGCACGGAAAAATTATTATCAGGGTTGTAAACTATGTGAATGCGCTCAATGACCTGCTGCAGAACGGCATTATCAACATGATGACCGATCTGTTCAGCCTTGTTCTGATTATTGGATTCATGCTGTCCATCAACCTGCGCCTGACGCTCGTAAGCCTTGCAGGTGTTCCGGTACTTGTGGCCGTTCTTTTCATACTTAAGAAAATCCAGAGGGAACGCTGGCAGAAAGTCAGCCGTAAACAGTCCAACATGAACGCTTACCTGCATGAAACAATAAACGGCATGAAAGTTACCCAGTCCTTCGTTCGTGAAGAAGAAAACGAGAAAATTTATGAACGTACCAGCGACGAATGCCGCACATCCTGGATTTCTGCCGTTAAGGCGAATTCATTGCTGTGGCCGGTGACTGAGAATATTTCGGTACTTACTATATCCCTGATGTATTTGGCAGGTGTCATGTGGATTTCTAACGATAATATCGCCGTTGGGGATTTCGTTGCCTTTGCTGCTTACATCGGCAACTTCTGGGCGCCGATAACCAACCTCGGTAACTTTTATAACCAGATTATCGTTGCGGCGGCATACCTGGAAAGGATATTTGAAACTCTCGACGAACCCGTCCTGATTAAAAACGCTGAGGGCAGTTATCCGTTGCCTCCGATAAAAGGCGAAGTGGAATTCAGGAATGTGGTATTCTGCTATGAAAAGGACATTCCGGTACTGAAGAACATAAGCTTCAAGGTTAATCCCGGCGAAACGATTGCCCTTGTAGGCGCCACGGGTTCGGGCAAAACAACGATAATCAATCTGCTCAGCCGTTTTTATGACATACAGGAAGGTCAAATACTGATTGACGGGCATGATATCAGAAATGTTACGCTGGAATCGCTGAGGAACCAGGTAGGTGTTATGCTCCAGGATACCTTTATTTTCTCCGGGACGGTAATGGACAACATTCGTTACGGCAAGCCTGATGCCACCGATGAAGAAGTTATACAGGCTGCAAAGGAAGTTATGGCCCATGACTTTATAATGGAAATGGAGAATGGCTACCAGACCGAAGTCAATGAGAGGGGTTCGAGGCTTTCAGTAGGACAGCGCCAGCTGATTTCCTTTGCAAGGACCCTGCTTTCTGATCCGAAAATCTTAATCCTTGACGAGGCCACGTCATCGATAGACACGAAAACCGAAAAGGCAATCCAGGCTGCCCTTGACAGGCTGCTTAAGGGACGAACGGCTTTTATAATAGCCCACAGGCTTTCCACAATTAAAAATGCAGATCGTATATTCCACATATCCCACGGAAGGATTACTGAGGCGGGAACCCATGATGAACTGATGAAACTTAGAGGAGACTATTACCGGCTGTTCATGAGCCAGTACAAAATACTTCATGGAGGAAGGGAAGCTGTATAGCTTCCCTTTAATTATTTTATTTATTCTTCAACACGGATGAGGTTGTCAACGCTTATTACATACCTGCATCCGCGTATTTCAGCTATAGCATTCTGTATGGATTTTTCGGAAGCCTCATGGGTAACGAATATCAGCGGTGCCGTTGTATCGCCGTAACCTTTCTGTATAACCGATGCAATACTTACCCCGTGTTTGCCGAAATATCCCGCAATTTCGCCCAAAACGCCCGGTTGGTCTTTCACGGTAAGCCTTATATAGTACTTGGTCTGCCAGTCATCATTGTAAACAGCATCGGGTGTTTTTCTGCCGAAATCCATATACCTGTGTTCTTTTCTGCATGCTGCAGTAAGTATATCGGACACAACTGCGCTGCCTGTAGGCAAATCCCCCGCTCCGCGTCCGAAAAACATCATGTCGCCGAAACAGTCGCCTTTCAGATATACAGCATTGAATGAACTTCTTACAGATGAAAGCGGATGATTCAGCGGGATAAACGTCGGATGGACCCTTACTTCCACTTTTCCTTCATTATCTTTTGCAATGGCCAGAAGTTTCAGTGCATATCCCAGCTCCCGGCCGTAGGATATATCTTCACGGGTAATGCCTGTTATTCCCTCTCTCAGTATATTGTCCAGGCGCACCCTTTTATGGAAGCACAGCGTTGAAAGAATTGCAATCTTGAACGCGGCATCAAAGCCTTCTATGTCAGCGGTAGGATCGGGCTCGGCATATCCCAGTTCCTGGGCTCTTTTCAAGGCCTCCGAAAAGTCCGAGCCGTTTTCAGACATTTTCGTCAGGATATAGTTCGTCGTTCCGTTTATAATTCCCATTATTCTCTCTATTCTATTTGCCTGGAGCGATTCCTGTATTGCCTTAATTACCGGAATTCCGCCGCATACACTGGCTTCATAGTATAACCCGACGCCATTTGCACTCGCCGCCTCATCAAGTTTTTCCCAGTGCCTTGCTATTACTTCCTTGTTCGCGGTAACAACGCTTTTTCCGCTGTTAAGGGCTCTCAGGAGGTAATTCAGTGCCGGGTTCTCTCCTCCCATAAATTCAGCCACTATTGAAATATCAGGATCATCCAGTATATCGTCGGGATTGTCGGTAAGTATGCTTTTATCCGCATCAACCAATCTTTTTTTGTTAATGTCCCGTACCAGTATCTTTTTTATATTTATTTTTAAACCTTCTTTTTCCTCAAATTCCTTACTGCGTTTCTGAAGAATTTTATACACACCGCTGCCAACATTGCCCAGGCCAAGGAAGGCTATCTGAACTTCCCGCATACAAATTCCTCCCGTTATTTATCCAAGCCAGTTTGCATTATTATACCATATCAGGCCTTAATTGCAACAGGAAGCTCAGCACTCAAAAAAACCGTCTCCCGGCATGGGTTGTTAGGTTATACTGGATATGCTATATTGGAATTACAAAATCTTTAAATCAGGGAGACCTGACATGGCAGAGAAAAAACAGGTAAAGAAGAACAGAACATGGTACCGTCTTGACAATGCTGCAATACTATATCCGTCCATTCAGTCTGACAGGATTTCAACGGTGTTCCGGATGTCGGCAACCCTTACTGAACCTGTTGATCCTTCTGCCTTGCAGACCGCCCTAAACAAGATAATAGACAGGTTCCCTTATTACCGGGTTAAGCTCAGTAAAGGGCTGTTCTGGTATTATCTTGAACACAACCCAAAATCACCCCGTGTGGAAAAGGACGTGCAGTACCCATGCGGAAGGCTGTCACCGGTGTTAAACCGTAATTTCCTGTTCAGGGTAAGATATTACAATCGCAGGATAGCAGTTGAATTCTGCCATGCTCTGACTGACGGAACAGGTGCTGTTACTTTTCTGAAATCCCTTGTTTTCCAGTACCTGAAAGAAACCGGGAAAAACCTTACCAATAAAACAGGAATACTTACAATTGATGAAGAACCGGACGAAGAAGAATTCGAAGATTCGTACAACAGGTTTTACAAGCCTTCCCTGCCCTTGCCTGAAACAGGAGAACCTGCTTTTCACCTGAAAGCTAAACTCGTAAAAAAGGGAATTTATTATGTAATTACGGGTATTGTACCGCTGAAGGACATAATTGCAAAGGCAAAAGAATACAATGTATCTCTGACCGTATTCCTGACCGCCGTTTACATGGACGCAATGCAGGAAATCCAGAACAAATATGTGACCAGCCCGAGGAAAAAGAAGCCGATTGCAGTGTCGGTTCCCGTTAATATGAGGAATATTTACCCTTCCAAGACAATGAGGAATTTTTCCCTTTTTGTTATACCCAAAATTGATCCGCGCCTTGGTGACTACACCTTCGAGGAAATACTGAAAACAGTGCATTATACAATGATGACCGAAATAAACGAAAAATCCATCAGCAGGCAGCTGAGCAGAAACGTCGGCGGCCAAAGGAATCCCATTGTTCGTATTATTCCGCTGTTCATAAAACGGCTGTTCTTCCCCCTGCTCTACAGGAAGCTCGGTGAGAACCTGTACTCGGGAACAATATCAAACCTTGGCCTGATAACCGTTCCTGACGAAATGGCAAAGTATATTGAAAGGATTGATTTTATTCCCGGACCCGGGCCTGTAAACAAAACCGGATGCTCGGTTACGGGTTTTAAGGACAAACTGTATATATCCTTCGGAAGACTTACCGAAGAAGCCGAACTTGAAAGGATCTTTTTTACCAAGCTGGTCAAAATGGGTATACATGTTACTGTGGAAAGCAATGTATAAATATGGGGTGGTTTTATGCCATACTGCGTAAAATGCGGTGTAGAGCTTGACAATAAACTGAAATCCTGTCCCCTTTGCAATACCCCGGTCTATTTACCGGAGGAACCGGACGGAAATTCATATAAACCGTATCCTGAAAGGATACAGAGAGACAGCACCCGGTATATTAACCTGGTACCAAGCAAGGCGTTTGTTTACCTGATGACATTTATACTTATAATACCTGTTATAGTGTGCCTGATGATTGATATCCGCAGAAACGGAACAATATCATGGTCATTTTATCCTGTTACGTCAATAATACTTGTCTGGATACTTATGGCTTATCCGGCGCTGATGAAGCGCTACAGTTTTTTAAAGGTACTTACCATCGACATATACTCGATTGTACTGTTCCTGATATCGCTGGACGCCTATGCGGGAAATTTTCTGAGCTGGTCTGTCTATCCCGTGGCGTCACTGTTGCTCGTATGGGTTTATTTCTTGCTTGGTTTTCTGTTTGGAAAAAGGCATCCTTTTTTCCTGGTGTTCATAGCATACATCAGCACCGGTTTATACCTTTATTTAATTGAACAGGCAACAGGAAGTCCCTGGTTCTTTGACCTCGCCCTGCCAATCCTGACGCTGATCCTGGTTTTGACGATCATTACCGTGGCCTTTGCCCGTTTCAGGATTTTCAGCGGTATTGCGCTGATTGGGCTTATTTTCTGCTCAATCAGTTTTTTCTGCATCGGTACGGAGTTTATAATCAACCGGTTTGTTTTCGGCAACGGTTTTTCCCTGTTCTGGTCGTTGATTGTGGCCGGTGTTCTGCTGCCCACCGCGGTATTCCTGTTTTTTGTTCAGAAAAACGAAGACCTGCGTGTATACCTGGAAAAGAAATTCCATCTTTAAACCCCTTTGAACGGAACGGATTATTCTGTTACAATGGTTTAAAGGCATAAGGCTTTGCTATAACCCGGAGGTTTTGATGAAAATTTTATTGGTGGCCGACAAGGAAAATGATTTCATATGGGATCATTTCGACCCCGAAAGATACAGGGATATTGAGCTCATTATTTCATGCGGGGATCTGCAGCCCAGTTACCTGTCTTTTCTCGTTACGATGATTAACGTACCCCTTTTTTACGTGCACGGCAATCACGATACAATTTACACTCATCACCCGCCCGAGGGATGCGATTCAATAGAGGACAGGATAGTAACCTTCAAAGGGCTGCGAATCCTTGGTCTGGGCGGAACAATGAAGTACAGCGGCCGCCCGCACCAGTATACCGAGAAGGAAATGGAAAAAAGAATTCGCAAGTTAAAGAGGCAGCTGAAGAAAAATAATGGGTTCGATATACTCGTTACCCATGCGCCGGCTTATGGTATCGGAGATGGAAAAGACCTGTGCCATCAGGGTTTCAAATGTTTTCTTTCACTTATGGATGAATACAGTCCCCGGTACATGTTCCACGGCCACATGCATCTGAATTACGGCCGGATTGACAGAATCCAGCAGTATAAAAACACTACGATAATTAACTGCTATGATCATTATGTAATCGATGTTTAGGCCATTTTCCCCGTGGACAAATCCGAAATATTATCATGTGAGTCATGTTCAGGTATTTCACCATTTATAAAATCAAGAAGCCAGTCCATGCAGAAAATCTCTTCCCTCGTTGCTGATTTGCCTGCGGGAATTCTCAGTCTTCCTTTCTGATCATAAAGCGGGCCTGAAAAGACATTGAACCTGCCTTCAATTATTGAATCCTTCAGGAAATTGATAAGTTTCTGAGTTTCGGACGGTATCAGTTTCCTGGAATAGAAAAAGTCCAGGATTCCCGAATCCATTCCCCACCAGTAGTTTCTGATAATGCCTTTGCCCGAAACGTCGGCCGACGAACGGATACCGCCTTCCATTATACTGCGCACCATTTTTTCATAGAATATTCCCCAGTTCCAGACCGGAACGGAAATATAGTTTTCAACGGAGTAATTATCTTCCTTGTCATTATACTGTATCGAATAGACCCCGTACTCTTTTGAAAACTTCCTGTTTGCCAGCGTGTTGTGGTGTGATATTATGTCTACTCCTGTTTTTGCAAGTTTCAGCCCGGCTGAACTGGTACTTTGTTCATTGTCCCAGTCGCATGTCCATTCCACGAAAATCTCCACATCCGCATTCACCATTTTCGCTCCAAGGGCAAAAGCATTTATGCCGCTTATTACTTCAACCGTCGGGCATGTTGCAATATACCCGATTTTATCGGTCTTTGTAAGCGCACCCGCTGTTATACCGGCTAAAAAACGCGGTTCGTGTATCCTTCCGAAATATGTTCTTACATGTTTAAACGAATACATATTAGAACAGTTCAGGAAAATTATATTCGGATACTCCAGGGCAATTTTCAGCGTGGCATTAATCATCTCCGGGCTTGTTGAAAAAATTACTTCACAGCCCTGCTCAACAAGGCTCTTCAGATAACCATAAGCTTCAGGTGTTTCCGGAACGTTGTCTATACATATTGTTTCAACCTGGTCTTTCATCACCTTTTCCAGGTGCATTCTGCCCAGTTCGTGAGCATATGACCAGCTTGAAGTTTTTATATCCTTCGCGAGGGCAAATCCAACCTTTATTTTTTCATCATGCCGCTTTATCGTTGTAAGCCGGCTGAAAAATCCCCTTTCATCCTTAAGCACGGGCTGGGTCTCTATATGTATATTTGAATGCCTGTAGTAGTCAAGTTCCTGTATAAACCTTTCCAGCGACGGCCTCAGATCATCCTCAAAGAACTGCTCGGGAACGCCGTTCAGTTTCAGGTAATCAAGAAAGGCATCCCCCGTCGTTATTGGCAGGTTCTGCCCGCCCAGTTCATGATATACTTTCCTGAACACGCCGTATACTGCCATCTGGAAGAACTTGAACCTGTCCTTGCCTTTAAGCATTATGTTGGGAGGTTCATAGTCCCGAATAAGTTTCCATAGCGCATCAAAGCTTTTTTCATTGGAAAACCAGATTTCATTTATGCCGGTATTTTTATAAAACTTCAGGAAAGCATAATATATTCGTATATCCTTGTTCTGCTCGTCATATTTCGGAATGAGCCTTAATACCTGGGCAGTATAGCTGTATACATCGAGATATTTAAGGACGCTTACCCGCTTGTTTCCCTCAACGACATAAAACCAGTTAAGGTATTCATACACCTTTATCGGGTCTCTCAATCCTTCATTGATCTGAGCATCATATACAGCCATCCATTTCGATGCAAACTCACTGTCCTCGCCCATTAGCGGCATAAAGTTTCTGGCAAAGGAAGTGCTCCTGTTATATGTATAGGTGCCTTTTATTTTTTTCAGAGGTACTTCCACCAGTCCCAGGTCCACTTCCGATATTATTTCCATATTCTTGAGAATTCCTTCCAGGAACGGCAGATACCCGTTTCTTCCCTGGGAAATATAACTGGAGTACTCTCTTAAGGCCAGCCTTCTCGCTGCCCTGTATACGTCCGGCAAATTTTTCATAAAAGACACCTGCCCGAATCATATAAAATATTAATGAAAAAATGCTGTCCCAACTGCCAAAAAAATCCTCATAATATAATTATAGCTTTTCCGATCATTTATTCAAGCAACCCGGCAGGAAGGAAGCCCATTCCTGCCACAGGCCGTTTACTTTATAATCATATCAATTATGTATAATACAACGAGGTGGACGGGATAAAACACATAAAAAACATATTTTGCATTTCTACCTCTTTCATGGTTATAAAGTGCTATAAGCGGAACAGCCAGAACAGAAAACAACTGCAGAGAATTTGAGATAAAAACGGTACCCGTTCTTATCAAGCTTAAGGCAATATCCCAAAGGATATATGCTGCGTGCAAAGCCATAACTCCTGTCAGCATATTCCGCCTGTTTCCGCGTGTAAGATAAAAGACCAGTATGTAAAGCACACCATAGGCACCGTAATCAGCACCGGCGATCTCGGCAATGAGAGCAATTGCTATGGCTGCAAACCATGAAAGCCTTATATTTTCATTTTTCAGCCTGTCAAAGTATACAATGGCAAGAAGCCCGAAAAACAGAGTTGCAAATATATTGAACTTATAGCGCACCCCGAATTCCGGAACATTTGTGATTATGGAATATATTCGGGAAAACCAGTCGGGAATCTGGAACAATACGGCGCATAACCCAAGCCTTTTCAGATACTTTTGCACCGAATGGGTATGGCAAAAGCCTTCGGCTATAAAAAACGCAAAAATCGGGAAAGCCAGCCTTCCTATTACCCGGAAGATTATTTTGTCAGGAAAGAAAACAACACCCGCATGGTCTATGACCATTATTATACATGCAATAATTTTCAGCTGGAAACCGTTAAGACCCCTCTTCATACAACCTCTCATCTGTTATGCCAAACATGCGGCATGTCTATATATCCATTTTACATATCCATTTTACAGGAAATGTGTTAAGAAATCCATATGTTCTGTCGCTTAAAGCAAAGGTTTCCTGCTTTTGTAGTTTCCTCATGACTGTTCTATTTCCCGTTTTTTGTTTATATTGGCGCATATATGGTATAATAAGCCTGTTCCAGTAATATGGCAGGTTATGATGCAAATGAAAAACGACAATTTAGTTGTAAAGTGCTGTAAAAATTGCATAAGAGGAGTTCCTGTAGGTATACGGAATGAAATACTTTGCCGTGAAAAGGGAATTGTTTCACCGGACTTCTGCTGTTCCCGGTTCATGGCATTTGAGCCGGATATCCTGCAAAAGCATATGGGATACCGGTGTTGCGACTGTGTTCATTTCACCTTTGAACCGACTCCCAGGAACAGTAATTTCGGGTTCTGCAGTATGTTTACTGTGCGCCATTTTGACGGAACTGAAAGAAAAGCCTGTTCCAAGTTCAAAAAAAGGGGCAGAAGAACAGCATAGCAGCGGCAAAACGCCGCTGCTTTTATTTTGAAATCAATATCTATTTTGAAACAAATATCAGAGTTTCTCGAGTTCAGTCTCTTCATTATTTCCCGCGGTATCAGCGCTTCCGGTCTCAACTTCTATTTCACGGTAAATATTCATACCCGTTCCTGCAGGTATCAGTTTACCGATGATCACGTTTTCCTTAAGTCCGAGCAGCGGGTCTGTCTTGCCCTTGATGGCTGCTTCGGTAAGAACTCTTGTGGTTTCCTGGAAGGAAGCTGCCGACAGGAACGAATCGGTTGCCAGCGCAGCCTTTGTTATACCGAGCAGGGCTCTCTTTCCTTCGGCAGGCCTGAGGTCGTCTGCTATTGCCCTTGCGTTTTCGTCCTCAAACTCAAACATGTCAACAAGGCTTCCGGGCAGCAGCTTCGTGTCTCCTGCCTCATCCACCTTAACCTTCCTCATCATCTGCCTGATAATGATTTCAATATGCTTGTCATTTATATCAACACCCTGCAGCCTGTAAACCTTCTGTACTTCACGCAGCAGGTACGACTGAACCGCCTGTATGCCCTTTATCTTCAGGATATCATGCGGGTTGACCGAACCTTCCGTAAGTTCGTCACCGGCTTCGACCCTGTCTCCGTCATTTACTTTCAGCCTTGAACCATACGGGATCAGGTATGTCTGGGATTCTCCGGCCTCGTTTGTAACAACCACTTCGCGTTTCTTCTTGGTTTCCCTGATCGATACCACACCTGAGATTTCAGATATAATCGCAAGTCCTTTCGGTTTTCTTGCCTCAAACAGCTCTTCTACGCGCGGCAAACCCTGGGTAATGTCTTCTCCGGCAACACCACCGGTATGGAATGTACGCATCGTCAGCTGTGTACCGGGTTCACCGATGGACTGAGCCGCAATAATACCAACAGCTTCTCCCACATTGCACTTTTCGCCGGTAGCAAGGTTAATACCGTAGCACTTCGAGCATACTCCGTTTCTTGTACGGCAGTTCAGTACCGAGCGTATCTTGACTTCCCTGATACCTTTTGAAACTATCAGGTGAGCCATATCACTGTCAATCAGCTCATGATGCTTTACGAGAACCTCGTTCGTTTCAGGATCTATTATGTCTTCTGCGGCATATCTTCCTGTAATACGTTCCTCAAGGCTTTCAATAACCTCGCCGCTGCTGATTATGTCGGAAACGGTTATTCCGTCTTCTGTTCCGCAGTCTTCTTCACGCACAATAACATCCTGGCTTACATCAACAAGGCGGCGGGTCAGGTAACCCGAGTCCGCAGTTCTGAGAGCTGTATCCGCCAGACCTTTTCTTGCACCGTGGGTGGATATGAAATACTCCAGAACGTTAAGTCCTTCACGGAAGTTGGAACGGATAGGAATCTCAATTGTATGACCCGAGGTATCGGCCATAAGTCCGCGCATACCGGCAAGCTGACGGATCTGGTTGATATTACCGCGTGCTCCCGAGTTGGACATCATGAATACGGGGTTAAACTTATCCATGCTTGCTATCAGAGCATTCTTTACGTCCTCGGTTGTCTTGTTCCATGCATTGATAACCGCATTTCTTCTTTCCTCTTCGGTTATAAGGCCGCGGCGATACTGTCTTTGTATCATTTCAACCTTCTTATCGGTCTCTTCAAGGTATTTCTGCTTGACTTCGGGTATAATCATATCCGAAACGCCTATTGTAATGGCGCCCTTGGTTGAATACTTGAAGCCGAGCCTCTTTACCTCATCCAGAACGAGCGCGGTTTTATGAGCACCGTTTACCTTAATGCAGCGTTCAATTATTATTCCTAACTCTTTCTTTCCTACAAGAAAATCAACTTCAAGGTTGAACATGGTTTCCGGGTTTGTTCTGTCAACGAATCCAAGGTTCTGGGGTATAGCCTCATTAAATATCAGCTTTCCTACGGTTGTTTCTATCACCTTGGACTTCTTTACGCCGTCCACTTCTCTTGTCATTTTGACTTTTATTCTTGCATGCAGCGATACATATCCGTTTTCATAAGCCATAATAGCCTCTTCAGGCGATGAAAAGGCCCGGCCTTCTCCCTTATCGTTCTCCTTTTCAACGGTAAGATAATAGCTTCCCAGTACCATGTCCTGCGTCGGAACTACAACCGGTTTTCCGTCCTGGGGTTTCAGCAGGTTATTGGCAGAAAGCATAAGGAACCTTGCCTCTGCCTGCGCTTCGGCAGACAACGGTACGTGAACGGCCATCTGGTCGCCGTCGAAGTCTGCGTTATATGCAGTACAAACAAGCGGATGCAGCTGAATGGCGCGCCCTTCAACAAGTACAGGCTCAAATGCCTGAATTCCGAGACGGTGCAGCGTAGGAGCACGGTTCAGCAGAACAGGATGCTCCTTTATAACCTCTTCAAGGACGTCCCATACCTCGGTACGTACACGTTCCACCATTCTTTTTGCGCTTTTAATGTTGTGGGCAAGCCCTTTCTCCACAAGCCTCTTCATTACAAAAGGCTTGAACAGTTCCAGAGCCATTTCCTTCGGTAATCCGCACTGCCACAGTTTAAGCTCCGGACCGACAACAATAACCGATCTTCCCGAATAGTCCACGCGTTTACCAAGCAGGTTCTGACGGAAGCGTCCCTGCTTACCCTTAAGCATGTCTGACAATGACTTCAGCGGCCTGTTACCCGGCCCGGTAACAGGACGTCCGCGGCGTCCGTTGTCAATTAAGGCGTCAACCGCTTCCTGGAGCATTCTCTTCTCATTGCGCACTATGATTTCCGGTGCCCCGAGATCAAGCAACCTCTTCAGGCGGTTGTTTCTGTTAATTACGCGGCGGTACAGATCATTCAGGTCGCTTGTTGCAAAGCGTCCGCCGTCCAGCTGGACCATCGGGCGCAGTTCGGGCGGTATAACAGGTATTACGTCGAGTATCATCCATTCCGGCTTATTTCCCGACTGGCGGAATGCTTCCACTACTTCAAGCCTTTTAATGGCACGTATTCTCTTCTGTCCGGTGCTTTCTTCGATTTCTGCCCTGAGTTCTTTTGCAAGTGCATCAAGATCTATTTCCTGCAGAAGCTCCTTAATGGCTTCCGCTCCCATTCCTGCCCTGAAATTGTTACCGAATTTCTCAAGGCTGTCCCTGTATTCCCTTTCGCTGAGAATCTGCTTTTTGGACAATGGCGTGGTTCCCGGGTCTATAACCACGTATGATGCAAAATACAATACCTTTTCCAGAGCCCGCGGTGACATATCAAGCAGTAAACCCATGCGGCTGGGAATACCTTTGAAATACCATATATGTGAAACCGGCGCTGCCAGTTCTATATGTCCCATTCTTTCGCGTCTTACCTTGGCACGGGTGACTTCAACGCCGCACCTGTCGCAGACTATTCCTTTATAACGCAGGCGCTTGTATTTTCCGCAGTGGCACTCCCAGTCCCTGGTAGGCCCGAATATCCTTTCGCAGAACAAGCCGTCCCTTTCGGGCTTAAGAGTTCTGTAGTTTATTGTTTCGGGTTTTTTAACTTCTCCGCGGGACCATTCACGGATCTTCTCGGGAGAAGCCAACCCAATCCGTATAGCTTCAAAATCCTTCAATTCAAACACGCTCGGTCACCCTCCTATATGTCATCATCGTCAAGCAGATCATCTTCATCATCTATTGCAAACAGTCTGTCGACGGCCTCCTCGTCCAGTTCCTCAGCGTCATCCAGGCTGTCAATGTCATCGCTCACTGTGAAATCATCATCGATGAAATCATCAGTATCCGTGTCAACATCGGTATCCGTATCGGTGTCATAATCATCTTCAATTCTCGGCAGTTCTTCGCCTTCACGACCTTCAAGGTTTACACCGAGATCATCGTAATCGTCGTCCACCGATTCCTTAATCTCGATTTCATGATGTTCTTCAGAGAATACCTTAACATCCAGCGCAAGGCTCTGGAGTTCCTTGATCAGAACCTTGAATGACTCGGGTATGCCGGGTTCGGGCACATTCTCACCCTTCACAATGGCTTCATAGGTTTTCACGCGGCCAACAACGTCGTCTGACTTGACGGTGAGCAGTTCCTGCAGGCTGTAAGCCGCGCCGTATGCCTCCAGTGCCCATACTTCCATTTCCCCGAAACGCTGACCTCCGAACTGGGCCTTTCCGCCCAGGGGCTGCTGCGTAACAAGAGAATACGGACCGGTTGAACGGGCATGGATTTTGTCGTCAACCAGGTGAGCAAGCTTCAGGTAATACATGTATCCAACGGTAACCCTGCTGTCAAAGGCCTCTCCGGTACGGCCATCATACAGGACTGTTTTTCCGTCTTCGGGCAACCCGGCTAGTTTCAGTGTTTCAATAACGTCATTCTCCGTTGCACCGTCAAATACCGGGGTCGCAACCTTCCAGCCCAGTGCTCTTGCAGCATAGCCGAGGTGGACTTCCAGTACCTGACCGATATTCATACGCGAAGGAACACCGAGCGGGTTAAGAACTACCTGCAGAGGAGTTCCGTCTGGCAGGAAAGGCATATCCTCTACCGGCAGGATCTTAGAGATAACACCCTTGTTTCCATGGCGCCCTGCCATCTTGTCACCGACCGATACCTTTCTCTTCTGGGCAACGTAAACACGTACCAGCTGGTTAACTCCCGGAGGCAGTTCATCGCCCATATCGCGTGAGAATACTTTCACGTCAACAACAATACCCGATTCTCCGTGAGGAACCCTTAACGATGTATCGCGAACTTCTCTTGCCTTTTCACCGAATATCGCACGCAGAAGTCTTTCTTCCGCAGTAAGCTCTGTTTCTCCCTTCGGCGTTACTTTTCCGACCAGTATATCTCCTGCACGAACTTCGGCACCAATACGTATGATTCCGCGTTCGTCAAGATCCTTCAATGAATCTTCACCGACGTTAGGAATATCCCTGGTTATTTCCTCAGGGCCCAGCTTTGTGTCACGGGCTTCGGATTCATATTCTTCTATATGAATAGAGGTATATACATCATCACGGACCAGTTCCTCGCTGATTAGCACAGCGTCCTCATAGTTATATCCTTCCCAGGTCATGAAACCAATCAGCACGTTCTTTCCGAGAGCAATCTCGCCCTGGTCAGTGGACGGACCGTCGGCAATTACATCACCCTTTTTGACTGTATCCCCTTTTTTTACTATCGGACGCTGGTTAATGCATGTTCCCTGGTTTGATCTCTTGTATTTCAGCAACTTGTATACATCTTTCTTACCGTTGCTCTGGCGTACCACAATCTCATTTGCGGTTACGCTTTCAACGATACCGTCGTTTTTTGCAATTACGCATACGCCGGAATCCAGTGCAGCCTTGTGTTCAATACCCGTTGCTACGATGGGAGCTTCGGTTTTTATAAGAGGAACCGCCTGGCGCTGCATGTTCGAGCCCATAAGTGCACGGTTCGCGTCGTCGTTTTCGAGGAACGGGATCATTGATGTAGCAACCGAAACCAGCTGCTTCGGCGATACATCCATGAAGTCAACCTGATCGGGTGAAACTTCTATAATCTGGTCCAGGTAACGGCATCCTATCTTCTTGTTTATGAAACGTCCCTCTTCGTCGAGAGGTTCGTTGGCTTCAGCAATGACATAATTGTCTTCTTCATCCGCTGTCATGTAATATACTTCGTCTGTAACCCTTCCTGTGGCTTTGTCAACTTTTCTGTAAGGAGCCTCAATGAAACCGTATTCGTTCACCCTTGCGTATGTGCTGAGAGAGCTGATAAGACCGATATTCGGTCCTTCAGGGGTTTCTATCGGGCACATTCTGCCATAGTGGGAATGGTGAACGTCACGCACTTCAAAGCCTGCTCTTTCACGTGACAATCCGCCGGGACCCAGAGCGCTCAAGCGACGTTTATGGGTAAGCTCCGACAGCGGGTTTGTCTGATCCATGAACTGTGAGAGCTGTGAACTGCCGAAGAATTCCTTTATTGCAGCCGCAACGGGACGGATATTGATAAGGGCCTGCGGAGTGACGGCATCAATATCCTGTATTGTCATTCTTTCACGTACAACGCGTTCCATTCTGGCCAGACCTATACGGAACTGGTTCTGGAGCAGTTCGCCCACCGAACGGAGCCTTCTGTTACCCAGATGGTCTATGTCATCCAGTGAGCCGATTCCGTAGTCAAGGCCGAATATATAGTTTACAGAAGCAACAATGTCTTCTATTGTAATTGTTTTCGGTATAAGGAGATCCTTGTTTGCTATAATTGCCTTCTTTATGTCTTCTTCATTGTCATACTCCTTAAGAATTTCCTGGAGTACGTCATACCTTACCTTTTCGGTAATTCCAACAGAAGCTGCGTCAAAACTGATATAGGGCTGGATATCAACCGTGTTGTTGCCTATTACCTTGAATACCTTTCCGTTCAGATCCAGGTTTACCTCGTTTATTCCCGAATTCTGTATCTGCCATGCAACTTCTGCGGTAATAAGATTACCCTTTTCAACGAGAATTTCTCCTGTCTGACCGTCCACTATGTCCTCGGCTGCAAAATGATTGCGTATTCTTGCAGCAAGGGCAAGCTTCTTGTTAAACTTGTAGCGTCCGACCTTGGACAGATCATATCTCTTGGGATCGAAGAAAAGTCCGGTTAAAAGCGCGCTCGCACTTTCTACCGTAGGCGGCTCGCCCGGACGCAGACGTTTGTATACTTCGAGAAGGCCTTCCTCTTCATTCTTTGTATTATCCTTCTGAATGGTAGCCAGGAGCTTTTCGTCTTCACCGAAAAGCTGCAAAAGCTGAGCATCGGTTCCATATCCGAGGCCCCTCAACAGAACAGTGATGGGAAGCTTTCTTGTCCTGTCAATCCTGACATATACCACATTGTTGGAATCGGTTTCATATTCAAGCCATGCTCCCCTGTTGGGTATAACGGTGGTGAAGTACAGCTTCTTTCCGGTTTTATCTCGTTCCATCGAATAGTAGATACCCGGCGAACGTACAAGCTGGCTTACAATTACGCGTTCCGCTCCGTTTATTACAAAGGTTCCGGTTTCGGTCATGAGCGGAAAATCGCCCATAAATATTTCCTGTTCCTTAACTTCACCTGTCTCCTTATTGATAAGGCGGACTTTTACCTTGAGCGGAGCCGAATATGTTGCGTCTCTTTCCTTGCACTCCTCGATTGAATACTTTATATTGTCCAAATCCAGCGAGTAATCTATGAACTCCATTATCAGATTACCTGTATAGTCGGTTATCGGGGAGACATCTCTCAGAACCTCTCTTAAACCTTCATCCAGGAACCACTGGTAGGAATTTTTCTGAACTTCAATAAGATTTGGCATGTCAAGGACTTCATTAATTCTGGAATAGCTCATGCGGGTCGTTCTACCCAATTGAACAGGATGTACATTCATCCAATATCACCTCGTAATGTTATCTAAATCTTTTCACAGACATTCCTGTATAATTCAGCAGGCATCAGAAAAAACTAAAGGTAAAATGAATATATATGTACTAAACAAAAAAAGACATATTATCTTTTAAAAACAACAAAAATAGATTAGGAAAACCGCGTATCTTAAAATACATGACCCCTAATCCCATCCATGTGTTACTGATTACATTTTTACAGTCCAAACGCAATCATTCTCCCAATCTATTATTATGATTTTAAATTACCGTAAACTATATTGTACCCTACGCATATATATGTTATAATAATAACGCCTCATATTTCCCAGGTAGAGATATGCATGGACACAATACGATAATGCAGTTTACGATTTTATCACATCTGCGTCCAGTTGTCAATGCCTTTTTTGTTATTTTCCGTGTTTTTGCTTTTTCAATTCTGTATACTTGATACC
>Ga0134103_1000923_pt1 | contig 31240 bp, 29 predicted proteins | sample 14_taG_2_FD_94445 | JGI IMG/M metagenome (GOLD analysis project Ga0134103, IMG submission 94445) | Switchgrass degrading microbial communities from high solid loading bioreactors in New Hampshire, USA - 14_58_20_212_A1 metaG | ecosystem: Engineered > Bioreactor > Semi-continuous > Anaerobic >...
ACGATTGTAAGCGCAAGGCGCAGCGCCTTCGCGTATTTATTATTCCGGCCCGCAAGCATCCCGAGCACATAATAGGCGAGGATGACAAGCCCCGCCGCGAAAAACACGACTGCGCTCATCGTGTAGCCCACAAGCGCGGTTTTGAAAAAGCAGGCCATCGCAAAGCAGGCGGCCGCAAGCAGGAGCGCTCCGTACCTAAACAGGCTTCTCAACCGCAAATCTCCCCCCACTGTTCGTAGAGCGATTCGAGCTCGGCCTCCGCCTTCGCGCGCTCCTCGCCGATTTCAAGGAGCTTTTCGTAGTCCGTGGAATATTTTTCGGCCTCGGCGTCGTACTCCCTGAGCTTCTCTTCGAGCTTTTCTATCTCGCGCTCGAGCCTTGCAAGCAGCTTTGCGCCGTCCTGCGGCCTTTTCCTTTTCGGCTTTTCCTCTTTTTTGGGTTCCGCGTGCCTTTTTATCTCCTCAAAGCGCGCGATGCTTTCCTTATACCGCTTGTACTCCTCAAAGCTGCCCCTGAAATCGGAAATCCTGCCGTCCCGCAGCTCCCATATGCGGGTTGCAAAGCGGTTTATGAAATACCTGTCGTGCGACACGAAGAGCAGCGTACCCTCGTATTCCTCGAGGGTCTCCTCTATCCACTCCCTCGACTGAATATCGAGATGGTTCGTCGGCTCGTCCAGAATAAGCAGGTTAATCTCGTTTCTCATAAGCGAGCACAGCCTGAGCCTGCTCTGCTCGCCGCCCGAGAGCACAGATACGGGCTTGAAAACGTCCTCGCCGGTAAACTTAAACGCGGCGAGCCTGTCTCTCGCCTCCTGAGGCGTTATATTGTCCTCGAACAGCATTGTGTCGAGCACGCTGAGCGAGGGGTTTTTGAACCTTATCACCTGCGGCAGGTAGGCGACTTTGACCGAGGGGCCCTTCTTTATGTAGCCCTTGTCGGGCGTTTCCTCGCCTACAAGCAGCTTTAAAAAGGTCGTCTTCCCCGTTCCGTTGTCGCCGATTAGGGCTATACGTTCCCCGCCCCGGACAAGCAGCTCCACCTCAGCAAAGAGCTTCCTGTCTCCGAAACTCTTGCTTAGGCCCTTGATTACAAGAACCTCGTCGCCGTGAAACTCCTTCGTATCGAAGCGCGCTTTCAGTTTGCGCTCAACCCGCGGGCGCTCGGTCTTCTCGATTCTCTCTATCCTCGAGCGAATCGCATGGGATTTCCTCATCAGGCGCTCGTTGCCTGTGCCCCACTGCTGGAGCCTGTCGGCGGCCTCGGTGAGCCTTTTAATCTCCTTTTGCTCCTGCTCGTACTTCTTCAGCTGCTCCTCGAAGCGGCGCTGCTTTTCCACGACATAGAAGCTGTAGTTGCCGCTGTAAAACTCCGCCCTGCCGTCCACTATCTCGATGATGCGGTTCACCGTCCGGTCGAGGAAAAAGCGGTCGTGCGAGATGATTAGGACCGTGCCCTTGAAGCGGAGCAGGTATTCCTCCAGCCACTCCGTCGCCCGGAGGTCCAGGTGGTTCGTCGGCTCGTCGAGCAGGAGTATGTCCGTCCTCTCGAGTATGAGCCTTGCCAGGTTCACCCTCGTCTTTTCGCCGCCCGAGAGGCTGTCGAAGAGCTGGGCGCGCATGCCTTCGGATATCTCAAGCCCCGCCGCGACCTTGTTTATGTCAGTGTCGGCGTCATAGCCGCCGTAAGCCTCGAAGCGAGCGAGCAGCGAATCGTACTCGCGAAGCAGCTTTTCGTCGGCGGCTCCGCCCGCCATCTCCTTCTCGAGCTCCTTCATCCGCGCGCTGAGCTTGTCAAGGCGCGCATGGGCCGAGCGGAGCACATCCTCGGTCGTAAAGCCGGGAGGGTAAACGGGTATCTGCGAGATAAGGCCGACGCGCCTGCCCTGGGCGATATGCACCGTGCCCTCGTCGGGCGTTATTTCCCCCGCTATCAGCCTGAACACCGTGGTCTTGCCCGCGCCGTTCTTGCCGAGGATTCCAACGCGCTCGCCCTCGAAAACCTCGAAGCTCAGCCCGTTTAGTATGTTTTTGTCCTGTTCGAAGGCCTTAACCAGTCCTTTAAGCGCAATGTCCGCCATTTGTCTCTCCCGATAAGCCTGAAAAGAGGTGCGGCCGTCGGCCGCACCTTCCGATTATTTTGTTCCGAATATTCTGTCTCCCGCGTCGCCGAGGCCCGGCACTATATAGCCGTGGTCGTTGAGCCTTTCGTCCACCGCCGCGACGTAGAGCTCCACGTCGGGATGGTCCTTTCTCACTCTCTCGACGCCCTCTGGCGCGGCTATTATGCTCATGAGCTTGATATGCCTGCAGCCGTAGTTTTTCAGGAATTTTATCGCCGCCGTCGCGCTGCCGCCGGTTGCGAGCATGGGGTCTACCAGGAGTATGTCGCGCTCCGCGACGTCTTTCGGCAGCTTGCAGTAATACTCGACCGGCTCGAGCGTCTCCGGGTCCCTGTAAAGCCCGATATGCCCGACCTTGGCGGAGGGCACGAGCTGGAGTATACCGTCCACCATTCCAAGCCCCGCGCGGAGTATTGGAACCACGGCCAGCTTCTTGCCCGCAATGCGCTTTACCTTCGCGGGCGCGACCGGCGTTTCGACCTCCACTTCCTCGACAGGCAGGTCGCGCGTTGCCTCGTAGCACATAAGTGTGGCAATTTCGGAGACTATCTCGCGAAATTCCTTTACGCTCGTGTCCTTGCTCCTTATGATTGAAAGCTTGTGCTGAAGAAGCGGATGGTCCAGTACGTGCAATTCACCCATTATGATTTACCCCTTTTCTCAATAAGCTCCCGCTCCGCCTGCGAAAGGCGAAGATAAACGGGTTTAAGTTCCTTATCACAGCGCGCCCTGCCTGCGGCCAAAGCGACGCCGTAAGCGCTCTGATATCTCAAATGCTCCGGCGCAATAATGGCCGGCACATCCCTGCTTAGTAGGTAATTATAACACAGTTCTGCCCCGTCTCCAACTAAATAACACTTTTTTTTCGACTTTTTTATCTCTTCGTACAAATCGCTCAAAGGTATCGCCCTGTCCTCGCAGAGCCTGACGGGCTCCCCGCCGCGCACTTCGAACAGCGCGTTGTAAACCTCGGAGCGCCTTGCGTCCATCACGGCACAGACTATGCCGTCCGCGAGGGCAAGCTGAAAGGCCATCGCCTCAAGGGTCGAGACCCCGACGGCCGGGATATCCGAGGCCCAGGAAAGCCCCTTAGCCGCCGCAACGCCTATGCGTATTCCGGTAAAAGAGCCGGGGCCTCTCGCCACGGCTATGAGGCCGATGTCCGCAAGTTCAATATCGGAGTTTTTCAGCATGTCCTCAATGAGCGGCAAAAGCGTCCTGCTGTGTGTAAGCCCGTTGTTCTGGTAGGAATAGGCGATGAGCTTCCCATCCTCGCAGACAGCGGCGGAGACGGCTCTTGCCGAGGATTCAATCGCGAGTATCTTCATCTTCAGCACCCCCGAAGCCGGGCAGGTTCTCTATTTCGATGCGCCTTTCGTTTTCGCTTCCGCCGCGCTCCAGGCGTATGCGGACGACGCCCTCGTCGAAGGCGTCCTCCACGTTCTCGCTCCACTCCACGGCTATAACCCCGCCGCGGCTCAGATAGTCCTCCCAGCCTATCTCGAACAGCTCTTCGCTGCCCGAGAGCCTGTACATATCGAAATGAAAGAGCGGCATTTCGCCCTGATACTCGTTCACTATCGTGAAGGTCGGGCTTGTAACCCTCGCCTTCAGGCCCATTCCCTCGGCGAGCCCCCGGACCAGGGCGGTCTTCCCCGCGCCGAGGTCCCCGTAGAGGGCGAGCACCGTCCCCGGGCGCAGGTATTCTGCGAGCTTGCGTCCGAGTTCCCGGGTCTCCCGCTCGCTTTTCGTGTAAATTACCATATCTTCACCGTGAACACAAGTTTTTCTGTATCATACCACTTTTTGCCCCGTTGTAAAAGTAAAAATTATATTCCTTTGCACAAATCACGCTAAAAACCGATATCTCCCGCGGTCGTGTATTCGTAAATCAGCCGGTTTCTCCTTAATTTCGGCAGAGCAGGATTGAATAACGGCGCTAAAGGGCGCAATTTGGATTATTTCATGTTTACTATATCTCCCGATAGTGTTAAAATACTCTATGAGCTCGGATTTCCGCGCTCAGAATGCGCTTACACTTTGAAAGGGGCATGCGTGTGAAGAAATACCTCAGGCTGGTAGCTGAATACATAAAAAAATCGGACATGCTCCTTCTGTCCCTTTGCATAGTCTGCTCTGTTTACGGCATAATCATAATCTCAAGCGCGACAAAGAGCTTCAACACCAACCAGTACGTATATATACAGTCCGCCGCGCTTTTCCTCGGGATTATAGCCTTCGTCGTCATGTCGCTTCTCGACCTCGACGTGATAACCGACAAGTGGAGATGGATTTTTGCCTTCAACGTCCTCTTTTTCCTCACGCTCGTGGTGTGGGGAGTCGAGGGGGGCACGGGAAACCGCGGCTGGCTGAGGTTCGGCCCCATAGGGATACAGCCCGCCGAGGTCGTAAAAATCACCTTCACCATACTGCTTGCCAAGCAAATCTGTTTTCTAAACTCCCACGACCTCAACGCGCCGATATCCGTCGCGCAGCTTGTCGCGCATTTTGTCCTCATGTTCGGACTGATTATACTCGTATCGGACGACCTCGGTTCGGCGCTTGTGTACCTTGTGATTTTCCTTGTCATGCTCTTTGCGGCGGGTCTTAAGCTCCGCTGGTTCGCGCTGGGCCTTTTGCTTTTCGCGGCGGCATCCCCGATACTCTGGAACATGCTTGGGGACTATCAGAAGCAGCGAATCCTGGCCCCGTATTTCCCTGAAATCGTGGACCCCTCGGGCCTCGGCGTCACATGGCAGGCGAATCAAAGCAAAATAGCCCTGGCCTCGGGAGGGCTGAAAGGAGCTGGCCTTTACCACGGCCTGCAGTCCCAGTCCGACGCCCTGCCCTTTAAGCACACGGACTTCATCTTCGCGGTCGCGGGCGAGGAGCTTGGGATGATAGGCTGCCTGTCCATAATCGTGCTGCTTACGGCGATTATAATCCGCTGCATATACGTGGGGGTCAAGTGCAACGACCCGAAAGGCATGCTCGTATGCATGGGCTTTGCCGGCATGCTGGTTTTCCAGACCTTCGAGAACATCGGAATGTGCGTGGGGCTGACGCCCGTAATCGGCCTCACCCTCCCCTTTTTCAGCTACGGCGGCTCGTCCATACTCACCCTCTTTGCGGCGATGGGGGTCGTATCCGGCGTCTGGTTCAGGCGAAAACCCGGCAGGCGGCACTACTCTTCATCTGGTCATTAAGCCTTAAAGATGTATATTTTTACATTTTTTGTTTATAAATTTTCATTCTGTTAATATATTTCTAAAAAATATCCTGAATTTTTTTCTCAAAGTGTTGCTATTTTCATTCAGCTGTGGTATTATAACCACAAATTCCTATTACTTGTGTATACAATCCCTATTCATATCCTTCATATCCTTCTCATGCACCGAAGGCTCCCCGTTAAGGGGAGCCTTCGGTGCTTTATCGATAATATTCAGATTTCCGATTCGTTTAATCGATTTAGCGGTCCTCTCGGTAATAGTTTACCCCGCAGGAACTCGGCTGCACGCCTATCTTTTTTCTCTTTACCGAGGATATGACGAGAACCAAGGCCGTTATAACGAAGGGCAGCATCGAATAGAAGGCGTTTGGTATTCCCGAAAGGAAGCTGAGGAATGGGAAGGTCGCCACGATGTCGTTTACGCGTATCTGGAAGACGTAGAAGGCGCCGAAGACCAGGGAGCCCAGCAGGGCGCCGAAGGGGCTCCAGCGCGCGAATATTACAAGCGCAACCGAAATCCAGCCCTGGCCGCTGACTGAGTTGTTGTCCCAGTCGCCTCGCCCGTTAATCAGCGAAAGGTAGGCGCCGCCTATGCCGCAGATGCCGCCTCCGAGCATCGCGTTTACGTATCTTGTAAGCGAGACGTTGATGCCGGATGCGTCCGCAGCCGCCGGGTTCTCGCCCACCGCCCTGACTTTGAGCCCTATGCGCGTGTATTTTAGATAGACTCCGGCGAGCACCGCGATTATAATCGCAAGATAAACAAGTATGTTCTGAGAGAACAGAATCCTGCCGAGCACGGGAATTCTGGACAAGAGCGGTATCTCGGTCCCCGAGAGCAGGTTGTTCAAAGCCGCAGAGAGCTTCGGCCTCTGCTTGATTAAAATTTCACCGAAGAACAGCGCAACGCCGCTGCCGAATATGGTAAGGGTCAGGCCTGTGACGTTCTGGTTCGCCTGCAGCGTAACCGTGAGGAAGGCGAAGATTAATCCTGCGAGCGCGCCCACTATGAAGGCCGCCAGAATCGCCATGATGAGGCTTCCGGTCCTATAGGCAGCGTAGTATCCGGCGAAGGCCCCGAGCGCCATAATGCCCTCGACGCCGAGGTTGAGGCTGCCGGATTTTTCGGTTATTATCTCGCCCGTTGTTCCGAGAAGGAGCGGCGCGCCGTTTTTGACCGCGGCGAAGAGGAAATTAATTATTGTGTTCACCGAGCTTCCTCCTTCCCGCAGTTCTCTGCAGCTTGTATCTTATGAAGAAGTCCGAGCCGAGTATTGTGAAGAGTATCAGTCCCTGTAGAATCTCCGTTACGGCCGCCGAAAGGTGGAAGGTGCTCTCCGCAACGCTGCAGCCCTTCTCCAGCACGCCGAATAGGAAGGAAACCACAAAGACGCCGAAGGGATTGAGCTTTGCAAGCCAGGCGACAGAAATCGCGGTGAAGCCGACGCCGGCTGCGATTCCGGTGTCGAGCGTGTAGTTGCTCACAGCGCCCGAAACCTTGAGCATTCCGGCAAGGCCGCAAATCCCGGCGCTCATGAACATCGTGCGCCGGATTATCCTGTTTACGTTCATTCCGGCGTATCTTGCGGTGCTTATGCTGTCGCCGACAACGGATATCTCATAACCCTGCTTTGTGTAATTCAGGTAGACGTAGATGAAAAACAGCAGAGCTATAGCGACTATCCAGCTTATGTCGAGCCTGAATAGCTGCGGCAGCCTTGAGTTGGCGGCAAGACGGCCGATTCCGGGGAAGCCGGGGTCGGCCTGCCAGGGGCCGTTGCGGAGGTAATCGACTATATAAAAGGCCACGTAGTTTAGCATCAGCGTGAAAAGCGTCTCGTTCGTGTTGAAGCGGCATTTGAAAAAGGCCGTAATAAGGCCCCAGAGCCCTCCGCCGATAATGCCGGCGGCCGCCATTACTATCAGCATAATCGGGGTCGGGAGTCCCGGAAACGAGCGGGATGCCCAGGTCGCAAAGACCGCACCCATAATGAGCTGGCCCTCGGCCCCGATGTTCCAGTATTTCATCTTGAAGGCGAGAATCACTCCGAGCGAGACCATGAGAAGAGGCACAATTATGCGCACAAGCCCCCTGAAGGCCACGCCCGACCTGAAGCAGCCAGAGAAAACCTCTTTAAAATATGCAAAGGGGTTGACTCCGTTAAGCGCTATGAAGACTCCGCCTATGAAGGCCGCGACAAGTATCGATATCGCATAGAAGATTACAAGCTTCTTAAAGGGGAGTTCAGCGCGCTTTACGACTCTGAAAGGAGGTTCCTTGGCTCTGAAATTGGCAGGGATTCCGCCGCCGTTTACATTATCCGGCATTCTTCTCAACCTCGCTTTCGTTCAGCCGAGTCATCATAAGCCCAAGCTGCTCCTTCGTGACCTCCGAAGCCTTGACTATCCCGGAGACGCGCCCCTGGCAGAGGACCATAATGCGGTCGCAGAGCTCGAGCATCACGTCAAGGTCCTCGCCTATGAACAGAATTCCGGCTCCGTTTTTCTTCTGCTTGTTCAGGAGATTGTAAATCGTATACGATGAATTGATATCCAGCCCTCGAACCGGATAGGCGGTTATAAGCACCTTTGGATTGCCGTCGATTTCGCGGCCCAGAAGCACCTTCTGCACGTTGCCGCCCGACAACCGCCTGACGGGCGTGTTAATCGAGGGGGTGACAATATCGAGCTCCTTAACTATACGCTTTGCGGTTTCGGCGGCCGACTTCCTGTCGACGAAGGGGGACCTTCCTTTCGTATAGTTTTTCAGCATCATATTGTCCGTAATATCAAGAGAAGCGGCAAGGCCCATGCCCAGCCTGTCCTCAGGTATGAAGCTCATGCTGATTCCGAGGTTGATGAGCTCGCGCGGGGTCTTGCGCTCTATGTTCTCGTCCTTGTAGAGGATTGCTCCCTTTTTTATCGGATGCAGGCCGGCGATAGCCTCGCACAGCTCCTTCTGCCCGCTGCCGGCAATGCCCGCCACGCCGAGGATTTCCCCCTCATTCAGGTCGAAGGAGACATCTTTTATTACCTCGACCCCGTCGCTGTTTTCAATCGTCAGGTGGTGCACATGGAGAAGATTTTGCCCGACCTTTACCTGCGGGCGCTCTATCTCAAGGCTGACCTTCCTGCCGACCATGAGCTCGGTCAGTTCCTCCGCGTTGGTGTTCCTGGTCTCGACCGTCGCGACGCTCTCGCCCTTTCTTAAAATCGTCACACGGTCGCTAATCTCGAGCACCTCGTTGAGCTTGTGCGTGATTATGACTATCGCGCAGCCCTGGTCGCGCATGGAGCGCAGAATCTCAAACAGGTGTTTCGTCTCCTGTGGGGTCAATACCGCCGTGGGTTCGTCGAGTATGAGTATACTGGCCCCGTAATAGAGAACTTTTGCTATCTCAAGCGCCTGCTTTTCGCTGACCGACATGTTGTAGACATACTTTTCCATGTCTACGTTCAGCCCGTACTTTTTGCAGACTTCCCTTACCTTCTCAAATCTTTTCCGGGTCAGGAAGATTCCGTGCTCCTTTGCTCCCATCAGTATGTTGTCGGCTGCGGTGAGCACGTCCACCAGCTTGAAATGCTGGTGAATCATTCCGATTCCCAGCTTCTTGGCGTCCTCGGGTGAATTAATGACCACACGCTTTCCGTCTATAAAAACAGAGCCGCTGTCGGGGTGGTAAATCCCCGACAGCATGTTCATCAGTGTTGTTTTTCCTGATCCATTCTCGCCAAGAAGCGCGAGAATCTCGCCCCGTTTGACGGAGAGGTCAATGTTATTGTTGGCAACGACCGTGCCGAATCTCTTGGTTATGCCCTTTAATTCAATTGCATACTTCGGCACAGAGCCCTTAGCATTGACTGTCTCTGTCATAAGCCTGTCAACAGCCTTTCAATATGTCTGTTTCAGTTACTGGAGGATTACGTTCTCGTAATACCAGTTGATTCCGCCCTGGATGGTGGCGTCGTCGAGGCAGGGTCCGCCGGCTTCGACAATGACATTACCGTTGTTGTCAACGAGAGCCTCGTCGACAAGGGAAACCTTTCCGTTCTCGTCGACTACGACCTGCTTGCCGTCGAAGACGCCGAACTCGCCGCTAATCATGAGCTCCCTGACCTGGTCGATAATCTCCTGGGTTCCGGGCACGCAGTTCTTGGTGAGCGGGGAAATGTCGACAAAGCCTTCCTTCAGGCCGCCGTAGTAGTTGCCCAACTCTTCCCATTTGCCCTCCATCGCAGCCTTAACAGCGGTGGTATAATAGACGCCCCAGTTCCAGATGGGCGCTGTGAGGTGCGCGTTGGGAGCGGAATCGGTCATGTCGGAGTTGTATCCGCAGCCCCATACGCCGGCGCGCTCCGCGGCAATCTGGGGAGCTGTGGTGTCGCAGTGCTGGGCGATAACATCGCAGCCGAGGTCAATCAGAGCTTCGGCGGTGCTGCCTTCGAGCGCGAGGTCAAACCAGGTGTTCGTAACCTTTACGTAGACCTTGGCATCCGGATTTACAGCGGCGACACCCTTTGCAAAGGCGTCGATGCCGCCTGTAACCTCGGAGTTGGAGATGGGCTGGGCAGCCACGTAGCCGATTTTGTTGGTCTGTGTTCTAAGACCCGCCGCTATGCCTGCAAGGTAGCGCGGCTGATAGATGCGTCCGAAGTAGTTGTTGAAGTTCTTGCCGTTGGATTTGTAGCCCGTGCCGTGGGAGAAGATTATGTCGGGATATTCCTCGGCCATTGCCTCCATCGTATCCATATAGCCGTAGCTGGTGGCGAAGATTATCTTGCAGCCGGCCTCGATGCACTCCTCGATGGCAGTTCTGGTGGCCGCGCTGTCCGTATCGCCGATGTTTATCTTGCGGACAATCTGGTCGTCCCTAAGGCCGAGAGTCTTCTGCATCTCGACTATGCCCTGGTCGTGCGCATAGGAGTAGCCCGCGCCGTCCTCAGGGTTCCCGATGTGGATAACGCCTACCTTGAAATCGTCAAGATTCTTGGTGGGCGCTGCCGTGGGAGCCGTCGTCGGAGCGGGGCTTCCGCTGGGCGTGGTCTTTGTGCCGCATGCCGCGAAAACCACGGTCATAACCAGCACCGCGGCCAGTAGAAAAGCAATCCTCTTTTTCATCCAATAACCTCCATATTTTTTCTTTTTATTTATTATCAGGCGTCTTGCGCGCCTAAATAATCATTCTCTGAAAACAATATTGCCGTCGTCGTCCATCCGGTCGATAATTACCAGGGACTCGACCCTAATCCCCATCCTGCGAATCATGTCGCCTCCGCCCTGGAATCCTTTTTCAATCGCAATCGCGGCGCCGACAAGCTCGGCTCCGGCCTCCTCGACTATCTGGGCAAGCCCCAGAAGCGCGCGGCCGTTTGCAAGGAAGTCGTCCACGATGAGGACCCTGTCGCTGCAGCCGATGTATTTCTTCGAAACGCGTATGTTGTATGTCCTGCCGTGAGTGAAGGACTCCACCGAGGCGGAGTACACGTTAGAGTCCAGATTCGAGGTCTGGTGCTTCTTTGCAAACACCACGGGCACTTCCATAACAAGGCCGCAGAGTGCCGCGACGGCAATGCCCGAGGACTCGACGGTCAGTATCTTTGTTACACCGGCGCCCTTAAAGCGGATAGCAAATTCCTTTCCCATCTCATAGAGGAGTTTCACGTCTATCTGATGATTCAGGAAGCTGTCTACCTTGAGGATGTTGCCCGGCAACACCTGCCCTTCGGTTAAAATGCGGCTTTTTAACAGCTCTATTTCAAACACCCCTTAGCTTCCCTGATTTTTAAAAAAATACTACAAATAATGCAATAATAATACATCAAAAGTCGCCTGTTTTCAACACTCAAACGGAATTTTGAATTAAAAAGCGCGGGGCCTTTTTCGCCTGTTTTTTGGGCATATTAGTGAATTTGAGGTTTCGTTGGCGAGGGGATGGAGTTATAGCTCCGCGGCAGTCGATTTTTCCATAATGTATCTTGCAAATGAATTTTTATAAATTGTCTTCTAATTATCAAAAATTATGGTAAAATTGCATTTAAGGCATTAACTTCCGGGAGGTAAGAAAATGATAAAGGCCATAGTGTATGAGTCCAACACGGGCTTTACCAAAAAGTACGCCGAGCTCCTTTCCGCCGAGACCGGTCTTCCCTGCTACCCGCTCGCGGACAACAAGTTAAAAGACGGAGAGCCCGTCATCTTCATGGGCTGGCTGAGCGCCGGGAAAATCAAGGGTTACGACAGGGCGCTTAAAAAGTTCAGCGTCAGGGCAGTCGCTGGCGTGGGGCTGCGCCCTCAGAACGAGACCGCCCTCAAGGAGCTTATCGCGCAAAACAAAATAACGGACATACCCGCTTTTTATCTCCGTGGCGGCCTTGACATGAGCAGGCTTCGCGGCATGAACAAGCTTCTCCTTACGATGTTCTACAAGTTCCTGCGTAAAAGGGCCAGGAAGGGCGACGCCGAGTCCGCTGCGATGGTGCCCGATTTCAGCAAAAGGACGGACTACGTTTCCCCGGACAATCTCAAGGAGCTGCTCGACTGGTACAGGAGCTCGGTCTGATTATTTATGCACGTCTACAAGCTGAAACGCTCGAACAGGAGGACAATCTCGCTTGAGATAACGCCCGAGCTTGAGGTCCTCGTGCGCGCGCCGCGGTATGTGCCTACATACGAGCTTGACCGCTTCGTTGAAAGGCATAGCAAGTGGATTGAAGTTAACCTTGAGAGGCGGCGAGCGATGCTGGAGAGAATGCCCGAGCCTTCGCCCGAAGAGATCGAGGAGCTAAAACGCCGCGCGAGGGAACACATACCCGCCCGCGTCGCTTATTATTCCTCAATTATGGGGCTTTCTCCCTCCTCGGTCAAAATAACCTCGGCTAAAAAGCGCTACGGCAGCTGCAGCTACAAAAACGGGCTTTGCTTTTCGTACCGGCTCATGCTCTGCCCCGACGAGGTCATCGACTACGTGGTCGTGCACGAGCTTGCGCACATAGCTCAAAAGAACCACGGCAAGAAGTTTTACTCGCTGATAGCCTCCGTCCTCCCGGATTACAAGGAGAGAATAAGGCTGCTGAAAGGAAAAGTCCGGCGGCAAACACCGTAGGCTTTCACACTATAAGCAACTTCAAGAAGAATAAGCCTCCTTAAAGCCAAGGGCGGGCATCTCAATACCGAGATGCCCGCTCTTAAATTATTTAAAGATACTCCTTCAAGCGCTGCACGTTGTTTTCCTCGAACTCAAGCAGGCGGCGCATGAGGCAGCGCACGTCTTTCGCCGCGCCTTTGAACTGGTTGAGCCTTCTGTTCGCGTCGATTATGCCCATGTTGCTGCCCAGTATCATCATTTTCGCTATATGCGAGGGCGAGTTGTCCCGGCAGGTCTTGATTCTTATCATCAGAGCCGAGCAAAGTTTCTGAAGCGGGCTTACGCCCCTAACAATGTACCCTTTCTTCCTAAGGAGCATTTTTGCCTCCTTGTTGATGCGCGAATAACCCCTGTGCTGGGCCTTAATCTGCCTTCTAAGGCGCCTGTCGTCCACCGCGCTCAAAATCTGCTTTGTCGTAATCACGCCCATGCCGGAGTTTTGATATATAAAATTTAACAGCTCCGCGTTCTTGTTCACGGCTTACCATCTCCTCTTTAACTTAGTTTTGCCGTATAAGGCCGCCGTATGCCGGAGCCGAGCCATGAAAAAAATACCGGGTATTTCGCGGCATTATCGGAGCTTTATCTACGCAAAATATCGCCGAGGAGGCTAGGCTTGTGAAAAAGACAAAATTAAAACTGGCAAAAATCTTAGCCGCATTCATCATATCGGCAGCCCTGCTTCCGCATCCCTTCGCCCTGGCCCAGAGCGGAACGCATACGGTCGTCAAGGGCGACACGATGTGGAAGATTGCAGTTAAATATCAGATAGGTCTCAGCGAACTTATCAAGGCAAACCCGCAAATCAAAGATCCCTCTCTAATCTACCCGGGACAGAAGATAACCATACCGAACATCGACGATGTCAAGGCCCTCGAGGCGGAGGTAGTAAGGCTCGTAAACGCCGAGCGCGCAAAGCGCGGGCTCCCTGCGCTCAAGCACAACTGGGAGCTTTCGAGGGTGGCGCGCTACAAGTCTCAGGACATGATAGACAAGAAGTATTTCGCGCACCAGTCGCCGACCTACGGTTCGCCCTTCGTGATGATGGACAACTTCGGGATTAAGTTCTCAGCCGCTGGCGAAAATATAGCCTACGGGCAGAGAACGCCGGCTGAGGTAATGAACGCCTGGATGAATTCGCCGGGCCACCGCAGCAATATCCTGAGCCCCACCTATAACCAGATAGGCGTCGGGGTCGCAAAGTCGGCAAACGGAACCTGCTACTGGACGCAGATGTTTATAAAAGCAAATTAATCGTCAAAGGGGCGCCGATACAGCGCCCCTTGATTTTTTCGTCCGCCCTTCGCAGTTTAATTTAATCACCGGCAATCCGGCTTCCGGAGCAGCGGAAGCCGGATAAAGTCCTCGGGGGCGCGGATAATACCGCGCCCCCGCTCAGCAAAACCGATATTTCTCTTCTTCCCTTCTCTCATCAAACCCATTTGCTGTGTACGTCGATATTATTATAAAAACCCGAGCAAAATATACGCCTCCAGCGAAAACCTTTTATTGTCATTGGAACGCGGGGCTTTTGAGCCGAATATTTTGTTTGTAGAATTTGCTTGCTGATTGTTTCAGCGTGGAGGGAATAAAAAATGTGCTCAATTTGCGGAATAGTCGACTTTTTTCATAACGAAAACGTCTCGCCCCGGCTTGTTCAGAAGATGGGTGAGGTTATGCATATGCGCGGCCCCGACCAGAGCGGCGTGTTTGCAGACGGCCCCGTGGCCTTCCATCACAACCGCCTGTCGGTAATCGACCCTGAAAACGGCGCCCAGCCGATGACACGAAGCCACGGCGGCTGCGAATACACGATAATATACAATGGTGAGCTTTACAACACGCCGGAGCTCACAGAGGAGCTGCGCCGCAAGGGCGTGAAGTTTACAACCAAGTGCGACACCGAAGTCGTGCTTTACTCATACATAATCTACGGCCCGCAGTGCGTCGAGAAATTAAACGGAATATTCGCCTTCGCCGTCTACGACAAAGCAAGGGAAATGGTCTTCCTCGCCCGCGACAGGATGGGAGTAAAGCCGCTGTTTTTCTCCTTCGTCGGCACGACGCTGCTGTTTGCTTCTGAAATCAAGGCCCTGCTGAAGCACCCGGGCGTAAAGCCCGAGGTCGACATGCTGGGGCTCTGGCAGCTTGTTTTCCTATCCCCCGTCACGCTAAACGGCGTAAGCGTATTCAGGGACATATTCGAGCTGAGGCCTGGCTTCCGAGCCGCCTACTGCAAAACCGGCTTCCAGGTCCAGCGATATTGGAAGCTCAAGGCCGAGGAGTTTACCGATTCGCGCGATACGGCGATAGAAAAGACCAGGTGGCTTGTGACTGACGCGGTCCGCCGCCAGCTTGTCTCGGACGTCCCGCTCTGCACGCTGCTCTCGGGCGGCATAGACTCGTCCATCGTCTCGGCCGTGGCGGCGCAGGACTACAGGGAGCGCGGCCTTAAGCTCTCCACCTATTCCTTCGAGTACGAGGGGAACAAGGAGAACTTCAAGTCCTCGCTCTTCCAGCCCCAGGGCGACGACGAGTACGCGCTGCACATGGCGGACTTCATCGGCTCCGAGCACAGGGTGCTCACTGCCTCGACAGAAACGGTGGCGGACTATCTTTTAAACGCGACAATCGCTAGGGATATGCCCGGGCAGTCGGACATAGACTCCTCCCTGCTCTATTTCTGCGAGCAGATAAAAAAGCGTCACACGGTCGCGATTTCGGGCGAGTGCGCCGACGAGATTTTCGGCGGCTATCCGTGGTTCTACAGGAAGGAGATGCTTGATTCAAACTTCTTCCCCTGGGTGCACGAGCCTATGCTCAGGGCAAGGCTGTTCCGCAAGTCGGTGGTAAGGCCCGAGGAGGGCTACGAGGTCCTATCGGAGAAATATCTCGATATTGCGGACAGTTTCCCGCGCCTTGACAGCGACAGCGAGACTATGCTCCAGAGCAGAAAGGCAACCTGGCTTTCGATGAACCTCTTTATGACAAATCTTCTGGAGCGCAAGGACCGCATGAGCATGGCAAGCTCGGTTGAAATCCGCGTGCCCTTCGCCGACCACAGGATAGTCGAGTACGTCTACAACGTGCCCTGGGAGATTAAGTTTGAAAACGGGGTCGAGAAGGCCCTCTTGAGAAACGCGATGGCCTCCTTCCTTCCGGAGAAGATACTGAACAGAAAAAAGAGCCCGTATCCCAAGACGCACAACCCCCGCTACGAGGAGCTCGTCACGAAAAGGCTCCGCGAAATACTCGCTTCCGGTAACTCAAGGCTTGAGTCCATCCTGGATAAGGAAGCTCTGGACGCCTTCCTGAAACAGGAGAGCGGGACCTGGTTCGGCCAGCTAATGAGCAAGCCGCAGCTTATCGCCTGGCTTCTGCAGCTTGAATACTGGCTGAGGGAATACGACGTAAACCTGATACTAAGTTGAAGCGGGAATATAGATAGCGCGGCGGTCGGCAGGGACCGCCGCGCGGCGTTTTGAGCAAGGTATTGTATCGATAAAACCTTATAATCTCTCTTGCGAGCCTGCGGGCGAGAGAGGATTCAAAGCGCGCAGAGCATGGTTTGGAAAAACACGCCGAAAAGGATAATCTTATCCCTACTTAGCCCCGCCTAGAAAGCTCATTGTTTTACTCAACTTCTCTCAGGTATTCCTCCACATAGGTCGGCAGAGCGAACGCCCCCGCATGGAGTCTTGTGTTGTAGTACCTGGTCTTCAGTCCCATGCGGTTCCATTCCTCCGCTCTCAGGTCCTTGACCGGGTGGTACTTCCTGGAGGCAAAGCCGAACAGCCAGTGCCCCGAAGGATAGGTCGGAATGTGCGCCTGATAAACCCTGCTGATAGGGAAGCTCTCGACTATGCGCCTGTGCGCCCGCTGCATGTTCCTCCGGTCCTCATCGTAATAGGGGCTCTCGTGCTGGTTTACCATTATCCCGTCCTCACGAAGCGCCTTGCAGCAGTTGCCGTAGAACTCCCTGGTAAAGAGCCCTTCTCCGGGCCCGACGGGATCTGTCGAGTCGACGATAATCAGGTCGTACTCCTCGCTCTTTCCGCTTACAAACTTCAGCCCGTCCTCGAAGCAGAGCCTGACGCGGGGGTCGTCGAAGCAGCCTGCGGTCCTGGGCAGATACTTCCTGCACACCTCGACGACAAGCTCGTCTATCTCCACCATGTCTATCCTCTCGACGGCGGGATAGCGGGTCAGCTCCCGCACCGTGCCGCCGTCGCCCCCGCCTATGACCAGGACCTTTTTCACATTCGGATGCACCGCCATTGGAACGTGGGTTATCATCTCGTGGTAGATAAACTCGTCCCTTTCCGTCAGCATGACAAGCCCGTCGAGGGTCAAAATCCGCCCGAACTCCCTGCTCTCGAAAACGTCTATGCGCTGAAACTCGCTCCGGCCGCTGTAAAGCTGCCTTTCCACCTTAATCGAAAACTTGGCTCCCTCGCAATGGGGCTCTGTAAACCACAACTCCAACTTTAATCCTCCTTTGGCACATCCGGGCGGTCAAGGCGCCGGGCGCTCAATAGACATTCCTCCCGCTGAAAATCTCAATCATCTCCTGCCGCAGGCTGTTTACGATTTCAAGGCGCTCCTTGGGCGGCAGCTCGTAGACGTCCTTGTTGAAAAGGTAGTTCTGAAGATCAATCTCCTTTATAAGCATCTTCGTGTGATATATGTTCGCCTCGTATACGTTTATGTCAACAGCGTCGTATTTGCTCAGTATCTCCTCGTCTATGAAATCCTGAATCGAGGTTATGCGGTGGTCTATAAACAGTTTCCGGCCTTCCATGTTTCGGGTGAAGCCGCGGACCCTGTAGTCCATGGTTATGATGTCGCTGTCAAAGCTGTTTATGAGGAAATCGAGTATGCTCAGCGGGGTGATGGTTCCGCAGGTCGAGACGTCTATATCGACTCTGCAGGTTGCGATACAGGTATCGGGATGATATTCGGGATAGGTATGGACGGCGATATGGCTCTTATCGAGATGCGCGACAACGGTGTCTCCAGAGGTGGTCAGGCAATCCTCAGCAATAAGCAGGGTCACGCTTGCCCCCTGCGGATCATAATCCTGACGCGAAATACTGAGAACCCGCGCGCCTATCATGTCGGCCGCCTGAAGGAGTATGCCCTTAAGACGCTCGGAGCTGTACTGCTCGTCTATATAGGCTATATAATCCTTCTGTTCCCGGGCGGTCTTTGCATAACAGACGTCGTAGATGTTAAAACTCAGGGATTTGGTCAGGTTATTGAACCCGAAGAGCTTTAACTTTTCGTCCTTTTTGATTTCTTCCATCATCATCGCCTGCTTTCCCGAGGGCTGTTATGCAAAGTCAAGCTAAACAGACCCTGTAATATTTTGCCTAAAAATAAAAAACCGCGAGAGTGTGCGCTGCCACACAAACTCGCGTATTAATGTCAAATTCCGCTCAATAGGGTAAGAGGGCTTTTCCGCCGCTCCGTCGCAATTAAGGCCCGTGCCGCCGTCCTGCCGGACATTATTGCGCCCTATCTTACAGTCGGGACAGAGTCTATACAGCAAATTCTTACTTTTAGTACTCTTATTGACGTTTCACAAGTTGTAGTGCGACGCGCACATGGTTATAAAGTTACCAACTTATAAAATTGAGTATCCACTCATCAATAAGGCAACCAAAGTTGCCAGTTCGGCATTTGACCCGGCTGTCCGTATGGCCTTAACCCTAAAGGGTGGTCAAAAAGATTTGCTTGAGACCGCTGTCTCGCTTTCGCATGCCATTCTAACACATTTGGCAGAATTGTCAATAAAATTTATGAAAACATCCTAAATTTTTTGGTGCCGGAAGCCCAGCCGGGCCGGCACCGCCGGCTGCAAAAACCCCTTTCAGAATGAAACGCATTATTAAGCAGTAGAAAGACGGCTTATTAAACTATATGCGTTACGCCCGCCTTTTGCGACATTATCGCTTAAAAGAAAACTTTTATGCGGGTATAATTGCCTTGATTTTTGCCGCCGAAATACTCGCTTCTACGTGCGGGCCGCAATACGGGGCGGCAAGAGGCGGATTCATTTCTGCCCTTGCCGGCGAGACAGCCCTTCGCTTCTTTTGAGCGGCGGGCAAACAGGCATGTATGGGCATAAAAACGGCGGCAATTTATCGCAAATTACCGCCGTTTAATACAACTTTCAGCCGTCCCAAACAGTACCGGGTTCGGATTCCCCTGGAAAAACTCACTTGGCCTTAACTTTTCCGTGTTTGGCCTTGCCCTTTATCTCGGGGACCGGCCTTACTCTGTTCTTCTGTCTGTGGAAGGCCTGTCCTCCCTCGGTTCCGTGCGGCTCCTCAGGGTCGGGCCTTCTCATTCCCGCCTTTGCCATCTGCTCCTTCTCCTTCCCTGTACTCCTTGCATTTTTGCAGAAAATACCTAACCTGTTCCTCAATCAGCTCGCGCTTTGCTCCGGTCCTGCCGAGCCGGTCGCACAGGCTGAGAAGCGCAATCTCCTCAGGGTCGCTCTCCTTCAGCAGACCTCCTATATTCTTGAAGGGCTTGTCCTTCACCACGAACAGAATCTGCATGTGGTATCGCACAAGCGAGGAGACCCTGCGCTTAAACTCCTCATCCTCGCCGAAGGCAGAGAGAAATTTCTCGGCAAGCTCCGCGCCCTTTAAATCGTGGCCGTAGGCCGTTATCTTCCCGTTGACGTTCCTTGACGTCAGCGGCTTTCCTATATCGTGCAGCAGCGCCGCCCACATAAAGGCGCGGGGGTCCTTGCTCTGCTCCCTGCGCTTTGCCGCCTCGTTTACGACGAGCATAGTGTGTATCCACACGTTTCCCTCGGGGTGGTGAGTCAGAGACTGCTCGGTATCTTTAAGCGCAAGCAGCATGTTCAGCGGGTATTCTCCAAATTCGGGCAGCCTGCTTGCGGCGTTTAAAAACTCCGCGGGCTTGTCGTCGCTTAATAGACTGACGTCAATTTTCTTATAAAGCTTTTTTACAGCGTCTGTCATTAGTTTCATCAGCAGATTACCTCAGTTATATAGGATTCAGCCGCGTTTCCGAGCCGTCTGCCTCGAGGAGTTCAGAATATAGCCTCCACAGAAAACGCGCAAGTTATTATAGCACATTTTGCAACAATATGCTCAAACATCTGCCATGTCCGGCACTGAATATTCGGTATGTTTTTTCATGCCGAACTTATTGACATCTAATAACGCATATGTTAGAATAAGCCAAATTCTATCAAACACTTTTTGGAAAGGAACATCGACTGATGACTCTGCTTGTCAGCGTAATCGTAATACTTACCGTTATTGTACTTTACAATAACGGCTATTTCGGTTGCCTGCAAGCAGATTGAATCGAGTTTAACGATTAAATCAAGCCTTGTAGCGTAACCGCTGCAAGGCTTAAATTTTATAAATAATTATTCAGGGAGACTGAAAAATGTTTAGGATTATCCCGTTTATAGCCGGCATAGTAGTAATCCTTATTATCGTTATCGTACTTATTCGCGATAACGCTAATGGGGTTTTGCCAAAAACGGGATGCTGAACTTACACGAGTAAAGCAGGGCCTTTGGCGAACCCGCCAAAGGCCCTTTTTGATACCCGAAAAAAATGAAGCTGACGGCAGGTCCAGTCGTAAAGGAGGAAGCTATGAGCAATAGAGTGAAGATTTTCGACACGACGCTGCGAGACGGAGAGCAGTCACCCGGCTGCAGCATGAATCTCAGGGAGAAGCTGGAGGTGGCGCGCCGGCTCGAGAAGCTCAGGGTCGATGTGATAGAGGCGGGCTTTGCCATCTCGTCTCCGGGAGATTTCGAGTCGGTAAAGGCTATCGCCGAGAAGATTAAAGACTGCACCGTCGCCTCGCTGGCAAGGTGCGCCACGGCGGACATCGACGCCGCCTACGAGGCCCTGAAGGGCGCCGTGGACCCACGAATCCACGTTTTCATCGCAACATCACCTATTCACATGCAGTATAAGCTGCGCATGACGCCCGACGCGGTTCTCGAAACAATCGAGAGAATGGTCAAATACGCAAAGAGCAAGTGCTCCAACATCGAGTTCTCGGCCGAGGACGCCATGCGGAGCGAGCCCGAGTTCCTCGCGAAGGCGGTGGAAGTCGCGATAAGGAGCGGTGCCACCGTAATCAACATCCCCGACACCGTGGGCTACGCGACGCCCGCCGAGATGCGGGAGATGATTGAATACCTCCTGAGAGAGGTCCCGGGCGCCGACACGGTCGAATTCTCCGTGCACTGCCACAACGACCTCGGCATGGCGACGGCGAACACCCTCGCCGGCATTCTCGGCGGGGCAAGGCAGGTCGAGTGCACCATCAACGGGCTCGGCGAGAGGGCCGGAAACGCCCCGCTCGAGGAGGTCGTGATGGCGCTCAACACAAGGCGCGAGCTGTACGGCGTGGAAACCAGAGTTGACACCACGAAGATTTATAAAACCAGCAAGCTGATATACGACATCATAGGCAGAACTCCCCCGCTGAACAAGCCCATTGTAGGTCAAAACGCCTTCGCGCACGAGGCGGGCATACATCAGCACGGGGTGCTGGCCAACAGAAGCACATACGAGATAATGACCCCCGAGTCCATTGGAATTAAGACAAACAAGATGGTCCTCGGCAAGCATTCCGGAAGGCATGCCTTCGAGGCGAGGCTGGCCGAGCTTGGCTTCGAGCTCTCCCCCGCCGAGCTTGAAAGCTGCTTTGCGGAATTCAAAAAGCTCTGCGACAAGAAGAAGGAAATCTCCGACAGCGATTTGGAAGCCCTGGCCCGCAACAGGCAGCCGGTCGAGGCCGACGACGGCTACGTTCTCGAGCGCTTTACGGTACATTCGGGCAACATGTCCACCGCGACGGCGGTCATCGTGCTCAGAAAGGGCGAGGAGCTCTTCGAGGAAGTCGCTCTCGGGGACGGCCCTGTCGACGCCGCCTACAAGGCAATCGACAAGATTATTCAGCCGCCCGCGCACAGTCTCGAGAACTACGGCATCCATTCGGTCTCCGAGGGCAAGGACAGTCTGGGCGAGGTAATGGTGTCTCTCAAGTTTGCCGACCGCCTCTTCAACGGAAAGGGTCTGTCGACCGACATAATCGAAGCGAGCATACTGGCCTATATTAACGCCGTGAACAAGTTGATGCGGCAAGTAAGCTGAGGTGAAACGAATGAGAATGACAGGCGCGCAGATAATCATCGAAACCTTAATCGAACAGGGCGTAGAGACGATTTTCGGCTACCCGGGAGGGGCTGTGCTCAACATCTACGACGAGCTGTACAAGGCAAGCGACAGAATCCGCCACTACCTCACCTGCCACGAGCAGGCCGCGGCCCACGCCGCCGACGCCTACGCGAGGGTATCCGGGAAGCCCGGAGTCGTTATTGCAACTTCCGGCCCCGGAGCGACGAACCTTGTGACCGGAATAGCCAACGCCTACCTCGACTCCTCGCCCATTATCGCAATCACGGGAAACGTCGCGACTTCGCTTATCGGCAAGGACAGCTTCCAGGAGGTTGACATCTACGGCGTTACCATGCCCATTACGAAGCACAACTACATCGTTAAGGACGTCTCGAAACTTGCCGACACCATCAGAGAGGCCGTGAAAATCGCGACCAGCGGAAGGCCAGGACCCGTGCTCATCGACGTGCCCAAGGACATACAGCTTGCCGAGGGCGAGTATGTCCCGCAGCCAAGGTACACGCCGGAAAACGGGAAATACGGGAGGATACCGGACGAGGCCATCGAGGAGGCGGTAGAGCTTATAAACGGCTCGCAGCGGCCCTTCATTTACGCGGGCGGCGGGGTCATTATGTCCGAGGCCTCAAAGGAGCTTTTAGAGTTTGCCGAGCTCATAGACGCGCCAATCGGGCTTAGCATGATGGGCCTCACCGCGATACCGGGGGACCACCCGCGGAACCTCGGCATGACGGGCATGCACGGCAGGTACGCGGCCTCCAAGGCTATGTCCGAGGCGGACCTCATAATCGCGGTCGGAACAAGGTTTTCGGACAGGGCTACCGGCAGCAAGCTGGAGTTTTCAAAGGGCAAGAAGTTCATCCACATCGACATTGACCCCGCCGAAATCGGCAAGAACATCCCCGCCTATGTCTCCTTAATCGGCAATGTCAAGGACGTCTTAAGCAGGCTCAACGCCCGGCTCACGGCCTGCGAGCGCCCCGAGTGGGTAAGAGAGGTCGAGAGCCTGAAAGCAAGCCCCGAGAACAATCCCGAGCTGCCGGACAACAAGCTCACCCCGAAGGCTCTGATTGAGGAAGTGAGAAAGCACATGCCGGACGACGGGGTCGTCGCCACGGACGTCGGCCAGCACCAGATGTGGGTGAGCCTCTACTACAACTTCAGCTCCCCAAGGACTCTGATTACCTCGGGCGGCCTCGGCGCTATGGGCTTCGGAATGGGCGCGGCAATCGGCTCCTGCATCGGCAGGGGCGTGAAGAAAACAGTCCTCTTCACAGGCGACGGCAGCTTCCACATGAACCTAAGCGAGCTTGCGACGGCCGTGAGCAACAGGCTGCCGCTCGTCATAATCGTAATGAACAACGGAGTGCTCGGCATGGTAAGGCAGTGGCAGACCCTGTTCTTTGAAAAGCGCTACTCCAACACGACGCTAAACAGGAAGACGGATTTCGTGAAGCTCGCAGAGGCCTTCGGGGCGACCGGCTACCGGATATCGAACAAGGATGAGCTCCCGAACATCATAAAGAAGGCCTTTGAAACCGAGGGGCCGGTGCTCGTCGACGCGATTATAGACCGCGACGAGAAGGTCCTGCCCATGATACCTCCCGGCGGAACGATAAACGACATCATACTGGAGGCCTGAGGAATGAGAAGATTAAGCCTTCAGGACAAAAGTTTCTACCCGACAAACGACAAGCGCACCGTTAATTAATAGTCGCCGAAGAAAGGGGTGCCAAAATGGACGCGAAGTTTCTACTCTCCATCCTTGTAAAAAACGAAGCGGGCGTACTCACCAGAGTCTCAAGCCTCTTCTCGCGCAGGGGCTTCAACATCGACAGCCTCTCCGTAGGCGAGACCGAGTCGAGCAAAATCTCCCGAATCACGATTTCGGCAAAGGGCGACGACTATGTCAAGGAGCAGATAGTCAAGCAGCTTCGGAAGCTGCACGACGTGATAACGGTAGAGCTGATGGACCTTGACAACACCGTCATCCGCGAGCTTCTGCTCGTAAAGGTCGCCTCCAAGAAGGGCGAGCTGAGCGACATCATGCACGCTATGAACATTTTCAGAGCGAAGGTGGTCGACCTCTCTCCCGCCTCGGTCACGCTCGAGCTCACCGGACAAAGCTCAAAGATTGACGCCTTTATCGATTTCTTAAAGCCCTACGGCATTATCGAGCTCTGCAGAACCGGCATCACCGCGATTGGCAGAGGAGACTATATTCTTAAAAACGTAAAGGAGAATGATTGAGATGGCAAAGCTGTACTACGAGAAGGACTGCAATCTGAACGTACTTAAGGACAAAACGGTCGCCGTCATAGGCTACGGCAGCCAGGGCCACGCGCACGCGCTCAACCTCCACGACAGCGGAATTTCGGTAATCGTCGGGCTCTACGAGGGCTCTCCCTCCTGGAAGAGGGCCGAGGCCGAGGGGCTTAAGGTCATGACCACGGCCGAGGCCGTAAAGAACGCCGACATAGTCATGATTCTCGTAAACGACGAAAAGCAGCCTAAGCTCTACCAGAGCGAGATTGGTCCGAACCTCAAAAAGGGAGCTACGCTTGCCTTCGCGCACGGCTTCAACGTCCACTACGGGCAGATTGTCCCGCCCTCCGATGTGGACGTCATAATGATTGCGCCAAAGGGCCCCGGGCACACGGTAAGGCGCCAGTACCTTGAGGGCAAGGGCGTGCCCTGCCTTGTCGCCGTGCACAACGACGCAAGCGGCAAGGCTATGGAAACGGCCCTCGCCTACGCCTACGGAATCGGCGGCGCCCGCGCGGGCATCCTCGAGACCACCTTCAAGGAGGAGACCGAGACCGACCTCTTCGGCGAGCAGGCTGTCCTCTGCGGAGGCGTATCCGCGCTCATCAAGGCGGGCTTTGAGACCCTCGTTGAGGCGGGGTACCAGCCGGAGAGCGCCTACTTCGAGTGCCTGCATGAGATGAAGCTGATTATCGACCTCGTGGTTGAAGGCGGACTTTCCTTCATGCGCTACTCGATAAGCGACACCGCCGAGTACGGCGACTACGTCTCCGGCCCGCGCATCATAACCGAGGAGACCAAGAAGGAAATGCGAAAGATACTCAAGGAGATTCAGGAGGGCAAGTTCGCCCGCGAGTGGATACTCGAAAACCAGGTGGGCCGTCCGCACTTCAGCGCCCTGAGGAAGATGGAGGCCGAGCACCCGATTGAGAAGGTCGGCAGAGAACTCAGAGAAAAAATGAGCTGGCAGAAAAAGTGAGGCTTTACACCCATGAGAAGCAGGAGTATTCTGGAGGGTGCGGAACGCGCCCCCCACAGGTCGCTCTTTAAGAGCATGGGCTACACCTCCGAGCAGCTGAGCAGGCCGCTTATCGGCATAGTCAACTCCTTCAACGAGGTCGTGCCGGGCCACATACATCTAAACCAGATTGCGCGCGCCGTAAAGGACGGGGTCCTCTCCGCCGGCGGAACGCCGATTGAGTTTAACACCATAGCCATCTGCGACGGCATCGCGATGGGACACGAGGGTATGAAGTATTCCCTTTCGAGCCGCGAGCTCATCGCCGACAGCATAGAGAGCATGGCGATGGCGCACGGCTTCGACGGTCTTGTGTTCATCCCGAGCTGCGACAAGATTGTGCCCGGCATGCTGATGGCCGCGGCGAGGCTCAACATCCCTTCGATTTTCATATCGGGCGGCCCGATGCTCTCTCTTCCGGACGAGAGCGGCAGGGCGATGGATTTGAACACCGTGTTCGAGGCCGTCGGTTCGCTCAAGGCCGGAAAGATAAGCGAGGAGCAGCTTCTATATTACGAAGACAACGCCTGCCCGGGCTGCGGCTCCTGCTCCGGTATGTTCACCGCAAACTCGATGAACTGCCTGACCGAAGCTCTCGGCATGTCCCTGCGCGGCAGCGGCACGATTCCCGCGGTCTACGCCGCGCGCCTCAGGCTCGCCAAGGCCACGGGCGCGCAGATAATGGAGCTTGTGAGGGCGGACATAAGGCCGCTTGACATCATGACGGAAAAGGCCTTCCTTAACGCGCTCGCGGTCGACATGGCGCTCGGCTGCTCGACAAACTCGGTTCTGCACCTCACCGCCATCGCACATGAGGCCGGGGTGAAAATCGACCTTAGGCTCGTCAACGGGATAAGCGAGAGGACGCCCAACCTCTGCAAGCTCGCTCCCGCCGGCCCCTACCATGTGCAGGACTTAAACACCGCGGGCGGCGTTTACGCGGTCATGAGCGAGCTTAGCAAAATAAACGCGCTTGACCTAGGCCTTATGACGGTCTCGGGCAAAACCGTGGGCGAAAACATCAAGGACGCCCGCGTGCTCAATAACGAGGTTATAAGGGGCGTGGATAATCCCTACTCCGATACCGGAGGCATAGCGGTCCTCTTCGGCTCCCTCGCCCCCGACGGCGCGGTTGTAAAGCGCAGCGCGGTGGCTCCCGAGATGCTGCACCACAGGGGCCCCGCGAGGGTCTTCGACTCCGAGGAGGAGGCGATTAAGACGATTTACTCCGGCGCGATAAAGCCGGGCGACGTCGTCGTCATAAGAAACGAGGGTCCCGCGGGCGGTCCCGGAATGCGCGAAATGCTCCTGCCCACCTCCGCAATCGCGGGCATGGGACTCGACAAGGAGGTCGCCCTCATCACCGACGGCAGGTTCTCGGGAGCGACGAGGGGCGCCGCCATCGGCCACGTTTCGCCCGAGGCGCAGAGGGGCGGCAACATAGCCTACGTCCGCGAGGGCGACATGATTGAGATAAACATCCCCGAATACCGCATCGACCTGCTTGTAAGCGAAGAAGAGCTTGAAAGAAGAAAGCGGACAATGGAGATTAAAAAGAAGCCCGAGCTTAAGGGCTATCTCGGGCGCTATTCCAAGATGGTCTCCTCCGCGGACAAGGGCGCGGTGCTGATAAGTTGATACTCATGGCCCATTCAATCTTAGAACGAGGTGAAGTCGAGTGAAGCGACTTGAAATATACGATTCTATCCTGCGGGACGGAGCTCAGAGCGAGGGCATCTCCTTTTCGGTTCAGGATAAACTCAAAATAGTGCGCCTTCTGGACGATTTCGGCGTCACGTACATCGAAGCGGGGAACCCCTACTCAAACCCAAAGGATATCGAATTCTTTGAGAAAGCCTCGAAGCTAAGGCTTAAAACGGCTAAGCTCTGCGCCTTTGGGAGCACCAGAAGGAAGAATATGCGCACCGAGGAGGACGAAAACGTCCAGTCCCTGCTTAAGGCAAACACGCCTGCCGTGGCCGTGTTCGGAAAGGCCTGGGCCCTCCACGCCACCGAGATTCTGAAGGTCAGCCTTGAGGAAAACCTCGACATGGTCAGGGACACCGTGTCCTATTTAAAGAGCAGGGGCAAGGAGGTAATCTTCGACGCCGAGCACTTTTTCGACGGCTACAAGGAAAACCCCGCCTACGCCCTCGAGGTGCTGAAGGTCGCGGCCGAGAGCGGGGCCGACGTCCTCTGCCTGTGCGACACAAACGGCGGGGCCTTCCCCGAGGAAATTTACGAAATCACGAAGCTGGTATGCGAAAAATTCCCCTCCCTGCGCATAGGAATACACTGCCACAACGACACGGGCTGCGCGGTGGCAAACTCCATGATGGCGGTTTCTGCCGGAGCCGTCCAGGTCCAGGGCACCTTTATAGGCTTCGGAGAGCGCTGCGGCAACGCGGACCTCAGCGTCCTGATTCCCAATCTCCAGCTGAAAAAGGGCTACCGCTGCATCGAGGGCGACATGAGCATGCTGTACGACACGGTTGCGAAGGTCGCCGACATTTCCAACACCACGGTGGCCAAGAACAAGCCCTATGTCGGCGAGAGTGCCTTCGCGCACAAGGGCGGCATGCACATCGACGGTGTGACCAAACTCTCGCGCTCCTTCGAGCACATAGACCCAGAGCTTGTCGGCAACAGGCGCAGATTCCTCATGTCCGAGGTGTCCGGCCGCACCACGGTCCTTGCGAAGATAAAGGACATAGCCCCGCACCTGACCAAGGACTCCCCCGAGGTTGCCGAAATCATGAGGCAGCTTAAGGAGGCCGAGCACGAGGGCTACCAGTTCGAGTCGGCTGAAGCGAGCCTTGAGCTTTTCATCATGAAGATTCTCGGAAAATACAAACCGCATTTTTCTCTTGTCATGTATAAAACGACGGGCGAGTTCCCTCCCCCCAGTCCGGACCACACCTCGTCTGCAATGATAAACATTCAGGTCGACGGCAAGCACGAGACCTCGGCCTCGCTCGGAAACGGCCCGGTCCACGCTCTCGACTCCGCCTTGAGAAAGGCGCTGCTGGTCTTCTATCCCCAGCTTCACAAAATGCACCTTATAGACTACAAGGTCAGGGTCCTCGAGACCGACCAGGCCACGAGCGCGAGGGTCAGGGTTCTGATCGAGTCGACCGACGGAGAACATGTTTGGACGACGGTGGGGGTCTCGACCGATATAATTCAGGCAAGCTGGATAGCCCTTGCCGATTCCTTTGAGTACATGCTCGCCAAAACCTTATCTGAGGAGGCTCAAAAATGGGAATGACGATGTCTCAGAAAATTCTGGCCGAACACAGCGGGCTAAACAGCGTCAAGGCCGGAGACATAGTGATGGCGAAGGTCGACATGGTGCTCGGCAACGACATCACGGCGCCGGTCGCAATCAAGGAATACGCGCGGCTCGGCTCGCCGCAGGTGTTCGACCGCGAGAAAATCGCCCTCGTTATGGACCACTTCACGCCGAACAAGGACATCAAGGCGGCCGAGCAGTGCAAAATCGTCAGGGAGTTTGCGCGGGAACAGGGAATTGTCAATTATTTCGACGTCGGCGAGGTGGGCGTGGAGCACGCGCTTTTGCCCGAAAAGGGCCTCGTCGGCAGCGGCGACCTCGTAATCGGCGCCGATTCCCACACCTGCACCTACGGCGCGCTCGGCGCCTTCTCGACCGGCGTCGGCTCCACCGACATGGCTTATGCCATGGCAACCGGCAAGGCCTGGTTCAAGGTTCCTTCGGCGATTAAGTTTGTACTTAAGAACAAACCCGGGAAATGGGTCTCGGGCAAGGACATAATTCTGCACATCATAGGCAAAATCGGCGTAAACGGCGCCCAGTACAAGTCTATGGAGTTTACGGGCGAGGGCATCGCTCACCTCAGCATGGACGACCGCTTCACGATTGCAAACATGGCAATCGAGGCCGGCGCCAAGAACGGCATCTTCGAGGTTGACGAAAAGACCGTCGAGTACGAAAAGGCAAACGGCAGGGGCAAAACAAAAGCATACAGGGCCGACCCGGACGCCGAGTACGATAAGGTTTATGAGATTGACCTCGCCGCGATAAGGCCGACCGTCGCCTTCCCACACCTCCCCGAGAACACGAAGACCATAGACGAGGTCGGCGATATAAAAATCGACCAGGTCGTCATCGGCTCCTGCACAAACGGCAGGCTCGAGGACCTTGAAATTGCAGCCTCCATCCTCAAGGGAAGGCGCGTGCATAAGGGCTGTAGGGTGCTCGTAATCCCCGCCACGCAGAAAATCTACCTTGAGGCGCTGGAAAAGGGGCTCATTAAAATCTTCATTGATGCCGGCTGCGCCGTTTCGACACCGACCTGCGGGCCCTGCCTCGGCGGACACATGGGCATACTCGCGAAGGGCGAGCGCGCCGTCGCAACGACGAACAGGAACTTCGTCGGCCGCATGGGGCATACCGAGAGCGAAGTCTATCTTGCTAGCCCCGCGGTAGCCGCGGCCTCGGCCATCGCCGGCAAAATCGCATCCCCCGAGGAAGTCTGAGGAGGCGAAAACATGATTGCAAAAGGAAAAGTCATAAAGTACGGAAGCAACGTCGACACCGACGTGATAATCCCGGCAAGGTACCTCAACACTACTAACGAAAAGGACCTCGCCTCTCACTGCATGGAGGACCTCGACAAGAGCTTCCCCGAGAGGGTAAAGGCGGGCCACACGATAATCGTCGCGGGCAGGAACTTCGGCTGCGGCTCCTCGAGGGAGCACGCCCCTCTCGCGATTAAGGCCTCCGGGATAGCCTGCGTCATAGCCTCGGACTTTGCGCGAATCTTCTACCGCAACTCGATAAACATCGGCCTGCCCATAGTCGAGTGCCCCGAGGCGGCCGAGTCGATAGAGGACGGGGACGAGGTAGAGGTCCACTTCGACCGCGGCGTAATAAGGAACCTTACGAAGTCTGCGGAATATAAAATGACTCCCTTCCCGCCCTTCCTGCAGTCCATCATCTCCGCGGGCGGACTTCTCGCCGCGGCGGAGAAAAAACTCCTGGAGGGCTGAGCGTGAACTACAAAATAGCACTGGTTAAGGGCGACGGAATCGGCCCCGAAATCGTGGACGCCGCTGTAAAGGTTCTGGACAGGGTTGCCGAGAAATTCGGTCACGGCTTTACTTACACGGACGTTTTGGCCGGCGGCTGCGCTATAGACGCCGTCGGCGAGCCTCTCCCGAAGGAGAGCGTGGAGATTTGCCTTAAAAGCGACGCGGTTATCCTCGGCGCCGTCGGGGGCCCCAAGTGGGATAATCTCCCCGGGCATCTTCGCCCCGAAGCGGCGCTGCTCGGGCTGCGCAGCGCGATGGGACTTTACGCGAACATACGCCCCGCGGTTTTGCACGAGGCGCTTATCTCCGAGTGCCCGCTTAGGGAGAGCATAGCCCGCGGGGGCATAGACCTTGTAATCGTCCGCGAGCTCACGGGCGGCATATACTTCGGCGAAAGGGGCCGCGGCGTCGGGCCGATGGGTCCCGACGCCTACGACACCGAGCGCTACTCGGTTGCCGAGATAGAGCGCATAGGGCGCATAGCCTTTAAGACCGCGATGAAGCGCAGGAAAAAGCTCGTGAGCGTTGACAAGGCAAACGTGCTTGAGAGCTCGAGGCTCTGGCGCGAGACCATGCATGAGCTTTCTAAGGAGTACCCCGAGGTCGAGTATTCGGACATGCTGGTGGACAACGCCGCGATGCAGCTAATTAGGAAGCCCTCGCAGTTTGACGTGATTGTGACGAGCAACATGTTCGGCGACATTCTCTCGGACGAGGCCTCGATGCTCACAGGCTCCATAGGCCTTCTCCCCTCGGCTTCCCTCGGCTCGGGCAAGCTCGGGATGTACGAGCCGATACACGGGTCTGCGCCCGACATCGCGGGGAAAAACATTGCAAACCCCATCGCGACCATTCTCTCCGCCGCGATGATGCTCCGCTACTCCTTCGGGCTTGAAAAGGAGGCGGCCTGCATCGAGGAGGCCGTCTCAAAGGTTCTGAAGGCGGGATACCGCACCGCCGACATACTCGGCGAGAGCAAGGCCGCGCCCCTCACGACCAATGAGATGACCGAGAAAATAATCGAGAGCCTGTAAACTATAAAAAGCCGCTTTCCGGGTCTTATGAACTGCACCCCAATTGTTAGACAGTATGGTATACTGAATAACGATTGGGGTGTTTTTATGCCAAAAGGAGTGCCGAACAAACGATACACGGCAGAATTTAAACAGAAAGTTGTGGAAG
>Ga0134103_1000924_pt1 | contig 31122 bp, 32 predicted proteins | sample 14_taG_2_FD_94445 | JGI IMG/M metagenome (GOLD analysis project Ga0134103, IMG submission 94445) | Switchgrass degrading microbial communities from high solid loading bioreactors in New Hampshire, USA - 14_58_20_212_A1 metaG | ecosystem: Engineered > Bioreactor > Semi-continuous > Anaerobic >...
GAAAATTACCCCTTTCCAGCGGATCGCCTCACATGATTATGGCAAACGATGGGAGAGACAAACGAGGAGTCAGATGCAGTTATAATCTGCTGCATGAATCGCCGTTTAGCCGGTTTGATGATCATTCTTGTCCTGATCCCTGTTTTTGGGATCGCATATCTCCTCAGCACCCCACGCGTAGAACAGATCTCTCCCCTGCCGGATGCCGCAGATGTTAACGCCGGCGAAACCCTGCGCATGACCTTCTCCCGACAGATGGATCCCGAGACCGTCATTGATCGCCTGACGATCTCTCCGGCAGTCAGCGGGTCATATACCTGGGATGGAAACACGCTGATATTCGAACCTGATGAGCCCTGGCCCAATGGAGAAACGGTGCGTGTTCAACTGCGGGCAGGGGCGCGCACACAGTCGTGGCCGCGTTTGACCATCCAGGAAGACGCATCCTGGTCCTTCCAGATTGGCTATCCCCGCCTGGCGTTTCTGTACCCCTCCAATGCAGCCGCGCAGATCTACATCCTGGATCCGCAGACCGGAGAGAGCGTGGCCGTAACCGGCACCGCTGCGGGGGTGCTTGAGTATCAGGTTGACCCGTCTGGCCAACGGATTTACTTCAGCGCCAATAACGGCATGGGCGGCAGCGACCTGTTCCGCCTGGATGGGATCCGCAGCGTGTTTGAGGACACAGACGCGGCGGAGGGTGAAGCGGCCAGCTTGCCGGAGCCCGTCCGGCTGCTGTCCTGTCAGCAGGACGAATGCCGCTTTCCGGCCGTATCGCCCACGGGTAAATACCTGGCTTTTGAACGCACCGGATTCACAGCCAGCGAACATCCTGCTTTTCCCCGGGTGTGGCTGCTGCCGCTGCAGGAGGATGGAACCGCCGGTGAGCCGGAACTGGCCGGTGAGGAGAATCACCAGACCCTGGCGCCGTCCTGGTCACCGGCGGGTATGCTGGTCTATTACGACTCCCATGAAACGGCATTTGTCATACAGGACCCGCAGAGTGGTGAACAGTTCGTGTTTCCCAACCAGACCGGACAGCCGGGCGATTGGACTGCTTCCGGCGACGCCTACCTGGCCCCTGATGTGACGATGGTAATACCCAAAGATCTGCAGCCCGGCCAGAGTGGACAGGAAACACTGGCAAACAGCCGCCTGATCCGCTTCACCTGGGCGGATGAGCAAATGGACGATCTGTCGCAGAGCGAAGAGGTTGAAGATTCTTTCCCTGCGTATTCTCCGGATGGGTCACGCATCGCATTCTCCCGCCGCTACCTGGACCCTACCCGCTGGGCTCCCGGACGGCAGCTCTGGATTATGGACGCCGGTGGCGGCGCAGCCCAGCCGCTGACCAACGACCCCAATTACACGCACTACGACTTCGAATGGTCTCCTCAGGGTGACCAGATCGCCTTCGTGCGCTTCGACCAGACGATCCTGTCCGATCCACCCGAGGTGTGGGTGATCAACACACAGACCACACAGGCAGAACGCCTTGTCCCCGGAGGCTACTCCCCCCAATGGATACCGTAGCAGCTGTCGACAAACCCGCCCCCCTTTTTACACTTCCCGATCTTTCTGGGACCGAGCGGAGTCTGCAGGATTGGCTCGGGCGGGTGGTGATCATTAATTTCTGGTCGGCTGAATGCCCCTGGTCGGAAAGGACCGATCTGCACCTGCTGGCCCAAATGCCGGCCTGGGGCGACCGGGTGGTGCTGTGTACCATTGCAGCCAATGCACATGAAACACCTGAACTCGTGGCCCACACTGCCCGGGAGCGCGGGCTGCCCCTGGTGCTGCTCGACCCCGAGCAGAAGGTCGTAAACCTTTACGGCGCCCAGACCACACCGCATGCCTTTGTCATCGATCAGGAGGGCGTGCTGCGCTATCAGGGCGCTGTGGACGACGTTACCTTCCGCCGCCGGGAGCCGACTCGATTCTATCTACGGGATGCGGTTGAAGCTGTACTGGCGGGGAAAAAACCATCCCCTGCCGCCACTGCACCTTACGGCTGTACAATCGTACACGCAGGCGACCTGTGAACTGCATGCACCGGTCGGAGTACCTCTTTTTTCGCATTCCCAAACTCTTGAAAAATAGTGTAGAATCACACATATTCTATTCTGCCAGTACTGGCTTGAAATGGAAACCCTATGACAGATAAAGATACTGCCCAAAGCGTGATTGAAGCTTACAGGAAGCGGCAGCAGCAAGCCCAGAAAGCGCCTATTATCCTGGGTGTCGCTGCCCTTCTCCTGGTCATCGGGGCGGGTGCGCTTATTTTCTGGCTTATCGGCTCTGATGGACAACCGCTGGCACTGTTTGCGACCGCCACCAATACGCCAACCGCTACCGGTACTGCGACCGCAACGGCCACGAACACGGCAACGGCAACGATCACTCCCACGGAAACCCTGACCCCGACCATTACGCTCACTCCCACGATATCGGGTCCGTTCGAATATATCGTTCAGGAGAACGATACGCTCTTCGGAATTGCCAACCAGTTCGGAGTAGATCTCTACCTCATCATTGCCCTTAACAACATGGATCCGGCAAATCCGATTATCCACCCCGGAGACACGATTATTATCCCCGGCCCGGATACGCAGCTTCCCTCACCGACGCCGCTGCCTTCCAATATTCCGCGGGGCACGCGCATCGAATACCGGGTGCAGAGCGGTGATTCACTGCTCGCCATTGCACTCAAGTTTGACAGCACTGTGGAAGCGATCAAACAGGCCAACAACATTGAGAACGAGAACGAACTCTTTGTCGGCGCTTTGATCATCGTCCCGGTGAACATCGTCACACCCATCCCGACCCAGACGCCTCCGCCGCCGACGAACACATTCGGTCCAGGTACGGTTACGCCCATCCCGGCGAGCACATTTACCCCCACCACACCGCCGACCGCAGCGAACACACCGGCTCCCTGAGCGGGGATGGAGTTATTGAATTAATGAAGGGCGGGCCCGGATTGAGCCCGCCCTTTTTGATTTAATCGGGAGGGGTGGACTGGCAGCATGCGATATTTTTTAGCCTTGACAGGATGAACGCCGGTGATGATAATGAAAATGATTTTCATTATCATCACCGGGGCGAATTAAATGAATTACCGACTGCATATTCAACTGCTCGTTTCACTCTGCCTGGTGCTGGTGCTGACTCTGACCGGATGCGCCCAATCCAGCTCTTCATTGGCGCGCGAGAGTACGGGCTCAGACAAACTTCAGGTGGTCGCCACAACCACGATTGTCGCCGACATCGTTCAACAGGTTGGCGGTCAGGCAGTAGAGGTATCTTCCCTGATTCCGGCCGGCGCCGACCCGCATGCATTCGAGCCGTCCCCGCGCGATATTGCGATCGTCGCCGATGCGCAGGCTGTGTTTATGAGCGGCGGCGGGCTGGAAGCCTTTATGGAGTCAACGCTGCGCAGCGCCGGCGGAAGCGCCCGGGTGATCGTTCTGAGTGAGGATTTGATCGCAGCAGAAAATCAGACCAGCGAGGACCACGATCTCGAGGGAGAAGTTGATCATCTCCATGCCGGCGATCCTCACGTCTGGATGGATCCCAACAACGTCATGGATTGGGTCGCCGCGATTGAAACATCCTTACAAGAGCTGGATCCGGCGAACGCTGAGTTGTACGAAGCCAACGCTGCCGCTTATTCTCAGAAACTGCAGGAACTCGATGCCTGGATTCGACAGCAGGTAGAGCAGATCCCTGCAGAAAACCGCAAACTGGTCACTGACCACCAGATATTCGGCGCCTTCGCCAGCCGCTACGGGTTTGAACAGGTCGGTGCGGTGATCCCCAGTATCAGCAGTTCAGCCGAGCCTACCGCTCAGGAACTCGCTGCTCTGGAAGACGCAATTCGCGCTCAGGGTGTGCACGCCATCTTCATCAGCAGCACCGTAAATCAAAATCTGGCGCAGCAGGTTGCTCATGATACCGGCATCCAGCTCGTTACCCTGTACACCGACTCACTCACTGGGCCCGAAGGCCCTGCGAGTAGTTATCTGGAGTTCATTCGCTATAATGTCTCTGAGATTGTGAACGCCTTAAAATGAAAGGCAGCCGCAAATGGCATTGATAAGGGAACTGCGCAAATCGAATTTTACGGGTCAGGGGGTGGACCACCAGCCCGGCCAGCCGATTGTAGAGGCCAGGCAGCTGAGGGTATCCTACGGCCAGCACATGGCCCTGGATAATGTGACCTTCAGGCTGCTCACCAGCCAGCGGGTAGCTGTCATCGGACCGAACGGCGCCGGAAAGAGCACCCTTTTTAAAGTCATTGCCGGGGTGATTAAACCGACCAGCGGAGAGGTAAATGTCTACGGCCACGGGCCAAACGGGCATATTTGCATCGCTTATGTGCCCCAGCGCAGCCAGGTGGACTGGAACTTTCCAGTCACCGTTGCCGACGTCGTCATGATGGGCCGCACCGGCAAAATCGGCATGCTGCGCTGGCCGGGCGCTCGCGACCGGGAGATTGTCGAGAAGAGCCTCGCCGATGTCGGTTTACTGGACCTCGCCGGGCGGCAGATCAGTGAATTGTCCGGTGGTCAGCAGCAGCGCATGTTTATTGCCCGCGCCCTGGCTCAGGAAGCGGAATTGATCCTGATGGACGAACCCCTGAACGGCCTGGACGTTACCTCTCAGGAGATCATCTTCGAGATTCTGGATGAGCTGCGCAAGCGAAATGTCACCGTGATGGTGGCTACTCATGACCTTGATCATGCCGCAGAAATGTTCGACCAGGTGATGCTGCTTAAACACCGGCTGATCGGCTTCGGACTGCCGCAGGAGGTGCTGACCGCCGGTAATTTGATCGACGCTTACGGCGGCCACCTGCGCCTGATCGAGGCGGAGGGGGTGACGCTGGCCGTTGGCGATACCTGCTGTGACGAGGACAGGCTGCCGTGAACGTTTTTGACCTCCTGCTCCAGCCGTTAGGCTACGCTTTCATGCAGCGCGGGTTGGTCGCCGCGCTGGTTGTCGGTGTGATCTGCGCGGTTATCGGCACCTATGTTGTGCTGCGCGGCATGGCTTTTTTCGGCGATGCGCTGGCTCACGCCATCCTGCCGGGTGTGGCGATCGGTTATCTGGCCGGCAGCGGCGCACGCGGGCCGCTGTTCCTCTGGTCGCTGGTCGCTGCAGTGGTCAGTTCGGTGGGAATCGGCGCCATCACCCGGGGCACACGAGTCCGCGAGGATACCGCCATTGGCATTGTGTTTGCCGGCATGTTTGCTCTCGGAGTCGCCCTGATCTCCAGCGTACGCAGTTACAGTGTCGACCTGGCACACTTTCTTTTCGGCAATGTGCTCGGCGTTTCCAACACGGACCTGTGGGTGATCATCGGGTTTGGGGTGGTAATTCTGGTGCTGGTGCTCGTTTTTTACAAAGAATTTCTGGTGCTCTCCTTTGATCCCCTGCTGGCGGTCACTTTGCGACTGCCATCGCAGCTTCTCGAGTATCTGCTGCTCGTCCTCATCTCCCTGACCATTGTGGTTTCCCTGCAAACGGTGGGTGTTGCGCTGATGGTGGCTATGCTCATCACCCCTACCGCGGCAGCCTATTTGCTGACGCGCCGGCTGCCCGTCATGATGGCCCTGGCGGCAGGCATAGCCTCCCTGTCGGGGGTGGTGGGACTGTATATCTCATACTATATTGGGGTCGCCTCCGGTGCGGCTATCGTTCTCACCAGCACTGTGTTCTTCCTCGCCGCATGGGCCTTTCGAGAAATCCAGAAAGCATCATGGAAGAGAATGGCACAAAGATGACCGAATGCTCATCCAACCCGATCATCGATGAATGGCTGGGGCGGCTGCAGGCGGCAGGGTATCGCCTCACAGCGCCCCGCAAAGCCGTCGTTGAAACCATCGCCACCAGCCAGCACGTGCTCAGCCCACAGGAGCTGTATGAACAGGCCCGCGAGCGATATCCAGCGCTGGGCCTGGTTACGGTTTATCGTACTGTGGAGAAGCTCGACGAGCTGGGATTAATCCAGCGCGTTCACCAGCCTTCCGGCTGTCATGCATACATACCAGCTGCACCGGGACACCAGCACCTGCTGATCTGCCAGTCGTGCGGGCGCGCCGAATATTTCAGCGGGGACCGGTTGGACGCGCTGATGGAAGAGGTTGCCGGCGAAAGCGGCTTTCAGATCCAGGATCACTGGCTGCAGCTTTTCGGTAAATGTCGGGATTGTGGAGTGAATTTCAGTTAAATGCCTGACGCTGGCATTCCGCAGCCCTGTTTGCCCCTTGAACCGTTCTCAGCAGCCCCGGTTTCCTGCTCCAGTCGACAATACGCTCCAGGCTACGGAACAGGGGTGGGAAGCTGAAGGACCCGGTTGACCTGCTCGATGCGGTCGAGGATCTCCTGCGCTTCATCCGGATCAGCAATCGTGACGTGGCCGGACTGGTCGACATGCGTGGGGATCAGCTCGAAGCCCAGATATTTCGTCCCCTGATACATCACCTTTAAAATGACACCCTGGCTGTGATCGCGCGCCCAGGTCTGGTCAAAAACAAAATTTCCCAGGCCGTAGAACACCGGCACGCCGCCGAGCTCCTGGTACCCCTGGACGACGTGCGTGTGATTCCCGACTACCAGATCAGCCCCTGCCTCCACAATGACCTTCGCCAGGTTCCGCTGAATCCAGGTAGGGGTGGCAGCGTCTTCCGGTCCCCAGTGGGGCATAAATATGACCACATCGGAGACCTCGCGCGCCGCGGCGACAGCTGCATAGATGTTTTCCTCGTTCAGCACAGCGATGCCGGGTGTGTCTTCGCCTGCAAACGCCATGGGCTCGATGTGCCCCAGCGAGACGATACCGAACCGCACGCCATTGACCTCGACTACCACGGGCTGCATGGCCTCAGCGTGATTGTTACCGGCGCCCACAGGCAGGATACCAACCCGGCGCAGGTTGGCAAGCGTGTCGAAGAACGCCTGATCGCCGCAGGTCGGCAGCCCGCAGTTCTTAATGTGGTTGGTCGCCACACTCATGACATCGAAACCGGCTCGCTGCAGGGCGTCTGCATTCTCTGAGCTCCCCACCAGTAGGTACGTTCGAATGCAGCCCGTGTGGACGGGGATGTCGCTGATGGTGGCGTTGAGGGTGCCGATGGCCAGGTCGGCCTGTGAGATGATATCTCTCACAGCCTCGTAGGGATAGTCCGGGTTGCCGCTGGCGTCGATGGCCGCCTGCACACATCGGGCGGGCACAATCACCCCTGTGAATAACAGAGTCGTGATGGGTTCTTCCGTCGGGCTGGGAAGCGCTGTCTCCGAAGGAACAGGAGTCGGCGATGCCGTTGGCAGCGGCTGCGTTGGGGAGGGCGTGAGGGACGGAGCCAGTGGAGCTGTCGGCGTTACCGTCAGTGGAGATGCCTCCGGTGGGGATGCGGCCGGCGCACCCTGACAGGCGCTGAGCAGAAGCAGCAAAAGCAGTGTCGCGAGGAGAATCAGGTTGCGGGACAGACGATGCATGGATCTCTACGGTTTAGCCCGATTATCCTTTTAATTCATCGACCGGAGGTGCAGCGTCCCCGTAATCCAGCACCTCGCGAGTCCCGGTGACGGGATCCGGCGGGCCAACAATCCCTTTCTCTTCCATGGTTTCCACCAGCCGTGCCGCACGCGTATAGCCAATGCGCAGCCTGCGCTGCAGCATGGAAATCGAAGCTCTACCCTGCCTGCGGACCAGATCGACCGCTTCCTTATACAGCGGATCCGCATCGTCTTCCTGCGTTTCAAACATGGGAAGCTGCTTAAGCGGAATGCCCGAAGGCAAGTCATCCACGATACCGCCGGCCGCAACCTCCGTGGTCACGGCTGTGCTGCTGAATCCCTGCCAGTACTGCACCAGCTTCTGTATCTCTTTGTCGGACACATAGACGCCCTGCAGCCGCACCGGTGCGGGGGAGTCGGGGGCATGGAAGAGCATATCGCCGCGCCCCAGCAGGCGCTCGGCTCCAGGCTGGTCCAGAATCACGCGGCTGTCCATTCCGGAGGCTACAGCAAAGGCGATGCGGGCCGGGAAGTTGGCTTTAATCAAACCGGTGACCACGTCTACGGAAGGCCGCTGCGTGGCGATCACCAGGTGAATGCCGGTGGCGCGCGCCAGCTGCGCCAGGCGGGTGATGCTCTTCTCCGTTTCGTCGGGGGCCAGCATCATCAGGTCGGCCAGTTCGTCGATGATCACCACCAGGTAAGGCAGCTTCTTTTCGCCGCGCGCCTGCGCTTTAGCGTTGAAGTCTTTAATATTGCGGGCACCCGCATCAGCCAGTTTGCGGTAGCGCATGTCCATCTCACGCGTCACCCACTGCAGCGCGCCTACCACGCGCTCCATTTCCACCACAACAGGAGCCAGCAAATGGGGAATGCCGTTATATCCGGTCAGCTCCACCCGCTTCGGGTCGACCATAATCAGGCGCAGATCATCGGGTGTGTTGTTCAACAACAGGCAGCAGATCAGCGCGTTCACACATACTGATTTACCGGAACCCGTGGCGCCGGCAATCAGCAGGTGCGGCATAGCCGCAAGATCGGCGGAGACGGCCATACCGGCAACGTTCTCACCGAGTGCAAACTTCAGAGGGGATTTAATGCGTTTAAACGATTCGCTCTCGATCACGTCGCGCAGGGCTACCATGGCGATCTCGTCATTGGGAACTTCGATGCCGATATACCCTTTACCTGGCACCGGCGCCTGCATGCGGATGGTGCGGGCGGAAAGGGCCAGAGCCAGGTCGTCCTGCAGGGCAGTGATCTTGGACACCCGTACACGCGTGCGCCCGCTGCGAGTTTCGATATAGTCGGGCTCCACCCCAAACTGGGTGATGGTCGGGCCGGGATTGATCTCCACCACGCGCGCCGGGGCACCAAAGGAAGCCAGGGTCTCCTCGATGATATGCGCCCGCTCGACATTCAGCTCATCGTTATTGCTCACATCGCCGCCGGCTTCCAGGATTTGATCAATGGGCGGCAGCACCCAGGCACGGTCCTCGGTGTACAGGCTGGGCTCCAGGGCGTTTTCTCCAGCCGCGGCTGCGGCAGCTTCCGGGTTTGCCTCGACTTGCGCGGCAGAGCTGCCGGACAGCGGTGTAAATTCTGGAGGGAAATTCTGCGCTGTGGAAGGCTTTCGCACCTCGGGAAGATGATCCACGACCCAATCTCTGATGCCTGTGATCAGGGGCGGCGCCCAACCAAACAATTCCAGAACCGTCCGGTCAAAGGTGAGTGCCAGGGCGATGAGCAGCCAGCCGAGCATTGCGACCAGCGCGCCTCCACGGCCCAATGCCAGCAGCAGTACGCGCAGAGTAAATGCCCCAATAATACCCCCGCCCTTACCCTCTTCGGCCAGGACCATAACGTCAACCGCCCCACCGCGGTAGCCGATAAAATGGAAAACCACCAGGGCAAGCCAATACAGCAGCAGTACTCCAAACAACCGGGCCATGTCCAGCGGTGGGATGCGCTCAAAATTACGCAGCACAAGCCACAACCCGGCGATCATCAGGGTAAACGGAAACAGGTACATCCCCAGACCAAAGAGCCGGGAGAGGGCAGCCTCCCAGGTACCGGTCAGACTGCCGTTCGTCGCCGACAGCAGGCTGAGCAGTGTCAGCAGACCGACCAGAGTCATCAGGACGCCGGCAATATCCAGTTTGCGGTCGAGAGACATACCGCCGGCAATGGGCTGAGGAGAGGTTCTGCCAGGCGACTGCAGTCCCCTGATCTGGTTTGAGATGCGCTGCAGCAGCGAAGGACCTGCCGCCGGTGGGCTGCTTCGCCCTGGAGATCTCTTTTTGCTGGCCGTCTGAGACCCGCTGCGGCTCGATTTTGCGGTGCTGCGGCTGGATGCAGCCGTAGATCTCCTGGCGCCTGCAGCTGTATTCTTTTTCGAAGAACGATCCGTCTTCGGAGCCATAGAAAAGCGCGCTTCTTTCCAGATTAACGATAAGAATCCCTGTGCGGATTATAGCATACCCCCCTACACGCTACGCTTTGACTAAAAGAGTTGCAAGATCGCGCAGTTAATCAACAACCATTTTTGCTGAGGACGGCGTCCGGCCAGCACGGGATCGAGAAATCTGCTGGTAAAATACAGGGCAGTATACCGGCCTGCGGTTGACCGGCAGCAGTACAGTCTCGTTGACCATTAAATCTCGGCTGCCGCTGGCCCGGTTCACATGCCTGCTGTTCCTCTGGCCGGCCATCCGTTTCCACAGAAGGTGTTTCTAATTGTTCGAAATTGTCTTCCTCGGCACATCTGCATCCGCCCCCTCCATTCATCGCGGCCTGACCGCTCAGGTTGTGATGCATGATGAGTTTCGATTTCTCATCGACTGCGGCGAGGGAACTCAGCGCCAGATTATGCGCTCCGGCCTGGGGTTTAAAAGGCTCAACCGCATCTTGATCACCCACGGTCATCTGGATCATATCCTGGGTCTGGGAGGCCTGCTGTCCACCTTCAGCCGCTGGGAAACAATAGACGGGCTGGAGATTTACGCCGGCCGCCAGGCGTTAGAACGTATTCGTGATCTGATCTTCGGGGTGGTGCTGCGCGGCGCGCGTCCGCCGCTGGAAATCCGCCTGATCGAGGTGAAAGAAGGGGTCATTTTCGAGAAAGGAGACTTCTCGATCTCTGCGTTTCCTGTCCTGCACCGCGGGGCGGATAATTTTGGCTATCTCTTTGAGGAAAAACCGCGCCGGCCCTTCCTGCCGGAGAAAGCGGAAGAGCTGCAAATTCCTCCCGGACCCTGGCGTCGTGATCTGGTCAAAGGACAGGCAGTGACGCTGCCCGATGGCCGCCAGATTTTTCCCGACCAGGTGCTTGGACCCGAGCGTCCGGGGACGCGCCTGGTCCATATTGGAGATGTGGGTGAGGTCGATAACCTGATTCCTGTCGTGCGCAATGCAGATGCCATGGTCATCGAAGCGACATATCTGTACGAGGACCTGGCGATGGCTCAGGAATTCGGCCACCTTACTGCGTATCAGGCGGCGCAGCTGGCAGCCAGAGCCGGTGTGAAGAATCTGATCCTCACACATGTTTCCCGGCGCTACCGTGAACGGGATATCGCTGCCGAGGCGCGTTCGGTCTTCCCAAACACGGTCGTGGCGCGAGATTTCGATGCTTTTCAGATCAAGCGCGAGGAATGTATAAAAGTCAAAATTGCGGCTGAGGAAGAATAACCCGGCCAGAAGCCAGCGGTCCGCGGGTTAAAACATGCCGCGTAAGCGCTGCTCTTTCCAGACATCCGCCTCATTGTGATAGCCGGCCTGCTCCCAGAAGCCGGGTTTATCTTGAGGCATGAACTCCAGCCCCCGCAGCCATTTGGCGCCTTTCCAGAAATAAGGCACTTTCAGATCGGGCCGGCCGGGAATATTGCCGACCACGCCGCGCAGCGGGTAGCCGTGATCGGGAGTGAGCGGCTCGCCGTTGAAGTGGGTTGCCAGCAGGAAGTTATCCGCCAGCACAACCTCCAGGGGTAAGTTAACGGTGAAACCGTATTCGGCATGCTGCATTACATACTTCGCCGTGGGCTTTAAGCGGATCAGACCTTCTTCGACCAGCGTGCGCACCGATACCCCTTCCCAATCTGTGTCAAATTTGCTCCAGCGGGTTACACAGTGGATATCCATGTGCAGTCTGGTGCGCGGCAGGCGCTGGAACTCGTCCCAGGTCCAGCGTACTTCTTCTTCCACTTCTCCCCAGACCCTGAAATCCCAGGTGGCCGGGTCAAAACGCGGCACCGGTCCGTAGTGCAGGACCGGAAATTTTTTCGTCAGCGCCTGTCCGGGCGGCAGACGTCCTTCCTGTTCGTACTTCTCTTCTGCTTCTTTACGTTCGAAGAATCGGTTCATCCTGTTTACCTTCCATGTATAAAGCTCGTGCAGGGCAGCGAACCCGCGCCCGCCCTGCGCCGCCGGTCTGAAATCAAATTTTCAGTTCGAAGCGATCATCCGGCTGCCGGAGCAGACCGGATGATCGCTTATTCTGTTTTAGAACATAAAAGACGCACTGCTTCAGTCAATTTCGAAGCTGTCTCCCGGATTGAGCACATGCGCCTTCGTGCTGGTTTCAGCCTCCACACGCGCGGCCCATGCAGCTGCGTCCTGTTTGATCAAATCAAAGGTATTGTAATGGACCGGGATGACGTGCTTTGGCTGGATCAGCTTTACCGCCCGCAGGGCATCCTCCGGCCCCATGGTATAGTGATCACCGATCGGCAGGGTGGCCAGCTCAATGCCTTCCTCTCCAATCAGGCGCATATCGCCGAACAGTCCGGTATCGCAGGCCAGGTAGACCTTCTTGCCGTTTTTGAAGGTGAGCAGGAAGCCTGCCGGGTTGCCGCCGTAAGAACCATCGGGAAGGCCAGACCCATGCATTGCCTGGGTCAGTTTGACGTACCCAAAGGCGTAATGACAGCCGCCGCCGATGTGCTGTCCTTCTGTCTTAACACCCTGCTTACCCAACCAGTTGGCAATTTCAAAGTTCGTGATCACCAGCGCTCCGGTGCGCTTTGCGATATCTACGGTGTTGCCGAGGTGATCCCCGTGTCCATGTGACAGCAGGATGTAATCGGCCGCGACACGATCAGGCGTAATACTGGCTGCCGGATTATCGGAAAGAAAAGGATCAACCAGGATTTTGATTCCATCCACTTCCAACCCCTGGGCACCATGTCCATACCAGGTCAGCTTTACGCTCATGTTCTTTTTCCTCCTCTTCGAACGATATGCTTGACTAATCAAGAATGGCTTGTGAAATCCGGATGTCCTTTGTCTGGACAGGAAGTGGTTGATTCATTTGAAATTATACATGCATTTCGAAATCCATCTCATCAAGGACAGCATGGAATGCATGCCAGAAAAACCCTTTGACATTTGAGGCAAATCATCTATCATTGGGATCAGGTTTCAGGCAGCAGCGCAGGCCGGATCGAAAAAGGAATTTCCTTGAGTATGATAGATAAAAAGAAAAACATCCTGCTGGTGGCCTGCGCAGTTCTCTTTCTCCCGCTGTTGGGCCTGATTCTCTACTTAGCAGACCTGGGCCAGATGCCCGCCCCAGTCACAGCGCTGTACGCCTTTCCGCAGGGGGATAAGGTAGGTCACTTTGTTCTCATGGGTCTGCTGGGTTTGAGCCTGAATCTGCTGCTGCCATCTCGCCGCCGTGCGGTCCTGCCTGGAAGCCTGGCCGCCCTCTGCCTGGTGACCCTTGAGGAACTCAGCCAGATCTTTTTCCACTCGCGTTCCTTTTCATTCGCCGACCTGGGCTTCAGCATTCTGGGCATTCTCAGCGCCGATCTGGCCCTGCGCCGGCTCAGGAAACCATAAAAACCGGTTCCTGATCACAACCTACAGGGGTGAAATTCAAACATGCCGAAAGAGCATCTTAACCCTCCACAGCTTTTCCCCAGCCTGCAGTACGGGTTCTCCCAGGGTGTGACCGCCAGCGGCGGAAAAACGGTGTATCTCTCCGGCCAGGTGGCCTGGGATCAGAACCAGCAGCTTGTCGGGCCGGGAGATCTACACGCCCAGGCGCGCCAGGCACTCCGCAACGTATCCATCGCCCTGCAGGCCGCTGGAGGAGATCTGGCAGATGTCGTCTCGATGCGCATTTACATCGTTCAGGAGAAAATGGGGGAGAGTGGGGCAATCACAAAAGCTCTGCAGGAATTTTTCCCCGGCGGCACGCCGCCGGCGACGACCTGGATCGGTGTACCCTCACTGGCTAACCGCGATTTCCTGGTCGAGATCGAAGCCATCGCCGTCATTGAGTAACGCTTGCTCTTCAGGCTGAGGAATCCAAAAAATGAAGCTCACACTCGAATCGCTCTCGCAGTGGCTGGATCGCTACTTCAAAGCCTGGAAAACGAACGACCCGGATCAGGTGGCCGGGCTTTTCACGGAAGATGCGGTCTATTACTACGGTCCCTTCCAGGAGCCGGCGCGGGGTAGAAGGCACATTGTGGAACGCTGGGTTGCAGATCCCCAGCAGCAGACGGACATCCGCACATCATTCGAACCCCTGGCCGTAAACGGCCAGATGGGAATTGCTCACTGGCAGGCTGCTTTTCGCTCTGCAGGACAACCGCTGGTAGAAACCCGAATGGATGGAATCCTCGTACTGCATTTTGACGAACAGCTCCGCTGCAAAGAGCACCGCGAATGGTATGTCCGGGAGGATGTGAGGGCGTCCCAGCAGTAAACAGGGCGGGTAACTCCCCGCCTGCCTTTACCCCATTTCCTTATTTCTGGACTATGCCGTTTTTTAATTTCGCCGGTTGCTGCGGAAAGACTCTATTGATTTCAACAGGAGATGGTCACATGGATACACTTTCGAATGAAGCACAAAATTTGTCGACTGCCCGGCAGTACCTGGGGGCTCTGGAACGGATGGAGGAGGCAGGTGTAATTGCCCGGTTCTTTCACACTGATCTGGTCCAGGAAGAATTCCCCAACCGCCTGGTCCCCAACGGCGCCAGGCGTGACTTGAACGCTGTCCTGGAAGGGGTCGAAAGCGGCCGGCGAATCATGAAATCTCAGCGCTATGAGGTGTTGAACGCGCTGGCGGCCGGTGAACAGGTTATCCTGGAAGTAGACTGGAGTGGAGAGCTGAGCACCTCACTGGGAGAGCAGTTCCCTGCCGGCTTCCAGTTCCACGCTCGCTTCGCAGTGTTCCTGGAGTTTCAGGACGGAAAAATCATCGCCCAGCGCAACTACGATTGTTATGATCCCTGGTAACATCTCTCAGAATGAAAGAGGAGTAAAAAACGCAGCCCTTGAACACAGAGAATGTCGAAATTCATATCCGGCATGGCAGCCGCGCAGACAACGTCCTGCTCGCCGAAATGGGTAGGGTCACCTTTTACGATTCCTTTGCAGAGCAGAACACACCCGAGAATATGGCTGCTTACCTCGCAGCTTCCTTCAGCCCCGAGATACAGGCTGCCGAGCTGGACAACCCGGGCTCATTGTTTCTGATCGCAGAGGTGAACAATACCCCCGCAGGTTACGCCCGCCTGCACACCGCCCCAGCCGGACAGCTGCTGCCAGCCGGGGTGACCGGTACGCATCCAGTGGAACTGGTGCGCATCTACGCGCGCAAAGAATGGATCGGCAAAGGCATCGGTGCAGCGCTGATGAAGGCCTGTCTGGAAGAAGCCGCTGCCAGAGGACATGATGTGATCTGGCTGGGCGTGTGGGAGCACAATCCGCGCGCCATCCATTTTTATCAAAAATGGGGGTTCAGGGTGGTCGGATCGCAGATTTTCCAGCTCGGTGACGACCCGCAGCACGATCTGGTCATGCAGCGGTCGCTGGCGGATATCGAGACTTAAGCTCGATGAGTGGTCGTGCAGGTTGGAGGATCTGGCTCTTTCTGGGGGTGCTGCTTCTAACCGCAGCTGCCTGCAATTTCCCCAGGCCTCGCGCGGGCCCTGCAGTTCCATCCACGGAACCTGCGGCTGCCGTCCCGCGGAGAACCGTGCCAGCCGCAGCAACCTCCACGCCGGCTGCGGCGACCGTGACACCAGAACCGCTCCCATCCTACCAGTCGGTTTTCGAGCCTGCGCCCTGCGCTTTTGAAACCCCGAAAAGTCACAGCCCGGAATGCGGTTACCTGCTGGTTCCCCAGGATCGATCGCGTCCAGAAGGGGCCTGGATACGCCTGCATACTGCCATCTTCCGCAGCCGGGCCGCCAGCCCTGCCCCCGACCCGGTGATTCATCTGGCTGGTGGGCCAGGGTCTTCATCCCTGCAGGCAGCGCCTTATATCTTTCAGCAGGGGATGGACGCCGTTCTGGAAACGCGCGACTTCATCTTTTTCGACCAGCGCGGCACCGGTTTCTCGCAGCCGCGCCTGGATTGTCCGGAACGCTTTGAGATCATCCCCGGGCTGCTGGAAAACCCGGTAACTGACGACGAAAACATACGCCTGGTACGAGACGCATTCCTGCGCTGTCGCGACCGCCTGACTTCTGAAGGGGTGGACATCTCCATATACAACAGCGCAGCAGGCGCCGCGGATATCAACGATCTGCGCCTGGCGCTTGGGTATGATCAGTTAAACCTGTATGGAGTCTCTTATGGAACGCGCCTGGCCCTGACCCTGATGCGTGATCATCCCGATGCGGTGCGCAGCGCCGTACTGGATTCAACCTACCCTCTGCAGGTGAACCTTTATCGCGAACTGCCTTACAGCGCCGGGCGGGCCTTTAACCGCTTGTTCGAATACTGCGCCGCTGATCCGGAATGCAGCACAGCTTTTCCCAACCTGCGCTCCGTTTTCTTCGACCTGGTTGATGAGTTGAACGCCAGCCCGGTACCGGTTACGCTGTTCGCTGGAGGCGCAGAAAGGAGGGTAACTTTCACCGGAGATCTGCTGATCGATGTGCTCTTCGTGGGTCTGTACCAGCCAGCAGTCGCTGCTTACATGCCGGAGATGATCTTTGACATCCGGCAGGGAGATTTTGATATTCTGCGCCAGCGGCTGCGGCTGTATTATGAATCCCCGGGCGCATTTGGGATGCAGATGTCTGTACAGTGCAGTGAGGAAATCCTGCTGCCTTCCGTAGAACCTGCCGGGCCAGCGCCTTCCCCACAGATTGCCGGCTTCTTCGCCGCAAGCACGGCGCCATTCACCGCTGTCTGCCAGGAGTGGAGCGGCAGCGAGCCGGACCCAATCGAAAGCCAGCCGGTGATTTCCGATCTACCCGTACTGGTGCTGGCCGGCGAACACGATCCCATTACGCCGCCATCCTGGGGCCAGATGGTCGCCGCAGACCTGACAAATGCGGCGTATTATGAATTCCCGGCCAACGGACACTGGGTGACGCGCTCATCCCCCTGCGCGCAGCAGATGGCACTGGCCTTCTGGGAGAACCCGGAAGGGCCGCTGGACGCAGCATGTATCTCTTCGATTCCCAGCCTGAAATTCTATACCGGACCGTAATTTTCTACCGGCAAACGATCCAAGCCGCGCCTGCCCGGGCAGATCACCTGCAGGTCCCCGGCTTCAACCGGTAAGGACCGTCAGAGCCAGCAGCGCCCATCCGGCGACCATTGCCAGCCCGCCTAGAGGGGTGATTATTCCTAAACGCCGCTCCCCGCTCAGCACCAGTGCATACAGGCTGCCGGAAAACACCACGATCCCGGCCAGGAAGAGCAGGCCTGCTGCGACCGGCAGGCTGGACTCCGGCCAGCGCTCAACGGCATAGGCGGCCGCCAGCAGCGCCAGCGCATGGTACATCTGGTAGCGGACGGCAACTTCAAAGGTGTCGAGTCGATCGGGCGTCAGCCGGGCGCGCAGACCGTGCGCGCCGAATGCTCCCGCGGCGACGCCCAGCGCGCCAAACAGGCTGCCGAGGATGAAAAATGCTTCGCTCATGATCGCATCCCCTGTGATGAACGAGAAGAACGAGAAATCTTGCCGGCGCCTCGCTCAGCGGCTGCCATTGGTAGAAATCAGCGATTGGATCGGCGTGGGGAGGCGGATTCCGCCCTCATCCAGCGCCGCCTGCACTCTGGCAAGGCCGGCATCTTTCGCCAGCGTGATATCCATCAGGCGGGTATTGACCCAGTAATAGAGTTTGAAGTCGATCAAGTTCTCATGGTTGGCCTGAAAGACAACCTGAGGGGAGGGATCGGCGAGGACGCCTGGTATCTGCAAGACAGCGTTTTTGGCCGCCTCGCTGATCACCGTCAGATCGCTCCCCTTTTCTACTCCGGCTGAGATTTCGATCCGCTGGTGAGGCGCCCGGCTGTAGTTGATAATCGGATTGGTGATCACGTCTGCGTTCGGCAGGATGACCACACGGCCGTCCCAGGTGCGAATATCGGTCGTGCGCAGATCTACAGCCATCACCACCCCTGCATAACCACGCACTTCAATGACGTCTCCGGGTTGGAAAGGCTGCTGGATGAGCAGGATAATCCCTGAGACAAAATTTTTGCTCACATCCTGAAGGGCAAAGCCGATGGTAAAACCGACAATACCCAGACCCGTCAGGAAAGCTGTCAGGTTGAAGTTCAACTGCTGCAGGGCAGCCGTCAGCCCGAGGATGAACACCGTCCAGCGGGCGATCTTCGTCAGCATCAACACGGCCTGGGTGCTGGATTTACGCCGCAGTAGTGCACTGCGGACAGCCCTGCTGGCCAGCCCGGCGAGGTATATTCCCAGGGCAAAGATCACCAGTGCTGCGATCAAGTTGCTGAGGGCGGGCAAAAAGCGGGCAACCACTTCTTCCTGAAGCATCCGAAGCAGTTCAGCCAGAGCCTGTTGCAGTTCTTCGGTCATGATTCCTCTCCACTGGTTGAATCCCCTGCCGCAAATCATACCTTAAAGCCCATCCGCGCGCAAAAGCTGCATCTTATCGTGTGCACCGCTGCCCTGCTGGAGGCCGGATTTCAGGTACAATTTTCCCTATGCTCCCCGCCGTCTCCATCCTGATGCCCTGTTACAACGCAGCCGGTACCCTGGAAGAAGCACTGGAAAGCCTGTACAACCAGACTCTGTCAGACTTTGAGATCATCGCCGTTGACGATGGCTCGACTGACCAGACAGCAAACATTCTGCAGCGCTGGGCGGAACGCGACCGCAGGCTGCGTGTGCTTTCTTCCCCTCACCAGGGCATTATCGCAGCCCTGAACCTGGGGCTGGCGGCCTGCCGCGCCCCCTATGTGGCGCGCATGGATGCCGACGACCGTTCAATGCCAGAAAGGCTGGCCCTGCAGGTAGAATATTTAAACCAAAATCCAGAAACCGGTGTCGTTGGCTGCCTGGTGCGCGGCTTTCCCGCGGATCAGGTGCGCGAAGGGTTTCGAATTTACCTGGACTGGCTAAACTCACTGGTCAGCGGGGAAGATATCCGCAGAGAAATCTTTATCGAAAGCCCGCTGCCCCACCCCAGCGTCACATTCCGGAAAGAGCTGGTGCTGGGGGCAGACGGCTATCAGGAACGTGGTTGGGCCGAAGATTATGACCTGTGGATGCGCCTGTATCTGCAGGGGGTAGGTTTCGCCAAAATCCCCACACATCTGCTGGAATGGCGCGAACATCCTCAGCGGCTGACGCGCTGCGATTCCCGCTACTCACTGGAAAATTTCCTGAGGGCGAAAGCCTATTACCTGGCCCGCGGCCCGCTGCGAGACAGGGATGCGGTCATCATCTGGGGTGCCGGAATGATGGGCCGCAGGCTGAGCAAACATCTGATACGGGAAGGCGCTCCGCTGGTCGCCTTTGTGGATATCGATCCCCGCAAGATCGGACACACCCGGCGCGGCAGGCCGGTAATCTCCCCTGACGACCTTCCGGGCTGGCTGCAGCAATACCAGAACCCGGTCGTGCTCGCTGCTGTCGGCGCCCGCGGGGCCAGAGCCCTTATCCGCCAGCAGCTCACCGCGCTGGGGCTGTGTGAAGGTAAAGATTGGTGGTGTGCAGCATAAAAAATCAAAATAAAAGAGAGGCAGGATCAAACCAATATGAAAATTCTTGTTACAGGTGGGGCCGGTTATATCGGTTCAGCAGCCGCTCAGATGCTGCTAAACGCCGGTCATCAGGTTACCGTGATCGATTCGCTGTCCAGCGGGCACATCGAAGCCGTACCCGGTGGGGCTCATTTTGTCCACGCTGACCTCGCCGACCGCAGCACCGTCGAGCGCGTCCTGTCTGAAGGATCGTTCGAGGCGATCATGCACTTTGCAGCTTCGATCGAAGCAGGCGAAAGCATGCGAGATCCGGGGAAATTCTTTCAAAACAACCTGTGCAACTCGCTGCAGCTCATCGAGCTGGGCGTCCGGCACGGCGTCCGGCGCTTCGTGCTTTCCTCCACCGCTGCGGTATACGACAGCAGTGACGAGCCCCTGACCGAAGACTCGAAGTTAGGCCCTAACAATGTATATGGTCACACAAAGCTGATGATCGAACAGGCCCTGGAATGGTACCGCCGCATTCACGGTCTGCACTTCGCCGCCCTGCGCTACTTCAACGCGGCCGGCGCCCTGCCCGACCGTGGTGAAGCCCACCAGCCTGAAACCCACCTGATTCCACTGGTCCTTCAAGTCCCTCTGGGGCTGCGCCCATCGGTCGCCATCTACGGCAGCGACTACCCTACTCCGGACGGCACCTGCATTCGCGACTACATCCATATCGAGGACCTGGTATCCGCGCATCTGCTGGTGCTGGATGCACTGGAGGAAAAAGATCGCCTGATTTACAATCTAGGAAACGGCGCCGGATATTCGGTGCTTGAGGTCATCGAGACTGCCCGCGAGGTAACCGGGCACCCGATACCAGCCGAAGAAAAACCGCGCCGCCCCGGTGATGCGCCTCGCCTGGTAGCGTCCTCTGCCCGTATCCGGGAGGAGCTGGGCTGGGTCCCACAGAAGCCTGATCTGGCGGAGATTATCCGCAGTGCCTGGGAATGGCACAGCACTCACCCCAACGGTTATGCATCCTGAGAGGCTGGCCCTGGAAATATGCAGATCCTTTATGATGGCTGGTCACTGAGCCGCGCACCGGGCAGTCTTGCGGGGCTGCACCTGCAGACCCTGCTTTCTCTGCTGCCGTCCGCCGTTGATGCGTACGTTGCTCTCCCCGCACCGGCGGCGGTCCGCCTGCCCGCAGCCATCCAGCAGAAGGTTCGCCCGGTATCCCCGTCGCCATCAGCCCATCTGGTCTGGCAGCAGCATATGCTGCCGGCCCTGGCCAGGGAGATGCAGGCGCAGTTAATCCACCTGCCTCACCCATCGCCAGCCCTTTTTTCCCCGGTTCCCGTGGTCGTCAGCCCGACAGGGATGAGCGCTGCAGCGAAACCGCGGCCGCGCGGGCTGTTCGAGCGCCTGCGAGACGCAATGGCTCAGGGGGGCATGGCGCGCGGAGCATGGCTGCTCTGGCCGGAGGACCTGCCATCCAGCACAGCCGGCGTGCAGCGCCTGCCACCAGCCGTACACCCGGCCTTTCGCAGGCTGGACCAGGAGCCAATAGAAGTTAATGAACGACTCGAGCTGCCGGACACCTACATTTTCTATCATGGCCCCAGCCAGCCAGACGACCTGAGCAGGCTGCTGGGCGCCTGGAAATGGGCCGCTGCCCCCATCGGAGAGCAGTACCCGCTCTTGATCGCCGGCCTCGACCCGGTTTCTCCAGCCTCGTTCACCCGTCTGCTGGACAATTATGACCTGCAGGAGACCGTGCGCATGGTCAACCCGCAGTCGATCGAAGAGCTGTCTCAGCTTTACCAGGGTTGTGCAGCCTTCTTTTACCCTGCTCAAAGCGACCCGTGGGGTGAGATGCTGCGGGCGGCGCTGCTGTACGAAAAACCTGTCGTCGCCCTGGAAACGCCCCTGTCTGGTGCGCTGGTCGGCCCGGCAGGATATCTGGTGCCCTCTTCCAGCAACGTGGAACGCGGACTGGGCGCGGCTCTGATTACGGTAATTGTTGAAGAAAGCGTTGCCAGCGGACTGGCAGCTGCCGCCCGCCGCCAGACAGCATCCTGGCGCCTGGATGATTTCCCCTTACAGCTTGAAGCCTGTTACCGGCAGATCATCGACAGCTCGAAGTAACAAAAAAACGCCTGGAGCCGGCGCTCCAGGTGTTTTTCGTGATCACAGGGCTTGCTAACCTTTGATAATCCGTCCGGCGAAAACGGCCAGGCCGATCCCGGCCAGAAGGAACAGGCCGCCGATTATCCCCAGCAGGGGTGATCGACCGGTCCCTTCTGCAGCAGGCGACGACTGCTGGGCAGCGGTTTCCGAATTCGGCTGGGCGCCGAAATCCAGATACATTGTGCTGCCGGCTTCAAGTTCTAAGGTGTAGTTGGTGACGGTGGTCGGATTGTACCCGTCGGGTACGGCAACGCTGATCGTGTATTCACCCTCTGGGATTTCGCGGCAGGGGTACTCCAGGCTGGCTGTGGTTTCTTCAGTATACGCCTCGGCGCCGGTCCGGTCGCTGACGCTGACCTGGCCTCCAGGGATCGATACTTCTTCATCCTGACGGACCGAATCGCCGTTCTGGTCCAGGAAAAGCATAATACACAGCATCCCGGTACCTGGTTTCGGGGTTGGGGTTGGCAGGATGTTGGTAGGTGTGAGGGTAGGACCTGGAGTTACTGTGAGTTCCGCCGGTCCGGCTCTTCCAATTAGGAGCTGCTGCCCTTCGAGAATGTTGTCGCTGGTCAATTCGTTCAGCTCTCGCAAGGTCTCAACCGGTACACCGGTCAGCAGTGAAATGCTCAACAGCGTATCGTTGGCTTTAACAATATAGATGATGCGCCCATCGGGCATTGGAGTGGGCGTAAAAATTGGCACCTGCCTGGCAGGCGCAGCCTGGGCCCGGATCAACTGTCCGGAAAAGATCGAGAAAACCGGAACAACCAGGAACCCGGCCGCCAGCAGTCCAATAACAATCAGCAGATCATACAGTTTCTTTCGGGACATAGCAGCGCTGATTATACTTCATAAGAGGGGATTTGATCACAGGGCCGGCTCGTTCACCCGCCGGAACACACGCGAAAGGACCACAAAAGCCAGCAGGTTGACGAACAGGGTACCAATGACATTCCCTGAAATCGAGGGAAGAAGGTCATACAGGGGAGCAGCGAACAGGGCGCCTACGCCGCGCCCCAGCGAAGTACCGGCGATAAAGAGGGCCATCATGCTGGCGCGTGCCGCGGGAAACACTTCGGTCATCACCGGGATGGAGCAAACCAACGTAAATTCATAGGTCAGATAATATAGAAAAAGCCCGATAAGAGCTCCGGTCAGCGACCGGCTGATCAAAGGAAGCGCCAGAACCGCCAGGCTGTTCACGGCCAGCCCAAGAACCAGGGAGCGCGACTTTCCCAAAAAATCCGACAGACCGCCGGCCAATACTTCTCCGCCCAGTTCCGAAAATCCGATCACAGCCGAGGCAGCCCCCAGGGCTGCTATTTGCAGCCCAAAAGAACTTTCCATCCACACGCCGAAAACCACGTTCACCACTTCGTTCCCGGCGTTAAACAGCAGGCCAAACAGCAGACCCGCCAGCGCCGGTGGATAGGCGGCAATCTTGCGCAGGTTTCCCAGCACAGGCTCGCGCTGGGCGTCCGGTTTTGGCTCGTCCCGCGGCACCAGCCAACTCAGCAGGAAGACAGCCGCAAGACCGCAGCCGGCCAGAAAGAGAAACGGGGCGCGCCAGTCCGCGCGTGCGATCAGAAATCCCATCACGGGGATGCCCGCGATGAAGGCCAGCGACCAGCCAAACTCTGTAAAAGCCAATGCCCGCCCGCGCCAGCGGTAGTCCACCCGGTCGCCAATATAAGCCTGCATGGAGGGGCTAAAAATGGAATTGCCCAGAACGGTTAACACCAGTGTGAGCACGAAAACCGGAAAAACCGGCCATACATAAACCAGGCCAGCTCCCAGGGTAAAGAAGGTCAGCCCCAGCAGCATCCCGGTTTTCCGCCCCCGCAGATCGGCGATGGTGGCCAGAAAGGGGCTGAAAAAACCCGTGGTCGAACGAATGGTCAGCGCGGTAGAAATGGCTGCCAGGTCCACCCCGAGCCCGCGGCTGAAGGCAGGCAAGAAGGGATAAACCATGCGCAGCATGGTGTTCAGCACCACCCGGGTCAGGACAAATGCAAGGATTTGAAGGAAAAGAGAGAATCTCAACGCTGTGATGCCTCACCGGCTGTCAGCCTGCCGCCGGTTCCCAGCTGATAAAACCAGCGGGCTGCCTGCCACACCGCCAGTAAAGCCAGAGCCAGCAGAGTCAGGAAAAACAACTGGATATTCAGAGCTTCCGACTGGAAAATGGGTGATTCCGGGTGCATCACGTTTTCTGTGGACTGCAGGGAAAAGATCAGTGCCAGGAAGAAGCCGGTGTTGGCGGCTGAAGACCAGGCCGGGGAATCCATCACTGCCAGCCCGGTTTGCAGAAGCAGCCCGGTGATCGAAAAAATGACCGCCAGCCGCCAGCGCGGTTCAGCCAGAAACAGCCCGTTCCAGTTGGTTTGCATAGCCCACAGTGATAGGGGGATATATGTTATCCAGAAGAACAGACCGGTGCGCCCCAATGCCTGTGACCACTGCTGAAGGTTGAGTCTGCGCAGGATGAGGCCGGCCGTTCCAGCCAGAGCAGCAGCCAGAAAGGCGGCCAGTGCGGCCCAAACCCAGACGCCGTGCAGATAAACCACACGCACGTTCGTGCCCAGGGTTTTCTCCGCCGGCCCCAGTGCGGTGAGCCCTGCCATAGCAGCCAGCAGTATTACAAACCAGACCAGCGGTGATTTTTTCACGGCATTATCTCCACGCAGACAAAAGTTCTCCGTTTACCCGGACACAGGTCTGCAGCGCAGTTCCCCCTGCACATGCTTAAAGAAAAAACTGCCGGAATTCTATCACAGGCACAGGGCACCCGGCCGGCAGGTGTCTGTCTTCCGGCAGCAGCTGCAGTTCACTCAGGAAAAGACGGAGAAAAAGTGCTCAAAGAAGCGATCCGGGTCAACATCGACAGCGATCTCATGGCGTTTGCCAAACGCTCCGGGCAGCCAGTATGTCTTTCCCCGGATTGCCCCATCTTCAAGTTCTACGATAATTGTCCCGCGCTCGAATTGGCAGATCTGGTCGTCAAACAGAGTCGCTGCAGCCAGTGGATCGTGGAACGTGATGCCGCCCCAGTCCTTGAACCAGATCTCAGCAAAATCCAGGACGGGTTTCAGTAAGTCAGCCCGGAATTTTTCGCGCACCTGGTCGGCGCTCATGTATACATGCCGGGTGACATTCAAACCAATCGAACGGTGTACAGCGACCTCCGCCTGGTAGACGATCGCCGTTGCATACGCATCGCCCACTGCGTTCCATTCCAGGGCGGAACCCACCCCATAATATCCGGCCATCATCGTCAGGCTCTTCAGCAAAGCCGGTACTTCGGGGTCGACAGCAAACAGCAAACCGAGATTGGTAAGCGGCCCGATGCTGATTAATTCGATCTCGCCCGGGTTTTCCCGGATGGTGCGGCTCATGAACTCGATCGCGGGCAGAGCGTTACTCGCATCGAAGGTGTCGTGGGGCCAGCGGTCGAGAGCGGCGGCCTGCTGGGCGACAGGCTGTTTCTGCAGGCCCATGAGCGGTTTTTGCGCTCCCGGGAAAATAGGAATATCCCTCCCGGCAGCCTTGCACAGTACACTCGCCAGCTCGGCACGCCGGTTCGCCTCACCAGTTACCGTGGTAATTCCGAGCAGTTCACAATCCGGATTTGCCAGCAGGTAAGCGAGGCAAACAGCATCATCGACATCCGTCCCAATATCGGTATCAAGAAGGACTTTCTTTTTAGCCATTTTTACCCCTTCAGCGGCTTCATTTGCAGTATGGGTAAGAATTTTGGGAAGTATACTCCAAATTTTAACTGGCTTCTGTTTTTTTCACAGGATCAACTGAACCAGGTTTTCCTCATCACAATTTCTTAGAATAATATATACAGCCCTTCCTTACTTTCAGGAAGGGCTGTGGAAACTAAATTTTCAAATGCGCGCCAGGAGTTGACAGGGATTTATAGGACCAGTCACGGCACCATTAAACACTTCACCGTATCGACGGGCGCGTCGACCGATGATTTTCCCAATCCATCAATGCATCCCACCTTGATCCGTGTTGTAGAACTTTGAGTGGCAAAGATACTACTACGAGGCAGCCTGAACCGGTTTGCGTTCCAGGATCTGAGCGAAATTTGTGGATCTGAGCTTTTCGACCAGATCGGCCTGGGCTTCACACCAGATCGGGCGCATCGGGCAGTCATCGTCAAATGAGCAGTCGCCGTTCCCTGCCACACACTCATTGATGTAGATCGGGCCGTCGATCGCCTCGACGACTTCGAGCAGGGAAATCTCTTCCGGAGACCGGGCCAGTGAAACACCGCCGCGCGCGCCGCGCGAGGTTTGCAGCAGGCCGGCTACGGAAAGCTGCGAAACGATCTTTGCCAGAAAAGATGGGGGTATTTTCTGTTCCTGGGCAATCTGACTTGTGGCTGCACGCTGCTCGGTTCCCAGCTTTGCCAGGTACAGTACGGCGCGCACTGCGTAATCAGCTTGTCTTGTAATTTGCATGGACTAAGAACTCCCTTTCGGTCTTGCTTACGTATAAGAGCGATCATGCATATTTTAGAGTTACATTAGCCAATTCACAAGTGACTAAGGTCATCGCTCAGGGATGACGGTCATCTATTGAAGATGACAACCGTCCTTATTCCATGACAAATATATTAGACTGACCAACTTTTTGTTGCGCTGAGGAGCGTAAAAACCTGAGACCGCCTGGACAGCGTATCAGAAGGGGTATAATGGGGCGAATTTACTCTCGAGTCAGTGAAGAAAATGATGCCCGAATCATCACCCCCTGTATGCAATTACGAAGGATCGGATTACCAGGAAACATTTTGGGACCGGGGAGAGCGCGCCTATGAAGATCAGGTGGAAGCCATTGCCCTGAGGCGTTTGCTGCCACCCGGTGGAAAGCTCCTGTTAGAAGTCGGAGCCGGCGCCGGCCGCAACACCCCACGCTATGCCGGATTTGAGCAGATCGTCCTGCTGGATTATTCACGCACTCAGCTGCAGAAAGCACAGCAGCGGCTGGGTACCGACCGGCGATATATCTATGTCGCAGCCGATGTCTACCGGCTTCCGTTTGTGCCCGGCCTTTTCCCTGCGGCAACCATGATCCGGACTCTGCACCACATGGCCGACGCTCCTCTGGCGATTGCACAAATTCGTCAGGCCTTACAGCCCGGTGCAATTTTTATCCTTGAGTATGCCAATAAACGCAATCTGAAAGCAATCCTGCGTTATCTTTTGAGGCGCCAGTCATGGAGTCCGTTTACGCCAGAGCCGGTGGAGTTTGTCGAGTTGAACTTTGATTTCCACCCGCGCGCAGTCAGCACCTGGCTCAGAGAACAGGATTTCGTCATTGAGCGCCAGCTGACCGTCTCTCATTTCCGCATCAATCTATTAAAGAAACTGATCCCCCTGCAGCTTCTGGTAAATATGGATGCCCTGGCGCAGTTAACAGGCAGCTGGTGGCAGCTTACCCCGCAGGTGTTTGTGCGCGCCCGGGCGGAAGGCGGGCCTCAGCCTGCTGAACCGGGAAGCTTCTTCCGCTGCCCTGCCTGCCATTACAGCCCGCTGCAAAGAGGCGAAACCTCGCTGGACTGCCCCGGATGCGGCCGGCGCTGGGGGGTCCAGGATGGCATTTACGATTTTCGCAAACCGATGGGAACGTAATTACAGGAGCACCCGGGCTTATCCCGGGTGTTCTTCTTTTACCTTCTCTACAATCCAGAAATGAGACAGGCCCAGCGCTCGCAGCGGTGTTTTTTCCATGCCCTGGAGAACACCCCGGAGCAGCCGTCCCAGTGCCGGGCGCCGGTGGATAATATTGTCATAGGCGCCGAAGATCACCGTACGGTAGACGATGCGCACTGGCAGCCCGGCAAATAATTTTTCCAGGTCCCGGCGGGAGTAAACGCGTACATGCGGCGCCAGGCGGTCCCGAATACGGCGAGGCAGGTAATTCACCAGGGGGATGTTGCCGAAGCGGTAATTCCCGCGCCAGTAGATCCCGTGCGTTTCAAATGGATACCCCCGGTTTGGCACGAAGAGAATAATGCGACCTCCCGGCCGCAAACTGCGCACCATTTCCAGCACGGCCTGCCGGTCATCCTGAACGTGTTCGAGCACCTCATGGCTGAGAATCACGTCAAAAGAGGCCTGCGGAAACGGAAGCGCTTCGCCCGCCGCAGAAACAACCCGCACCCCCGGCTGATCTGCATTGTGAATCCTGGCCTGGCGTGCACGATCAAACTCGTACTCCAGCCCGATCACCTGGCTGGCAAATGGAGCCAGGTGCTCCACATACATCCCAACCCCACAGCCGTTCTCCAGAACACGCCCGCGGATCCGTTCACCGGCCCCGTCGAGGATCATCTTCAGGCGCCTCTCCTGTCCGGCGCGCCACACATAGGACGGCTCGCCGCGCAGAGCCGCTTTCTCCAGATCACGCTCCTGGCTTAATTCCATGGCTGCGCTTCGCTCGGCATTCATCTTCCAACGACCTGCATCATGCTGCCCTTAATACCAGTATCCGGATGGCCTTTGCGCGCTGTGAATGGCAATGGTGCCAAACATCAGGCGCCGGTATGCAACCTGGCGAAAACCGGCAGCGATCAGACGCGCGGCAAGCTGCTCGGGCTCCAGAAAATGTTCCGTCGAATCGGGAAGGTATTCATAGGCATCGGCCTGTCCCGCGATCAGGCTGCCCAGCGCCGGGATGACCCGGTGCATGTGGAAGCGAATCAACGGGGCCAGCGGTGATGCCGGCGGCGGGGTGGTGTCGAGAATGACAATTTTCCCGCCTGGTTTCAGTATGCGGTACTGTTCGTTGAGCGCCCGGCGGACATCCGCCACGTTGCGCATCAAAAAGCCCGAAACCACGGCATCGAAATGTTCAGACGGGAAAGGCAGGTTCAATGCGTCGGCTGCGGTCCACTGCAGGGTAGACCGTTCGGGCTTTGCCTTTCCAATGCGCATCATTTCAAGGGTAAAGTCAGCGGCTACCATTTGAACGGACGGCACCTGACACAGCGCTTCATATGCGAGGTCACCGGTGCCGGTGCCCAGATCCAGCAGCAGCCCGCCCTCCGGCAGGTCCGCCAGTTGAATAACCATCTTTCGCCAGTGCAGATCCTGCCCGGCCGTCATCAGCCGGTTCATCAGGTCATAATGCCTGGCAATTCGGGTAAACATCGATTGTACATACTGCGACCGTTCAGTGCCGGTCAGATTGGTCATTGCGGTCTTCCTTATGTTATTCAGTTTGAAACGACGCCGTGCGCCAGCCTGGCATCTTCTCTCTGAGCCACCCGCTTCCCTTCATCTACGTTAACCCGGTTGAGCACCAATCCACCGATAAAGAACAGGGCGATCAGGCTGAGGATGGCCGGGCGACTGCTGCCGAACAGCGTGCCGGCAGCAGCGAACAACAGCGGCCCCATAATAGCCGAGAATTTCTCCATGACAGAAAAGAAACCAAAAAACTCACCGCTCTTCGCCGCCGGAGACATGGCCGCGTACAGGCTGCGGCTCAGGGCCTGGCTGCCTCCCTGGACAATCGCCACCATCCAGGCCAGGTACCAGTATTCAATGACAGAATCCAGAAAGAAACCCCAGGTGGCGATGACAGCATATATGACCAGGGCCAGCAGGATGCTGCGCTTCGTGTCAAAGACTTCCACCAGCCCGGAGAACAGCGGGCGTCCCAGCAGATAAGCAAAGCCCAGCCCAACCAGTTCGATAACGACAATGGAAGCGATGATCAGGCCCAGGTTGCTGCGGCGCGCAGCCGGGAGGACTTCAACACCACCCACGCGCATCACAGTACCTGCGCTCGCCGGGTTTTTCTCGCCGGTATTCACCAGGCTGAGCACATGTGATCCCGGTTCGCCTGCCTGTATAGCGGTTCGCAGTTCAAAGCGCTCGGTGGGCTGGTAAGCATCGATCACCACTGGCTCCCCTGAATCATTCAGCAGCGGTTCGCCATCCAGTTCTACAGCCCAGATTCCGTGAACCGGTCCCCGTGCATAGATCAGCTCCACACGCTGGCCATTAAAGGGAAAATCAAAGCGAGCGCCGGCTTCGTCCGTCTGCCGGTAAGACAGGTCTGCGTCGCTGCCGACCACCTGTGAAGGCACCGAAAAAGCGGTCCATTCGCCGGTGTAGCTGTACAGCGGCTCTTCCATGCTGTGGAACCCCTCTCCTCCTGCTGTGGACGTTCCAGTGAACGGTGCAGGTCGAGCCCCGATAATATCCGCCGGGAGGAAGCGCGAGCCGAGGATCCCCAGCAGCGGCAGCACGATCAAATTGAAGAGAATAAATGCCAGGAAAAATGGACGGCGTGCGTTCCCCTTCTGGGGCAGGCGGCCGAATATCAAACTGTACGGGATGCCCACAAACTGCACCAGCAGCAGGGCAAGGATGAGCTCCACACTATCAAATCCGAGTTCGGCTCCGTAAATGGCCGCGATGCTGATGATGGTGCCAATCCCATCGTTATAGATCAGGAAAGCCACCAGGTATTTAAACAGCTCACGATACTGGCGAATATCGGCGAACGTCTCGCGCAGGCGTCGAAAGGAGGCTGCAATCACACCTTCATTTAACATGTGCTGCGCACCTGCAGCCGGTGGCTCGGGGACATACCGGAACAGCGGGATCGAAAAGACTGCCCACCAGATTGCTACGCTCAGAAAAGAAAGGCGCGCCCCCCAGGTGCCAGGCAGCAGCTGGATCATGACGATGTTGACGGCCAGCAGCAGCCCGCCCCCCAGGTAGCCGATCGCAAACCCGCGCGCCGATACCCGGTCCTGGTCCTCTTCACTTGCTACGTGCGGCAGCAGGGAATCGTAAAAAACATTGGCGCCGTTGAATCCAATGCGGCCGATCACCGCCAGGATGGAGGCCAGCACCCAGTCTCCCGATTCCACCAGCACCAGCAAGGCGGTTGCGATGATGCCAATTCCTGCGAAGATGGAAAGGAAGCGCTTCTTGCCCCGCATAACATCTGCAATCGTCCCCAAAATGGGGGAGAGGATCGCGATGACGAACAGCGAGACACTCAGTCCCAGGCTCCAGTACGTGGTAGCCCGGGTTGCGCTGGGCAGCGTTGATCCCGCCACCTGACTGAAATAAACGGGGAGTACGGCCGCCAGTATGGTGGTTGCAAACGCCGAATTGGCCCAATCGTACATGGTCCAGGCCCAAATGCGCCGTTTATACTCCTGCTCTGTCAGATTGGCTAAAGGGCCAAAACCAGCGCTGGCATTCATCACAGTCATGGGTTCGCCTCGCTCATAGAAAATGTAGGTTGCGGGGTTGGTATGGCTTTTCCCCTGGCAGGCTGCATCTCATGCGGCAGTATTCAGAAGGTATGGAGTTGTCACCGTTCTATAAGAACGCCATTATAGTCGAAGATAGCTGTGATTGTTAATAATGGCTCATTTTTCTTAAGCTATGAATTGACGCACTACCCTGCGCATGCTATCATTTAAGTAAGACTTATTTTAATAACCGC
>Ga0134103_1000941_pt1 | contig 30625 bp, 27 predicted proteins | sample 14_taG_2_FD_94445 | JGI IMG/M metagenome (GOLD analysis project Ga0134103, IMG submission 94445) | Switchgrass degrading microbial communities from high solid loading bioreactors in New Hampshire, USA - 14_58_20_212_A1 metaG | ecosystem: Engineered > Bioreactor > Semi-continuous > Anaerobic >...
AACAGAAAAACGAAAAAGAAAAACTACCGAACAAGCACTTGCAGAATACCCTATGCCTGCGGTAGTTTTACAAAATGTGGTTTAGGTTGACGCATATGGGGGCGACCTGTGGTCGCCCGCAAAGTCACGGTGAAGTTAAATAGACATTTAGGCAAAAATACCACGGACGGTATTTTTAGCATCACTCGCAACATGGACGTTGCGTTGATACAAGCTGTGAATCAGATTGATTATTTCAATAACATAAATATTAAAAGAAATCATTCCTTTACAATATTATGCAATGTTTAATAAAAAAGTTCATATTTTATGCTTTTCACAACAAAAATTTCCAAGGGAATCTATAAATTAAATAAAAAGCATTGATATCTTAGTCAAAATAGGGTATAATATAATTAAGTTAATAAAAGAGAAGGCGAAATTAACGCCTCCTCTTGTGATTGTTTGGAAAACGGCTGGCTGTGGAAGGTGAAGCCGTTTTTCCTTTTGCTTTAAGATTTTGGATTTCAAGTATAGTCTTATATGTAGCAAAAATGCTACTTATAATTGCTATGCCTTGACCAAGTATCTTAAGCATTTCGGAAAGAGGCTCCATAAGCATCCCTCCTTCTTGTCTGATGTATATAAGCTTTATTATTAATAAAGCTTATTTCATCAGGCAAGAATTAGCAGACCATTTCCAAACAATTATCACCTATTTTATTCAGGATTATCTACTAATTCAAACATCTCACCTATTGAACAATTGAACAGGTGGCATAATTTTTCGACTGTATCAAAATAAATTCTTTTAACCGTTTCATTTCGTAATCCGGAAATTGTAGATCTGCTTAACCCCGTTTTTTTTTAACATCCTCTATATTCATTTTATCTCTGCCCATATACAGGGATAAATTACACTTTACCATCCAACCCCCTCGTTATGCCAGTATATTACAATATAATAACCAGCATGTCAATTATTTTGAAATATTTCATTATCATTTTATTTAATATTTTAACCAATGGTAAAAATTTTGAATTAGCACAAAAAGGATACCTTAGTTTTTTATTAATTTTTTAGTTGCAGAAATTTATAAGTAGAATTGTTATCGGTGACTATAGTTCCGCATTAAACAATGTAATAATAACGATATGTCCAAGAAGGCATGGTGTATAGCAAACAAAAGCCTCATTCCCTGCAGAGGAGGTAATAAAACATTATTACATGGCTTGTATAATAACTTTTACCCCGGGGTAAAAGTTATTATACAAGCTGTGAATCAGATTGATTATTTCAATAACATAAACATTTCATAAAATCATTCTTCTACAATATTATGCAGTGCTTAATGAAAAAGTTCATAAAAAAATAGATGATTATGGTTAACCAAAACATGCCTTACATAATCATACAAAAATTTCATAAAAGTGGTTGCATTTCATCCATTATCAGGATATAATTATTATAAGCGGAGGAAAATTAAAAAGTCGCCGGGGTTTTGAGTGGTAGCGACACTCAAAACTCATGCAGGTAACAGGACTACCTACACGAATAGCATACGCATCACAGATGCGCGGGCTATCACTGCGACTTTATGTTATTATACAGCATTTGGCTGATATTTGCAACAACATTTGCGATAACATAAGCGCACGTGTAGGAATTTATATTTTCCTGCATGTGCGCTTTTTAATTTTCCTCCCAACAAACAAGTTTGGGAGGAAAAAATATATATGACTAGAGATGAATATTTAAACAGGATGATGTTAACTATGCCGGATGACGTACTTCAAAGACTAAAGGATATTGCCATTGAGTGTATTAGGTTGGAAGCGGAAACACGTCATCCCAACATCTCTACTTGTCAAAGAAGAATTATTCAAAAGAGAATGGAAGAGTTAATTCGGGAGCGGGATAAGATTCTCTATGGAGGCTGTGAATAATATGTCAAAGGGACGGTTAATGTCAAAACAAAACCGTCCCTTGGCTTTGTACTCCTATTTTAAGGTTATATATGTTTTTTGATTTTTTTGGGAAACACCTTTCAAACCTTAAAAATAGCCGATGGACTTAGCGGATTTTTTTTGTTACAATGAGCTTGTGAATGTATCTATTGGAGAGAATAATAAGGTATTCTATGTTCCTACTGCTAAGGGGAATACTATAAAAGTCATGGCCTTTGATAGTTTAACAAATATCAAGCCGTTATGTGATTATAAGAAGGTTACTGTTAATTAATATTAATCAAAGCGGTTTATTGTATTAATCTCCATAGGGCAAACTACGGTTTTCAGTGTGTAACAATATGGGGATTAATAAATTTATTAGTAACAAAAATTGGTGTATATGCAGTGGAATGCGATATTCGACAAACGAAAGATAATGAATATGTTATTTTTCATGACGATAATCTTCAACGTTTGGCAAAAGTTGAAGAGAGAGTAGCGGATGTTACATTAAAAGAAATGCAACAATTTTTAAACAATAAGGGATATGATTTGGTCACCTTGTCTGATTTACTTTGTAATTATAAAGAAAAAGCGCCAATTTTATTACACATTAAATTACAAGATATAGATTTGGATTTCATTCATATGCTAAATAAATCTAATATTAACTTTATTTTAGGGGTTCAAAAGCCTGAAATGGCTAAGTTATGTAGTACAGAGTTACCGAACAATAGAATTTTAGCTTTTATGCCCCAAAAAGAAGACTATGCAAGGTTTGCTCAAAATGGTGCAGGAATTATTCGTTTATGGGAGCATTGGTTACCGTCTATAGATATAAATCAAATAAAAAATTTAGAAAGTAATCCTGAAGTTTGGATTATGTCTTGTGATGAAAACGGTTCAATGAATGGTAATATAGAGTCATTGAACTATTTTGAAAAAATCGGTGCGGACGGAGTTCTGCTAAATGATATTACACTCGGAATTAGATGGAAAAACAATAAGCAAAAAAATCACCATAAAAATATTTCTGAAAGGAAGGATAAAAAATGATTGGAGATATGAAACCATTTAGAGTAGAAGAAACCAAATTAAACCTTGAAAAAATAATTCAAGATGAAAGCAAAGAAAAATTTATTGTTTATGCCCACAGAGGAGCAAGTGAATATACTCCTGAAAATACCTTTTTAGCATTTAATACCGCTATTTATATGGGTGCAAATGGAATTGAAACAGACGTTCAGAAAACCAAGGATAATGTGTTGGTCTTGTTTCATGATGACACTTTAGAACGTGTAACCGGTGAAAAAGGAAGCATCTCAGATTATACTTTTGAACAACTCCAAAACTTTTTTGTAAGAAAGGATAATTTTGTTGATAAAATTGTAAAACTAGAAGACTTCCTAAAATACTTTTCCTTCAGAAATATTACATTTGCTATCGAACTTAAACAAAAAGAACTTGAAAAAGATGTTATAGAACTAATACGGAAATACCATATAGAGAATAAAACAGTTGTAACATCTTTCAATTTTGAGAATATAAAAAAGGTTAAAGAACTTGCACCTGATCTGAGGGTTGGATACTTATGTAAAAATGTAACCGATGATGTTTTAGAACGTTTGAAGGAAATCGAGGCTGACGAAATTTGTCCCCATTCATCGGAGGTAAATAAAGAAAATGTTTTTAAATGGCATCAGGCAGGGTTTAATGTTCGTGCATGGGGAGTATCCGACGAAAATTCCATGAAAAATGTATATGATTGCCATGCAGATGGAGTTACAGTTAACTTTCCCGATAAATTAGTTAAATATATAGAATCAAAAAGGGGTTCAATCAAGCCATAGCACTCAATCAGACCTTTCAAAAATTCTTGATATTATGTCTCCTACGTGATATAATTCCGTCTTTGACAGTTGCAAAAAGTAAAAGTCTGATATCCGTTGGGAAAGTTGGATTACAGGCTTTTGTTAATTTTTTAAAAGTGCACAATTTCAGAGGCTTTTTCGTCTGTCTCAAAGAACTAGATTGTGCAATCATAGTAAAGAATCCCAGTATTTCGCTTGGAAAGTAATATGTTTTTTTGTTTTTATTTATTGAAGTTGATTATATAGCTAACTCTAAATATTAAGATTTTGTTACAAGATTTAAAAGAATTGCAGATGTCAACATTTTAAAGTATAATAATATATATATTAGACTAGATAAGGAGTGTTGGACTTGAAAATAAAAAGAATTACCGGTATAGTGGCGGGTATACTAATCATGGCGTTATTTTCTGCCTGTAGTATTACCAATGAAGTTAAGGTTATTGCCACGGTAAATAATGAAGAAATTACCATGGAAGATTTTAATTATTATCTTAGTTCTGTAAAAGCTCAGATGGAGTATGAGGCATCCCAAGACGGACAGACCGATATGGATAAGTTCTGGAAAACCGAAATTGAAGGAAAAAAGGCAGTGGATATTGCGAAAGAAAAAGCACTGGAAGAAGCCGTTAAATATAAAGTTCAGGTGCTTAAAGCAAAAGAGCTTGGTTTGACGGTAGATGAAAATGATGAAAAGCAAATTAAAGAGCAAAAAGATAATATGATTAAAAATATAGGGAGCCGTAAGGGATATGATGAAACGTTAAAGCAGTATGGTCTGAATGATGCCAAATTTACCGAAATGATGAGAGGGCAAGTTCTCATAGGAAAGCTTCAACAGATGATTGTTAATGATGAAGAGCCTATGGCTGTTTCGGAACAAGAACTCAGAGATTATTATGAGAATAACAAAACCGCACTGAATCGTATTAAGGCAAAGCATATTTTGTTTAAGACCGTTGATGAGAATCAACAACCATTTCCGGAAGAGCAGCAGGAGGAAGTGAAGAAAAAGGCGGAGGAAGTTTATAACAGAATCAAGGCAGGAGAAGATTTTGATACGCTGATGCATGAGTTTTCAGAAGATCCTGGGTTGCAGACAAGTCCGGACGGTTATGTGTTCGGCAAAGGTGAAATGGTCAAGCCGTTTGAAGATGCGGCATATGCACTTAAGCCCGGAGAAATCAGTGAACTTGTCAAGAGCGATTATGGTTACCATATTATTAAGAGAGAAGAGTTATCTTTTGAGGATGTCAAAACAAATAATGCTATCAAAATTGATATTTCTATTGATAAATTAAGGAAAAACGCAGATATACAGCCTAATGAAAAAGTGTTAAGTGCTATTAAGGTAAATTAAATAAATGATAGATAACGGGAAAGTTCTTGCGGAAAGCAAAGAACTTTCTTTTTTTGGAGAAAGTACGGAAGATAGTGCAAATACATGTATAAAACACCAATAAAAAATAAATAATAAAATTGTACTTAGGTAAATATAACTAATTCAATAATAAACATTTTTGTAAGGAGGTAATTTGTTTGAAGGCAACAGGGATTGTAAGACGTATAGATGACCTTGGAAGAGTGGTAATTCCAAAAGAAATAAGAAGGACAATGAGAATACGCGAAGGGGATCCGTTAGAGATTTTTACCGATAAAGAGGGGGAAGTGATTTTAAAAAAATATTCTCCCATAGGAGAATTAAGTGATTTTGCTTCGCAATATGCAGAAACATTGGCCAAAACCAGTGGCTGTGCAGTTTGTATTACCGATAAGGATACGGTTATTGCCGTTTCAGGAGCACCCAAAAAGGATTTTATGGATAAGAAAATAAGCAGTGAAATTGAAAAGGTAATAAATGATAAGGCACTTTTCATATCCAAGAACGGGGATGCCAAAAAGAAAATACCCATTATAGAAGGAATGGAAAATAAATATTTTGCCGGTATTGTTGCTCCTATTATTGCGGAAGGCGATACCATAGGATCCGTTATTTTTATAAAGACGGATAATAATGTGGAAATGGGAGAAGTAGAAAACAAACTGGCGCAATCTGCAGCTTCTTTCCTTGGAAAACAAATGGAACAGTAAGTTTCAATGGAGGTTTATAACACAGGTGGCATATAAAGTGTGCTACCTGTGTTTTGCTGTACATACGAATTAAAGTATCAGAGTGCGCATGTAGTTTCTTTGAAGTATTTGTAAAAAAACTATTGACTTTATAGGATAAATATAGTATCATACTTATGTAAAATTTTTGTAGGATTACAGGAGTGTTATCATAAGTGGACGATTCACCGTTACCTGATCGAAATTTTTTTACATTCACATATGGAAAGGTTAATAAAAGGTTACGCATGTGAAAATAGATATGTTTGTATCTATTTTTCTTTGCGTGCCTTTTTTTATTGTTTTTTAAAAGTTTAGGAGGGTTTAAGCTTGTCAAGTGACGGATCTATATTATGGCAGCTGCTGTTGCAGCTTATTCTAATCCTTGTGAATGCGATTTTTGCTTGTGCGGAAATTGCTGTTATTTCCATGAATGATAACAAGCTTGCAAAGCTTACTGCAGCAGGGAATAAACGGGCCGTAAGGCTTAGCGAACTGACCAAGCAACCTGCACGTTTTCTTGCCACCATACAGGTGGGTATTACGTTTGCAGGTTTTTTGGGAAGCGCATTTGCCGCTGATAATTTTTCGGATAAATTGGTAAGCTGGATTGTGGGTTTAGGTGTTCCAATACCTGAATCTACGTTGGATTCCATTGCCGTTATTATCATTACTTTAATACTGTCCTATTTTACACTTGTATTGGGTGAATTGGTTCCCAAGAGAATTGCAATGAGAAATGCAGAAAAGTTGGCACTTGGGATATCAGGATTTGTGTATTTTATTTCAAAGATTTTTGCACCGTTGGTTTCTTTGTTAACCTTATCTACCAACGGCCTTTTGCGATTAATTGGTATCGATCCTCAGGCGGTTGATGATGAGATTACGGAAGAAGAAATCCGCATGATGGTGGATGAAGGTAGTGAAAAAGGTGCAATAGACATGGATGAAAAAGAAATGATACAGAATATATTTGATTTTGATGATAAAACTGCTGCAGATATCATGACTCATCGCACAGAGGTTGCTGTTTTATGGCTTGATGAAAATGAAGAACAATGGGAAAAGACCATTTTTGAAACCAGGCATTCCGTTTATCCGGTATGTGATGAGACCATGGACAATGTGGTAGGCATCCTGAAAGTAAAAGATTATTTTAGGCTAAAAGATAAGACACGTGAAAATATTATCAAGAAAGCTGTGAAACCGGCCTATTTTGTTCCGGAAACCGTAAAAGCCGATATATTGTTTCATAATATGCAAAAAAACAGAAAACATTTTGCCATTGTATTGGATGAGTATGGCGGTATGGACGGTATTATTACAATGAACGACCTTCTTGAGGAATTGGTTGGGGATCTTGAAGATGATGCTTCCGTACCGGAGGAACCGCCTATTATAGAAAGAATGGACTCCAAAACCTGGAAAATTCAAGGTGTTGCACCTTTAGGCGAAGTTTCAAAAGAACTTGGTGTCATGTTGCCGGAAGAAGATTATGATACATTTGGAGGATTCGTTTTTGGATTATTAGGATACGTTCCTGATGACGGAGAAACCCCGACGGTTGAAGAATTCGGGCTTGTTATTAAAGTGACGGAAATCAAAGAACACCAATTGGAAAAGGCCATTGTTTGTTTGCAGGAACAGCCTGTGAGTGAGGAATAAAAAAAGGATACATGTTCATAATTCTTAAATTTGTGTTTGTTGTAGGGACACCATATATGGTGTCCGAAATTATATACCATATGCGGACGCCATGTATGGCGTCCCTACAGATTTAGGAATATATGAATCCGTATCATATCACTGCTGCAATCCCTTTAACACCTCAAAAAATCCCGGAAACGATATATCCACTGCTTCGGTGCCGTGAATGGTAGACGGTGAGTCGGCTGCCAAGGCTGTTATGCTCATGGCCATTGCTATGCGGTGGTCGCCGTATGATTCAAAAGCAGCACCGTGAATGTTTTTACCGCCATGGATAATCATTCCGTCTTCTGTTTCAGTAATATCCACTCCTGCCTTTTTCAGCTCTGTTACTACCGTTTGTATTCTGTTGGATTCCTTTACTTTTAATTCCTGTGCATCTTTAATAATTGTCGTTCCCTTTGCTACCGATGCGGCTACGGCAATTACCGGTATTTCATCGATTAATCGGGGAATGATGTCACCTTCAATCACTGTTCCTGAAAGAGAGGAAGAATAGACGGTAATATCTCCTATTGGTTCATTGTTGACCGTCCTTATGTTGGATGTTTTGATGTTTCCTCCCATAGCAGTCAGCACATCAATAATACCGGTTCTTGTAGGATTAATTCCCACATTTTTTATGGTGATTTCCGAATTTGGAACAATTAATCCGGCCGTTAAGAAGTATGCCGCAGAGGAAATATCGCCCGGTACGGTAATATGTTGCGCTTCCAATTTGGAAACGGGTCTGCTGTAAATGGTATCGCCTTCCATTGTGATATTGGCTCCAAAATAATTTAACATTAATTCGGAATGGTCACGTGATTTCTGAGGTTCAATAATCAATACTTGGTCTTCGGCATATAGACTTGCCAGCAACAGCGCCGACTTTAATTGTGCGCTGGCAATAGGCAGCTTGTAACGTATTCCTTGTAAGGGTCTTCCTTTAATGGTCAGCGGACAATAATTGTCATTTTCCTGTCCTGTTATATGAGCTCCCATTTCTTTTAGAGGAGAGACTACTCGTTGCATGGGACGTTTTCGTATGGATTCATCTCCGTCTATGGTACTTTCAAACTTTTGGCCGGCAAGCAGTCCGATTAACAGTCTGGTGGTTGTACCTGAGTTCCCTGTATATAATGTTGAAGTAGGTGCTTTTAAGCCGTGCAGGCCGTTGCCGTGAATTTTAATTTTATTCCGGGGGAATATTTCAATCTGGACTCCCATTTTTGCAAAACATTCAATGGTACTTAGACAATCCAAGCCCATGAGAAAGCCGTCTACTTCCGTAATGCCTTGGGCAATAGCCCCGAACATTACCGCTCTGTGGGAGATGGATTTATCCCCTGGAACAATGATTTCTCCCTGTAATTTTTTCGAAGGATTTACTGTCATCATCATACTCCTATTACCCCCTTTGAATGACTCGATAACCATGTTTTACAAGTATCTGGTACGCCTTATCACGGCTTTCTTTATCCGGCAGGCTGATAAGCAGTACCCCTCCTTCAAATTCTCTGCTGTTATTAATGTTTATATTCTTGATGTTAATGGAATTTGCCCCAAGTAAGGTTGCTACTTCGCCGATAATGCCGGGTTTATCGATAATGTCAAGAAGCAATTCATAGGTACCCGGAATAAGCCCCGTAATTCTTGAAGTAAAGGAATCACGAAACACTTTAGCAGCATGAAAGAACGAATATATTTCTTCTTCATTTTCCGATTTCAGGTGATTTTTAAAATGATTTAATATTTCAATATATTGCTCTAATATTTCCAAAATTAAATGCTTATTGGTCATACAAATATTATGCCATAATTCAGGATTGGATGATGAAATACGCGTAATGTCTTTAAATCCTCCGGCTGCCAGTCTTTGCATGTAGTGTTCTTCCGTATCGGTTTCCTTTACAAGGTTTACCAGCGCGGCGGATATTATGTGCGGAACATGACTGATGGTTCCGGTTATTTTGTCATGAAGTTCGGGTGACAGTTCAACTGGGATACTCCCAAAGCGTTCTACGATGTATCTTAGTAAAGCAATATCGTTTGCATTTGACTTTGAGCATGGAGTTAAAATATAATATGCGTTTTCAAACAGATGACTCTGGCTTGCTGCAAAGCCTGATTTTTCCGAACCGGTCATAGGATGTCCTCCGACAAAGCGGAAGTCGGAATCCATTTGTTGAATTTCGTTGATTAAGTCGGATTTTGTGCTTCCTACATCGGTAATGATGCAATCAGGCTTAACCACTGGAATGACTTTTTTAAGCCATTCCAGTGTTTTAGCTACCGGAGTGCAAATAAACACGATGTCTGAATCATAAAGCTGTGAAGAGATATCAGTAAACGCAGAACAGATGATATTTTCTGACAGTGCTTGGTCCAATGTTTTTCTGTCATGATCAATACCGATAATTTTTGGAACATTTAATCTTTCTTTCAGCGCTTTTGCGATAGAGCCTCCTATCAATCCCAATCCGATGATTACCACTTGCCGGATTTTCATGCGACAGCACCCTGAAATGTTCTGCCAAGCAAATTAGCAATATCTTTTATACTGTCACACAGTTCACGGAAATTTTCCGGTGTAAGGGACTGTGGCCCGTCCGATAAGGCACATTTCGGATTGGGATGCACTTCTATGATTAATCCGTCTGCTCCGGCTGCTATTGCTGCTCTGCTTAACGGAAGAACATATTCCCATTTACCGGTAGCATGGCTTGGGTCCACAATGATAGGAAGATGGGTTTTGCTCTTTATAACCGGTATAGCACTTATGTCAAGGGTATTTCGTGTGGCGGTTTCAAACGTACGAATGCCGCGTTCACACAATACCACATTGTAATTCCCTTCGCTCATAATATATTCTGCGGCATTAAGCCATTCATCGATGGTAGAGGACAAACCGCGTTTCAATAATACGGGTTTTTTGGTTTTGCCCACTTCTCTTAATAAATGAAAATTTTGCATATTTCGGGCGCCGATTTGAAACATGTCCACATATTTATCGGCGATTTCAATGGACTTTTCACTGATTACTTCGGTAATGATTTTCAATCCTGTTTTTTCGCGGGCTTCTGCCATATATTTTAAACCTTCCTCTTCCAAACCTTGGAACGAATACGGCGAAGTACGAGGCTTGTAAGCCCCTCCTCTTAAAATCTGAGCACCGCATTTTTGTACCTTTTCTGCTGTTTCCAATAGTTGTTCGCGGCTTTCTACGGCACACGGCCCTGCCATAACGATAATCTCTTTACCGCCGATTTTTATGCCGCCTACATCGATTTCGGAATTTTCAGGTTTAAATGTCCTGCTTGCTAATTTGTATGATTCCATAATGGGAACAATTTTGTCCACACCGGGAAAAAGTTCGATGGGCACATCGGTTAAAACAGATTTGTCACCTATTACTCCGATGATTGTGACTTGTGTTCCTTTTGAAATGTGTACCCCCAGTCCCAGTGATTTTAGAACATTACATACTTCTTGTACCTGTTCATCCTTGGAATTAGGTTTCATAACAATAATCATAATATCATCCTTCCTTTCTACAGTCCTTCTTTTTTTAGTTTTTTGATTTGATGTACCTACCGTAATACCATACTACCGTTTTACTTTTCAAATACTGTAGGTGGTTTATGCACTACAGTATTTCATATTATTATACATGATTCATATAAAAAATGGAATAATAATTTAATTCACATTCAAAATGTAAGATTTAAGAAATACAGGTTTTGTTACCCACCAAATTTGTGGCTATTTACATAAAATTTTTATAAGGTTCATTAAACATTTGTATAAATTCTATAAAAATTTCTTGAGTAAAAAAAGGAAAATTCTAATATATATAGAATATTAATATTTATAGAGTTGGTCGGTACAAAGTCGGCTCTTTCTTAATAATTTTATAATCTAAGGGGGAATAAAATATGAAGCAATATCAAATATCCAAAATAAGAAATGTATGCCTGATTTCTCATGGTGGGGCAGGTAAGACATCATTGACAGAGGCAATGTTATATAATGCCGGCGTATTGGATAGATTGGGGAAAGTTGTTGACGGGACTACAACAACGGATAGCGATCCGGAAGAGATTAAACGGAAAATTTCCCTTTACACTTCAATAGCACCTTTGGAGTGGAAAGGGAATAAAATTAATATTATTGATACCCCTGGTTATTTTGACTTTGTAGGTGAAATGATGGAAGGTATAAGAGTTGCGGATGCGGCAATTATCGTAGTAAGCGGAAGATCGGGCGTCCTTGTGGGTACGGAAAAGGCATGGAAATATGCTGCTGACAGGAAGATGCCCAGAATAGTTTTCATTAATAAATTGGATGAAGAAAACGCCAACTTTTATGCAACGCTGGATCAATTGCGGGAAAAATTCGGCAATAGCATTGCACCTTTTCAGGTTCCTATAAAAGAGGGCGAGAGTTTTTGCGGATTTGTCGATGTGGTAAAAATGAAAGCAAGAAAATTTGAAGGGCAGAAAATTATGGATATTCCTGTTCCTGACGGAATGGATGACCAAATTCAACCTGTACGGAATATGATTATGGAGTCGGTAGCGGAAACCAGTGAAGAGTTAATGGAAAAATATTTTGCAGGAGAAGAATTTACCATTGAAGAAATGCAGGAAGCACTGCGTAAAGGTGTGCTGGACGGAAGTATCGTACCGGTCCTTTGTGGTTCGGCAATCAATAATTGTGGCGTTCAGGTTTTATTGGATGCGATTAATGAGTATTTTCCGTCTCCTGATGAAATAGGAGATATAGCGGGAGTGAAACCGGGGACGGAGGATGTTGTGCAATTGAAGCCTGCAGAGAGTGAGCCGTTGTCTGCATTAGTGTTTAAGACAATTGCCGACCCTTATGTAGGAAAATTATCATTGTTTAAAGTTTTTTCAGGAAAAATTGATGCGGATTCTATGGTGTATAACCCCAATACGGATACTAATGAAAAGATTGGGCATCTGTATCTGTTAAGAGGCAAAAAACAAATAGAAGTTGACAGTGTTAGTGCAGGAGACATCGGTGCAGTAACCAAACTTTCCAATACCAATACGGGAGATACTTTGTGCAGCAAATCTTCACCCATTGTGTTGGAAGGTATTGATTTCCCTGAACCATGTATTTCCCTGGCGGTAGTGCCTAAGGCAAAAGGTGATGAAGAAAAAATAAGTTCAGGGCTTCAAAGATTGGTAGAGGAAGACCCCACATTAAAGGTTGAAATGAATAACGAGACCCGTCAACTGTTGATATCAGGAATAGGAGAACAGCATCTGGATATTATTGTAAGCAAACTGAAAAGTAAATTCGGTATTTCCGTGGATTTAGTTGAGCCTAAAGTTCCTTATAGGGAAACCATCCGAAAGAAAGTAAAAGTGGAAGGTAAGCATAAGAAGCAATCAGGCGGACATGGGCAATACGGCCATGTTTGGATTGAATTTGAGCCCGGAGAGTCAGAGGATTTGACTTTTGAAGAGAAAATATTCGGTGGTGCCGTACCCAAGAACTATTTCCCTGCCGTGGAGAAAGGATTGAGGGAAAGTATGCAGCACGGAGTCCTTGCCGGTTATCCTGTTGTGAATTTGAAGGCTACGTTGGTAGATGGTTCGTACCATCCGGTGGATTCTTCGGAAATGGCATTTAAAATAGCGGCTTCTTTGGCTTATAAAAAAGGATTGGAACAGGCTTCCCCTGTTTTATTGGAACCTATCGGACACTTAGAGGTTCTTGTTCCTGATGAAAATATGGGAGATATTATCGGTGATCTTAACAAAAGAAGAGGCAGGATTCTGGGCATGAATCCTAAGGAAGGCGGAATGCAACAGGTGGTTGCGGAAGTTCCTATGGCGGAAATGTTTAAATACGCAACAGATTTACGTTCCATGACACAAGGCCGAGGAAGTTTTAAATTTACTTTTGAGCGGTATGAGGAAGCGCCGCCGATGGTCAGCCAAAAAGTTATTGAAGAGGCGAAAAAGGAACGGGCAAATGAGGAATAATTTTTGCATCCTTAAAATATGATGTATAGAGAATATTTTAAGGATGTGCATAGGTATGTTCATATTTACTTTTAAGTTGGACAAAAGAAAGTTTATAATAACGGTTATTGTCATTATATTTGCCTTGTTATTTGGTACTGTCGTATTATTAAAGGCAGGTACAAAAGATATATTTAGTACCTTAAAAACTGCCACAAACTATAAATTTACAGGGATTAAAACCAATGAAGACCGTATCAATTTTTTGAGGCAGTTTGGTTGGGAAGTGGAAGAACGTGCCCTTGAAGTAATGGAGGTACAGATTCCCGAAGAATTTGACAGTGTTTATGCCAATTATAATAAGTTGCAAAATGAGGTGGGATTGGACTTACAAAAGTACAGAGGACAGAGAGTGAAGCGATATACCTATAAAGTGTTGAATCACCCGTCCAAGGATAAAGGGGAAGTGAGAGCCAATATCCTGATTCACAAGGATAGGGTGATTGCAGGAGATATTATGACTACGGCATTGGACGGATTTATGCACTCTTTGCTGTATACGCAGTAGAATTCAATTTAAGAAAAGGGGCTGTTCACAACAAACCAAATGGTTTGCTGTGTAACAGCCTTTTTTGTATAGAATTTGTATATAACGAGAAGAATGTTTTTAAAGCTTTTTGAAAAATATTTCAAAATTCAATTGTTTTATGTTATAATGAAACAAATTTTTGTTAAAGGATAGGGGTATAATATGTCAAAGAATTTAGCAGCAATTAAAAATAAATTAAAAAGGAATCTGATGGATGTTAAGCAATTAGAAGAAACCATTCAATATGTTTTAGAAAAACAAAAAATAAATTATATTACCAAGTCTATTATCACTTTGGGGTATGAATATGTTACACTAATGGAGTTGTTAAGTGAAGAGAAAAGCGCTCTGATATCAGATGACGCACAATTAACCAATATATGTAGTTATGTGAAGGAAAAGGTCAATCAATTGGAAAAGATAATTTTAAAAGAGTATACATTTTTACAAGAAGAGATTCACATATTAAAACAGATGCGATTGGATATTATTCAAAGAGTAAAGGTATTGCAAGCTTATGAGGAGTTAATATGGGCATATTATAGGATTTGTCAAAGGCATAAAAGTAAAAAGGGGATTCATGAACATGATGCGGAAAATATTAATTGGCATGATTTTTGCAGAGCAGTTTTAAGCTTTATATTTAGCGGGGAAGAAAAATTTGTCCAAAATGAAAAAATAAAACTTTTACTCAAGGAATTGCCTGTAAGAATTACCAGACAAAAGTTTTTTGATTATGTTGCAAAAAGTTTAAGTACGTATTATGGAAGCTATGTAGAGTATTTGGATGAAATGAATGAGGTATTGCGTGAAATATTTTATCCACAATCTATCAACGGTTACGGAGACTATTTCATAGAATATCCTGATATGATCAATTATATTGAAAAGGCTTTTGATACCGGCAATTTGGAAGATTTAGAAGTTCAGATGGAAAACGCAGGAGAAAATTTACATTATTTGTTAAATATATGCTATTATTCTATGACAATCATCAATAATTTATTGGTGATACTACAAGGAGAGAAGGATTATCAGAAAGAGTATATGAACTCAGAACCTGCAGTAGGTAAGATGATTCGGTTAATTAAAGATATTCAAGCAATTGAAGAAAAAGTGAATCAATCAGAGAAACAAGATGAATTAATTTCGGGTAAGATTATGAATCAGCTCATCGAATTAGAAGGTTGCCAAGAGCGATTAATCGAACGGATCAATAGCTACGATGCAGTTATACAATTAATTGTAGATGAGTATAATAATGCTGTTATCGATTTGGGATTCAAAACAGGGGTAGAAAAAATCAGGTTATTTGAATTATTAAGTTCAGATACTTATCTGGTTGAACCGGAAAAATATATTTCTGATTTTTCAACCGGTAAGCAGATTGATAATAAAGAGTTGGCAAGCAAGATTAATGAATTGATTGCTTTTTTAAGTGAAAGTATGAAAAAGATGAAAACCGATTTAAGAAGGGATCGAATGAATGAATTGTTATATTTTTTACCACCTGCATTTGAAAGTACAGAAGAAATATTTGAGTATATTTGTAATTCCATAGAGCAATGCGGAGATTTGCAGGAACGAATGGTAGTAGCAGAAGGGATTTATACAATTATGAAGAGTTATGGATATGAACCTATGGTGTAAGGAGGAACAGTATTCGACCCTATATTGGATATGGATTTGTATATTCCCAATTATATATTTACTGTAGGGACACCATACATGGTGTCCTGAATCGATACATTCATATGCGGACGTTATGTATGGCGTTCCTACAAAGTGTAGCATATACATTGTCATATGCTCAACTTGTTCTTTGTTTCAAATATGTGATATGCCTTTTGTAGGGGCTGTCACACAAGCGGGCAGGCATGGAAACCTGCCCCTACATATTGTGTTTATACCATTTTGATTAGCAATATATTGTAGGGGTCGGTCTCCGCGCCGACCCGATTCTATCTTGTGCGACATCCCCGCAATATAAAAAGGAGTGAATACTTATTGAAAAGTCAGCGATTGGATAAATTGCTTTCAAACAGCGGATTTGGTTCAAGAAAAGAAATCAAGCAGCTTATTCATTTAGGTCAGGTTACCGTTGACGGTCATGTTGTGAAAGACGGAAGCATACACGTTCATCCTGAAAAAAGTGAAATATATGTAGCAGGGCGAAAACTACATTACAGGGAGTTTATATATTTGATGCTCAATAAACCTACGGATGTGGTTTCCGCTACATGGGACAAAAGATCCAAAACCGTATTAGACCTTATACCGGATGAATACAAACATTTTGATTTATTCCCTGTAGGGCGATTGGATAAAAACACCGAAGGACTTTTATTGCTTACCAATGACGGACAGTTAGCTCATAATTTATTATCTCCTAAAAAGCATGTGCCCAAGACTTATTTTGCTCAGGTGAAAGGTCGGGTAACGGACGAAGATATTTCAGCATTTCGAGAGGGAGTTATTCTGGATGATGGGTATAAGACACTGCCGGCAGATTTGGAAATATTGATTTCAAATGAAATCTCTCATATCCGTTTAACCATTACGGAGGGGAAATTTCATCAGGTAAAAAGAATGTTTGAGGCCGTCAATAAAAAGGTGATTTATCTGAAACGTATTAGTATGGGCTCTTTAACGTTAGATGATAGTTTAAAGCCGGGTGAGGTGAGGGAGTTAAGCCAGGAAGAGGTGGAGTCGTTAAGGGGATGATTTATTATACGTTGTAGGGACACCATACATGGTGTCCGAAATCGTTACATTTATACGCGGACGCCATGTATGGCGTCCCTACAATAAAATACGAATATGCAATACATATAGGCAAGCGGTGTATATACAAGGTAATTTTTGCGGGCGACCACAGGTCGCCCGCATAGTCACGGTGAAGACAAATAGAAACAATATCCTTTTACATTCACTGTTTCACCGTACGATGTTCCACCAAATCAATGGTTCCTAATACTATATGAGCTAAGCCAAAACCGGCAATTCCCCACGCAATGACGGGATTAATGTTTCTTAATGCAATTCCTCCCACTGTTACGGCACTTCCTAATATGGTAGGAATTAATCCTTCCCGTGTTTTCACCAAAAAACCTCCTTTTTCGGTTTTCAATAATATTTTTTCACGATAATTATAGGATTACACCGTATAAAATATGGGTTTTTAGAAACATATTTTTATGGTTAAAATAAAATTGTTATGAAAAATATAAAATTAATAGTTGTTTGATATTGATAATTATTGTAGAATTATTAACGAAAAAATTACAAACAAATATATATAGAAATATATAGGAGGTAGAATTATGGAGAATAAAATCAAAAAAATAGGAATTCTTACCGGGGGAGGAGATTGTCCGGGATTAAATGCGGTTATAAGAGCCGCTACCAGAACAGCTATTTTAAAATACGGACTTGAAGTAGTAGGGTTTAAAAACGGATATCGAGGCCTGTATTTGGGGCAAACCGTTAAACTTGATTTGGATGCGGTTTCCGGTATATTACCTCGCGGAGGAACAATTTTATACAGTTCCAATAAGGATAACCTTTTTCAATATCCTTTTGAGGAAAACGGTGAAATTGTGTATAGAGATGTATCAGATGTAGGAATAAAAAACATCCAAGATGCGGGCATTGATGCAATGATTATTATTGGCGGCGACGGCACCTTAACCAGCGGAAGGGATTTTGCCAGAAAAGGCGTTAAGGTTGTTGGGGTGCCTAAGACAATTGATAATGACCTTGCTGCGACGGATGCTACGTTTGGCTTTGATACTGCAGTATCGGTAGCCACTGAGGCACTTGATCGATTACATACGACAGCAGAGTCCCATCATAGAATTATGGTGTTGGAGGTTATGGGAAGATATGCAGGATGGATTGCTTTGGAGGCCGGTATAGCCGGTGGAGCTGATGCGATTCTTATTCCTGAAATTCCGTATGATATTGAAAAGGTGGCTGAAAAGATTCGAGAAAGAAGATATGCAGGAAAAGATTTTAGCATAGTAGTCGTTGCAGAAGGGGCAAAATCAAAAACAGGTGAAATGGTGGTAAGCAAGGTAATTGAAGACAGTCCTGACCCGATTCGTTTGGGTGGTATTGGCAATAAAGTTGCACAGGAACTTGAAAAATTAGTAGGCCTTGAAGCAAGAGCTACCATATTAGGACATCTTCAAAGGGGCGGCACACCATCCGCGTATGATAGAATTTTGTCAACACGGTACGGTGTGGAAGCCGTTGAGCTTTTAATGCAAGGGAAATACGGTACCATGGTTACATTAAAAGGCCTGAATATGTCTTATGAGTCCTTGGAAAATGTCATTGGACAGAACAAGAGTGTTGATCCGGACGGAGAGTTGGTAAGAGCGGCAAAAAGCATAGGAATTTGTTTTGGAGATTAATGAGAGTGATTGTTGACATATAATTTATTTTGTAGGGGCGATTCAGGAATCGCCCTTTATTTTTGTATAACCATTATTAAGCTAAACCAATTTTATGTAAAATATTGGCCAAATTAAGTCCCATCACTGCATGTCCGTAACTTGTGGGGTGAATTAAATCTGCACTTAACCCGCTAATATCTGTTAATACCTCATAGCCGTGTATCAGATGAATATGAGGACAATTTTCTTCTTTAACCAAATCAATTAATATTTTATTGTATGCTTGTTCACGCTCCGTTTGTATGGTGACATTTTCAGTATATTCGATGGACTTGTCATTAGGGAAGATTGTAATAATTGCGGCAGGTTTTCCGCTTTCTTTTATTCTTTTGAATAAATACCTTGTTCTTTGCTCAAATTCTTCCGGAGTGAATTCGTATATCATATTTATTCCTAATTCGCAAGTAATAAAGTCAAATTCCAATTCATCAAACATGTAATCAACAACTGCTTTTTCTATGTGGCAAGAACCGCTTAATCCTTTATTTTGAACCTGAATTCCCAATTTTCTTGCTGCAACAAAGGGATATCCATCCAAATGGGAATTGGTAATCGATGAGCCATATGCTAACCAATTCTTTGGTGGAAGTTCATTTTTACTTGGCTGTCTAATTTCGTACCCATGTGTGTCAATTCCGTGCAAAATTACTACACACCGGTCAAAAACCAGTCGCCATACATTTGGTGAAAATCCTTTTGAATAAAGCATATTTTGTTTCGTTCCATCGAAATTGGGAGGTGGGGTCAATCGAAAATTATGTACAATTCCCGGTTCCAATTCAAATGTCTTATACAAAAAATTCCCTTTATATATACGAATTAAGCCACGCTCACTATATTCCGGTTTTGATGAGGACACATATATATCAATATTTGGTGCATCTGTTACAAATTGAGCTTCTATGCCTACAGATTCCATGGCAATAAATCGTGCCCTATTGTTAAGTTGATTTCTAATACGTTCAGGAAATCGTACCAATGCATTTTCTCCAAATCCAGGAATAGATTCTACGGCTCCTAAATTATAAAATAAAACTTTGTCTAAATTCAAATCAATCCCTCCATTGTATATCACTTAATTTTTCATCATGTACTATTGTACCCTTTTTAACAATACCACATTTTACTTAATTTGTATATTAAATTTTTAAGAAATTGTATTTTTTAATTATTAAAGTAAGCATATTATTCGAAACGATATATTTTATTTTAAAATTCAAAATATATATTTTACACGTCAGAATTACTCTTTACACATTTGGGAAAAACCGGTCTGTCTTCATGAAAAAGGAGGTGCGATTCAAATAAATAATTCTTTTGATTCACAATCATACTTAAAGTTTATAGTAATAGGGCATATATTTTTTAATGACACATTGCTATCACTAATATAGTTAGATGCATAAATCCATAAGCGTTTTCCATATAATTCAAACAAATATTGTATTTTTGTTGTTTTTAGGATATAATCTAACCTGAATTTGGCTTGATGTCAATGTGTACATTAATTTTTTGTAGTAGGAGTATGGCCACCATGACCAATAACAAAAGGTATAACGTATATTCACAATACCTAAAACAAAAATATGGTGAAAAAGTATACAAACTTCCTGTAAACCTTCCTGTGAGCTGTCCCAATAGGGATGGAACATTAGGCTGCGGGGGATGTATATTTTGCGGCGAAGAAGGTGCAGGATTTGAGAATCTTCCGAATATTATGCCGGTTTCCGAACAGATTACAACCAATATGCAGTATATCCGTAAGAAATACAATGCTCATAAATTTATTGTATACTTCCAAAACTATTCCAATACCTATATGCCTCTATCCGATTTTAAGCAATATGTTTCTGAAGCGTGTATGAAGGATGTAGTAGAAATAAGCATTTCTACACGGCCTGATTGTATTAGCAGCGAATATTTATCATTTCTGGATGAACTAAGAGAAAAGACGGGAATCCATATCAGCATTGAGCTAGGACTTCAAACAGTGAATTATCATACTCTTAACAAAATTAACAGAGGACATACTCTGGCTGAATTTATCGATGCAGTAATGAATATTCAGAAGTATTCTTTTGATATATGCACCCACCTTATTTTAAACTTGCCATGGGACACTATGGATGATGTAATTGAGAATGCAAAGTTTTTATCTGCCTTAAAGATTCATCAGGTAAAATTGCATTCATTGTATATTGTAAAAGGAACTGTTATGGCGGAGATGTATGAGAATAAAGGAATTGACATTATTTCTGTGGAAGAATATGTTCAACGAGTGATTACATTTTTAGAATATCTGGACCCTGGTATTGTCATTCAGAGGCTTATTGGGCGAGCACCGGAGGAGAATTCGTTATTTGTCAATTGGAATATCAGTTGGTGGAAAATACGGGATATGATCGAACAAACCATGGAACAAAACGACAGTTATCAGGGAAAAAAATTCGATTATTTGAACGGGAAAGCAGTAAAACATTATAAACATATGTAAGGGTGTTTTCTATATTATGTCGTATGGTAGGGGTGATTCAGGAATCGCCCGAACTCATGATGTATTTTGTGAGGTGGATATATATGCATAATAAACATCAGCAAAGAAAAAATTTAAGATTAAAAAATTATGATTATTCCCAACCGGGGTATTATTTTGTTACCATATGTACACATAATAAGGTGAATTTATTTGGTAAAATTGTAGGGGCGATTCAGGAATCGCCCAAATTACCACAAATGAAATTAAATAAATATGGGATTATTGTTCAATCAATTATAGAGAATTTACCGAAACGTTTTTCAAATATTAAAATTGATAATTATGTTATTATGCCAAATCACATACATATGATTATTGTTATATTAGAAACAAGGGCGATTCCTGAATCGCCCCTACAGAAAAGATCGTTATTATCACAAATAGTAGGATATTTAAAGATGAATACATCAAAACATATTCATGCTATAAATAAAAATATTAATGTATGGCAACGTGGTTACCACGACCATATTATTCGTGGTCAACAAGATTACTTAAAAATATACGAATACATAGAGACAAATCCCCTAAAATGGGAATTGGATAAATACTATAACTTCACTTAAAACTCCATACTATCCTCTAAAAATTTTTCCACTTCATCCATCTTCACTCTGATCTGGTCCATGGTATCTCTGTTTCTTATGGTTACGCAATGATCTTCCAAGGAATCGAAATCGAATGTAATGCAGAAAGGAGTCCCGATTTCGTCCTGTCTTCTATAACGTTTTCCGATACTTCCTGCTTCATCATACTCGCACATGTATTTCTTGGACAGTCTTTCATATAACTTGTATGCTTCCTCTCCTAATTTTTTAGAAAGCGGCAGTACTGCTGCTTTTATAGGAGCCAATACAGGATGCAGCCTCATTACCACCCTGGTGTCACCGTCTTCCAGTTGTTCTTCGTCATATGCGTCAATCAAAAATGCCAGTGCAACCCGGTCTATACCCACCGACGGCTCGATACAGTATGGGATATATTTTTCATTGGTTACGGGGTCCAGGTAATCTAATGCTTCTCCTGAATGTATACTGTGCTGTTTCAAGTCGAAATCCGTTCTGTCGGCAATGCCCCATAATTCGCCCCAACCGAATGGGAATAGGAATTCAATATCGGTAGTGGCATTACTATAATGAGACAATTCTTCAGGACTGTGGTCTCTGAAGCGAATATTTTCTTCCTGGATGCCAAGATTCAGCAGCCAGTTTTTGCAGAAGTCTTTCCAGTATTGAAACCATTCAAGGTCTTCTCCCGGTTTGCAGAAAAATTCCAATTCGGCTTGTTCGAATTCTCTTGTTCTGAAGGTAAAGTTACCCGGTGTAATTTCATTTCTGAAGGATTTCCCGATTTGCCCTACGCCAAAAGGTATCTTTTTTCTTGATGTCCTTAGAATGTTTTTAAAGTTTACAAATATCCCTTGTGCCGTTTCAGGGCGCAGGTACAATTCTGACTTGGAATCTTCCGTTACACCTTGAAAAGTTTTAAACATAAGATTAAATTTTCGAATGTCGGTAAAATTTCTGGCGCCGCATTTGGGACAGGAAATGTTATGGTCTTTGATATACTGAAGCATTTTATCGTTGTCCCAGCCGTCCACGGTCAATTGCTCCCCTTTTTCACGGGCGGCGTCTTCAATCAGTTTGTCCGCTCTGTACCGTGCTTTACACTCTTTGCAATCTATCAGAGGATCGCTGAAACCACCCACATGCCCCGAAGCAACCCATGTTTGAGGATTCATAAGAATGGCGGAATCCAGCCCTACGTTGTAGGGAGATTCTTGTACAAATTTTTTCCACCACGCTCTTTTTATATTATTTTTAAATTCTACCCCAAGAGGACCGTAATCCCAAGCATTTGCCAAGCCTCCGTATATTTCCGAACCGGGATATACAAATCCTCTGCCCTTACAAAGAGCGACGATTTTATCCATCGATTTCTCTGTATTTTGCATGTTCATAACCTCCTAAAATATAGTATAAATAAAAAGTCTTTCATCTCTTGATATAATCAAGGGACGAAAGACTTGCTTCCGCGGTTCCACCCTTATTGATACGGAATAGTAAACATTCCGTACCCACTTTCCTGCATAATCCCTATGTACTCCTGGATGCCGTTCATACAAATATGCTTCCGGGCTTGCACCGTCCCCGGATCGCTGAAAGCAGTGATTTGTACTACTATTTCCATTCATTGTACCTATTCAGTTGATGTTACTAAATATCATATCAAATGTTGCAGTTTTGTCAAGGAGTAATATTTTGTTTTTTCTTTTCTTTTCGTCTTCGTATTAATGAAATTACTGTGAGCATGGGAAGAATACCAAGTCCCAGGAATGTACCAAGCATTTCAACCATATTAAGATAGGTTATTGATTGAAGCGTATTTTGAACCATGTACATTACTATTACTATTGGTATAATGTGCACATAGGATATCAATGTATAGTGGTTTTGTTTTAAGTTTAAAAGTACGGTAATATTGCGCAAGTTTGCGAACAAGTAAGAAGATATGGACATAAACATGGCCGGTATCCAGATAATAATTACAAGAATTTCTAATCGCTCTAATAGGGTTATAGGAAATTCTATAGCTTTTGACAGTGTGAGGGTTGGATACAGCATGGTTTCGATTTCGGTCGGGCCAAAGACCAGTATGGTCATAAAGGTAAGCAGGCTATATAGTATCATAGGTGTTGCAGTTCCCAATAGACACCATTTCAATGCTTTTTTTGGTTCCTGAGTGTAGCGTAAAATAAATATGGTAATGGCATGACCTACAAAAGCACCGTAGGTAGATATCGTACCTTTAAAGATATTAAATGTGTTTTTATACATAATAGGTTTTATATTATCAAGATCTGCTTCTTTTGTGCTGAGAGCAATGATGGTAATAAGAGATATCAAAAAAAACGGAGCGATGATATCACTCATGCGGGCAATATTTACGACTCCTTTGCGAACCACTGAAATAATCGTTAATATCATCAATAAAGCGATAACTATGGAAGGAGTCCGGTTAAGCAAAAGAAGTTGAACCACGTCTGCAAAAATGTTGATGGCAATACAGACATATGAAGCTGTATAGATGATTCCAACTACAATTAGTAACTTGCTCAGAAATGTTCCCATATTATTATGTAGATAGATTTCAGGCAAATCTTTTCCCGGATTCAGTAATGCTAAAAAATAAACATTGATAGTGCTTAGCAATATCAATATAGTACCTAATAATGTAGAAATCCATGCATCCTGCCTAGCTATATCAACCAATTGCTGTTGAATCATCAATATCTTAGGAGAGACAACCGTTGCTATGGTAAAGCTTACTATTTGTATATTACTAAGTGTGGGTGTTTTTTTCAAGCTATCACCTTCTTATCTAATATTCCCTACGTGTGCTATTTTAACCTGAGCGCTTACATCTACTTCTACAGTTGGGAAAATATCGTGCCATTGTTTGTTAATTTGTTCCCAATAGTCAGGTTTCCGTGTTTTAAGAATCGTATTAAAATGAAATACATCAGCGCCATAACGTTCTTGAATACTGTTAATGACGGTTTGGCATTCTTCCTTAAGTTTGGAGGCAAAGGCATCCTCTAGCACGGTTAATTCATTTTCGTCAAGAAGATCGTGATATTTTAGGTTGGCATACTCGCTTATACTTCCTCTTATCCTTAAGTCGATTTTAAATTTGGGTTTATCACCTTCACATATAGGGGTTATTTTTCTTTTTGAGCTGGCTATTTCTAAGGTGACAATCGCTTTTTCATGATAGGGATCTTTGATATTTAATACGCCACCTTCGTATAATCCACGAATATGCTTTATGTATTCGACTTCAATAGGACTAATCCAACCTACCATCTTACCGTCCTTGCAGATTGCAGCTCCCAATGATTTGATTTCATCCTTGGTTGCTTCTACATAAGGCAATATGAAATCGTTTCTTTTGTGAATGTTTTCTATGGCAAGACCAAGGTCTGTTTGCTGAATCAAACGGGAATTAACGGTTGAATTTAAAGGGAGTTTTGCAAGTAATATTGCAGAATAGTCTTCAATACGGGGAACGACATCAAGTACTTTTTTTGCTTCGCCTTTGCTTACGAAAATTCTTGTTCTTCTACGCATTTCATGGTCCCGTATAAAAAAGTCCAATACTTCGTGAAGACCTTTACGAGCCACATCCTCTGAAACTACCAGTGCTTGTAAGTGTTCATAATAAGGGGTTAATTCCAATCTTGATGATATTTCACGAGTCATGGAAAAAAATGAATTGCCTACCTGGGTTATTTCATGAGTTGCAGGGCCTCCCGTACCAGTCCCTTCAAATGAGGAACTGCGAAAAGTGGCCTTTTTGATGATAGGTATCTGCACAGTCATGGCATAAGTAGGCCGGCCTACATGGGTTTGCATCAGTTCAAATTTCTTTTCTTCCTCCGGTTTGGATTCATTTTGTGTAGTGGCACCTCCGGTAGGAATGGGAGGATAGTCATCAATTGCAATGCCTAGAACAAATCCTCGTGTTTCGATATCTTTTCGATCCCAGCATCCTACAGATGATATTAATAAAATATATATTAATACAAATATACATTTTTTCATCATTTTATGGACCTCCTTTATTTTTGGCTTTTTTGATCTTGGTTATTATTTGTTGCTGGGAATCTTCCGGCGCCAAAAATTCGGGACGCTTTCCGAAGGTACTATAGGGCGCACGGATGATAGTATCTTTCCAATCTCTTAAACGATATGGAGTAATAGGTTCCATATAGGACATACCCAGATTTTCCAGTGAGCATAAATATCCAAGAATATATAGAACACCAATGGAAATGCCGAAAGCACCCAAAGTAGTAGCTAATATCATAAAAGGTATTCTTAGAATCCTGCTGGCAAGATTCAAACTATAGTCCGGAATAGTAAACGAAGCAATTGCTGTAAATGCAATAACAATCACCATAATGGGGCTGACAATTTTTGCTTGTACTGCTGATTGTCCGATGACAAGACCACCTACAATGGAAACCGTTTGTCCTATTACTTTCGGTAATCTTTTTCCGGCTTCTTCAAGAATTTCAAGGGTTACCTCCATGGCTACAGCCTCTAAAAACGCAGGGAACGGGACGCCGGCTCTTGCACCTGCAATGGACAATGCTAATGTGGTTGGGAGTATGCCCGGATGGAATGAAGTTATGGCAATATATATTGACGGAAAAAGTGCGGAGATTATCAAACATACGTATCTACTAAAACGAATTAACGATACAATATATGTATTTTCATGGTAGTCGTCCGCACTTTGTAATAACATGGGGAGAGTAACCGGAGTTATTAATACGGTAGGCGAACCTTCGATAATAATGCCTATTTGTCCACTTAAAAGTGCGGATACTACTTTATCCGGTCTTTCGGTGGTTTGTACCTGTGGAAATATGGATTTTGGATGATCCACGATAAAGTGAAGGAGTTTTGCAGTGGTTACATGGTCGTCAATATCAACAGCCTGTATACGTTTTCTTATTTCGTTCACAAGCTCAGGATTGACAATGCCGCGCATATAAGCAATAACGACTTCTCCTTTTGTTCTTCTACCTACAATATGTTTTTCCAAGGATAAATTTGGGTCTCTGATTCTACGGCGGATAATGGACAAATTGTCTTTTAGTAGTTCTACAAATCCTTCCTTCGGTCCTTTGACCGAAGGTTCCATAATAGGTTCCGTAACGGAACGACCGCTATACCCTTTGCTGTTAATAATGATTCCCTTGCTGTATCCTTCAATGCATACAAAAGTATTCCCCGACATCACTGCAAGAACAATGTCATCATAGGATTCGGTTTCCTCTGCTGTTCCTGCACTAATAACGGAATTTTTAATATGCTCAAAAAGATTATTGTTTGCGTTACTTTCTGCATCTGACGAATTAATGGTAAGGGGCTTTATAATATGCTCCAGTACGATGTTGCTGTCAGCCAAATTATCTATGTATACGACGGCAACTTCAACATTTTGCTTACTCAATGTCAGTTTGCGGGTTTTAATATCAAAACAGTTTCCCATAAATCTTAGCAATTGTGATATGTTATCATCCAGATCATTTCCCAGTTTAAATTTTTTTAGTTCTTCTATGTTTTGATTTTCATATCTATTTTCATTTTTTCTATGGGTAAAGATACTCTTAATTCTTTTCAACATAAATTTACACCTTTCACCCCCGCATATTGATGCAGTATTAGTATGAGTGGAATGCGAAATTTCATTCATGTTCGTTAACATTTTATACGATCATGCAAATTATTAGAAAAGTTAATAGGACAACCTGCATTAGTAATATATTAGTATCAGTAAATGGAAAGTGAGGGTACGGGTAATATGAGCAAGGATCGAAAGAATATCATTAAGGTTGCAAGCGTATATACGGGAACGGTTGTAGGCGCAGGTTTTGCTTCGGGACAGGAAATCAAACAGTTTTTTGTTGTGTATGGCTATCAAAGCATATATGGTATTCTTTTATCGTCGCTTTTATTTGCTTTAATGGGCATGGTCATACTGAATAAGATATATTATTATAAAATAAAAAGTTATAGCGAGTATGTTGTTCCGTTAATTGGGAAGAAGTTAGGTAGCATGATAGAGATAATAGTGTGGTTGTTTTTGCTGGCCAGTTTTAATGTAATGGTAGCAGGAAGCGGTGCGGTTTTCTATGAGGAATTTGGTGTACATAGGAATATAGGAATTCTTATAATGGCTGCATTATGTTTGATTGTATTTTTAAATGATCTTAAAGGAGTCGTTATGTTGAACACCATATTGGCACCTATTATGACGGTAGGGATTGTTTTTTTGGGGATTTATGTATTGGTTTTTAAAGATACGGATGTCATGTCCATGGGGTACTTTTTTAAACAGGCAACAAATCATTGGTTTTTTTCAAGCTTACTTTATGTAAGTTATAATACGTTAACCATCATAGTTGTGATGACAACACTGTTGCCATTGCTTTCAAGACGAAAAGTAGCTATATGCGGTGGTATTGCAGGCGGTATATTTCTAGGTTGTATGGCATTTCTGTTATGGGGGGTTTTAATGATGTTTTACAATGAAATATTGCCTTACGAAATTCCGTTATTGTATATTGTTACACAAAAAGGAAGAATATTTGAATGGATATACGTATTTGTATTATATAGTGCCATGTTTACAACCGCAGTGGCAAACGGTTACGGTTTTTTAAACCATATTTCCGGGCTTTTAAAAGTGAATAAAAAATTATGTGCCTTTGTGCTTTGCGCTTTTTCTGTTCCTTGTGCATACATTGGCTTTGAAAATCTTGTGAAAAATTTGTATTCATTTTTTGGATATCTGGGGTTGTTTATGATGATTGTTGTGTTGGTGGACGGGGTTAAAGAATTATTTTATATTTGGTCATAGCTTGTAAAGGACCAATAAATCTATTCATAAATTTAAAAAGTGTAAGAAATAGAGAGAAATTAAAAGGTTAAGCAATAAATCCGACGACAAATTAGCTTTATTGGCGTTGTTCGCCTTTGAATTCGTTTTATAAATATATTATGATATACAGGTGTCGCAAAAAGGAAAAAACATAGTACCTATCGGGGTTTAGCGCAGTTTGGTAGCGCACATGGTTTGGGACCATGGGGCCGGGGGTTCAAGTCCCTCAACCCCGACCATTAATTACCTGATGTTTTTTTCTTGACTTATGGATGTATTTATGTTAATATTGTTTTTGTCGCTTGGTAAGATCAACAAGGGCGCATAGCTCAGCTGGGAGAGCACCTGCCTTACAAGCAGGGGGTCATAGGTTCGAGCCCTATTGTGCCCACCATTGTTAATTAAATAAATGCTGGTGTAGCTCAATTGGCAGAGCAGCTGATTTGTAATCAGCAGGTTGCGGGTTCAAGTCCCATCACCAGCTCCATATGGAGGGGTTCCCGAGTGGCCAAAGGGGGCAGACTGTAAATCTGTTGCTTGATAGCTTCGATGGTTCGAATCCATCTCCCTCCACCAAAAGACCACTTTACAAAAACAAAAGGTGGTTTTTTTTTGTACTCTTTTAATATTTAATACATATGGCGGGGATATCACATACTCTATTCGGTAAAAATAAGTTAAAAAATCAAAAAGGTAAAATCTTTTAATCCGGTAGAAAAACGGTCATAAAATGTCGAACTTTAATAATTTATTATTGAATATTTGCCTTATTTAAGGTATCATATAAAATTGTAGGGATATGATTTGGCTAATTATAGACTTAGCTAATCCATGGGAGATGAATATAATGAATATCAAAAAATATTTTATACTTGTATTTTTTATGGTGGGTATTTTTTTGGCAGTAGTAGGTGGCGTATTAACAGCGCATTACGTTTTAAGTGAACAAATAGACGAACCGGAAGATAGTGTGGAAGAGGCCTTGGAAAAGCCTACCAGTGATAAAAAAGTCAATATTTTAATAATGGGAACCGATAAAGGCGGCGAGCGTTCTGATGTTATGATTCTTGCAAGCCTTGACCCGAGAAATAAAAGATTAAACATGTTGTCCATTCCACGGGACACCAGAGTAAAAATCGGCAATAATTATCAAAAAATCAATGCCGCTTTGGCAATTGGTCGAGAAAAGCTTGCAATTCAAACCGTCAAACAACTTACCGGAATACCTATACATTATTATGCAACCATAGATTTTGCAGGTTTTAGAAATATCATAGATATATTAGGCGGGGTAGAATTCGACGTGCCTATGAATATGAATTATGATGATCCGGTACAGGACCTTCATATCCATTTAAAAAAAGGTTTGCAGGTTCTTGACGGGAATAAAGCGGAACAATTTGTACGTTTTAGGCAGTATCCCCGAGGGGATTTGGATCGAATTGAAGCTCAGCAAAAATTTTTGAAGGCATTATTTGAACAAAAGTTAAAGTTGTCCTATATTTCTAAGGCAGATGATATTTACAACGAAATTGTAAAAAGCATAAAAACAAATTTTAAAATGAGTGACCTAATAAAAAATATAGGAGCTATTAAGGCGCTTAATACGGAAAATATAACGATGTTACAACTTCCCGGTGAACCAAAAATGATTGGCGGAGTATCCTATTTTATATGTAATGATGAAGAAATGACCACACTCATTAGGGAACAGTTTGGATATTAAGATTTTGCACAGAACGCATTGTATGCGTTCCGTAAATTATGTATATAATATATATGCATTCCAATGTAATGGCGAACAGTGTTTGCCCGTAAATTAATAATATCGTTGACTATGATGTAGGGACGCCATACATGGCGTCCGCATATGAGTATACCGATTTCGGAAACTATACAAGGTATCCGAGAAGTGACAAGAAATACCGAGAAAAGACATATTGACATAATGAAAAAAGTATGTTAAGATAACGAAGCTGTCTGAGAGACAA
>Ga0134103_1000948_pt1 | contig 30535 bp, 20 predicted proteins | sample 14_taG_2_FD_94445 | JGI IMG/M metagenome (GOLD analysis project Ga0134103, IMG submission 94445) | Switchgrass degrading microbial communities from high solid loading bioreactors in New Hampshire, USA - 14_58_20_212_A1 metaG | ecosystem: Engineered > Bioreactor > Semi-continuous > Anaerobic >...
CATCAAGGTTGACTATATCCATATCGCTTTCTGCGGCAAAAATGGCTTGATTTGGTGCTGCCAGACTGAACAGCATTACAAGAACCAAAATAGTTGAAATAATTCTTTTTTTCATCTTTTACCTCCTTCTCTTATTTAATTATCCGTCACATATCCGGAAGCTGCCTGTGGTTGCAGATTTACATCTCTTTTCCACGTATACCTCCTTTCACAATGAAAATTATTAATTTGTAATGGTATAACAAAGAAATATATGATGTGTTGCTGTATATATTGTGGATTTCTGCAATGCTTTGCGGTCAATTTCATTCAATTATATGGATACATTAGATAGAAATATTCTCCAAAAGACTATGAGATCAATATGCTTAGATACATTAAAAACCTTTATTTATTAAGCAGATTAAAGTGTTAATAACTTTAATCTTTTTGTACTATTATTTTGTATAATGATTAGAAGCAAATTGAGCAGCCTAAGCTTCAAGACTGATGCCGAGCTTACACTGAAACAAGTGAAAATTAGACGTGTTGCGATAATCCTATTTGGTAAATAAATACAAATTTATTCTATCATATTTCCCAACGCGTTCTTTCGCTGTGATCGTGTTGATATGCAAGAGATGAAAACGGCTATATAAAACTTTTAATTTGCTTATGTTGTTTTCTTCGAAGAATTACTGTATTTAGAAAAAATGCAGCAAAAACAATCCCGGAACTCTCTTTAAATACAGGGAAATAAAGCCCGGTATTCAAAATTGTATTTCCCTAATAAGCATTTTTCACCGGTTGAAAAATAAGAAGCTTCCAAAGATAAAATGCTATCTTTGGAAGCTATGTGTAAATAAGCCATATTCTTAAGATGTACTATTCTGAAAATCTCTTTATAAGCGAATCATGTGCTAGATTTTCCAATTCGTCGTCTAAGGGAGTCAGCCCTTGAAATTCCGGATATTTATTCAACAGAGCCAGCATTATCAGGTGATCGGCCAGGGCCGGATTTTTAGGAAGCAGGCTCCCGTGGGAATAGGTGCAGAAAGTATTCTTATACACAGCTCCTTCAAACCCATCTTCGCCATTATTCCCAAAACCTTTTATAACTTTGCCTAGAGGCTTTACCCCTTCGCCCAGATAAGTCTTGCCGGCATGGTTTTCAAAGCCCACAACACGGTAATTCTCACCGTTTCTTTTCAAAAATTCAACCTCAAAAACGAAATTCCCGATCAAGCGGGTGTCACCGGCATGAGTCCAGACATTTAACGCTCCCAGGCATTCTATTTCTTTTCCGCTGTTAGTCTTATAGTATTTTCCTAGCAGCTGAAAACCTCCGCATATGGCCAGAAACACTTTACCGGCTTCTACAGCTTCGATGATTATCTCCCGCTTGCCATTCATCAAATCATCCTGGATAATGGTCTGCTCATAGTCCTGCCCGCCGCCTATGAAAAAAATGTCGTAATCCTCGTATTTTAAATCATCACCTATTGAGATATGCTCAACGTTCACTTCAATATCACGCCATTGGCAGCGGCGCTGCAAGGCGATTATATTTCCTCTGTCACCGTAAAGATTCAATAAATCCGGATAAAGATAGCATATATTCAACTCATACATAATTCTTACTCCCAAAACTCTTTCAGATTGAATCTCTTCTTAAGTTCCTTCCTTATATCAAGCATGGCCGTATAAGTAGGAAGGATATAGACAGTATCGTTTTCTTTTGATGCCTCCATCATTGAATCGATCAATTGGGCTTCTCCGTGCCTGATAACAATACTGTCGGAGGGTATCCCGGCGTATTTCAGCCTCACTGCCATATCTTCGGCCCTTATACCCGATACGAAGAATTTACGGATCTTGTTCTGCATGAAGGACAGGATTTCGAAATCCACGTCCCATAACCATGAAATGTCGGTACCGTCAGCCAACTTGTCATTTATCGCAAAACCGACCACACATTTATCTTTTTGGGTCATCAGGTATTTTAAGACCTGATTAAAGCCGGTTGGATTCTTAACCAGTATCATCTTTAGATTCAGACCATTGACCGAAAGAGTTTCCATTCTGCCGAAACCGCATTCAAAACCTTCGAGGACATAGACCAAATCTTCTTCCTTAAGTTCCAGCAAATGCCCGGCAGCAGTTCCCGCAAGAGCGTTATAAATATTATAGAGTCCAGGAAGAGCTAACTTAACAGTAATTTTTCCATCAGGGATCTTGATCTCGATGGTAGAGCTTAAGTTGTCATACTCCAGTACCTGGGTACACTCGATTTGAGCGGAAGGCCTCTCATAACCGCAATTTGGACATTTGAAATGTCCCAGATGGCCAAAAGAGGTGGATAAATATTCATACCGGGATTTACAGTGGATGCAGAAAGCGGCATCTGCATTTGCGATTAGATAATCCTCAGGGTAGACTTTGTCGCCCAGACCGAAATAAATAACTGGATTCGGAATATTTTGCCCGAGGGAGGCGCAGAGCGAGTCATCGGCGTTAAGGATAAGTCTGGACTCAGGGGTACCCTGGATACCTTCTCTTACATTGTTCAAAGTAGTATACAACTCACCGTAACGGTCCAGTTGATCTCTGAAAAAGTTCGTAACTACAATAATCTCAGGTTTCAGTTTGGGTGCCAGAGTTCTGAAGGCAGCTTCGTCTGTCTCCAATAGAGCGGTTCTGACAATAGGCTTGCCGGTAAGAGAAAGGGCGCTTATTAGAGTAGTGGCAATACCGCTTGCGAGATTTGCTCCGGATTTATTTGAAATATACTTCAATCCCGCTTTTTGCAGCATCCCTTCGATTATCCGGGAAGTGGTGGTTTTGCCGTTGGTGCCGGTTATCATGATTATCCTGAATCTATCTGAGAGCCTGTTGAAAATATCCGGACAAATCTTGAGAGCAATTTTCCCGGGCAGACTTGTTCCGCCCCTTCCGACCATCCTTAAACCAAATACGGTAAGCTTGGTAACTATAATGGCCAGACCCAATCTGAATTTTCTAAAGAATTCTTCCATAAAAAACTCCCGAAGATAAAATTACAATAAGTATTATACCCCATAATATATACATACAAATAAAAGTCGTGAAACGACTTTATGCGGTGTGATTATTATTATACAATAATATGAGAATCATATACAAGCCGAACAGGACTTGCGGAGGACAGAGATAAATGAATAAAAAATTAATGATAGTTGACGGAAACAGTATTTTAAACAGAGCATTTTATGCCCTGGCAGGGCCGAGGATGCTGACAAAAGCCGACGGTACGCCTACAAATGCCGTTTATGGATTTATAAATATTTTAAATAAATATATTGAAGAAGAAGATCCCGAGTATCTGGCGGTTGCCTTCGACCTTAAGGCTAAAACCTTTCGCCATAATAAATATGAAGGCTATAAGGCAAACAGGAAGGGAATGCCTGATGAACTGGCAGTTCAGCTGCCTATCGTCAAAAAGGTCCTGGCGGCCATGAATGTTGCGGTAACCGAGTATGAGGGACTGGAGGCCGATGATCTTATCGGAATATACTCAAGAGTTGCCGAAAAAGAAGGACTGGATGTTTCGATAATAACCGGCGACAGGGACGCTCTTCAACTGGCAAGCGATAAAATAACCGTTATAATTCCCAGCACATCCAAAGGCCAGACCATAACAAACAGGTATACACCGGCAGAAATAGCCGAGAAATACGGTGTTGCGCCGAAAGCTTTGATTGAAGTGAAAGCTCTTATGGGAGACCCTTCCGACAATATCCCCGGGGTAAAAGGTGTCGGGGAAAAAACAGCCATTGAGCTTATCAAACAATTCGGTACCATTGACAGGCTTTATGAGAATATTTCATCGATAACCAAGGCAAAGCTGAGGGAGAATCTGGAAAGCTGCAGGGACTTAGCGTATCTGAGCCGGGAATTGGGCACTATCGTCAGGGAAAAAGACGGGCTTGACGATATATCCGGATTTAAACGGAAAGAGTATGACAAAAAGGAACTATTAGCCGTATTTAAGGACCTGGAATTCAACTCATTCATAAAAAGAATGGGACTGGAAAATTCAGAACCGGCCCAGGCTGCCGACGAAAACATATGCTGTGAAGTCATTGACAGTCCTGACTCCCTAAAGAGTATCACTGATCGATTATCCCATGAAAAGCTTTTGTCGCTTTTGCCCATATTCAAAAAAACCGGCCGGGTTGGAGGTGTTTTGGATATAATCGGCATAGGGACTAATGAAAAGTATTATTTTGCTTCAACAAAAACCGTTGATGAAAACAATCTCATATATGCTGTCAAAGTTATTCTGGAATCAAAGGACATCACCTTGATCAGTTATAATATTAAGGAGCTGTATACCTGGTGTTTATGCCATGATATAGAAATAAAGTGCCAGTTTTTCGATCTGATGGTGGCTGAGTATCTTATAGACGCGCTGGCCAGCAGCTACTCCATTCCCAACCTGGCGAGAAAATATCTTGGAATTAATATAGAAATGCCTATGGAGAAGAAAGACAAGGGCAAGCAGATTGAATTGGAGCAGGTTGAAGACAATTCCGCTGCGCTGTTGGGAAGAGCCATTTCAACTTTTGAAACCATCTATGAAAAACAAAAAGCCATTATTGATGAAAGCAACCAACACAGCCTTTTTTATGATGTGGAGCTGCCCCTTTCACTGGTCCTGGGAAGCATGGAGTATTATGGATTCAGGGTGGACAGGCAGTATCTTGAAGAATACGGCCGACGTCTTGATAACCGTATCAAATCCCTTGAACAGACGATTTATATGCTGGCCTGTGAAGAGTTCAATATAAATTCTCCAAAACAGCTGGGGATAGTATTATTCGAAAAGATGGGATTAAAGGCCGTAAAAAAGACTAAGACCGGCTATTCTACGGATGCGGATTCACTGAATGAGATCATTGACAGCCATGAAATAATACCCTGTATTTTAGAGTACAGGCAGCTTACAAAGCTAAAGTCGACTTATGCGGAAGGACTGGTAAAGGAAATTAACCCGGAAACCGGGAGGATACATTCGAGTTTCAATCAGACTGTAACCGCCACCGGAAGGATTTCCAGCACCGAGCCCAATCTCCAGAACATTCCGGTACGTACTGAGGTGGGAAGAGAAATAAGACAGGCGTTTATACCCGAAGACGGTTATGTGTTCGTAGATGCCGACTATTCCCAGATAGAACTCAGAGTACTGGCGCATATAACTGGGGACGAGGTGCTGCAGAATGCTTTTAAGGACGGTATGGATATCCATGCTCTTACAGCTTCCCAGGTCTTCAATGTCCCCATGATGGATGTGACGCCTGAAATGAGAAGAAGCGCAAAAGCCGTTAATTTCGGAATTATTTACGGTATAGGTGATTTTTCACTGTCTAAGGATATAGGTGTGACCCGTAAGGAAGCCGCAAGATATATAGAGAATTATCTTGCAACCTACCCAAGAATAAAGGACTACATGGAAAATATCGTAAAGTTCGGCAGGGAAAAAGGTTATGTAGAAACCATGTTCCACAGGGTAAGGCATATACCTGAGTTGAAATCATCGAATTACCAGGTCAGAGAATTCGGTAAGAGGGTCGCAATGAATACCCCTATTCAGGGAAGCGCCGCCGACATAATAAAGATCGCCATGGTAAAGGTATGGAGGGAATTAAAGAAAAGAAATCTCAAATCCAGACTGATCCTTCAGGTACATGACGAGTTGATCGTGGAAACGGCCGCCGATGAGGTTGAAGAGGTTAAAGAAATAGTAAAGACCAATATGGAGTCGGCGGCTGACCTGGCAGCTCCGCTTGTGGCTGATGTATCCGTCGGCTCGACCTGGTTTGAAGCAAAATAACAAATTGATTACGGTGGAGGATAAATGCTGATAATTGGTGTAACAGGCGGAATAGGAGCGGGCAAATCTTCTGTTTCGGCTATTTTGAAAGAATTGGGAGCAATAGTATTGGATGCCGATTTGATTTCCAGGCAGGTGGCGGAACCCTATAAACCCGCATGGCTGGAAATAAAAAAAAGTTTCGGGGATGATTTTATCCGCGATGACAACACTCTGGACCGAAAAAAGCTTGCCGATGAAGTATTTTCCTCAAAAGAAAAGAGACTGCTCCTTGAACGGATTATCCATAAGGAGGTCATAGCCGTAATAAAAGAGAAGCTGGCCGCCTTGAAAGAAAACGGGTATACCGGAACAGTGGTTTTGGATGTGCCTATCCCCGTCAGAGAAGGATTTTTGGATACGGTTGACCGGGTATGGGTCGTTGTCAGCGACGATGAAATCAGGATAAATCGTTTAATGAAAAGGAGTAATATGTCCAGGCAGGAAGCAGTTGCACGTATGTCTTCTCAAATGAGCCAGGACGAATACATAGCCCTGGCTCATGAAGTGATCGAGAATAACGGCGGCAGGGAAGAACTTGAGAAAAAGGTAATGAATCTGTATAAAAAGTTATTGGAAGAAATTTAATGTTTCAGGCGGCTGCTATAACATTTATTTATAATAACTTTCTACACAGATCAAAAAAACTTGTCACATGTTTGCTGTTATTGTAAACTATATGGGAAGGTGAGGTAAGATTTACCTTTGGTAAGAGGTGTAAGTATGAAAAAAGCAATGTTTGAAAGGGATATTTTATTTCCGACAAGGAACCCAGCGGAACCCGGGAGCGTAAATGTGGCGGTATATCCTCCTGAGAATTCCGGTGATCTTCCTATAGTCGTCAAAGCCAAAACAAATCATGATCTTTCGGATTATGTGTCTGAAATTGTGGACATATTGCAGACAGAAATCTTTGACAGAATAAAACTGGACATCAAATCCAAAGGGATTATTTATTTTATTCCATACGATGAAATCGGATCGGCAGTAAGAGTCAAATTCAATGAAAATGGCAATTATAATATTGAAGAAATTGATAAGGCAGATATTCTAAAATAACTCTGAAATAACAGAGAAAATTATATATTTGTTTATCTTGCTTTATAGTATTATTCTGTTAAAATTAAACTGATTGCTGTGATTTTTTTCACAAATCATATACAATACACAAAAGGAGTTGAGTTTTATGCCACTTGTAAATACCACTGAAATGTTCAAGAAGGCATATGAAGGCGGATACGCGATCGGAGCCTTTAATGTAAACAACATGGAAATCGTACAGGGAATAACTGAAGCAGCCAAGGAAGTTAATGCTCCTCTTATCCTGCAAGTTTCTTCCGGTGCAAGAAAGTATGCAAATCATACTTATCTTATGAAATTGATCGAAGCAGCTATTATTGAGACAGATCTTCCGATAGCTGTTCACCTGGACCATGGTGATAGCTTTGAGCTCTGTAAGTCATGTATTGACGGCGGTTTTACCTCTGTTATGATAGATGGCTCCCATCTTCCTTTCGAAGAGAATATAGCTCTTACCAAGAAGGTCGTTGAATATGCCCACGCGCATGGCGTAACCGTTGAAGGTGAGCTGGGCCGCCTTGCCGGCGTAGAGGACGACATTAATGTCTCAGCTGAGGATTCTTCTTACACCAGACCTGAAGAAGTTGAAGAGTTTGTAAGCCGTACCGGTGTTGATTCCCTGGCTATTGCTATCGGAACCAGCCATGGCGCATACAAGTTCTCCGGTGAACCCCAACTTCGTTTTGATATCCTTGAAGAAGTTGCAAGAAGAGTTCCCGGATTTCCAATAGTTCTTCACGGCGCATCCTCGGTAATTCCTGAGTATGTGGACATGATAAATCAATATGGCGGGAATATGCCCGGCGCAAGAGGAGTTCCTGAAGATATGCTGAGAAAGGCCGCATCCATGGCGGTATGTAAGATCAATATCGACTCAGACCTTCGTCTTGCCATGACAGCAACCGTTCGTAAAGTATTTGCCGAAAATCCCAGCGAATTTGACCCCAGAAAGTATCTTGGACCAGCCCGCGCTGAAATAAAGAAGCTGGTTAAGAACAAGCTGATAAATGTTCTGGGATGCGCAGGCAAAGCATAAAACAATAAAACATATGAAAGACCGCTCCATAAAAAGGAGCAGTAACAGCTTGAAGACAAAGTCCACCGAATGTGAACTGACCCTTAAAGGTTAGACAAAAGGTGGGCTTTTTTAATGTATTAAAATTGATACCTGAATCCATTTGCTCTTTTCTGGTGCCATCGTTTGATTAGAGACCAGAAGGGAGCATTTTTTATGGATATTATCGGGTGAAGTGTTTTAAGATGATTGTTTTTTGGGGAGCACATCCAGAAATGGTTTTCATGATATATGTTTTTTATTGGACTATTTGGATAATAGTTAATTGTAGCAAATAATATCATAAAATTCGTAAAATTTTGAATTGATTGTAATCGTAAAAATGATTAAGATTCATATTAAAGATTGGTCAAGTCCCTTTTATATTTTTCCAAACACAGCCAAATGAAAGGATGGGGAAAAATGAGAAACAGGCTTATCTCTTTATTACTTGTGTTTACCTTGATTTTTAGCTCACTTTCGGCGATGACAGCGATGAACGTGTCTGCAGAAGATGAAGGACTGATACTATGGTACAAGTTTGATGAAGGCGGAGGTACGACAGTCACCGATTACTCAGGCAATGGTTATCATGGTACTATATATGGAGGGGTAACCTGGCTGAGCGGTGTAGGGATCGAATTTAATGGAACCAATGGCTATGTAAAGATGCCGAACGGGATCCTGAAGAACCTGGAGGACATCACTATAATAGTCGATGTGCTGGTACATCAGAATAATGTAAATCCCTCATGGATCTATACATTCGGTAATTCAACGGATCCGTATAATACGCCAGGGTCTACATATCTTGCATTGTTCCATCATGCCGATGGCGGATTGAGAGGCAGTATCTCCAATAATCGATGGAGCGGTGAACAAAATGTAATCAAAAGCGGTGGATTGACCAGGGGTATATGGAAGCGAATGGCGTATACCTTAAGTGGAAGAACCGCAACTTTGTATGAGGACGGGGTGCAAGTTGCACGGAATACAAATGTTACACTGGATCCGGGAGATGTGGAGAATACTATAGCCAACTATTTAGGAAGACCGGCTTATCTCCAGGATAATTACTTTAAAGGCAAGATAAAAGAATTCAGGATATATGACAGAGCTTTGAGCGCACAGGAAATACAACAGGATGCTTATCAGGGTGATGAAGACGCAGTTGAGCAGGACTATCAGCAATTATCCCTTGGAGACATAAGCGGCATCACATCTGATTTAACTCTTCCTTCGAAAGGAGAGTACGGTTCAAATATCACATGGACATCTTCAGATACCGGATATATCACTGATGACGGTAAAGTTACCAGGCCCCCATATGGGACAGGTAATAAGACTGTAACGTTAACAGCATCCATCAAAAAAGGTTCCTATGAAAAAACCAAGGAATTCCAGGTAACCATATTGGAAGACATTTCTGATGAACAGAAAGTTCAGGCAGCCTTAGATAAAATCAGTATTCCAAACAAGGATGATATAAGAGGGAATATAACCTTGCCGGAAACCATTGACGGATTGCCGGTCGTCTGGACGGCTACTCCGGAAGGAATAATCAGCACCCGCACTATTCCTGCTGAAGAGAATGACAATTATGCTCCGATCCCGGCAGGAGTGGTGACCCGTCCTGAAGCTGATACCAAGGTGGAACTAACTGCCACAATAACTTTAAATGAAGCGACATCCTCCAAAGTTTTAGAGGTAACCGTCAGGAAAAAGCCAAAACCAATAACCGAAAACGATTATAAAGGCTATCTGTTTACATACTTTACGGGCGAAGGAAGATCCGACGGTGAACAAATATACTTTGCAACCAGCAAGGACGGACTTTTCTGGGATGACCTTAAAGATAATGAGCCTATATTGACCTCAGGAGTTGGTGAGAAAGGTGTACGGGACCCATTTATATTAAGGTCTCCGGAAGGCGATAAGTTCTATATGATAGCCACCGACCTAAAGATTTATGGGAATGGGGATTGGAACAGGGCTCAGAGACAGGGAAGCAAGTCGATCGTCGTACGGGAATCCACTGACCTTGTTAATTGGTCAAAAGAAAGGCTGGTCAAGGTAGCCAGGGATGATGCAGGCTGTACCTGGGCTCCTGAAATCGTCTACGATGATAAAACAGGAGAATATTTGGTATTCTGGGCATCCCGCATAGGGGCCGACAATTATGCGAAACAGAGGATATACATTGCAAAGACCAGGGATTTCTATACCTTTACAGAGCCGCAGGTTTATATAGAAAGAGTAGTCGATGTTATTGACGCTACTATTATCAAGCATGATGGTGTATATTATCGGTTCTCAAAGGACGAAACCAATAAAAATGTTATAATGGACAAATGTGATCAACTCCTGGGTAAAGCCTTTACGCCTGTTTCAGCGCCTGTGGTCGAACAGCAAAGAGGTGTTGAAGGTCCTGCGATTTACAAGCTTAACGGTGAAAACAAATGGGTGCTGTTATTGGATAATTACGGAGGCAGAGGCTATTACCCGTTGATCACCACAGATCTTGCGTCAGGTGATTTTAGAGTGCTTAATGCATCGGAATACAGGATGCCTACGGGTCCTCGTCATGGGACGGTAATATCAATCACTCAGGACGAATATGATGCCCTGATGGCAAAATGGTATAATCCTGTTATTCCACCGGATGAAGAGCCCCAAGAGGCCCCTGTGCTCGAGTATAACTTCGATGAAGTAAAGACTGGCAATACGATCAAGGATGTTTCAGGAAATAACAACACAGGAACCCTCTATGGTAACGCAACCTATGTAACAGATAGTGAAAAGAATTCCCAGGTGTTATATCTTGACGGGACAAACAATACTTATGCAGCTTTCCCTCAAGGCTTCTTTGACGGAAGAGATACGTTTTCTATCTCCATGGATATTAAACCGGAAACAGTAACAGGTAATTTCTTTACCTTCACCATTGGCAAAAACAACATTAAATATATGTTCTTAAAAACAAGTGAAACACAGATCAGAAATGCAATTACAGTTAATTCTTATCAGAATGAGCAGGAAGTAAAGGGCAATCTGCCTTCTTCCATTAAGAGCAAATGGATGAACATTAAGCTCATAATCACTCCGACAAGCATGACTATATACAAAGACGGTGTATTATTAGCTGAAAACAAGAATGTAACGATCAAGACTTCGGACTTAGGTACGGACCTTCTGGCATACCTGGGTAAATCCTTCTATTCGGGAGATGCCTATTTTAAAGGTTATTTCGATAATGTAAAGGTTTACAACAGGGAGCTTACGGTGCAGGAAATCATTGCAGAAAGCAATAGGATAAAACTATCCCAGCTTATTGCGGCTTATGCTGATATCAATGAAGCAGAATATACATACGATAGTTTTAACGCCTTCAGAATGGCTTATGATCAGGCAGTGATTGTGGCCAATAAAGCAGATGCCACCGATGAGGAAGTAAGTGAAGCTATTGCAGCTCTGGAAGATGCGGTTTTAAAATTAATAAGGGTGAACATCCCGGATGAAAACCGTGAAAATTTGATTTTACACTATGAATTCAATGATGACATGGCAGGAGGAATAGTACGGGATTCTTCCGGCAAAGGAAATGACGGGATAATCAGAGGTACCGGTGCTTCAATGAGTGATGGAATATTAACATTAAATGGTAACACTTACGTTGAACTTCCCACAGGAATGTTTGACAGAAAGGATACTCTGACCATTACCATATGGCTGAAAAATGAAACCGGTAAAGGCAACTATTCTGCCATGTTCTTTGGAACCACACAGAATTACCCTGTACAATATTGGTTATTCAATCCGTGCAATCCGGATGGAAGGTTTAAGTCTGTTATAACAAACGGCTATAATACTTCTTCGCCATGGAGTACCGAGTATGGGATATCTCCTACTAATAGTGCATATGGTATTGCAGGGCCTTTAACAGACAATAACTGGACTTTCTATACAACAGTTATTGAACCGAACCAAATTACAGCCTACTACAATGGAGTTAAGATTGGAACAGTAGCTGTCAACAGGAGAGTAAGTGATTTTGGGAATAATCTGGTAGCTTATCTTGGAAAGTCATCTTATCCCGATATTCTCTTAAAAGGCTCATTTAAAGATGTAAAAGTATATACGGCAGCTCTTACAGAAGCACAGGTTAAGACTGAAATGACCAAAGCCCTTTTGGCCGAGGACAAAGCTGCCCTTGAACTGGCAGAAACAACTGTATTAAGCGATATATCCCTGCCTACAAGGATCAATAACAGTGTCGTTACCTGGAAATCATCAAATACTGCGATTATTTCAGCCGACGGAAAAGTTACCCGTCCCGCCGCCGGGCAGGGGGATGCCAATGTTACATTGACAGCAACCCTGATATTAAACGGTATAGCAGAGACGAAACAATTCGATATCCTTGTCCTGGAAGACAGCGATGAAAATAATTCAGCTTATCTTGCCGAGGTTGCGGAAGCTTTCGAATTGGGTATCGGCTATGTAACGGAGAATATAACCCTGCCGGAGACCATCAAAGGCATTGTAACCATAAGCTGGCGAACAAGCGATGCATCTTTGATCAGCGTTACAGGTCAGGTAAACAGGCCGAAAGCGGGAGAAGGAAATAAAACAGTTACTTTAACGGCTGTCTTACGGTTAGGGCAGGCAATGATCGAAAAGCCTTTTGTGGTTACCGTATTGGAAGAGACCTATGCATACTTACTGACCTATGTGGTAAGCGGAGACACTGATGAAACCGACAGTCTGCATATCGCATACAGCCTGGATGGCAAAAACTATACTGCATTATACAATAACCAGCCCATCCGTTATGCCGGAAAAGGCACCAACAAGATGGGATCCCCCACCTTATTCAGGAAGGCTGACGGTACATATGGACTTATCGCTTCCGATAACAACAGCAGCAGTAATATTCTTCTGTATGATTCTGAAGATTTGCTTACCTACACCAATGAACGGCTGATTCAAATAAGTGATCCCGGAATATATGTGAGAAATCCAAGCTGCAGCTTTGATACTTCGATAGGAGCTTACCGCATAAACTTCGAAGGATCCAACGGAAAGTCATATACCACAGTTACAAAAGATTTTGTAAGCTTTACAGCCATTGAAGAGACAACATATCAAAAGGCGGCTGTTGATGCTGAAAAACTTCCGGCCGGAGCTATAGAAGTAGGTGTATTTGAACTTACGAAAGCTGAATTTGACAGGATCTTAAATAAATATTCCAGGATCATCAATACAGGAATTGAGCCCATACCGGATATAAAGATCAAAACCGGAGGCACCTTTGATCTTCCTGACAGAGTCACTTTGAAATACAGTGATGGTTCTGTGAAGGAAATGGGAATTGCATGGGATCAACAGCAATTAGATGCTGTCGATACCGGCAAGGAAGGAATTTATACAGTAACAGGTACGGTTATACAGCCCAAATATCCCAACCCATTGATTGAAGAAAGAGCAGATCCATGGGTTATATTGGGTGATGATGGATGGTATTATTTCACCGCGTCCTATCCTGTCCGTGGAAATAGCGACCCGGAAGGCTATGACAGGATCATCCTGAGAAGGGCCAGAACGATTGAGGGCTTGAAAGACGCAGAAGAGATCACGATTTGGCATGAAAAAGACTCTCCGACTGCGAACCGATATATCTGGGCACCGGAAATCCATAATATAAACGGCAAATGGTATGTACTGTTTACAGCCAGCAGATCCAGCAATGTATGGGATATCAGACCTCATATACTGGCATGTGAAGGAGACGGAGATCCATTTAAGCCTGAAAACTGGGGTTTGAAAGGTCAGGTAAAAGCTGCGCCGGGAGATACCTATGCATTTACGCATTTCTCGCTGGATATGACCTATTTTGAATGCAATGGCAAACACTATTTGGCATGGGCCGAGAAACCCAGCAGTTCTGATATCATGCTTGCCACCATCGATCCGGATGAACCGTGGCAATTGACAAGTCCCGCAGTATTGATTTCAACACCGCAATATGGCTGGGAATGGAATGGTTCAGATGTAATAAATGAAGGACCGGCGGTTTTGAAGCATGATGGAAAGATATATATGTTCTTCTCAGCTTCGTCTGTGGACAGGACATATTGCGTCGGCATGCTGTGGGCTGATAAAAACGCTGATTTAATGGACAGTTCATCCTGGACAAAGAACGCTTATCCGCTGCTTACAAGCAATGATCTATATAAAGAATATGGCCCCGGACATAATTCATTCACGGTGGATGCTTATGGAAACGTAGTCATTGTTTATCACGCAAGACCTGAAGATTGTGCATTGAACCAGTGCGCTTATGCCAGCTCGTCAGAGCTGAACGACCCATGCAGGCATGCGAGGGTGAAAAATGTACATTTCGCTGCTGATGGAACTCCAGTATTGAATATGACATATGAGGAGGAATTGGCAGAGCAGTTCAGGACAGTAATTGCTACGATCATAGTGGCAGATGTTGAAGAATCTGCAGTATCACTTTCCGCAGACAGCGTCGTACAGCCGGGTGCTACTTTCACTGTAACAGTAAGTCTTGACAATCTTAATAAAGGAGTATTCGCCGAGGACATTACTTTAAGTTATGATGACTATCTATTTGAATACGTGGAAACAAAGGGTGCCAACAACAATATTTATATTGTAAAAGAGGTTCCCGGTAACGGAACAATAAGGATCATCGCCGCTAATGTAGGTGGCGTGACCGGAGAAAGTTCTCCTGTGCTGATTATCAGCTTTAAGGTCAAGAGCGGAGTACAGGGCGTTTCGGGCAATATTTCCGTAACTGATGCCAAACTGGGCATTGCACCGGAAGGCACCGTGATTACACCGCAACTTACAGGCAAGAGCATTCAGGTAACGGTTGAGGAGCCGACTGTAGATAAGCGAGCATTGGGCGCTTTGATCTCGGCAGTACAGGCTATATATGATGCGGCAGTTGAGGGGATGGAGATCGGGCAGTATCCTGCAGCTGCTAAAGCAGCATTACTGGCAGCTATCAACGCAGCTAAGGCTGTATATGAAGACAATGACGCGACCCAGCCTGAAGTTGATAACGCACATAATGCATTACAGGAAGCTAAAAACATATTCGAGGCAAGCATTATAACAGAATCCACAGGCGATCTCAATAAGGATGGAACCATCAATGTTGGTGACCTGGCAATCGCAGCCTTCTACTATGGAAAAACTTCAGAGAGCGAGGATTGGGATAAAGCTAAAGCAGCAGATGTTAACTGTGATGGCTCCATCGGTATCGAGGATCTTGCATTCATAGCTTTGAGGATCAAAGAATAAATATAATTCAGTTCTGCGTCGAATGTTGGGACAGAACAGAGTAAAATGAAACAGACCTATGTAACTGGCAGATTACGTTTAAGTAGTCTGCCGGTTTTTTTGTGCCCTCAGCCTGGGCGCAATCACCGATTTTATCCTGGTAAAAGAGTGGAGATATCGTATAAAGATTTTACATAGATTTAACTTTGATCTGCCTGACTTTTTACTGTTCTGCTGTAATATTTGTATTGAAATAAACCGGAGAAAAAGGAGAAAAGAACGTTATGAAAAAGAATATAAGATTTGTACTGATTGTAACCATACTGGCACTCTTCTTTACAGGCTGTGCAGCCGGAGAAAATAATGAAATTGTCGTTGTTTCCCGTGAAGACGGTTCAGGTACCAGAGGAGCATTCATTGAACTATTCGGGATTCAGGAAAAGGATACAAATGGTAACAAGATAGATAACACAACAGACGAAGCAACCGTTGTAAACAGTACTGCCATCGTAATGACCACAGTGGCCGGCAATAAGAACTCCATAGGATATATTTCCCTGGGTTCTTTGGATGATACCGTCAAAGCAGTTAAAGTCGACGGAGTTACACCCACTGTTGAAAATATAAAAAACAATACATATAAGGTCTTCAGGCCTTTTAATATCGCAACAAAGAAAGACCTCAGCGAAGCGGCGGAGGATTTTATCAGCTTCATACTTAGCAGTGACGGAAAAAAGGTAGTTGAAGACAATGGTTATATTGCTGCTTCAGAGGAAGGTCCTTACAACGGCACAAAGCCTTCCGGCAAAATAGTGATTTCTGGTTCTTCATCTGTGACACCAGTCATGGAAAAGCTGAAAGAGGCTTATTTGCAGCTGAATCCCAACGCAGAAATTGAAATACAGCTGAGTGATTCCACAACAGGCATGAATTCCGTAATGGAAGGAACCTGTGATATCGGCATGGCATCCAGAGAACTGAAGGAAAGCGAATCGAAGAGTTTGAAATCAACAGTTATAGCCATGGATGGACTTGCTGTCATCGTTAACAAGGAAAACACAGTAGATGATATTGCAAGTGAACAGATAAAGAGGATATTCAAGGGAGAAATCACCTCTTGGGATGAGATTTCTGAGTAAGCCAACAGGTCAGTGGAGTATTTGCCAGTTTAGATACCTACATCGGTTTTTCAAGGAGTTAAAGTATTATGTCAAAATATAAAGAAAGCATAATGAAGGCAATATTTTTCATAGCTGCCTGCACTTCTGTTCTGGCTGTTGTACTTATTTGTTTATTTCTATTAATAAATGGTGTACCCGCTATGGCAAAGATCGGAGTATTTGATTTTCTGATGGGTACAACATGGAAACCGAATAATACACCTCCTTCTTTTGGTATTTTACCAATGATCCTGGGAAGCATCTATGTAACAGCCGGCGCTGCTGTTATTGGAGTACCCATAGGGGTTCTGACTGCTGTATTCATGGCCAAATACTGCCCCAAAAGGCTGTATCGCATATTAAAACCTTCTGTAAACCTGTTGGCAGGGATTCCATCCATCGTATACGGATTTTTCGGGCTTGTAGTAATAGTACCTTTTGTCCGTGATAAATTTGGAGGTACCGGCAGCAGTATGCTGACGGCGTCCATTCTCCTGGGCATAATGATCCTGCCTACGATTGCAGGTATAAGCGAATCAGCAATCAGAGCAATACCCCAGAGTTATTATGAGGGTGCGCTGGCCTTGGGCGCAAGTCATGAAAGAAGCATCTTTTTTATAATGCTTCCGTCAGCAAAATCCGGTATCATGGCTGCTATAGTCTTAGGGATAGGCAGAGCAATAGGAGAGACCATGGCAGTCATCATGGTCGCGGGAAACCAGGCAAGAATGCCTGCCGGATTATTAAAAGGTGTAAGAACACTTACAGCAAACATAATAATCGAAATGGGCTATGCTGCGGATCTGCATAGAGAGGCTCTGATCGCAACAGGTGTCGTATTGTTTGTATTCATTCTTATTATAAATTTATTGTTGTCATTGCTTAAAAGGAGGCCCGGCTGATGGATACTATCAACAAACAATCATATATGCAAAAGCTGAAGTCTTATAAACGTAGCCCCATATCGCTGGTTCTGTTCCTTCTGGTAATGATATCAACAATTCTTATGATAGGTATTTTGCTTTTTTTGATTGGGTATATCATGATCAAAGGAATACCCAATATCAGGCCTGAGCTGTTTCAGTGGGAATACAATACCATAAACGTATCGCTGATGCCGGCTTTAATAAATACTGTCATCATGACCTTCATTTCACTGTTGATTGCAGCGCCTATAGGAATTCTTTCCGCTGTATATTTGGTTGAATACGCAAAAAAAAGCAACAAGTTCGTTGGCATAATCAGAACTACTGCCGAGATACTGTCAGGGATTCCGTCAATCGTATACGGTTTGTTTGGATTGATGTTTTTTGTAACCGCTCTCGGCTGGGGAATGTCTCTTCTTGCAGGAGCATTCACGCTGTCAATTATGATCCTGCCGCTTATTATGCGTACTACTGAGGAAGCGTTAAAAACTGTTCCTGATCCGTATCGGGAAGGCAGTTATGGGCTTGGCGCAGGTAAGTTAAGGACTGTGTTCAAAATAGTTCTACCCTCTGCAATGCCTGGAATTTTGGCCGGTGTCATACTTGGCATAGGAAGGATCATAGGCGAAAGCGCCGCGTTAATCTATACGGCTGGAACTGTGGCCGAAATACCGAAGGGCAGGGATTTTCTGCTGGATTCTGTCCGTACATTATCGGTTCCTATGTACGCACTTTCAAGCGAAGGTTTATATGTAAACCAGTCTTATGCAACTGCTGTAATACTGTTTATTATCGTGGTATTGATTAATTTACTCTCAGAGTTTATATCGAAGAAGTTGTCAAAGGTATAAGGACTATTTGAAAAACATCAGGCGATGATCGATACCAAGTGCAGGATTTAAATACAAGTCGCTGGATCAAAACTTTAGTTACCGTAAGACATGGAACAGAAAGGATAATACATGAACAAAATTTGCATACAAAATTTGGACTTATATTATGACGATTTCCAGGCGCTGAAGAAAATCGGCCTAAATATAGAAGCGAACGAGATCACGGCCTTTATTGGACCGTCAGGCTGCGGAAAATCTACTCTCCTGAAATGCCTGAACCGGATGAATGATCTTGTCGAAGGTTGCAGGATCACCGGCAAGATCCTGTTGGATGGTGAGGACATATATGGCGATATAGACATCAATCTGCTTAGAAAACGGGTGGGGATGGTTTTCCAAAAGCCCAATCCCTTTCCTATGAGTGTGTATGACAATGTAGCATTCGGACCTCGCACCCATGGCATCAGATCGAAAATCAAACTGGATGATATAGTGGAACGATCGCTACGGCAGGCTGCAATATGGGATGAATTAAAGGATCGCCTGAAGAAGAGTGCTTTGGAACTCTCTGGTGGCCAACAGCAGAGGCTGTGTATTGCAAGGGCATTAGCGGTACAGCCGGAGGTTTTGTTGATGGATGAACCTACGTCGGCTCTGGACCCCATTTCAACATCCAAAATCGAAGACCTTGTTGCTGAGTTGAAAAAAGATTATACTGTCATCATAGTTACCCATAATATGCAACAGGCTGTACGCATTGCAGATAGTGTCGCGTTTTTCTTGCATGGCGAAGTGATAGAATATGCAAGAGCGAAGGATCTGTTCTATATGCCAAAGGATAAACGCACCGAGGATTATATAACCGGGAGGTTTGGGTAATGAGAAGCAAATTTGATGAACAACTGGATCTTCTAAAGACCCAGATGATACAGATGGGCGCATTGTGCGAAGATGCCATAGCAAACGCGACAAAGGCGCTCATCAACGGGGATATGGAGCTTGCCAAAAAAGTAATAAAGGCGGATGAGGAAATAGATCATAAGGAAAGGGAAATTGAAGGGATCTGCCTCAAATTGCTTCTCCAATATCAGCCGGTTGCCAGAGATTTACGCCAGATTTCTTCCGCCCTGAAGATGATAACAGATATGGAGCGGATCGGGGACCAGGCTGCAGATATATCGGAAATCACTATGCTTGCCAATATAAAGGCTGCAAATGATACGAATAATATCGCAGACATGGCAAAGGCCACTATAAAGATGGTTACGGGCAGTATTGATGCGTATGTCCAACAGGATCTGAAGCTTGCAAAAGCTGTAATAGATTACGATGATGTAGTGGATAATCTGTTTAATGATGTAAAAGCTGATATGATCAGGCTGATTAATGAAGATACAGAAAACGGTGAATTTGCTATTGACTTGATGTTGATTTCCAAATATCTTGAGAGAATCGGTGATCATGCTGCGAATATCGCAGAATGGGTCGTATTTTCTATTACCGGAAGGCATGTGGAGGAAGAACAATGATCTATTGTGTTGAGGACGACAGAAGCATTCGGGAGCTTATCATATATGCGCTGAAATCCAATGGTTATGAGGCCATTGGATTTGACAAAGGCGAGCCGTTTTTTGAAGCACTGGAAGTTGAGTTGCCTGATTTAGTATTGCTTGATATCATGTTGCCTGGCGAAGACGGCATCCAAATCTTGCAAAAACTCAAGGCATCTCCGAAACTACGGCATATTCCGGTAATAATGATTACTGCAAAAAGCGCAGAATACGATAAGGTTATCGGACTGGACAGCGGAGCAGATGATTATATTACCAAGCCTTTTGGCATCATGGAGTTCCTTTCCCGTGTCAAAGCAGTTCTCAGAAGATCAGGAAATATAAGTAATTCATCTGAATTATCAGTCGGGCGGCTAACGATGTATGTTGACAGGCATGTTGTTCTGGCGGACGGGAAAGAGGTTGCTCTTACATTCAAAGAATTTGAGCTTTTGAAATATTTAATGGAAAACGCCGGCATTGTATTGACCAGGGATAAGCTCCTGGAAGAAGTATGGGGGTATGATTATGAAGGCGAAACCCGTACTTTGGATGTACATATCCGTACCCTAAGGCAGAAGCTTGGAGAAGCGGGAGCAGTCATTGAGACGGTGAGAGGGGTTGGCTATAAGATCGGAGGAAAGGCATGAAAAAGCGTATTTATAAAAGCATGCTGGTATTAGCCCTCATAACTGTATTACTTACCTCATCCCTTATAGCCGGAGTGATATACCGGGCATTCTATCTTAGGATGCAGCAAGAAATCAGGAATGAGTCTCTTTTTATATCAACTGCTTACAATCTTATCGGGCATGAGTTTTTTTACGGCTTTTCTGATCAGGAAAACTCCAGCAGGATAACATGGATAGCAAGTGACGGAACTGTTTTGTTTGATAATAAGACCGATGCGAAAAAGATGGAAAACCATCTCAACAGGCCGGAAATTGCCGATGCAATGAAAAATGGCTCCGGTGAAGCAGTTCACCTTTCCAGTACCCTTGGTACTCAGACCTTTTATCGAGCTGTCCGGCTCAATGACGGCACAGTCCTGAGAGTATCAGTTACAACTTACAGTGTTTTTAAATCTGTTTCAGATTTTATTCTGTATGTAGCTTTAATTATATTGCTTGTTATTCTGCTGACCATGATCATTGCAAATCTGTTAACGAAAAAAATTGTTTTCCCTTTGAACAACCTGGATTTGGAGAATCCGTTATCCAATGATATCTATGACGAATTGTCCCCGTTACTGACCCGTATGGCTAAACAAAATGATCAGATCAAAAGCCAGTTCAAGAAACTGCAAGAGCAGAAACAAGAGTTTAATGCGATTACCGAAAATATCAGGGAAGGAATCATAGTTTTAAACAACAAAGGCTTGATACTGTTCATGAATAAAAGTGCCGCAGATATATTCAATGTCAGTGCCCAGGATATAATTAACGAACATATATTAACACTGGACCGGAGCATACCCATTCAAAAGGCAATAGAGAAAGCTATGGAAGGGCGTTTATTTGAGGATACATTTGCAATAGGTGAGGATTCTTTTAATCTATTGGCCTGTCCCGTTAAGGATGATGTGATTGTCAAAGGAGTCATTCTGTTCATACTGGATGTAACTGAAAAACAATCCATTGAAAAAATGCGTCGTGAGTTCACCGCCAATGTATCACATGAGCTGAAAACGCCTCTCACCTCTATTTTGGGGTACGCAGAGCTTATGAAAAACGGCATGGTGCAGCCTCAAGACATTACAGAGTTTTCCGGTCGCATATATAACGAAGCAAAGCATCTTATAAACTTGATAGAAGATGTAATACGGATCTCCAGGCTGGATGAAAAAAATATTCAGCTTCCTTTTGAAGAGATCGATTTATTGGAATTGGCAAAAGAAACGGTCAGCAGATTATCTTCCGTAGCGCAGCAGAAAAAGATAAAGCTGTCAGTCAGCGGTGAGGAAGCGAGAATATTTGGTGTAAGGCAAATCCTGGAAGAGATGATCTATAATCTTTGTGATAATGCAATTAAATATAATTATGAAAACGGTAAAGTTGATATAAATGTAAAAACCTTCTCTGATCAGGTTGTTCTTACTGTAGAAGATAATGGCTTTGGCATCCCGAAAGAACACCAAAGCCGTGTGTTCGAACGCTTTTATAGGATCGATAAGTCTCATTCAAGGGATACCGGCGGGACCGGCCTGGGCCTTTCCATTGTAAAACACAGTGCCGAATTCCATAATGCAAAGATCAGATTGTTTAGCAAGCCCGGAAAGGGCACAAAGATCACAGTTATATTCAGGCGCGGACAATAAAATCTTCAGCTATTTGGACAGGGGATTTGCCCGGGATATTACACCGGCTATTTCCAATAATGTTTGGTGATCGTTCAGTTCCGGTTTTTCAAAAACGCATAATGATAATATTGAGAGCATATTACTTATTTCCTTTCCTTTAAAACCTGCGTTCTTAAGGTCCGATCCGGACAGGGACAATTCAATGGGTGACATTTCGCGGATAGTATCAAGATAAATTTCATCAATGTTTTCATGAGGACCGATAATGCTCCGAACCTTATATACATCTGCTGTTACTGACGCGCCGAATTCGGAGACTGTTTTTCTAATATTCCTTGGACTTGCTGGGCCAATACTATCCAGGCATTTTATATATGCTGTTACCTTCTTTTTTGTTTCGTTGTCATATTTAAGGCTGGCTAAAAACTTCTCTGCTTCTTCCTGTTTGTTGGCGTTAAATGAAAAATAGAAAAGCAGAGCCAGCAATATAAACCTCTGGTTAGGGGAACCTGTAAACTGGACGGCAAGAGTGTGCCAAATGGGAGGCAAGTTTGCGATATATGGGAAAACAGATCTTAACAATCCTGTTTCCCATAAAAGGCTTATTCTATTAGGAGCAGGCGATCCAAGAATTTTATTCAGTTCAGCCTGGATCCTTTCTTTGCTGACATGGGACAGATCCGGTGACAGTTTGGCAATTGCCGCAAAAGTATGATCATCTATATCAAAATCCAATTGGGCTGAGAAACGTACAGCCCTGAGCATCCTCAAAGCATCCTCTGAAAAGCGTTCATATGGATTGCCGACGCAGCGTATAATTTTGTTGTCTATATCGTTAAAGCCGCCATAAGGGTCGATCAGTCCTTCTTCCGGGTGGTATGCAATTGCGTTCATGGTAAAATCCCTGCGGGAAAGGTCATCCTCCAATGAATCTGCCGGGCTAATGCTGTCGGGATGCCTGTGGTCGCTGTAACCGGCTTCTTTGCGCCAGGTGGTTACTTCAACCGATATGCCGTCCTGTATTACCGTAACGGTACCATGCCTGATCCCTGTATCGACAGTCTTTGAAAACAGGCTTTTTATTACCTGCGGGCTGGCGTTGGTAGTGATATCCCAGTCGGTGGGGACTTTACCAATGATGATATCGCGGACACAGCCGCCTACTATATGAGCTTTATAACCGCTGTTATTGATTATTTCAATAATATTGGATATATTTTTGGGAAGACTAATTTTCATAAATAATGCTCCAAAAAAGTGTTACTGGTGAAATTAAACAATATATGGTATAAATATATAGGCACATGATTATTATAATTAAATCCATATAAAATTTACAGGCTTTAAGGTGAATGTTTAAGAGCAATAAGCTCTTTTTATAAGATTTTGTTTTTGCTTAAGATCAGGCTTTGTTTATACTGATCCTGTGCGAATCTTTCGGTGGGATGGTTTTCAGGTTTCACCGAAGGGTTTTATCCTCGTGCGCTGACGATAAGATAAGGATTGTATAAACTTATGGACGCTTTATCTGGGCAAAGGTATATAAATATATAATATAATTTTAAAAATACAACGGAGGTTGAATGTGGCGACAAAGAAAAGAAATAAACTAAAGATCATACCCTTGGGAGGTATGGAAGAAATAGGAAAAAACATGACGGTATTTGAATACGGAGAAAATATTATTGTAGTGGATTGCGGACTTGCATTCCCTGAAGACGAAATGCTCGGCATAGATCTTGTTATCCCGGATGTAACTTATTTGGAAAAGAACATTGAAAAGGTTCATGGAATATTGGTTACTCATGGACATGAAGATCATATAGGAGCCATTCCGTATGTGCTTAAACGGATAAATGTACCGGTTTACGGTACCGAGTTGACCATCGGGCTTATTGAAAATAAGCTTGCAGAACACGAAATGAACGAATCGGTCGATCTGCGCAAAATAAAGGCAGGCCAGACAATAAAATTAGGTCCTTTTTCAGTTGAGTTTATCCATACCAATCACAGTATCGCAGATTCGGTAGCTATGGCTATTACTACCCCTGTCGGAACGGTATTCCATACCGGTGATTTTAAAATCGATCAGACTCCCATCGAGGGGAAACCCATTGACCTGACCCGTATTGCCGAAATAGGCAAAAAAGGAGTTCTGCTGCTTATATCAGACAGTACCAATGTCGAGAGACCTGGCTACACAATGTCTGAGAGAACAGTGGGGGATACCTTCGATAATATTTTTAAAGGTGCCAAAGGCAGGATAATCGTAGCAAGTTTTGCTTCCAACATTCACCGTGTTCAGCAAATAATCAATTCGGCTGTTAAATATAACAGAAAAGTTGCATTGGTTGGCAGGAGCATGCTCAACGTGGTCAATACTGCCACAAGGCTGGGATATTTAACCATTCCTGAAGGTACCATGATCGATATTGACAGGATAAAAAATCTCAATCCTGAGCAGGTGGTAATAATAACGACCGGCAGCCAGGGTGAGCCTATGTCGGCATTGGCCCGTATAGCGGCATCCACCCATAAGAAGGTCATGATAAAGGAAGGGGATCTGGTTATTATTTCCGCGAATCCCATACCCGGAAACGAAAAGCTTGTTTATAAGGTTATAGACGATCTCTTTAAACAAGGCGCCGATGTCATCTACGACACCCTTGCTGAAACACATGTATCAGGCCACGCCAAGCAGGAAGAATTAAAACTAATGATCAGCCTGGTAAAACCCAAATTTTTTATGCCCGGTCACGGAGAATACAGGATGCTGAAAAAGCACGCAAAGCTTGCCATGTCTCTTGGAATGGACGAAAAGAATATTTTTATCATGGAAAACGGCAAGGTTTTGGAGCTGACTGCCAAAACAGCCAATGTAAACGGCAGCGTGACTTCAGGCAGTATCCTTGTTGACGGTCTGGGAGTAGGCGATGTGGGTGACGTCGTTTTAAGAGACAGAAAGATTCTGTCGGAAGACGGATTAATGATGGTTATAGCCCCAATGGATAAGAAGGGGAACCTTTTGGCTGGTATTGAGGTTATGTCTAGAGGTTTCGTTTATATGAAGGAATCAGAAGCCCTTATTGAAGAAGTAAGAAACATAGCCAAGGATATTATTCTTAAAAATGCCGGTAAAAAGAACGGAAGCTATTCAAATATAAAAAATGCAATCAAGGATGAGTTGAGTAATTTCCTTTATCGCAGAACAATGAGGAAACCCATGATAATCCCTGTAATAGTAGAAATCGAACCGGGAGAGTAAATGGGTGAGTCCGGCAGATGATAAGGTTTACGGAGCCTCGCGTAAAATGATTCCGTATCGATAATCGGGGCATATTAAAAAAAGCATTGTTAGAACAGGAGCTGTTTTAAGAACCATTCGGTTTTTGAAACAGCTCCTTTTATTGTGCCCTGCATGGACGTGATCCAACGGACGGAATCCCCGACACTCCCTGTAGAGACAACGTACACCGAATGGTGTGTGATGTTGCGAGACTCCATCTCTTATGACCAAAAGAACAGTATCCAATTGGCTGTAGTATCGTGTAAATTTGGCATCCTACCATTTTTGGTAGCTACCCAAATTTCATTTTACATATATAAAATGGATTTAAGGGTAAGTATTGGCATTAACGGGGAGATGATAATGATGAAATTCTTTAAGAACATTAAGAGCATCACTAGTTGGGTACTTGCGCGATTTCGCGCACAACCGGTCATATCTTTTATCATAGTCTTTGCTGTCCTGGCTGTTGTTGTAACACTACTGCTATGGGCTTTTGGAGGATTTACAAAAGAAGTTTTTTCTTATTTGCCGGACTGATCATATATTTTCGCAGAAACCGAGTCTGAGCCTCAAACCCTGGAAGATCTTCTTCACAGCAAGTCTCCCGATGTATTCGTGATATTGAAAAAGCCAGAGATTGCTGAAGAATTGATAAATACCGAAAAACTGACTGACATCATAGAAATGCGTCATAGCATCCAGCCCGAAAAGACGGACCGAATCGCTGAACAAAGCTCCCTGCATATTTGCAAAAACGGGAGCTAAAGAGAAGATCAGCATATATTGAATGTGGTCGAAACGCGCGTTTCTGATATTGATATTATCCCTTGAACGAAGAAGCGAAAGAAAAGAAACAAGGAAAGTTTTTTTCCCGCTTTTATCGGTATCAGACATGCTATCACCTTTAAAATAAATGGTTGCGTATTCTCATACATCCTATTAGCAGCCTTTGAAGTAAATGATATTAAAGCGGGAAAACTGTCCGGTTTCAAAGCAATATTTTTATTTGTAATTTCTGTACCTGTAATTAACTTTCTTTGATGAATAGTACATGCTGCGGCGTCTTTTTTTCCTTATGATACGCAAGATAAAGCTCAAAATGATTATAGCTATAATAGCAAGTACGGCTGCTTTCACGCCGAATATAAAACGTTCGTCACTTATGATTTCTTTATATTTATCACGTAAAATGGCTATTGTGGTTTTTTCTATCGATTCTTTCGCAACGAGATCTACTGTCCCAATGGACTTTCCGCCATAGATATACTCAATCTTGCCTACTGTTTGTCCCTGTTCAATAGGAGCTGCAAAAGGCTCGTTGAATGTTTTTACAATTTGCAGATTGTTTTTGCGGACCTCTTCATCCAGGGGCAGGATATAGCTGAAATCACCATTTGTTATAATCTCTACCTTTTTGCCGTCAACCGCATCCGCAACCTCAAATCGGGCAACGTATTCTCCTTTTTTAGCAAGCTGTTGGTAGCTGAAGTTTTTGAATCCGTATTCTAAAAGCTTCTGAGAGTCTTCAAACTGATGAGTTTTATCCTCTGCACCGAGAACTACGGAAATCAGCTCAAGACCGTCCGGATTAACAGCTGAAGCAACCAGGCATAATCCTGCTAACTCTGTATATCCGGTTTTTATTCCTGTAACTTTAGAGTAATATTTGGAGCGGGATTTTAGAAGCTCATTGGTATAGGTAAGATGGCCGGCCTTCCATTCATTGCTTTTTCTGAAGTTGGTATCCGGCATTTTGAAATCGGTTCGTCCTACAACTTCTCTGAAGGCATCCAGTTTCATGGCTTCGCGGGCGAGTACTGCAAGATCCCTTGCAGTTGTATAGTGATCCTCATCTTCCTGACCGCTGGAGTTGGTAAAATGGGTACCCGTCAAACCCAGTTCAGCTGCCTTTTGATTCATAAGTTCGGTAAAACCTTCCATAGTTCCGTCTTTTGATACATTTTCAGCAATTATGTTACTGGCTTCATTGGCTGAAGTTATCATCATCAAGTCAAGCAGATCCTTGAATTTCAAAGTTTCGCCAACCTTTATGCCGGCAGTCACATAATCATACGGAACACTGTTGATAGCGTTTGCGGAGGCTGTCATTTCATCATCGAGATCAGCATTTTCCAATGCAACCAGAGCCGTCATTATTTTAGTGGTGCTGGCGGGAGAACGTCGCTCATCTGCATTCTTTTCTGCCAGAACCTGGCCGGTTTTCATCTCGATAAGGATATATGCTTTAGCTGTAATATCGGGTTCTGATTCGGCAAAGACCTGTAAGGGAACTGAAAGTGTAAGGATGACAATTATTAAGGTATATATCTCAATTAATTTAATTAATTTAGCTTTCAAAAAATCAACCCCTAATTTATCTTAAGTTAAAAAGTCAAAACAAAAGGTCAGTGAATGAATGATATTTTTATTATTATAATTACTGCCACAACATCAATTATAAAGTACATCAGTTATAAACTCAAGACTGGGGAGGCAGCCATTAGTTTCCATATATGGGTTTGCTTTTTATTGATTTTATATCAGAATATGTAATAATATTGATAAAAAATGGAACAAGGAGTTAGCCGTGGAGATAAATGTTAAGGGCAAGACATATAGGATAGCATGGGAATATCTTGTCGTTCCCTGTTTAGTTTTACTTTTGATTGTGGTCCTTATTCTGTCAAATTTCTCTTCGTTAAGACGCAGCTGGATATCTTTTTCGGAGAATGAGGATATAGAGAAGACATCAGAGGAACCGTTACAGTCAGCAATTCGACAAGAAAGCCCGGTAACCGAAAATAAAAATCAGCAGAATTCGGTAATAATCGAAAAATCAGCCGATGAATATCAGGTGAAAGAATCATCAGATAGGTCAGGTAAGGTGAATATCAATAACGCGACATATGAAGAACTTATGGCCCTGCCGTATATCGGAGAGGTGAAAGCAAAGGCCATTATTGACTACCGCAATTCCAACGGTCCCTTTAAATCGGTTGACGAACTGATCAATGTAAAAGGTATAGGGGCCAAGACCCTGGAAAAACTTCGACCGTTTGTAACTGTGTTAATCTGGTCTACAGGTTTTTACTGAAACATTTAGCTGAAATTGAAAAAAATATCGAAATTAGTAAATTTCCTAAGAATTATTTACTTGAATATGCTATAATATGGTCATACAAAACCTTAATCTGGAAGTAAGCCAAGTTTTTAAAGGGATATAAAGGAGCAGTCCAATATGATTATTGATAAAAAAACAGGGGACATCATATTCTCAGAAGGCCAGGTCATAAAAGCCGGAATGACGATTGACGAAATAAAAGCCTCCAGGGTCATGGAACTCGTTTCAAAAGGTCAGGAAGAAAAGATGGAGCATGCGTTCTATTACCTGCAATTAGTCATTCCCAACGCTCACGGTCATAAGGTATTCCTAGCGCTACACATGTATGACGGGATAGTTTCATCTGTTTCAATGACACTGGGAGATTACTACGATTTTTATGATAAAGGTACATTTAATGCTGAGGAATATAGAAAACTGGCAATACTGCAAAGAGATTTTTTGAGCAAAGTGCTCCAGGAATACGCGGTACCTGATGATACACATTACGATTGGGGTCATATCCAAATGCGAGTTGATTATAGAGACATGGAAGAGCTTGAAATCATCATCGATTACTATTTGGATGATTAGATGGAGAATAATAAACTATGCTCATTGAAAACCAACATACTCAAGACCCCGTAAAATTTAACAATTTATTTCAGGCACAGAGCGGATACCCCGGAGTGGATGAACTGAAGCCTGTTACACTACCTAAAGGAACAATAATCGCAACCCTTTCAGGACCAAAAAAAGAGATGGTGGGCTATTATTTCATTTCCTATGACGAGGTTCTAAAACACGGGCCTGATTCCATAGAGTTAAGCCAGGGTACCCAAGTTAAACCGTTTTTCAGAAAAAATTCAGGAATTTCTCCTCAATACAAGACAAATATTCGTTTCTATGTGCTAAATGAAGATATTAAGGCGGCGGTAGGCGATACGACCGAAAACCCTCATTGGGGAACAGGCGGATTTAAACAGATAGCAATTCCCAACGCAAAGGAAATGATCATTGCGGCCAATAAAGACAAAGAAATTTATAATCCGGACCACAGCATAATACCGGTTGATTTGAATTCCTTTCGATCAGACACAAGACTTTCTGAAAAAACTAAAGAGCAACTCCAAAGAATAGTTGAATATGTGGGAAAAGAAAACATATCCTCTGTCGATGGAAGTGTAATATTAAAAAACTGCGAAATAACTGAGCCAGTTTATAATCTCCTTGACTTAAGAGCCAGGATCCACGAAAATACAATGAAGTATAATTGCCTGATGAAGGAATATATAGATGAGCTTAAAAAGAAAGAAAAAGATTTGCCGAGTATCAGATCCATCAGGGAAGAAATCAATAATACGGCTAAAGATATGAGCAAATTAAAGAGACAATTTGAAAAATCATGCGCAATACTAAAACAAAATCCTGAATTGACAAAAGGCTTCTCAGAAAAGCATAAGAACCATCTGTTCAATGTGAATACCTGCTGCCCGCAAATTGCATATGACCTTAAAAACTATTTAAGTAAAAAGACCGAATATCTTGAGTACATACTTGATCCAAGTGTAAGACAGATGCTGGATATTCCCGAAAGGACAAAAGTTGGCTTTATAGAAAATTTGCAGCTGGAAACCAGGGCTGATCGGATGTATGATTATTATTCGGCGGTGGACCAATATGGCATAATATATAGAAAACTGATATTTGCTCCCCGTCATCTTGCCCAGGCCCAGCAGAGCCTTAAGGAGAATCTTCTAATAAGTTTAAAAAGCAAGGATGATTTGCTTACATTAAGACATTCCTCAGAAGATGGAAAAGTAAAAGAATACTTAAGTCAGAAAATCATTGAGCTGGACAAATATATTGAAAAATTTCAGAGCGCCGTAATGGGATCCGAAGAATTGATCGGTAAAGTGTCAAATCCGATGCTTGACAATCATATACGATACCTTCGAAATAAAGTGCAGCAGCAAATCAGTGAAAAAGGCGGCATCTTAGGACCTACCGCGGTGGACCGGGAGATGGAAATCAATATTAATA
>Ga0134103_1000952_pt1 | contig 30419 bp, 19 predicted proteins | sample 14_taG_2_FD_94445 | JGI IMG/M metagenome (GOLD analysis project Ga0134103, IMG submission 94445) | Switchgrass degrading microbial communities from high solid loading bioreactors in New Hampshire, USA - 14_58_20_212_A1 metaG | ecosystem: Engineered > Bioreactor > Semi-continuous > Anaerobic >...
ACTGTTGCGACCTGACATGCGCACCAAGGCAATGCGCGCCAAAGGTGCTGTTTATCCCATCACCTCCGCTCTATAATAGGATTACGGTCAATAAAGTAATTAATAACTATCGCAGTTGACCGTCGCTGCCCAAATAAGAAAAATACTGTGGGTGTCTGTTAATCCGTGTCAAAATCCCGTAAATCCTCTGCCGACAGCACTGAAAACCCGAAATCATCGCCTGCAACCAGTACGATGTCATCACTGAACGCAATACAGCGCAGGTCTACGTTACTTATCTGCACGATAGTATTACATGAAGGACAGTCGGTAAAAGTCAGAAGCCTTCCCTTGTCGCACGCCGCCAGCAATTCGTTACCGAAAAAACGAACCGAATAGATTGTCAGCGGGTAAAACTCTTCCGGCGGACGATTGTTAAGTGCAAGGGAATTGACATAAATCCAAATATCCCCTCCGTCGGATGTGAACATGACAGACGGAGCAATGGGGTTTTCATATAGTTGACCTAGAACGTATATGTTCTCCCCAAGATTCACTATATTCTGGAATGACTGTGGATCCGCGAGGCCCTTATAAATCGTATTGTAGTTTTTCGTATCCCAATCTACACCATCTTCGCTTTTAAAAATATCCGTATCTTCGGTTATGGCCATTAGGAAAGAACTGTTTGCCGCGATCCCAATTAACGGTTTGTCCGACAACTTTTTAGCGACTCTCCAGGACGCTCCATCGGATGATGAGAGTATTTCACCGCTATATGTGCAAGCGTAGTATTTTCCTTTGAATTTGGCTAGCCCTAAAAGATGCTCCGTGCCAACACCTTTCGAGGATTTAAAATCCTTACCGTCACGACTGTAGACAAGAGCCCCGGATTCTCCAGCGACAAGCGTTAAATCCTCAGTTATGAGTATTTTGGTCAGAGCCTTGTCCCCCACCGGAAGCGGTATGTTTTCTACCGTACCGTCTTCAAAAATCCTGTCAAGGCGGCCGCCTGTCCCGCAAGCGAGGAATGTGGCGCCTTTATCTGTTATCCCCTCATATTCGGCATCATGATAACCAGACTTTAATTCCAGTGAGTTGAGTGTGCTGGTGGAATCGTCACAGCCGACCATAACCAGTATAAGGAGAGATGAACACATTAATATGTAAAGAGAAACTTTAAAAAAATATATGCCCTTACGCATTTTTAAAGCCTCCAAATTCATCGTGATATATTCAATGATCATCAATTATTTATGCATGTTCATAATTGAGTTGCTTGCAGTAGCAACATCAAACATACCCTTTCTGTGCTTTGGCACAGAGGGCCGAACTTTGACAGCCATACGGTATCACGGTAGTTCTGGTCGTACCTGTTTTTGCGGCTTAGAACTGTATGCTCCATAAGTCAGCCGAAGAAAATTTTTGATGAGCCGGGATAATATTTTCCACTTGATTTGCTGTAAACTGATATTATGACAACATGTTATACGGGATTGCAAAACCCTGACTATGCTGATTACACGAAGTCATATTTATACGATTAATGTTACGGAACAAGTTAGAATATATACGTGAAAATATTTTATCATGGCATATAATCTATCAGATATTTCCCAATTATTTCTCAGAACGGATTACCAAAACAAAATCTCATGCTTCTTTTGAGATCTTTGAAAAGAAAAAATAGACAAAAAAATACCCTATCCCGATTTACATTTCCCGGGATAGGGCATAAAAGTTAAATTTCTATGTTTTTATTAAAGTTTTTATTTAAGATGTTTATATTTATTTATTTCAGTATCTTTAATGCAACAGACCCAAGATCCACAGTGTTTATCTTATTATCACCGTTCACATCCGCAATCTTTGCTGTTGCCCAGTCCGGCGATGTGGAGTCCTTACCGTAATAGTAAGCTACTACTGCAGCGTCATCTACATCCGATATTCCATCGTCATCAATTACTCCTCCAGAAGGTGCAAAACCAACTCTTGCCTGAGTCACTTTAATAGTCCCGGTAGGATTCTTAACACCGCTCTTCGCCTTAAAGCTGACATTCAGTATAGCGGGTTCGTTTCCATTCACCCCACCTATATTAGCGGCAAGTATTCTTATCGTACCTGAACCGGAAGGCTTAACTCCGAGGATTTTTATATCTTTATTCGCGCCCGTTGTGTAAACATACTCCAATGCATCAGGGTCATAGCTTAAGGTTATATCCTCTGCATATACGCTTTGAGTCACATTTTTCAGGCTTATTCCTACTGTATAATACGATTTTGGTTGTGCACTTTCATCTCTATTTAAAATTACGTCAGGCTGCACTCCCTTATCGTATTTGAAAGTCACTTCTATTCTGCCGCTCGTCGGACCTGGATATACCCTTACTTCTATGGTACCCCATTGAGTCGTACCTATACCAAACTGCATCGTGTTAAGGGCAGTGACCGTAGGCTTGGTGCCTGTACCTATCAGTTGTTCTTTCGTCAGCTGTACAGGACCCCAGATTTTCATACCGAAAGTATGCTGTAACGTGTAAGTTCCAGGAGTGATGTTTTCAAATACATATACTTCGTCTCTGCCGTAAGTTTCATACGTCATTACTCTGTCGGTAGTCTTTTCGCCACCTACTGGTTCTCTTACCAAATCGAGTTCAGCGCCTCTGCCTCGTGTTTCAAACGTATTTTCAACATAACGAGGTGTACCGCTGGAGAATGCCTCTACTTCGAAATAATATTCCGGATCAATGTTCAGGCTGTGAATGTGTAAGTGATTGTCCCAATAAACCATATAGGAATTATACAGTTTATCGGGTTCAATACCGTAGCGCACCACATATCCTTCAGCGCCAGGTACTGGATCCCACAGCAAATCAGCTACGCGACGGTCTAATATGCTGCGAACAGCCTTCACATTATTTACCTTTGTGAAAGTTGCCTTATCCGGATTACCGAATACACGCAATGCTTTTACAGCAAACCTTCCATTATCGGGTGTGAAGACATTTGTCAACTTCACATAACGTGCATATACTGGTGCAGGAAGTTCTACATAATCGGTACGTAAATCCTGCGGGTTATTGCTCTTATCTATTATCAGTGTCCAGTTCTTGTTATCGTTGGATACTTCGACAGTATATGATTGATAGCGGTCAAGCGGCTGTGTTGTGTTTCCGGTAGCGCCAGCTCTATCCCACAGTATTTGTATACCGCGTATATCACATACGTCTCCAAGGTCAACAGTCATATATTCTCCCGGATTGCCCGTTTTAGCGCTCCAGTATGTAAACGGATCCTCATCCACTGCATACGCTGACCAGTAATTCTCAAGCGTTGAAGATGTCTCTACACGTTTGTCCAGGGATAAAAGTACCCATCCCGTATAACTGTCTTTTACCGGATTTTTCTTTACGCCGGGCAGATATTGTGGATAATCTCCATATTCGCAATTCCCGTACATCACGCCATCTTCGTCAACACCTAATGGGAAGAGAGATACAAGCGTGTTGCCTCTTCCGGCATCAAGGGCGTAATGCGTCATACAGGTGGCCCAAACATTACCATCCCTGTCGGTGAATATACTTCCGTGGCCAACGCCCTGAGATACACCTGTTTCCTTCATAGTAATCGGGTTATGTTCGCTATATACATATGGACCCATAGGATCGTCTGCTACGTATACGCCCTGTGCATAAGATGCAAATTCGAGGCCTATAGAAGAATAGAGCAGATAGTATTTGCCATTGTACTTGAGCGGATGGGGACCTTCAGTCCATCCATATTCTTCCTCACGATATTCTCTGTGGTCGAAAAATGGGAAGAAAAGGTCGTCTTTATATCTGGTTTCCCAGCCATGGTTATGTGGGTCGCCCCAGAAGCAAACCACAGGTTCACCTATTTCCTTGAATGTTTTTTTATCAACTTCAACAACGCGGATACCTAAAATCTGCGACCATCCATAGTACATATACAGGCGGCCTGTTTCTTCATCATAATACATGCTGGCATCGCCATAATTGGTGCTGGAGAATGTACCCACGTCATACCAAATACCAGATTTCGGGTCGTCAGTTGCCCTTACTCTGTTATCTGTATTTCCCGCATAGCAATACAGTTTGCCGTCTATTTCCACAACGCCCGGTATACCGCCCAGGAAATTCGGCGCGTCCACATAATGCCAGTTTACGAAGTCATGTGACCACCAATAGCCAGGTATCCTACGTACGAACAGATAGTAGTCATCTTTAAACATTTTGATAACAGGCTCGCCGGCTGTTATGATTCTCTGCGAACCAGCAGTGATTGAAATGGGATTACAGTACGTGGTTGGGTTTTGTATTACCGACTTCCCTGATGGCATTACAGGGAAAAGCTTCTCATCTACGATGACTTTGTTGCCGCCAGTCTCACCGTCCTCGGCAAAGACAGCGAAACTCATAGAACAAAAGCTCGCGACAAGAAGTGACAGCGATAGAAGAACACACAGCAGTTTTTTCATTTGAACTCCTCCTTGTATGTATATTGAATTATTTTAACATGCGAATAATAAACGAATGATTCACGATATAAGACGATATAACCATAGACGTGACCAACCCCCGCAGCCCCCTTTGTCCGTTGACTTGGTTGAAGGACAGACCTTTCGCTTTTTTTAATAACTTATAGGTTTAGATATGTAATTCAATAAGACGTAACTTATTATGGTTTCATAATACTACTAGATATTATTTATGTCAATATTCTCCAAAAAAATATATAAAGTATATTATTTTACGTAATTTCGATAATATATCATAAATAATGACATGTACGGAACTGTTTGATAGAAATAAGATGCCACACAAAATATACTAAAATAAGGTTATGGTCATTTACGGTTTTGCTCAATTCTCGGGAACAGCCGTAAACGTAAGAGGTCCTTCATATGTAGTATTGTCAAAATCGGTTACACTTTGTAAAAAAACATACAAAAAAGGTTCCCAGCGATCGGGAATAATCACCGAAAGTCTGGAAACCTTTTTGAGACGGATATTTATTGCCAGCGAATATAATTTCCATGCCAATATGACGGCTACATTTTCAGGCTTGCCAATTCTTCATTGAGGTTTTTCAAGTCAGAAGCAATATTTTCTATCGAAGAGAATGAAGATGTAATTTCTTCCATTACAGCAGCCTGTTGCTGTGTTGCACTGGCAATGGACTGAATCTCATTCAGGGAACTGTCAACCAGACTGCTTATTTTTGATATAACCTCATTGAGCTTCTTGCTGTGGGATGAGGAATTGACGGAAGCTGATTCTATCTCGCTTACTTTCGACTTCATGATATCCTGAAGCTCTTTTAATTCATCAAATTTCTCAGCCGTCTGCATTACTCTCTGGATGGATGCCTTAATCGTATTTGTTTCGGATTCAATTGTCTCATATACCGAGTTGGTTTTGTTTTGTAAATCAGCAACCAAATTACTTATGTCTGTCGTAGCTTTTCCTGATTGCTCCGCCAGTTTTCTTATTTCATCCGCCACCACAGCGAAGCCTCTTCCTGCTTCTCCGGCCCTTGCAGATTCAATGGATGCATTCAAGGCCAGAAGGTTTGTCTGTTCTGATATTGTGTTTATTATCTCCAGGATGCTGTTTATTGAACGCGTCGTCTCAAGAAGGGAAGTAATTACCTCTCTTGTTTCAATCGTTGATTTTTCGACTCTAGCCATATCCTGTATAGTAATATCCATAAACTCCTTGCTTTGCTGTGTGGCCTTATAGCTGGAATTGAATACATCAGCCATTTCAGCAGATTTATTCGATACTGTTTCCAAATCTTTCGAAATACTCATAATGAAATCTGATGAAGCTTGTACGTACTGCAGGTTGTCTTTACAGCTATTCACAGCTGAGAGCGCGTTATCTGCTATTTCCGTATTAGCCTTCGATGTTTCTTCCATTGCAGTAGCAAACTGATTGATAGAGTCATAAAGTACCTCGGACGAAACCTTTGACTTTTCGGTTACCGAAGTAAGGGCTTTCATAATCTGCTTTTGCTGCTCGGAATCGGCAAGAGAATTAAACATTTTATTCAAGCGTGTTATAAGCAGATTGAACAATAGGGACATAGCAACAAATTCGATTATGAAACCCACCAGCAAGGGTATATATTCGTCCGACCTTCCGGCATTCTGTAACCTGAAATATTGTGAAACAGCCAGACTTATCAATCCCATTATAAATGCAGTGAAAGTAAGATTTTTATCATAATAAAGGCAACTTAATATACACCCAAATGTATATGTAATATAAATACCGATATGGTAATTAGTCGCCAGCATTCCAACAATCATTGTGCTTATAAAAATATTGAGGTATTTTAAGAAGACAGGATTTATGCCTTTTCTGGTAAAAATAAAATTCAAAATGACTAAAATTAAACTGACTGACGCAAAAATTATTAATTGCGCCATATCGATTTTAAATATCCCTATACGGGTTATTATAAACAAAGCAGGAAATACCACCAAACATACGACTAATAAGAGTACTGAAGCAAGCTTGTTCACTTCTTTGGTATTTGATAAAGCAAACGTTTTCTTATCCATAATCTTTCTCCTATAGTATATTTAATTTTTATTTCATACTTTTTTGACTGCCGCTATTAATAAAAAATCCTTACATTAAGGACTCTAAAGGACTCTATATTTCGATATAGTGATAATACATTATCAGAACCAATGACTTTTTTACATGTGAAATAGCACTTTTTTTAAGGCACAATATACGTAAATTATAAAACTGTATTTAAGACATCGTCAACAATTATTCATTGATTTATGTCTATATTACCTGAATTGTCCCCATCATAGCGATCCAGTCAAATATTCTCTCCCACACTTTCAAGCCATGACTTAAGATTTATATAAAAACCGGCAGACAATCTTAACAATTATCTGTCGGTATCAGAGATCTGGTTGATTTTACTATGTTTCATTATAAATTGACACAGAACTATAAAAATACTTAATCAACCTGAGTTGTGAGGAACATGGGTAAAGTCATTTGATCAATCTGATCTAAGAGCTCTTCAAGTTCATCAATATGACGATCCTCATCATTCAGGATTTCTACAAGGATATCCCTTGTGGCATAATCACGGACTTCACCCGCAAGCACAATAGCGTCATTATATGCTTTGATTGCACCTTCCTCAGCAGCACGATCATATTCAATTTGCTTCGGCACTTCATCTCCAATATGTATTTTGCTAAGTTCACTTACGATAGGTCTTCCACCAAGGAACAAAATCCTACCGATAAGTTTTTCGGCGTGTTTCATTTCATCCAGCGCCCGTTTCTCAAAGCCCTCATGCAGTTTACCGTATCCCCAGTCCTCACACATTTCTGCGTGTACAATGTACTGATTGATAGCCGCAAGCTCATCAGCAAGCAAAGCATTAAGTGTTTCAATTAGTTTTTGGTTCCCTTGCATTTGTAAGACTCCTTTCTATAAATAATGTTAGGATTCTAAGGTTTCAGCTATTGGTGCCAGTCTTCGCATCTTTCGCATGAAGCCTTAAACATATTAACAAAGCAATTAATATTTAACACTTAGTTAATACCACTCTTTTTTTTAATCAACCAAGATTGTGCAAATTTTTTAAAAGTAATAAAAAATCCCGAGTATATATACATTTCTCGGGAATGTGATAATTGTCTTTCTTGTTATCGCCGTTCGTATCTGCAGTATAGTCATTTATAAATACTATTTCTATATTCGGTAGGAGAAATGCCAAATTTCTTCTTAAAGCAGTAACTGAAATAGTTCGCATCGGAGTATCCTATCTTTCTTGCAATTTCATTGGTTTTCATGTCGGGAATCCGCAGCAGTTCTTTTGCTGCATTCATTCTTACATTTAGAAGGTAATTCATAAAAGTCATTTTCGTTTCTTTTTTAAATATTGAGCTGAAATAAGCAGGACTAATATAAAGGCATTTGCATACTTTGTTTATAGTTATGTCACTTTCATGATAATGATTCTGGATATACTTTTTTGCTTTCTCCACCAGAAGCTTGCTTGCACTCTTCTTATCATTGGAAACACGAGACGCTACCTTAGTACAAATTTCCATAAACCATTCTTTGATCTCCCGGATATCGCTAAAATGGTATAATTCAGCAAAAAGATTATGTTTGTTTCCCATAATATCACTCATATCCAAATTCAAATCTTTTGTGGCCTTAAGGATGGTAACAAGTACTTCTAAAAGATAAATCTGGCAGTCCTCAAATGATACTTGCGAACTTATGATTTCCTCAAATATGCTATCCAGAGTTTCTTTTATATCTCTGGTCGTTCCTCCTTTGATACAGCTTAGAACCGCGCGCTCTTTAAGTTCGTCGAAAACAATTTTATTTACGGGCTGAGGCTGAATATCCTTCAAATAAATGACTCTGTTATTACCCAATATAAGCCTGTATTCAAGTGCAGTTATTGAATTCTTATATGAATAACTTAAATCCTTAACGTCGTAGCAAACAGTACCTACACCAATAGTAACCGAGTGTTTCAAGTATTTTTCAATGCATTGCCGTATTTCATTCAATATAGATATGGTTTTACTAACAACGACTTCTTCGTCTGATTCGCCGCAAACTGATATTACAACAGTATTCCCGTCATGCTGGAATGCAGTGCCCAGACCATGCTTTGTGATTATTTCATCAGTTATGTTCAGAACTGCATATTCCAGTAACTCTTTTTCCTCCGGCAATTTGAAATACCCGGCATTTTCAGATTGAGCAGCAACTGGCTTTTCCCCGTATTCGTTGTTATTCCAACTGTCGATGCTGACAATTGACACAACATATCCCTGGCCGCATAAATTTATGTTGAAGTATTTTGATTTTTCATGAATATCAGTATTCTTCAACTTTCCTGTTATCAACGAGGAGAGAAATTTCTCCTTAAGAATCGGCAAGCTTCTTATATAATGATCCCTTAAAGCCTGCATGTCTTTCTTGCGGGTTATTTCTCTATCTATCTGTTTTTTAATTTTCAATATTATTTCAGTCAGCTTTTCGGAGGAAACAGGTTTATGTACGTACTCTATAACATTAAGTTTTATTGATCTTTTTGCATAATCAACCCCATCAAATCCTGTTAATATAAGTTTTTTAATTGCAGATAACCTCTCTGTTGAATTTTCTGACAGTTTCAGTCCATCCTTCAAAGGCATTTCAATTGTGGCCATGGCAATTTCTTGTATACTCTTTTCGTCAATGTCCAATACTTCAAGCCTGTAATCTGCCTCTTCTACTTCTTCATCATCTACTAGAATTAGTTTGTACATATTCCACTCCCGCACTGAATTATCAAAGTAGTGTAAAAGGCAATATCTATGTAAAAATATTCTATCATTGACATTTGATAATATTTGATATTTCCCAATATTTATTAAAATAGATTTACTATACATTTTCTATTCTATGTCAAGAATTATATAAACTTTTAGAAAGCAGGAAGAGGATAAAGGCATCCCCTTCCTGAATAATATATGACCGCTTCAATCTAATATTCGTTTAGCCACGAATGCAAGGTCTTGAATATCTACTATACCATCACGGTTCACGTCTGCAACCTTTGCTGCCTCCCAATTCGGACTTTCTGGTGTCGCGTTATAGTAATAAGCAGCTAAAGCCAGGTCACCTATATTCACCTTATCGTCATTGTTAAGGTCGGCAGTTTTGTCTGTATAAACAGACGCTCTGAAGGTATCTGCTGCTTCGTTCAATGCGCTGGTTGCATTGTCAACCTCTGTCTGGGTCGCATTACTGTCGTTATATACAGCCTTGGCTGCATTGATTGCTACCAGGAACGCTTCTTTTGCTGCTTCAGGATACTGACCGTTTTCTATACCTACCTCTGCCGTATCGTAAAGTGCCTGGGCCGCATTGATTGCTGCGGATAGTGCGCTCTTATCCACTCCCGGAGTTGGTACTTTGATTTCTATAGTCTTGCTGGCCAACGCTGCTTCCACTACAGTTCCCTCCGGCGCGACGCCAAGCTCAGCCTTGGATACAGCTATGGTTCCAACAGCACTTTGTGAGATATTTTTAGCCTTGAAGGTAACATTCAATACAAGTTCATCCCCTGTCACTCCTCCGACTGTTGCTGCAATTATCCTTAATGTTCCGGGTAAACTCTCCTCTGCACGAACCACAATGTTCTTTTCACTGGCTCCTTCTGTGCCAACATATTCGAAAAGATCCGGGTTATAGGTTAATATGAAGTCTTGTGCGTGTACAGTCTGGCTAAGATCTTTGAGATTTATTCCAACTTTGAAGGAATCACCACTCTGTACACTGCTGTTTCCGGTAAGTACTACTGCATCTTTTGCAGTACTGGGTTTAGGTTCAACAACGACTGTAGCAGTCAAGGGGAGATTATCGGAACTATTACCAACCATGAAGGTTCTCTCGCCAAGAACAGGCTGCCATTTGCCCAGTGTACCATCAGGTTGTCTGGTAAGCGGCGAATTGACATCCCAGTACATAAGCTGCTCCCAGTTGACTTCCATTGTTACAGTCTTTTTCTCGCCTGGTTCAAGGTATACCTTGTCAAACTGTACCAGGGCTTTCTTCGCAATCTGAACATCCGTAATAATCTTATTGCGGTCGAGAGTAGGCATCTGATAGCCTTTAGGCGCACTCAGATATACCTGAACGACTTCTGCACCAGCCACGTCTCCGGTATTCTCAACATCAACCGAGACTGTGTAGCCATAATCCACGCCAGGAGTTGGAACTACTTTTAAGTTGGATAATTCAAATGTGGTGTATGACAGGCCGTAGCCAAATGGGAACAGAACTCCGTCCGGGTTCTGCCAATCGTACCACTTGTAGCCACCGTAGATTCCTTCAAAATACAAGCTGTAAGTACCAGGAGACGCAACGTTACCGTCTCGTACCCATTGATCTCCGAACTGTGATTGCTGCGAATCTTTCGGGAAGGTTAAAGGTAACTTACCGCTGGGGTTCACTTTTCCTGTAAGCAATTGAGCCGTTGCTGTACCTACCATGTCGCCGCCCAACCACATCCAGAGAACTGCGTCAACTTTGTCGAGCCACGGCATGGAAATAGCGAGAGAAATGTTACCTACGAAAATAACTTTGTTTCCAGCTCTGCGTGCGGCTTTTGATACATCTTCCAGGAAAGCCAGCTGAACGGGATCAAGTGTATTGGTATTGGGGTCGTTAGCGGCACCACCATTGTCTCTCCTATGTGCAAAGAAGATAACATCAGTACCCGGTACACCGGCAGCGGCTATAGCAGCTTCGCGGGAGGCATCAGTATTACCGCCAGGCAACCAGTTAATCTGGAACTGCGCATCTTTTGCTTCGAGAGTGGTCCACATACCGGTCTCGATCTTATACCAACGATCCTTTATCAGGTTAACATAAGTCCAGCTTGTAGGGATATTAAGGCCTTCACGGGTGCAAACATCACTGGAAGTTCCGTAACCGGATCCGGCTGGAATGTTTGATCCACGACCGAAGTTGGGAGCGGCTGTGAAATTGATATTAGTGTAGCTTTCAACTTCCATATCGTCACCAAGCAAGCTGATCCTGCTGTTGCCGTAGGCTACACCGCCAATATTAAGTATTTTAATTCCATATACACCGTCAGCAGGCGCTTTAAGATAGGTGACTACTCTTCCGGCTTTTCCTTTGACTATGCCATTGCCGGTTTCGTTGTTCTTATAGTTATTGGTACCGGTGAGTACCTTAAGGTCCGGAAGGATCTTTGTAACTGTGTTGGTCATGGTTGATGTGGATGTGGGGCAGTCTCCGACTGTGAAATTGACACCAGGAGTAACGCCTACATAATCACCGGTGAATTCAGGCTGGTCAGGTCTTTCGATCTCAGCCCATAAATACTCTGCGGGAATTGGTTCACCAACGATATCGTTAACGCCAATATAACCTTTAACATCGGAGAGAGGCATCATTTCCTGAAGCTTTTCCAAAGGTGAGAACTTAGCCGGCTGCCAACCGAATGAAGCCTCTGAGTAGTGGCTGGTCAGAGCATACAGACCTGAAAGGCCAATTACAGCTACTTTCTTACCTGGTTCATCCTTAAGGGGCAATGCGTTATTATCGTTTTTCAACAGAACAGCGCCCTTAGTCAAGACTTCGAGATTGAGAGCTTCATTAGCCCAAAGAAGATCTTCTCTCTCCTTACCAATCGGGTAGGGAAGCTCGATAGTATCATATCCGCCTTCGATTCTACCACGTCTTGCTACACCATTTTCGTCTAATTGTACCAGACCCAGATAACCGAGATGGCCTATAGCCTTCAGATTGTAATAAGCATTTAACCTAACATCGTCTATTGTGCCAAAGCCTAATTCCATAGCTTTCTCAAAATTAGCACGGGTATTGCGGCTGATAGTGCCGGTCTCAAGAGTAGTACCCGAGAAGCCTGAGAATGCCGTATTTCCGCCCCAGTCAGTCATAGTGATACCCTGGAAACCATACATGTCGCGTAATACGTCTTTCAGTAGATATGAGTCCCAAGCAGCCTGGTAACCGACAGGATAATCTTTCTCTGCCTGTGTTGCATTGGGATTGGGTGAACCTACCTGCGGGAAGAAAGAGTTGCCCTGATTGGTATAGAATTTCGGGGCATCATTTGGAGCCCAAGTGTCATAGAAAGGCAAATTTATTCTGTTGTAACTGCTCATGATGGCCGAGGCTCCGCCATAAACAATAGCATGTCTTGTAGCTGCCATCCAGTTTTCGTGGAAGGTTTGTTCATCAACTCTTACGTCGCGGCCCGTACCTGTATCGAAGTTGTATCCTGCCACGTGCTTCAGTGTTGCTGCAACATTCTGATCTTCAATACCCTTTACGAACTCGGTTGCCAATACTGCACCAAGGAATGGATCCTCACTGAGGGTATCGCGGCTTCGTCTGAAGTGAGTTGAACGCATTACGTCAATCTGGCTGCCAAGCTGAACGTTAGCTGCAGACGCTTTATTGTCTCTACCGTATACTGTACCATATTTGTACAAGGCATCCCTGTCCCAGGTAGCAGCCGCAGCAGGCTCTGACGGAGGAAGAGTGGTGTCAAAATGTCCGACTGTGACAACACCCTGAGGACCGTCCCAGAAACGCATGACCGGAACACCCAATGTACCAATCATGTGAACATAACCGGTACCCCAAGTGTAACTGTCTTCCCAGTTGCCGGTGTTACGGGCGCGACTGGTGGAGGAACCGCCCTGCAAGTCATAGAGTTCTTCATCGGTAAGGGCTCTTACTACTCCCCAAGCCAAAGCGTCCAGCTCAGGGTCGTCCCAGTCTAAAGGCTTAATGGCGCTTTCAGGATAAATAGCCGGAAATACGAGAGCATCCGGAACTTCATCAGCATACGCCACCATAATGGTCAACTGGCTACAGATTATAGCTAACATTAAAAAAAGAGCAAATAGCCGTTTTGATTTAGTTTTTCCTAACATATTTTTAGACCCCTCTCTACATAATGAATTAGTGTACTGCCTCATTGCTTACGTGCAACGTGGTTAAACATTCTTGTTTCCTGGCAGGAAAATGCCTGTTAATTGCTGCGTTATAGAACGTAGCTTAAAAGCATATTCTTATGCTTTTTATTCCCAAAGCATAACATTGCTTTGGTTGAAGCCACAGGATTCAAGATTTAATTTTTAATAATTTTTAAATTACTATTACTCCATAGTTAATAACTGTTTTATTTTGGTCGCCACGTTGTTAACTAAAAGACGTCAAGCCAGCAGTATTTTGTAAACACCCCTCTCTCTTTTTAATTTATCCCTCCTTTGTAATAATTTGAATAAAATGGTAATCTTAATTATCCCATTAATCTAAAGAGACATGAATATAAAAAACTATTGTCTTTCTTGAAAATACTTCTGATTTTTATTCCTTCCCATATAGTGCTCTTTAAGAATGTTAATACCTTGATAAATATAGTCAGCTGTGATGTGTTGGCGAATAATGATTTAAAACAAACAAGGCATCCTACTAAGTTAAAGCGCAGGATGCCTTGTTTGTTGCACACACTTACCTGTTTTATTGAGAAATATGCAAGATACGATATATATCTGTCTTGTCTGCCGGGCGGCACCGATAAAAATAAAACATACTGTATTTCCACTTATCCGGGTTATAAATACAAACCCTTCCCACATAGCTGCGATCCTTAACATCTGAAAGAATCACGCTATTTATAAAACCATTTAGAGATGTTGCCGGTACAATCTCGTTGGTTTCTTCCAGTACATATTTTGATGCTGAAAAATCCTCCGACAACTCAATAAACATGGGTATGCCGATATTCACATGCTGCCAGCCGAATGATCTTATGATATTGTCATAGTATCCTTCAAACAGGAATTTGTTCATTCCTTCACTGGTTTTCCAAACGTAGAGCGGAGTATACATATTTTCTATATTTTCGTCCTTTTTTTCTTTGATTAAGTAACACTTAAATAACAACCCGTCAAAACCATCAGTCTTATACCCGTTATTTCTCACTCTGGAGATAATCCGCTCCATATCGTAATCATCAGGTAAAGTAATCTTATATTGCATTCCTATCATATTGATTCCTCCTGTATTATTTTTTAAATACAATTTCTCATCATTATATAATTCCAATGATTAAATATAATATCGACTATTAAAGAAAAAAGAAAAATGGCAGACAATCTAAACGACCATCTGCCAGAAACATATCATTTTTCATTTTACTATGTCCTAACAATTGACGTTGAACCGCAATTTCTTTTTAATCAGGTTCTTTTCAGATGACACTAAACAGGAGATCACCGTATGTAGGAATTGGCCACAGTTTTGCATCCACCTTGGTTTCTAGCTTGTCAGCAAAGGAGCGCAGTTCATCCATTTGCGGAATGATCACATCCTTATAAGCACGGGCATGCTCCAGTGAATCCCCTTCATGCGCATCAACTTCTTCAAGTTTAGCATTCAGCTTGTCAATGGCGGCTTTCAGGCCTGATGTCAGTGATACGAGTTCATCCAGTTCTTCTTTTGCAAAGGATGAATCGGCGCCTGCCTCATTGAGGGATGCGACTGTATCTGCAACCTTTCTGACATAAGCCAGCGAAGCCGGTAGGATCTGCCTTCCTGCCATTTCTACCATAGTCAGAGCTTCTATGCGGACTGTCTTTACATAATTTTCAAGGCAGATTTCATAACGGGAATGTATTTCTGCAGCGTTCAAAACACCGTGTTTTTCAAGTACTTTGATATTCTTCTCTGCTATTAATGCAGGAGCTGCATCTACAGTTGATTTCAGGTTGGGCAGGCCTCTGCGTTCAGCTTCAGCGACCCATTCCTCGGAATAGTTGTTGCCATTGAAGATAATACGTTTATGGTTCTTGATAATCTCTTTCACAACAGCATTCACTTCTGCCTTAAAGTCCTCGGCTTTTTCAAGGCGATCGGCAACCTGGCTGAGGGTTTCGGCCACTATTGTGTTGATTATAAAGTTAGGCGTTGCGATAGATTGTGAAGAACCCACAGACCTGAACTCAAATTTATTTCCGGTGAAAGCAAACGGAGATGTTCTGTTTCTGTCGGTATTATCCTTCGGAAGAACCGGAAGTGTGGTAACACCGATTTCCAGGGTCCTACTGTTTCCGTTGTTCTTGACAACGCCAGTCTCTATCTGCTCGATAACATTGGTCAGTTCATCGCCAAGGAATATGGACATGATAGCCGGAGGTGCTTCGTTTGCTCCCAATCTGTGGTCATTTCCGGCTGAAGCAACAGAGAAACGCAATAGGTCTGCGTACTCGTCAACAGCCTTGATAACAGCCACAAGGAAAATGAGGAACTGAGCATTTTCCGAAGGCGTAGTGCCGGGATCGAGAAGGTTCTTGCCATCGTCGGTCGAAATGGACCAGTTATTGTGCTTACCGGAACCATTCACGCCTGCAAACGGCTTCTCATGCAAGAGGCATGCAAGTCCGTGTCTTGCGGCCACTTTTTTCATGATTTCCATGGTTAGCTGGTTATGGTCAGTTGCAATATTTGTGGTGGCAAACATCGGGGCCAGTTCATGCTGTGCAGGCGCAACCTCGTTGTGTTTGGTCTTGGCAGAAACCCCAAGTTTCCAGAGCTCGGCATCCAGGTCATGCATGAAAGCGGAAATCTTCTCTTTGAGAATTCCAAAATAGTGATCCTCAAGTTCCTGTCCCTTTGGCGGTTTGGCTCCAAAGAGTGTCCTTCCTGTGTAAATCAGGTCTTTACGCTTCAAAAAGCATTCCTTATCCACAAGGAAGTATTCCTGCTCGGGTCCCAGAGTGGTAACAACTCTCTTGGTGGTGGTATCGCCAAAGAGTCTCAGAATACGAAGCGCTTGTTTTGAAAGTGCTTCCATTGAACGCAAAAGTGGGGTTTTCAGGTCCAGTGCTTCGCCTGTATACGAACAGAAAGCTGTGGGAATATACAGTGTTTTATCCTTAACAAATGCAGGCGAAGTACAATCCCAAGCGGTATAACCTCTGGCCTCAAAGGTTGCGCGAAGACCGCCGGATGGGAATGACGAAGCATCGGGCTCACCTTTTATCAATTCTTTACCAGAGAAGTCCATAATAGCTTTGCCGTCCCCTGTGGGTGTCAGGAAAGAATCATGTTTTTCGGCAGTAACACCAGTCAATGGCTGGAACCAGTGGGTAAAATGGGTCGCACCCATTTCAACCGCCCAATCCTTCATGACACATGCTACGACTTCGGCTACATCCGGATCAAGTGGCAGACCTTCCTTTATTGTTTTCTTAAGCTTCTTATAAATAGGTTTTGGCAGACGTTCCTGCATTATCGCATCATTAAACACAGCTGAACCAAATACACCAGAACATACCTCATTAATACATTTTTCCATGACCTATTCTCCTTTCCAATAACTTAAATAAAATTGTTTTATCTCGCTAAATTTTATAGTTTTCGGTTCATCACCGTTTTTAACCCAATAAAACGCGAAAAAGGCGCTTCATTCTCTTAATGAAACGCCTTTGTTTCTGTAAACCACTATTTTAAAGGCCTTTTGTAACAAGCATTAACATTCTGTTACCCGGCCCATCGGATAACTCAAATTTGTTTTTTATTTTAACAGATTTTTTAACATTTTGCAAGATTTAAAATAAAAAATTTCATTTTTTATTTAAAAACAATAATACCGCCATTTCATTATTATCAATTCAACGTTTCTTTCTTTTTATGCAATAAGCTGATAATTTGCTTTATTTAAGCCTTTACACTTATTCTCTCTTACAATTACATCGAAAGGTCATCTTACTACCCTTGCTACCTTAATTGTTCTTTCTTGACGGCATTATCACCTGTATCCTGCATTTTTATTGTCCGATAAACTTCCGCAACAACACTTCAGCCTTGCGAATATCTGCCTTCCCACCGGTTTTCTTCATAACGTAACCAAACAGCATATTGATGGCTTTGTCCTTACCGTTTCTGACATCTGCTACCGCTTTGGGATTGGCATCTATCGCTTCCTTGCATAAACTTTCAAGCTCCTCATCGGAAATACCTACAAGATCTTCCGGTTTAATAAACTCCTCTACCGGTTTACCGCTTTCCAACATCTTTTGCAAGGTGTTCTGGGCAACTCCGATGTTGACTTTTTTCTCATCAGCGAGCTTTACAAGGGCAGCAAACTGTGCAGGTGAAATTCTGACAGCGAATAATTCCTTTTCCTCCTCTGTGTCCATATTCGAAAAGATAGTACCGACTATCAGGTTAGCCGCATTTTTAACGCTCGCACCCTCTGCCAGGGCGCCTTCAAAAAATTCCGCCACCTTTTTGTACTTGATAATCTGTCTGGCTGTGGCTTCTGAAAGCCCCAGGACATTAACGTATCGCTTGAGCTTGTCAAATGGAAGTTCAGGCAGGGATGCCCGAATTTCTTCAATCTTCTCATCATCGATACTGAATCTCAGAATATCAGGATCAGGGAAATAGCGGTAATCATCGGAGTTTTCCTTATCACGCATAGGGGAAACGCTATTGGTCGCCTCGTCGTAACGCATGGTCTGCTGAACAATAGTTCCTCCTGCGTCCAGAATGTCAGCCTGTCTTTCGGCCTCAGCCGTGACAGCTTTTTGAATGAAACTTAAAGAGTTGATATTCTTGGTTTCGGTTCTAACTCCGAAATTAGGATCACCGGGTTTTCGCAGAGAAAGATTGACATCACAGCGCATGGATCCCTCCTGCATTTTGCAGTCCGATATTCCGATATAGCGCATGATAAGCTGTAGCTTTTCAGCATACTCCCTTGCTTCTTCAGCAGAAGAAATATCGGGTTCAGAAACAATCTCGATCAGCGGAACACCGCTGCGGTTATAGTCAATATAGGTATGCCCTTTATCATGGATGAGCTTTCCGGCATCCTCCTCTATATGAATTCGGGTAATACCTATACGCTTACCGCTGTCCAGCTCTATATAGCCCTTTTCACAGAGGGGTTCATCATATTGCGAGATCTGGTATGCTTTTGGCAGATCTGGATATACATAATTTTTTCGGTCCATATGGGATTTGGTATTTATTTTGCAATTCAACGCCAAGCCGGCCCTGATGGCATACTCTACCACTTTTTGGTTCAGGATGGGCAATGAACCCGGCTGACCGGTACAAACAGGACAGCAATGGGTATTGGGCTCTCCTCCGAATTCAGTAGTGCAGCCGCAGAAGATCTTGGTTTTAGTGGCCAGCTCAACATGGGTTTCAATACCGCAGACAATTTCATAATTCATGCCCTGGTACCTCCTTCGTAAACGCCGGCTTTTATACCTGAATTTTGTTCATAGAAATAGGCCGTTTGAAGAACCGTTGCCTCATCGAACTTTTTGCCTATGATCTGCATACCTATCGGTAAGCCTTTGGAATCCTTACCACAGGGAATCGAAATGGCCGGGATGCCCGCTATATTGATCGGTACAGTGCAGATATCCGACAAATACATCTCGACCGGGCTGGCACCTTTGTAATTCAACGGAAACGCAGTATTAGGCGCTGTGGGGGCAATGAGCACATCACATTTTTCAAAAACTGCATCGAATTCCCGATTTATCTCCTCACGGATCAGGCAGGCTTTCTTGTAATAGGCATCGTAATAACCACTGGACAACACATAGGTTCCCAGCATAATACGGCGTTTAACTTCGTCGCCGAAGCCCTCGCTTCTGGTTTTTACGATCATATCTTCGATACTGGTATAAGATGAGGCACGATGGCCATAACGGATACCATCATATCGCCCAAGATTGGAAGAGGCTTCGGCACAGGCGATGATGTAATATACCGGAAGAGCGATCTTCAAGGCCGGCAGCCTGATATTCTCAATAACGGCACCGTTCTTTTCAAACAGGTTGATTGCTTCAACGATCTTAGATTTTATTTCCGGATTAATGCCATCAAAGAACTCTTCGGCCACACCGATGTGCATACCCTTGACATCCCGGTCCAGGCATTCAGCCAGTGAGACGCCATAATCATGATACACACTTGTCTGATCGCGTTTGTCCCCACCCTTGATAGCATCGAAAACGATGGCGGCATCTTTCACGTTTAAAGTCAGAGGACCAATCTGGTCCAGAGAGCTTCCGTAAGCAATCAGCCCATAACGGGATACTGCGCCATAGGTAGGTTTTAATCCGACAACTCCACAAAAAGAGGCTGGTTGACGAATTGAGCCACCGGTATCCGATCCCAGGCTATACACCGCAAGACCGGCGCATACTGCCGATGCAGAGCCGCCTGAAGAACCACCGGTTACATAGGCCGTGTTTATCGGATTCAATGGCGCGCCATAGCAGCTGGTTTCCGATGTGCTTCCCATAGCAAACTCATCCATATTGGTCTTGCCCAGAAGCACCGCTCCCTGGGCTTTCAGCTTCTCCCAGACAGTGGCATCATAATAAGGTTTAAAACCGTCAAGGATTTTGGAACAACAAGTGGTGAGAAGCCCGTCAGTGCAGATATTGTCCTTAAGGGCCATAGGGATGCCGCAGAGCAATGGCGCATCGCCCTCTTTAAGCATTTGATCGGCCTGTTCCGCAGCCTTCAGGGCAGTGTCAAAAGTCAAGTGCACATAGGAATTAAGAGTTGGATTTCGTTTTTCAATGGCATCGATATATGTTTTTGTCAGCTCCACCGCAGAGATCTCGCGTTTGCGAAGCTTTGATGCAAGTTCAGTAATTTCCGCTCTCATTTTTTGCTCCTTTCCAGGCTAAAGAATCCGTTATACCCTTCGACATTGGAAAGGATTTTATCGTTGGGCAGGGACGGCACAACTTCATCAGAACGCAGATCATCAAATGAGACCATCCTGGCGCCTACGCTTCTTATCTCTGCAGTCCCGCCTTCGATGGATTGGTTGATAGTATCTGCAAATGCTATAATCTCATCAAATTCAGCCGTAAATCGTTCAAGTTCTTCATCGGTGAAGCTTAGTCTTGCAAGTTTTGCCAACTTCTCTATTTCGGTTTTGGTAATTGCCATAATTCTCACTCCATTTCTGACAGCATCGGCTGTTATGACGTCCGGATGATTCAAACACACTTAATTTCTGATTTTAATATGCACCTCACGCAACTGCTGTTCGGTAACTTCGCTGGGAGCACCGCACATGAGGTCCTGCGCGTTGCTGCACATCGGGAAGGCAACAACCTCCCGAATATTTTCTTCATTCTTAAGGAGCATGATCATCCGTTCAACCCCGGGAGCCATACCTGCATGGGGCGGCGCTCCGTACTGGAATGCATTATATAGCGCTCCGAACTTCTTTTTCAAGCTTTCCTCATCATATCCCGCAATCTCAAATGCTTTCACCATTATTTCCATGTTATGGTTCCTTACTGCGCCCGAGGAGAGCTCAACACCATTGCATACGATATCGTACTGGTATGCCAGTATGTCCAGAGGATCTTTGTTCAAAAGCGCCTCCATCCCACCCTGCGGCATGGAGAATGGGTTATGGGTAAACTGGATCTTTCCGGTGGCCTCATCGATTTCGTACATTGGAAAATCGTTGACATAACAGAAACGGTAAGCATTTTTCTCGCAAATATCGAGACGTTTGCCCAGTTCATTTCTAATCAATCCCGCATATTTACAGGCTAATTTTTCCTTATCTGCAATGAAGAAGATTACATCTTCGGGAATGAGACCCGCAATTTGAGCCAGTTCCTTTTTAAGCTCCTCGGGTATGAATTTATCGATCGGACCTTTATAGGTCATATCCTCTTGTACTTCAAGATAACCGAGCCCGGGCATTCCAATAGACAATGCATACTCCAGCAACTTTTCATGGAAGCTTCTGGACATTTCGGCATGAACCTTGATGGCTCTGACTGTCTTATTATGGAAGGGCTTAAAGGTACATCTCTGGAAGAAATCAGTTACATCGATAATGCGCAAGGGGTTGCGCAGATCCGGTTTGTCGGTGCCGAACTCCAGCATAGCCTGCTTATAACTGTAGACAGGGAACGGCGCTTCGGTTATTTTATAGCCTTCGGGCGCAAACTTTTTAAAGGTTGCGGTCAGTACCTCCTCGCCCACATGGAAAACGTCTTCCTGGGTCGCAAAACTCATTTCAAAATCAAGCTGATAGAATTCACCCGGAGAACGGTCCGCCCGCGCATCTTCGTCGCGAAAACAGGGGGCTATCTGAAAATATTTATCAAATCCTGAAACCATCAAAAGTTGCTTATAGATCTGGGGCGCCTGGGGCAGTGCATAGAATTTCCCTTTATACTTTCTTGATGGAACGATATAATCCCTTGCTCCTTCAGGTGAGGATACAGATAAAATCGGCGTTTGAATCTCGACAAATCCCATCTCGCTCATTTTCTGTCTTAAAAAGCTGATCACCTGGGACCTGAAGAGAATATTTTCCTTCACCTTCCGGTTTCTCAAATCAAGATAACGGTACTTTAAACGCACTTCCTCGCGAATTTCCTTGGATGTGGCAATTTCAAACGGCAGATCCTTATAGACCCGGCCTAAAAATGTAACCTTTTGTGCCGCAAGCTCAATAGTGCCAGTAGGAATCTTCGGGTTGTAGGTTTCTTCATCCCGTTTTTCCACCACACCTTCAATGGACACACATTCTTCTTTTCTGATACCTTTTGGAAGCTCGATATTTCTAAATACCACCTGCATGACGCCATACATATCCCTGAGGTCGATAAAGGAAACACCGCCGTGATCCCGGATGTTTTCCACCCAACCGGCAATTTTTATGACGGAACCAATATCTTTTTCGGTGATTTGATCCATTGTTTTGCTGCGGTAAATCTCTGACATAAAACCTCTCCTTCCATTTTTACTAATTACTGTTGTCGGGAGAGCGCTTATAAATATAAAAAGCTGCTCGCCCGAAATAAAGAATTTCAGGGCGAACAGCACTATAATCGTCCGCGGTACCACCTGAATTACTGCACCTCATTGTGCAGTCACTCCTTAGTGTCTGCCGTTTTAACGTTCGGCTTACGTCGCACCTACTCGTCATATTTTATATGACTTTCAGATTGAAGCTGGTGAAGTGTTATTCACATGAATTCACTTTACGGGCTCTCACCATTCCCCGCTCTCTGTAAACGATAATTCATGCTACTTCTCTTCGTCATCGCTTTGGCGAATATTATAATATAAGTCAACTTAATCTGTCAATATAAAATTTTTCCTTAAAAGACCGCACTATTTAAGTTCCCTTTATTTTCTACTACAAAAATGGCGTTGATTTCAATCAATTAGTAAAGATTATCAAGACCGACCACTTAAAGTACTGTAATCAATGGAAGTTTTTCCATATGGCCTACAGTTTCTTAGAAGGCCTTAAAAACTACTGCATATCATATCCGTCAACCATATAAATATTGAGCTTTATCACATCACTAAAGGTAACGCCTTCGGAAAGTAAGGTTTTCAGATATTCTCCAGAGTTTGTTTAGTCTGAAGCTCAAAATTGTCCTTCCCTACCAATTCTCCTTTAGAATTAATAGCGTTTTGTTCGCCAATTAGAATGTCTTTACTTGACCGCTGACTGTAACAACCTGACTATAAAACTTTGAATCGAATAATCCTTCCGGATTGCTATGCTTTACTACTAATCTGCTCATCTCATCTCCTCCAATCTACCATATTTTTCATTTCATATAAGGAGTGGGGTCGAGTTGATAGAATTGAGGTCCGTGCATTTGTATGTTTGACAAAATATATCTACTGAATTACTGCTTCATTTTTTGTATTATTATAAATGTCAATTTGACAAAATATATCATAGATTATAGTTTGTAAGATTAGTTAAATTTTAGCGATAGGAGCATATATAATTCGTCCTTATATGGTAATAATTGAGTGTATAGCTGTGTATAAGCTCGTCCGATAGCTCCATTGAATAGTATCATTTGCGGTCTATTTTCTCCGCAGTTAAGTATATGTTCATATGATATGCCAGGATATTGATCTATATAAAAAATTTTTGATATTCCCATATGATATGACTTTTTTGAACATAATTCGCATGGACTAGCAGTAGTAAACAGGAACCCCCCATTAGTAGAAACACCACTTAACTTTGCAAGTTGTAAAAAGGCCATTTCTTCAGCATGTATAGCTCGAGTGTATACTTGATTCTTTTCACCTTTGAAAGCATTGTAAGCATCTTTAAAACAATATGAACAATTTAGACCATTCAGCACTGAAAAATCTATATTTTTTACTCTTTCACGAAGAAAACTACGGTATTCTACATTGGTTCTTTCAAAATCACTCATACCTTCTTTATCTTCATCATCATCGCGTACGAGAGACAATAACGATCTTAAATTACATGGAATTTGATTAGAAGGAGTACAATTCCAACCGCTAGATAGTATATTATAATTTGAATCTGTAATTACTGCTCCTACTTGCCGTGATAAACAACCAGAATTTAATTTTGAATCATATGCAACTTGCATACATCTTTCAATTTGTGTTGGCGGTACTAATCCCGGATGCATTATTAAACTTACATATTTTACTAATTGGCGTTTAGTTTCACTAAAACTTTTAGATTCCGAATCTAAGTTGCTTATATGAATATCTGCAAGTTCTATTGTTTTCTCAATATTTATTTTATAAAAATCATTAATAGTATTGTCACGAGAAGGATATTCTCTTTTATCTAGTTCGATAATATCCTTGTAATTCATTCCCTTTTGAATAAGTCTTTTTTGTCTCTGTTCATTTGTTGTATTAATAGAAAAAAGATAAAATGACGAATAACGATCTTTAAAATAAGTAACCTCATAAGGATTCCTAAATGCATCCACAACAACTAATGTCCTACTTTTTTTCTGTAAATTTCTTCTTCTTAGTATTTTAATAAACATATTAACTCTCTGTGATAATCGTAAAATATTCTCTGGTGCTATTCTATCTGAAAAAGCCTCTCCTGACGCTCTAATATTATCTCCAATTTTTTGAAGTAATCTTGTATACACTGGAAAAGGAATAGCTTCTTGAAATTTCTTATAAAATTCAGGCACTTCTTTATAATAAAAATTATATATTTCATCATCTGCACGAATATTTTCACCTTTTTTTGTTAATTCTTCTACCTCTTCTTTGAATTTTATACGTTTTTTATGTAACTCTTGATATTCATCATTTAATTTTTCTATTTTTTCAATATTATCATCCGTGAACTGATAAATAAAATCCTTTGTTTCTTGGAAATCATATTCTAGAATAAAAGTAAATATTACATGTTTCATTTCTATAATCTGAAATGGCATCCATGCTTTTTTTGCAAAATCATAAACTATTTTATATTCACGATCTTCAATTGTCCCATTTTTTTTGGGTATGGGTGGTTGTAATTCTGTGAATTCTTTACCTAAAAGATTCGCAACTGTTGAACAACCACAACCCGTTCTTCCTGTTAAACCAATTATAATAAAATCTTTTCTTTCTCCAAATATTTTTTCTACTGCTAATCTCTCTAGACTTTCATTAAATTGCATAGTTTCCTCCATAAGTTTTTTCATATTATTATACAAATTATTTACGTGCATTCATAATTTAATATATTAGTATTTATAAAACATAATTAAATTTATATAACTTTATATCCTATATTTGTATTATACCATATGAACATATTTAATAGTACTAAACACTCTAATATCGATATAGATTTTTTCCATATATCAAAAACTAAAATAAAATCCCGTAAATTAATAAGACATTTGATTTTACGCGTAGTTAGCAACTATAAAGATACACTTTCTGGAACATACACAATCTGTCAGAATATATATCTATCTTATCTCCTCGCCTCTAAATTTTTATTTGTAAATCACAACATAAAAAAGACCACCAAGAAGGGAGTCTTCCGATTGACGGTTAGTCACCAATATTATTCTACATCCATCATTTTCTTCTCAGCATGTCTTATTTTTATTAGTACTAAATGGTGGTATGCTTATTATAGTACTTTCATAAAGCGTTAGAAACTTAAATAGATTTAAATGAACGGAGGGAGTAATAAATGAAGAGATTTGCAAAATTAAGCTTTTTTTATAGTATGTTGGGATTGTTTCTTGGAGCTTTTTACAGGGAATTTACAAAAATAAATAGCTTTACAGGAAAAACTGTCTTAGGGAGTCTTCATACTCATGTATTGGTTTTAGGAGCTTTTTTCTTTTTAATAGTATTATTACTGGAAAAATTCTTTGAATTAACTAAGGATAAGAATTTCAATAAATTCTTTATGACTTACAATACCGGACTTTTATTAACAGTAATAATGATGGCTATACGTGGATGTATAGAGGTATTAAACATTGAAATATCAACCATGATAGATGCCACAATTTCAGGCATAGCAGGTATAGGTCATATTATTATAACAATAGCTTTTATCTTATTCTTCCTATTATTACTTAACAGAATCAATGAGGCTGATAATAAACAGTAGACTATAAATATGATTAATACCTCTTTTATTGGATCTCCAGTGAAAGAGGTATTTTTTAATATTATAAAAGAGAGCCGTAAATGGATTCAGGGATTTGATAGAGCTTTTATTCACCGCAACAATATAATCTTATTATACTTTGTATATTTATACATAAATAGAAAACCTTCAAGTTAATAAACTTGAAGGCTTCCTTTAATTCTATTTGTTAAACTTATGTAGCTTTTTACTCTATAGGACTATTTCTACAAGTTTTAAGAAATTCGGCCAATACTTGAACGAAAGTATTCAAATGCTCTCTTATTCTACCAGGATATGCTGATTCGATATACTCTAATGTATCCTTGCGTGTATGCCAGATTTCACCATCCAATTCTGTTTGAGTATATCCGTCATAAGGTGGAAGTTCCCAGTTCGTTGCTTCGAAATACAAATAAGAGATGCCTAAATTCTTAAAAGGTGCATGGTCACTCCAGTCACCTGTAGTACCAGCAGGATACTCTGGGTTTATTCCCGGATTGGTTTCCATGTTGAGCTTAAGTTTTTTGGCAATCTGTAATGCCTTATCCCTAAACCATCCCTTTTCCCCTTCATTACCATATGCGTACATTTTATCTCCTACCGCCAGACTGTCAAGATTAACCATTACAATTGTATTTTTAATTTCTTTCTCTGACATATTTGATGCATACACTTTAGAACCTTGTAAACCTGCTTCTTCTGCGCCAAAAGCAATAAATTTAATAGTATAAGGTGTATTTACGTCCTTTAGGATTTCTGCAACTTCAAGAATAACTCCTATACCGGAAGCATTGTCATCGACACCTTTGCCCTCAGCAACAGAGTCGTAATGACCTCCAACTATAATTTGCTTGTCGGTTTTACCAGGCTTAACAGCTATTACATTAGCTGAATTATAGGTCGTTCTCCCCCTAGTATAAGAAAAATTCTGAATTGTTGTTTCGTAACCCATTTTTTTGAAAGTATCATAGATGTAGACTGCTGCATCTGCTTCCCCTTGTGAACCGGCAACTCTGGCTCCAATTTTGTTAGCTAGATGGACAACATGCTGGTATGCAATGTCTCCATATTGCAAATCTTTTGGTTTAGCCGTAGCTGTAGTTGAAAAAAGCAATGATAGAGTCAAGACTAGCACTAACAATAAACGAATACTTTTTTTAGCCATATGGTACCTCCTTTATTTCTGTATGTGTTGTATATTTATACGATTATACTACTGGTTTTTTTTATGATAAAGTATTTCCCAGGATATATTGGTATCATTTCTATCAACGTACTAATTTGGGAAATAATTTAATATAAATTACTATTATTTAGGTGTAAAAATCCATAAAAACAAAATGCCAGAGGAAAGTATAATCATACTGTACTCTGGCATCTTAACATCGGATAAATCGTTTTCTGTTTGACAGTCTAACATTGAAATATATTAATGATGATCCTGATATATTTTTTTCGTGTTTCTTATTAATTCATTAAATGCAATAGCATTCCAGGCGCTTCTTCCTATAAACAAACCGTCTATGGAGGGTTGTACGATCAACTCCCCTGCATTGGAAGGATTTACGCTCCCACCGTATAATACGGGTATCTTCTCTCCTGCTTCCCCAAACAATTCTTTCAGACATTCCTTTATTACTTTATGCTTTTCTTCCGCGTATTCCGACGTTGCAGGAATACCGTTCACGCCAATTGCCCATACAGGTTCATATGCGATCCATACTTTTGTCAATTTATCTTCGGGAATTTCAAATAATCCTTTCTTCAGCTGAATACGGAGGATTTCGTCGCTTATCCCGTAGTTTTTGTTTTCAATAGTTTCTCCAATGCACAGTAAGGCAATAAAGTTATTATCCAAGGCACATTTTACCTTTTTGTTGAGCATTTCATCGGTTTCACCAAAAATGTGCCTTCTTTCCGAATGCCCCATCATTACAAGATCCAGGTTAAGTTCTCTTAACATTTTAGGAGAAATTTCACCGGTAAACTGTCCTTCCTCCTCCCAGCACATATTTTGAGCGCCAAGTTTTATAAGATTTCTGTCAACACAGGAATTAGCATCGCTCAATGACGTGTAAGATGGTATCACGAACAATTCAATTTCGTCCCTGCTGATATCCTTTGTTAAGTTTTGAAGTTCCTTAAGATATGAAGTTGTTTCCTGGATGTCCTTATACATTTTCAAATTAGTTCCGAAATACAGTTTTTTCACTCTTCCGCCTCCTTATTTCTTTACAGGCATTGTGCATTTAAAAGCAATAAAAACCGCTTTCCGGCAAGATCAAACTCAACCTGGAAAGCGGATTCTAAAACAGATTTTATTTTAATTTCACATACAAATGCCTTTTGCAGGACTTTCTCAGGATTGAGCCAATGATTCAACATACTCGTACATCGCATTAAAAATTATGGCAACCGATGTAGCACCTGCATCCTGACATCCGATGGCTCTTTCTCCTAGAGTCTTTGCCTTTCCATATTTGGCAATATAGTTCTTTGTATTTTCAACTCCTTGCCATGCAGCATCCTTTGCCTCTTTCATAAGCTGGACCAAGTCCTCTTTATTTCCGTTCTCAAGAGCAATTACTGCAGGCTCCAGAGCATCAACCATGGTCTTGTCGCCTAAATTGGCTTTTCCTCTTTCCTTGATGGCATCCAGAGAACCTCTCATAATTCTTGCCATTAAATGACCGTCCAGTTCTTGCACAGGCTCCAGATTTTTTACTCCACCAAGAAACATCGTGCCAAAAATAACTCCAGAAGCTCCCCCCATAGAATTCAGCATCGACATTCCTGTGGTTTTGAATACTGTATTGATATCAGGAAATGGCCTTTTTTCCGTCAGCATGGATTTTGCCTTTTCCATACCTCCAGCCATGCCTATTCCGTGATCTCCATCGCCTATTTTGCTGTCGACTTCCGTCAGGTATGGCTTATTCTCAACAATGGCATCACATGCCTTTATTATCATGTCAGTTGTTTGTTCCACTGTCAATGATTTCATATTACTTAATCTCACCTCTTGCATAATATGGGGAGAAACACGGAGCATCATAGTACTTCTTGAGTTCTTCATCAAGTCTTAGGATCGTAATTGAAAATCCGCCCATCTCCTGGCAAGTGCAGTATCTCTTGATTTCTGCGTCATGGACGATCAATTTATCTTCTTCCATGAGTTTGTTAAGGTCATGATACACGATGTTAAGCTCCAGCAGGGTCGTTGATCCCAGTCCGTTAACCAGAACAGCTACTTCATCATTTTCTTTCAGACCCATTTCTTTTTTCAGTTCCGAATACATTCTCTTAACAAGTTCACTTGCCGGTTTCATTTTGGTTCTTTCAATTCCCGGTTCACCATGCAGACCCATGCCGAATTCGATATCTTCTTCACCCAATTCAAAAGTTGGCTTATTTAATCCAGGTATCGAACCGGGAGAAGTTGCAAGGCCGATGGTATTGATATTGTCTCTTGCTTTTTCAGTGATCCTTAACACCTCATCAAGCTCGAGACCTGCATCACATGCAGCACCGGCTATTTTAATAACATATACGTCACCGGCTATACCGCGACGGTCATGGATCCTTTCTTTTGGGGCGGATGCACAGTCATCCCAAACCCTTACATGGGCTGTCTTTATTCCTTCCATTTCCAACAGTTCTTCAGCCACGTCAAAGTTCATGTTATCCCCGGCATAGCAACCATAAACGAACAGGACACCTTTTCCTTCATGGACAGCTTTCGCCGTCTCCGCTATCAACTGTGGATTCGGAGCAGCAAATATATTGCCAGCGGCGGCAGCATCAGCGAGTCCCTGTCCTACAAAACCTATAAACAAAGGTTCATGGCCGCTTCCCCCCCCTATTACCAGGGCAACTTTATTTTTTCTTCTTTCTTTTAATATAACTGCATTTTGGCCTGGAACACGTTCATAGTATCTGCTGTAAGCGGAAATATAGCCGGACAGCATCTCTTCCAGTATATCAGAAGGATTATTTATTATTTTTTTCATAACTATCCTCCATTTTTTAAATGTTTATGAGGTATCTCAGCACCCCATTTTATATTCATTTTCCAGTTCAATGATTCTGTCGACCTTCGGAGCTGACCTTCCGCCTTCAAAATCTGAACCTAGCCAAATGTCAACAAGATATTTCGCCAGTTCCGGACCGATAACCCGTGCGCCCATACACATAATCTGAGCATTATTGCTCTTTCTGGAGCGTTCTGTCGAATATGGATCGTGGCATACAGCGGCACGTACACCCGGAACCTTATTTGCGCAAATCGCCATTCCAATACCTGTACCGCACAGAAGGATACCGCGGTCAAATTTATTATCCGCAACGGCTTTGGCTACGGCAAAACCTACATCAGGATATAA
>Ga0134103_1000953_pt1 | contig 30407 bp, 30 predicted proteins | sample 14_taG_2_FD_94445 | JGI IMG/M metagenome (GOLD analysis project Ga0134103, IMG submission 94445) | Switchgrass degrading microbial communities from high solid loading bioreactors in New Hampshire, USA - 14_58_20_212_A1 metaG | ecosystem: Engineered > Bioreactor > Semi-continuous > Anaerobic >...
GAGCCTGCTGAACGGCCTCAACCAGCTCCTCCGGATCGAACGGTTTGAGAAGAACGGCATCGACTGAGCACTGGGACACGCCTCCTGGCAGCTCGTCCCTGCCAGAAATCACTATCACGTGTCCGGAGCTGTGGAGTTCGAGGAACCGGTTGATCAGATCACCCGCCTGCCCGTCCGGCAGACCGACATCTGTGACGAGCACCTCAGGCAGATCCGCATCGAAGGACTGCAAGGCCTCGGCGCAACTCGCAGCCATCGCCGCGTCGTACCCGCGCGCTGACAGGTACTCCAGCAGACACCTGGTGAGCAGGCACTCATCGTCCACGATGAGAACCGAAGCCATCTCAACACCCCTCACAGCCGGACGCGGCACAGGACCGCCTCGCGATCAGTCGTCAGGCGCATCCTGACCGAGCCACTTGACAGCCGACTCCACTATATCGCTGGCGAATCCCCTTCTCATTAGAAAGGCCCACAGCTTCCGCTTCAGTGTCTGGTCCAGCAGAGGGCCTCTTCTCCTAATGTAGGCTTGAGCCAGCCGGCGGCAACGAGATATCTCATCGTCGCTGCTCGGCACTGTTTGGGCAATGATGGATTCGTGTACCCGCTTCCGAGCGAGCTCATACTTAAGGCGTCTCGAGCCCCAATCGCTTTTCGATCTGACGAACTGTCGCGCAAACTCGAGATCGTCCAGATAGCCGTACTGCATCAGGCGATCCAGCGCCTCTTCGATGACTTCGTCCGAGTAGCCCTTCTTGGAAAGATGCTCCCTGACCTCGTGGATACTCCTTGCACGATAGGACAGATACTTGTATGCGCTGTCAAGAGCGCGTTCCAGGTCATCCATGGCAGAGAGCCTCCTCGGACCGAAGGGCACCTGGGATGACAGATATGATTGGTGCCCGAGGTGGGACTCGAACCCACACGGGCGCAAAGGCCCAAAGGATTTTAAGTCCCTTGCGTCTGCCTGTTCCGCCACTCGGGCACTCATGCCACAGATATTGTACCACGGACCGGTCTGCGCCGCAACCAGCCTGAAAACGCGCAGGCGTCAAATGCCGAGCGTCGAGGCTCACGCCCACCGAATCGTGCCGCGAGGCTCCCAGGGCATAGCCGCCGCTAGGCGCTCAGACTGCCTGAAAGCAGGCGGGCGGCCAGACCCTCGACGAGGCCGCGCTCACTCACAAACACTCGATCAATCCGGGCGGCGTCCATCAGCGAGATGAGGATCGCCATTCCACCGATTACGCTGTCAACGCGGTCTTTGCTTATCATGCCCTGCATTCGCTCTCTCTCACTCCTCGTGAGCTCACACAGGCGAACCAGCAACTCATAACCCGAGCTGCGCTCAAGCTCAAAACCATGGACAGCCTCGGGATCGTATGACTCCAGCCTCAGCAACAGAGCGGCACTCGCGGTCACACTCCCGCCGACTGCTACGAACGCCTGGGCCTGAGTGAGAAGGTCATCAGCAGTAGGAGGGAACGTTTGACGGCAATGACTCAGCAGGTCGGACAACCGCTCCACAGGAAGCCTTCCATCAGCATCAAAACCGCGGCTGAGCGCAGCCAGCGCCGTCAGCGAGCCGATCTCGACACTAACCGACCTGGGCGTCTCTCCACTGCGTCCGACAGCTACCTCTGTGCTTGCACCGCCTATGTCGATAACTGCCACACTCCCAGAGGCAGCCTCCGCCAAGGCAGGCGGCAGTGCGTCGCAAGCGGCCTCGAACGACAGCTCGGCTTCAAGGGTCGGGCTCAGAATTGACAGCTCCAATCCAGCGCGATTGCGGATTTCCTCAGCCAGGTCTATGCTGTTGCCGGCGTTCCTAACTGCTGCAGTTCCATAAACCCGGATCTCAGACACTCCGCGAGAACGCGCGTCTGCGGCCAGATCAGCTACTGCTTCCGAAGTCCGCCGGATAGCCTCCTCCGTCAGCGCGGGTCCGGATGCTCCGCCTTCTGCGCTACCGGAGAGGCCGTCGGCAAGCCGGGTCACTCTGACCTGCTTGGCCAAGATCATGAGCCGTGATCTTCTGGCGTCGTCTTCGCCCGCACTTGCCACAAGAAGCTTGACCGAGTTGCTTCCGACGTTCAGCACGCCCACAGCGTCAGTGCACCCGGGGCAGCGGCGGTCACCGCACTCAGTCGAGACACCGCGGTCCTTCAGCAAAGAATAGACCTCCTCGCCTATAGGATTGTCTCCTCCGGACAGGTAGTCGGCAAGGTGCAGGTGCAGACACTTGACTCCGCCACTGGTCTCGATTCCGCCTATGCCGGGCTCAGTGAGACGCCTGCAAAGGCCCGGATGGCTCCGCTCCAGACTCTCCAGGTCTTCGAAACTGACCAGCGAGGTTCTCTCCCGTGCGTATTCCCTGTGCCGCAGTTCGAGCCTGCTCGCAAGCTCGGGGTCCTCCTGCAGACGGGTTCGAAATCGCTCTATCAGCTGCTCGCTCTCCAGCGCTGCGACTGCCTTACACAAATGCGGACAGGACAGCCAGTACACTGTCGGGAACAGCTCGGGCACTCTGCGATCGTCCGAAGACAGCACAGGCTTAGTCACCACAACCTGAGGACATCCGCCGCTGCAACGTCTCGACACGCCGATCATCCCGCGAGGCTCGCGGCCGATCTGGCGCTGCACTGTCGCACGATCCCTTTCAGTCGCGCCGGAGAACCGTCTCACAACAAGCCCCTCCCCGAGACTCATGTCTCGTTCCGCCAGGCGACAAGCGAGCACATGTGGACCGTCACTGCCGGTCGACAGACGGCCGGCAAGTACAAGCAAAAAGGCACCCATGACAAGGGTGCCACAAAACTCTCGAACTCAAATGGGGCCTTGGCACAGGCGAACCGCCGCTACCGGTAGTACCGGGAACCTCTTCCGCCACGCTTACTCTCCGTGTTCCTGTTCAGGTCGGAAAGGCGGTCCTCGCTATCCTTGAGGAACTTCGAGATCTTCTCTTCGAACGATGCGCTGCTCCTGGCTGCCCGCCTCGGGCCGCGATCGGAAGGCCGACGGCTGGCTGCTATCGACACCGAGTACTCCGGGCTGGCCTGCTTGATGGACAGACCGATCTTCCCATCCTTGACCGATATGACCTTGACCCGAACTTCGTCGTCGACCTTGAGGAAGTCGTTCACATCGCGGACATACGTGTCTGCGATCTCCGAAATGTGAACCAGGCCCGTAGGGCCCTCCTTCAGCTGTACAAACGCACCAAAACTAGTGATTCCCGTGACCTTGCCCTCAAGAACGCTTCCCACTGGGACTGACATCCGCTAGCCTAACTCCCTGTCCGCCGAAACGGTGGTACTAGCAGGAACGCCTGTCTAGTGGCGTTCCAGCACAATTCATTATACTTAGATTGATCTGCAGTGTCAATCAGTATTCTGGAGTTGACAAGCGAATAGAGCCCCGGAGAGCCGCGGCGGGTCTGACGGCGGACAGACGCAATGCGCACTGCCACGGACTACAGTGACGAAAGTCCGCCGTCAGTGGCCGCTAGGCAGGCTGAGGGCGAGAGCCTGGCTGCTTCCGCTCGAACCGACGCCTTCAGTCGGTTTAGTATTACCAGTGCCCGGAACCTGGGCAACGTATAGAACCGCACCTTGATCGACTAGGCCCAGCCTCTCTCTGGCCGCCTGCCGAACAAAGGCGTCACTTCTGGCATATTCGATGAGGGCCATGACCTCCAGATTGCGCTGTTCCCACTGGACGCACTGAGCCTGCAGGTCTGCAATTTCGGCTCGAATCCGCTCAAGCTTGTACAGGTTGGGACCGTACAGTCCGAGGCACAGGATGATTCCACAGACAGCCGCGATCTTCAGGCTGCAGATCAGCCTTGCCCTGCGCCTTTCATCTCTGCGCCTAAGGCGCCGTCTCCGGTCACCGGGATCCGCCTTGACTGCGCAGGCAGGATTCACGCCCTCCTCATCCACCGGTCCGGTTCCGTCTTTGAGAGCTAGAGACGCCACGTCACTCGCCTCCCTCTTCGCCTTCGGACGATCCGATACCCAGAACATCGCCTGGCAAGATGATAACGACCTCGTACCCCTTTGCCCGGGCTCGGTTGTAGAGAGTTGCCACGGTACTAGCCCCAAGACCGAGCCGCTTGGTGATCTCACCAGTCGCGAGCCCCATCTCCTTCAGGACAACTACCTGTCGCTCTCGGAAGCTAAGCCTCTCGACGCCGCGGATCTCGATCTTCACGAACCCTCACCTGACCCTGCCTTGACACCGGGGCTTGTCCTAACCTCAGTGCCCTGGTGTTGGCGGGACTTATGACAAGACGACTACAATCTTTCTACAAAACTCTTGGTTTCCCTTCTTCAAACACAAAAATCTTACTTCTTTTTTTTCCAGTGATGGATCGTCCTCCTCAGGAACAGTGCGAGCCGAGATGACAGAAGCGTTGCCCTGCTCCGTGGCTTGATTGCAGCCGCAGGTCTGGCGCGGGTCGCTTCGCGGCGACGGCTGCGGCGGTGGATCTGCCGCCGTGCAGCCCGCACCCTGCGATTGGCTCTCCGAAAAGGCCTGGCCATGAAGCGCGACACCGACACCCTTGCCCGCGACAGCCCGTCCGCGATCCGGCCGAACAGTCTGGAGACTCCCAGGACCAGGTAGATGAATGACGAGCTGAGGATCGCCCTGTAGAACAACAGCCCGATCGCCCAGCCGAGGAACACATACACCCGGACCTGTCCCCAGTTGTCATTCAGCAGGATGATGAACATAACAAGAGTGGCGACTGCCCAAAACAGGAGATCCCCGAGGTCGGTTATGAAGCGGTGCGGCCGGATCACTCCGCGCACGAGCCTGTACAGATCGAACAAGAACCCCGTGATCAGTCCTCCGGCGATCATATGAATGAGTGTGGACAGCTGATCCCTGACTGACTCCACCTTCATCACCTCGCGACGAAGTCTGGCTGCCAATCTAGGTGTATTGCTGGAGCCGTGTGACTATGCGAGGAATGGTGGCGGAAGTGCTAACGAGGGAAGACGCAGTGGGCCGGAATGCATATCAGGGCGCGCCGCCGGAAAGAGCCCGGCTGCAGGACGGTGCGCGCGGTGGAGGAATGCAGGACGGATGGCGCAAGCGGCGGGAGGGCTACGACTTCGGATCGGCCATTCCGGCCTTCCTGATCACCCAGATGAAGAACACGAACCACATGATCACGCTGGTGACTATGAGCCAGCGCTGCATCCTCCTGGCCAGGTTGAACTTGTTGACGTCGAAGTTTGCTGCATCGTGGCGAATCCCAGACCAGTAATTCACTATTCTCTGAACGTAATTGCGGGTCTCCGGAAACGGAGGAACTCCAGCAGCTTCCTCGGCCTCGAACCGCATCACCCTGGCTGCGCCGGCGTTGTACGCAGCTAGTGCCATGATGACGTCTCCGTCGAAGCGGTCGAGAAGCGCCCGCAAATACGCGATGCCGGTCCTCAGGTTGGCCTCGACCGCGAAGATGCAGTCGCTGCCTGTCGCGGGCGGATCGTGTTCACCCGTGCACTGCGAACCCGGGTTGAACTCCCGCCAGGTCGTGGGCATTATCTGCATCAGTCCTCTGGCGCCGGTCTCTGACACCGCAGTCGGCTTGAAGTGGCTCTCCTGGCTTATTATCGACGCTACAAGAGACGGGTCCAGGTCGTACTTGACCGAATAGAGGTTTATCAGATCAGAGAAGGGAAACGCAGTGACCTCGCTGCGCACCTGCGTGTAGCTTGAGAAGACAGAGGCAGCCTTGTCCGCCTGCTGGCTCACGTACAGCACTGTGGACCACGACAGGCCGACGACGAGGCCCAGTATGACCATGAACCAGGCTGACCAGACGCGGGAGACGCTGCGATTGCGTCTGAATATGTCCACCAGTATGACGAACGGACTGAAGACCAGCATCACCGCAGACATGAACACGGTTCTGATGATGCCGATCAAGAAGGTGAATGGAGTCCTTGCTGGACGAGACGAGCCAGGCCGAGCCACGTAATACCCCCCGGAGACCACAGCCGCTTCCGCCCCGGACACTCTGCACGACGGAGAAGCGATGATCAATACTGCCAACACCTGCATAGATTCTCTGTTCGGGCCTCATTTCCTCTCGCCGGGTGGCTCGATGAAACCGGGGCTCCCAGTGTGATCGCAGGCGGCAGAGCGCAAGAGGCAAGCCGGCATTCACGCCGGGCGGGGGCTCCTTGGCTCGGCGGGTCTTCCCGGTCGCGCCGTTTCGCGCCGATCCAGTTCTTCTACGGACGAATCAGCGGAAGAGACGGGCAAACCATCCTCTCTTCTTTTCCTTTATCTCCTCGTATTCCATGGCATCCAGCCGTCCGTCGATGGTGGCATTGCCTGTCTCCAGGTTGAGCGATTTGATGTGCAGGCCGCTGCCGCGGATCAGGAGAGTGCCTGCAGTCGTCTGCAGAATGACCTCCTCGTCGTCGAAACTCCGCACGTCCGCGACTCCTTCGATGCTCACAGACTGGCGATCCGAGATCAACAGCTTGTGCGGACGCTGCCCTTCCCTCGAAGGACGATCTCCTTCGCTGCTCTCCAGTCTCACTGCGATCCCTCCGATGCGCACCTTTGCACGCACTAGATTTCCACACCTATGACTATTCGCCGCGAGACCGGAACATGACCGCGGGTCAGTCCCACAACTTCTGAACCTCTACGTTCTTAAAGAAGTACGTAACGATCTCCTCTGGCGAGCGGCCTTCCTGGGCCATTCCGTAGGCTCCCCACTGGCTCATCCCGACTCCGTGCCCGAAGCCTCTCCCCGTCATCTGTACCCCAGCGGAGGTGCTCTCGAACCCCGTGATCAAGGTCGAGCGCATACGGTCCGGCCCAAGGGCGTTTCGGAATGCCGCTCCGGACATGTCTGTGCGCCCCCCTGTGTGCTCGATCCGAATCTTGGTTGCGCGGCCTGTCGGATCCTTTTGAACGATCGAGACGCTGCTGATCGCTCCGATTGAGAACCCCTGTACGTTGAGAAGGTTCCGGACTTCGGCTAGCGAATAGGTTGCGCTCCAGTGAAGCTCGTCATCCGGTATGTGGCGCAACTCAGCCGGAACCTCTACTCTCTTGATGTATGCAGGCTCGGCTCCCTCATAGGCAAGGCCGTCCTTGGCAAGCGTCGTCTCTCCTCCACTCGAAGCGTGAAACCACCCCTTCACGTACCTTCCCGAGTGCGCGAGGATCATCCCTCTCGTAGCAGCCACAGCCTCTCTGATGACGTCAGTGATAGCGCCCGGATCATATGCTTGAGTCTCATCTTTGCTGGTTGACATATCCGTTCCGTACTTGCTCCGCATCCCGCCTTCGGCCATCTTCGCCAGTGTAAAGGTGCGAGCCAGTATCGCTTGAGCTGCGTACGCGTTTTTCGGCCAGTCAGGAAGCATCTCGGCGGCCACGACTCCGGCGATGTACTCCTCCATCTTGATCTGTGTCTTCTCGCCCGTCTCGTTTATGTACAGCGATATGGTCGGCTCGCCCTCGAACTTGTCTACCACCTGGTCCTTGCCCTCAGACCCCCTCCTGAGGCACCCCGGCAGCGCCGCTGTGGACATGGCCAAGAGGGCTACAAGAATCGCCGCAGTAACTGCAGAAAGTGTGCGGGCTCTCAGCCCCGATCCTCGGAAGCTCATGGTACCATCCTCTCGTGCAGGGATAAGTATGCCTAGCTGGCGGAACACAACCACCAGTGCGGCTTTATTATCCCGCTCGAGGATGTTTTTATGCCGCTACAGCCGATCCTTGGATTCCTCCCATAGGGCGTCCATTTCCTCGAGAGTCATGTCCTCGATCGCCACGCCGTTCGCTGCGGCTCTCTCCTCGATGTACCTGAAGCGGGTTATGAACTTCTCCACGGTTTTGCGCAGCGCACCTTCCGGATCGATCTTGAGCAGCCGAGCGACATTGACGACAGCAAAGAGCAGATCGCCGATCTCCTCTATCACGGTTGCGCTCGCGGCGCCGCCTGGTTCGCCGGCGCTTGCGCCGCCGGGGCTGGCTTCTGTGCGGAGCGAGCGCAGGGCTTCCCTTAACTCCGCTAGTTCCTCGTCTACCCTGTCCAGCGCCGGCCTGAAGTCTTTCCAGTCAAACCCGACCTTCGAGGCCTTGGATTGAACGATCTCAGCCCTCATGAGCGCCGGCAGCCCCACAGGCACGCTGTCGAACACCCTTGAAAACCGGCCTTTCTCGCCCCGCTCCACCGCCTTGATCTTCTCCCAGTTCCTCAGCACTGCCTCGGAGCCGTCGACCTTCACTTCGCCGAAGACGTGCGGGTGTCTCCTGACAAGCTTCTCCACGATCGAACCTGCAACGTCAGCAATATCGAACTCCCCGTTCTCCCTCGCTATCTGTGCGTGAAAGACCACTTGCAGCATGACGTCTCCGAGTTCCTCGCACAGCTTGTCCATGTCGCCTTTCTCAATGGTGTCCAGGGCCTCATAGGTCTCTTCGACCATGTACTTCATCAGTGACTCGTGGGTCTGTTCCCTGTCCCAAGGGCAGCCGGTGCCTGACCTGAGCACGCTCATGACCGACACGAGCTCCGCAAACGCTGTCGCGGCCTTCTCGAGCCCTTTGACATCGACTCTAGTCTCGAGCGCGGGCACGACGAGCGTCGTGAGGTGGTCGATATCGCTCACACGGTCTATCTCGTACAGGCGCATCCGGTCGATGCGCTCTTCCGTGGTGCCGACCGCTCTGGCAAGCAAGACGGGGTGCTCGTCCGGGTAGGCCTGCATCAAACGGGACTTCACCTGACCTGCCACCATGCTGTCATAGATCTGGGGAACGACGAGCGCCACTCCAGCGTTGAGCGACACGCTCTCAATCGACAGCGCATCGACAACCTGCACTCCGTCAAACAGACTGATTCCCGAACTGTTGACGACCGGCTCGAGGAAGCTGACTCCCGGCAGCACGCGGACCTCTACGTCTGTCGTTCGGCCCATTTCCACCAGGAGTTCGACGGATCTCTCCCCCACATGCGGGCTGCCTGGGACTGCATACACCACGCCGCCGGTCTCGCCTCTGTCGAAGGCATCGCGAGCGGCCTCCAGTATCTTCGCGGCCATGTCGCGGTACAGGGACTCGAAGTCGTCTGCGTCCTGGTACATCTCGTCGAGCGTTTCGTAGGACACGCCATGACCAGTCAACTCTGACACTGTCGGATGGACTGACGTCCGCAGTATGACCCGCGACGCTTCTTTCATCGCCTGCAAAGCTCTCAGAGTCAGATCTCCGGAGCTTCCGGGACCCAGGCCAACCACAGTGATCAGAGGTCGGTTGCGTTCAGTCAAAGGATCCACCTCCAAAGACACCTTTCGGCGACCGGTGTAAAGACTTATCCGTAAGGCAAGTTTGTCCTGCATCCGGATGAGGCAATGATCTGCTCCGTAACAGAGATCATGAGAAATCTTGAGAACAAAGGAGCTGGGTGGCAGAGATCAACCGCAATGACTCGTTAATTGATCAGTATTGGTCAGATCACTGTTTGTGCAGATCTGTATACGTGCTACAATATGAGTGAAAGTCAGAAATGGTCAAACTGCATACCAGTAATAACCGGTCAAACCCGGACGTGCCGCACGAAGCAGCTCGAAGCTGCGAGCCGTGCTTCAGATACTCAGATACCTATGAAGGAGGCTGTGACGATGAGATCGCTCGTTCCAAGAGGATTCTTCGACTCACTGTTTGACACTGACTGGACCCGAGACATCGGATGGCCCGACTTCTTCTCCAATACCGGCTTTGGCAGACAGTATCCGCTGGTAGACATAGAGGAACGCGATGACAAGTACGTCGTAACGGCGGACGTACCTGGATTCTCAAAAGACAACATGGAGGTCGAGATCGACCACAACGTGTTGTCCATCTCAGGCAGAGTCGACGATCGAACGGAGACTACGGACACGGAGCGCGGCTTCGTCCGACGCGAGAGACGGTATGGAGCCTTCCGCAGGTCATTCAGACTTCCTGAGGAGGTTGATCCTGACAAAATCAAGGCGTCCTTCAACAACGGAGTCCTGCAGATCGAAATCCCGAAGACCAATCACAGGCCATCCCGCAGGATCAAGATCTCGTGATATCGAGCGGGGTTGCTCCGGCCGGACACCGATGGATGGACGCACTACCGATACACGCGCATAGCTGAACTGGACGGGAGGACTCGGTCACGTTTGACGAGTCCTCCTGTCATTGTCTCAGTGGATCCCATACGTGTAGCCGCCCTGCGAGTAGGCGTCATACGCATACGTATCATACGCTCCAGGCGGCCACCAAGCAGTACCGGCCGTGACCACAACCGGCGTTCCGATGTTGACCAGAGAGTACAGCAGCTCGACGTCTTCGTTTCTCATCCTCACGCACCCGTTTGACACCGCCTGTCCAATCAGCCAAGGCTGATCAGTGCCGTGTATGCCGTGAGCCCTGTCTGTGAATCGCATCCAACGGGTGCCGAACACCCCTCCTGGGTTCATTGTCTTCTGAAGGATCGAGAACGTGCCGACTGGAGTCGGAGTCGATGGCTTGCCCACTGCAACCGGGAAGTCGTACAGAACGCTGCTGTTGCTGAGCAGTCTCAGCCGCCGTGCGACAGTGTCGATGTGTATCGTCTGGCCGTACTGCCTCCACTGCACTGACGGCCTGTAGGTAGCAGTCTCGGTCAATCCCCTCACCTCGTGCATGCTGGTTGCTACATTCTACGTCACGCGCAAAGCACCCGTACGGGCAGACAGCCGAACGCAGGTGCAGACAGACGGCGGCACGCCCGTTCGGAAAAAGGGCCTGACGCCAGCGCAGCCGCCGCACTGTCGTTGACACGGTCCACACGCGGTGTCATGATATAGCTGATTGGAGGGATGTGCATGTCGAGGAGAATCCTCCTGTCCAATGCAGTGGTAGTCACAATGGATGCGGAGAGGCGAGTCATACACACCGGCTCTATCGGCATTGACAACGACACTATCGCGTTCGTGTGCGAAACCGGAGCTGAACCGGTTGAGTGGCGCCACGTTGAGACTTGGGACCTTGCAGGCAGGGTGGTGATTCCGGGTCTGATCAACACGCATACGCATGCGGCCATGACGCTTCTCAGAGGCTACGCGGACGACATGGCACTGATGGAGTGGCTGGAGAAGAAGATCTGGCCGTTCGAAGCTCACTTGACGCCCGACGACGTGTACATAGGAGCGCTGGTTGCATGTGCTGAGATGATCCGAAGCGGGACCACTGTCTTTGCGGACATGTACTTCCACATGGAAGGCGTAGCCAAGGCTGTCGCCGAGTCGGGCATAAGGGCGTCGCTGTCCCGCGGCCTCATCGGCACCGCCGCGCAGGCAGGCGAAGACGACGAAGCCCTTCGCGAAGCCGTGCGCTTCTGCGAAAGGTGGCAAGGAGGAGCAAACGGCCGAATAACCACATGCCTCGCACCTCACGCTCCGTACACGTGCCCTCCTCCGTTTCTCGAGAAGGTCGTCGATGCAGCTTCCGCTCACGACCTGTCGATCCACACCCACATCAGCGAGACGAAGGACGAAATGGCTCAGATCGCCCGCACTTACGGCGGATCTCCTGTGAAGTACATGCTGAGGCACGGCGTATTCAAGCGGCCGACGCTTGCGGCTCATTGCGTCCACCTCGACGATGAGGACATCGACATCCTCGCTGACAACGCGGTGGCTGTCGCGCACAATCCGGGGAGCAACATGAAGCTGGCGAGCGGAGTGGCCCCGGTAACGCAGATGAGAGACCGTGGAGTCGCAGTGGGACTTGGAACAGACGGTGCGTCCAGCAACAACAACCTCGACATGATAGAAGAGGCAAGATTGGCTGCTCTGCTGCACAAGGCGGTGCTGTTCGACCCCACGGCGATCCCCGCAATGGACGCGCTCGCGATGGCGACGATTGATGGCGCCAAGGCGCTCAGAATGGACGATCTGGTAGGCTCGCTCGAGGCGGGAAAACAGGCAGATCTGGTGGTGTTGTCGACCCGGCGCCCTAACATGGCGCCGCTGTTCGACGCCGTGTCCAATATTGTGTACTCTTCGAATCCAGGCGACATCGAGCACGTACTCGTTCGCGGAGAGTTCGTTCTGCGCGACGGCAACATCGTCGCGTTCGACGAGAGCCGCGCAATTGAGGAATTTCGTTCCAGGGCCGAGCGGCTGGCACGAGAGGCGAAATCCTGATAACAGCCAAACGCGTGCTATGCAAAGGGCCAATTGCATCTATAAATCCGATGGCGGTCTCGAAGAATATAAACGGTGGCTTCGAAGATCAGTCCAAAGGAAGGTGCATCGATGTTTCTCGACTGGCTACGCGGACAGACAGGCGGAAAGCCTGCCAGATCGATGGATGAGAACCAAAGGAACACTGACCGCAGGCGAGACCGGCCTGAGCGTCGCGGCGATCTCTCCGAGGAATATTCGGAAGCGATCCTGGACGAAGACACGAGGCTCTACAGGCCGTCTAGATACGATTACGAGTTCGCAAGGTCAGTGTCGCCGGCCAGAAACGACACGGACAAGCGCAAGAGGACTACTACTCGTACCGCCACTGCGACTAGACGTACAGAGACCGGGGCAACCACCAGTCGAACGAGGGCCAGATCAAAGGCCAGCTCACATGATATCGGCGGCGGCGTTTTTGTCTCTCCGCTGCCTATAACCGCTGGCGACCGTGTGACACTCAAGTACAACGGTCTTCTGTCCAGGTCCGGTGCGACAAGGGTCTTTGCGCACGTCGGCTACGGCCGGCGGAACTGGGTGGGAGTCACTGACATGCCCATGACCAAGGAGCCTGACGGAACCTGGACTGCGCAAATCCAGATCGACAGAGACCAAATGTCGCCCCTCAATGTGTGCTTCCGTGACTCGGCACACAACTGGGACAACAACTACGGCAACAACTGGAGCTTCGAGATACACTGACTCCAGCCGCAGGCGTATTAGCCCCGCCGATACTGAAGGTCGCGCCCCGGTTCGCCGCCGGGGCACATTTCGTGTTCGAGTCCAACATGTTTACATAGACCGCTTTGTGTGGTATACTGAGCACTAGCCAGACGATTTCGTTCTGCGAACACGGACAGCGCTGGCTGATCGCATATAGGCCGAACCGATGGGGAGTCGTCTAGTGGCAGGACGCCAGATTCTGGCTCTGGTAGCGAGGGTTCGAGTCCTTCCTCCCCAGCCACAAGAGCACCTCATAGGGCACACAATGTGTATCCCTATGAGGTGCTCTCTCGTTGTAAACCGTCCTGATTCTTGACTCACGCGCAAAGCGAATGAGGCTGTGTCCAGATGCCTGAACGAACCCGCTGCGCTTGCCGTCTGGCGCGGGCGCTACCGGCCGCCTGCGGGAATATGCTCCTCAAACCACGCGAGATTCCTGGACAGCACGTCGGTGATTGTCAAGGTAGTTGTCGCATGAACCTGCTTAGCTAAGATGCGTTCCCAGACAGTGCTGTCGTCTCTTTGACAGGTCCCAGAGCAACCCAGTCCGGTGCGCTCCATTTGCGCGGGGACTTCGCCCACCGCTCTGGGTGGCGCTCCCTTGCCTGTAGGTAGACCTTCCGTCTGTTCTCAAGTATCGCATCTGCTAGGCCCTGATGACGTTCCTCCGGCGTCACGAAGCCAATCCCGCTGTGGTGGTGTTGGTTGTTGTACCACTCTACGAATAACCTGACCCACTTTCTGGCTCCTTCAAGAGACCCCATGCCGTTTTCGGGATACTCCGGTCTGTACTTACACGTTCTGAACAGGCTTTCGGAGTAAGGATTATCATTGCTGACCCGCGGTCTCGAGTATGACTTCGTGATCCCCAACGCTTCCAGTAGCGCCTGGTAAGTAGCTGCTTTCATCGGGCTTCCGTTGTCCGAGTGGATCACTAACGGGCTACCTTTGATGCCTTCTCGGATGACAGCTCTTCTTATGAGAATCTCAGCACATGCTGTGCTTTCGGTCTCCCAGACTTCCCACCCAACGATCTTCCGGCTGAATATGTCGACTATCAGATACAGCCTGTAGTACATCCCTCGTATAGGCCCAGGAAGCCACGTGATGTCCCATGACCAGACCTGGTTAGGCCCTGTGGCTATGTGCGTGACGGGTTCCCGCACTGTCGGTGCCTTGCTCCGCCCTCGGTGATGCTGATGACCATACTCCTTCAGAATGCGGTATATCGTCGACTCCGATGCGATGTATGATCCGTCATCAGCCAGCATCGGAACCACCTGCGAAGGCGGAAGGCTGGCATACTCAGGACGATTCATGAGGGCGATTACCGCAGCTCTCTCGGCCTCAGACAACTTGTTCCGGGGCTCTGGCCTTGCCGCATTCGGTCGTCCATCGACCCTTATCTCTCCTCCCAGTGTCCAACGCTCATACGTCCTAACAGAGATGCCAGCTTCATTGCAGGCCACATGGAGGCGAGCTCCAGATTCGTGGGCCTCCCGGATCAGCTTCACAACTTCCGCGCGAACTGGGGCGCTGATCATTCGTCCTCTGACTCCCCCCAGATCGCTTGGACTTTTTTTCGCAGTACCAACAGAGCTGCCGCCTCGGCAAGAGCCTTATCCTTCCGCTTAAGCTCCCTCTCGAGGTCCCGTACCTTTTTCTTCTCTCCTCGGAGCGCCGCAGCCAGATCTTTTGCACTGGCAGAGGATACCTCATTGGCATTCAGGCAGGAATCTCGCCATGACATGACCTCTTCCTTATACAGGCCCTTCCTGCGGCAGTACTCTGATAGCTCCTCTTCGTTCATGGAGTAGGTCTCTACCACCGCCAAAAGCTTGTCCGCGGAGCTTCGTCGACCAAACGAACCGCCTTCTGATGCCTCATTCCTCGTGCCCAGGGCCTCCTTTCTCCAGGTGTAGAGGGTCGCATCGGATATACCAGTCTCTTGAACCAACTGGCTCACGCTGACACTCTCTGGAGGGAGCATCCGCCTAACAATGGACTCCTTCAACTCTCTGCTATAGTGCTGCATACCGTACCTCCCTAAGTGCCCCTATTCTGGAGTATATCACTTAGGTCCGCACGACAACTATCCTAACACAGGGGGCTGTTTGCACTACCAAAATAATTAATACTGTCAGTTAAGTCTTTACCAATATAAATCTTCCCGTTTGGATAAGTAATTTTATAAATAACCTTCATAACTGATTTAAACACCTTTAATAAACTCTCGTTTTCTTCAAATATCTTTTCTTTTCATAGTTTTCTATTTTAATTCTATTGAGTGTATCTCTTGAGTTCATTCGCCTGTTCTCGATTTTATATTATTCTTAAAATCCATCCGGAATACTTTTGTTAAAAGTTATTCCGAAATTATTTGAAAGACAAACAATGCCATCCTTGAATTGCTTTCTAAACTTTTTCATAGCCTTTGAGAAAACAATATCTTCCCAATCACCATTGCTCTTATAAATTATTCCGCTATTCTTCACATTTTGAAGATCGTCTAAAAAAGTGTTGCAGGCATCTATCATTGCTTTAGTAATTAACTTTGTATCATTCTTAAAATCAAATTTGATATTTATTTCATTGATTTTTTGTTTAATCTCGATCGCAGATAAAATACACCAATCTTTTTTTTCCATCTCTATAGGATTTATTAGCAGTCTTTTTGTTTCTAAATAATCAAAGAGTTGTTGAACTCCTTTTTTCTCCGAATCAGTATATTCCCATGATATCCCTCCAATCGGAGTATCAATACCTGTTATTCTAAATCCCATATTCCACTCCCCTTTTTCTAAAATAGCAAACTTACTCTATGTCATCTATATTTTTGCCCTTTTATATAATTACATCAGCATAATAATATATGCATTAAATTCATGCAACTACTTTCATAAATTTTAAACTGACTACCCAACCTTACTGCAAGTATATTGTATAATAACAATATAGCTTTAAGTATAAATTCCTACATCCATCCTGTCTCATCAACCTATATGTTATCTAATCTGTCAACTCAACCCTACCCAATTTTCGGGCGAAAATTTCCCCAGAAATACACCTTCGATATGTTCCCATGTACTCATTTTGGCACTTTAGGTCGAGTAGACAGATTGGATGCACTCCGGCAAACCCAGTAAAATCAATACTCACAGCCTTGACATCAATACTACGCACTCAACGTGCCCGGAACGCGGATACAGGACCATTTCGACTGGCACACCCCGGGCCTTCAACGCGTTGTACAGCATCAGCCCCTGTGCGACGGGCACCCTGTAATCCTCCGTGCGGAAATCTCCGCCTCTGCCGCCAGAGCCCCGAACGTTCGGCCGGAACACTGCATACCCGTGTGCGGAGAACGCCGGGTATGTCAGCAGGCCCTCGATCTCCATGCCGTCTGATGACTTCCACCGGACGACCTCAGTCTTCCCGAGCGGCCGGTCAAGCAGAGCGTTGTTGAGGCCGGTGACCCTTTTCGGCTCCCAGTTGAAGGTCAAAATGGGCATCAGCACCCCATGTGTCGGCATCGTCCGAAGCGGCTGCTGCCGCCATCTGAGAAGGCGCGCCTGTGAGCCACAGCGAGAAGACCATCAGCGCAATCAGCGAAACGAGCAGCTTGTTGCGCATGGGCAAACCCCTTCCGTCTCTTCCATCTCTGGCTGGAGCCCAGGATCATACGACCCTGGGCTCTTGTCAGCTCAAGACACTCCTGACCAGGTGCTCTGTGCAAGGCACGCCTATCCAGTTGCTCTGTCCAGAGCAGGCGCAGACAGTTGCCGCGTCCAAGACAGGCTAAGTCAGTCACTCGGAGAAGACGACAGGCATGCCTGTCCTGTTCGACTCAAATCCCGCCTCGAGGACTTGCATGACTCTGCGCACCTCATCCGGCTTGACTACCAACTCTGCTCCGTCTTCGATCACTCTCTTGAAGTTGCGGTAGAAGTCGAGCCAGTCAGTCTTCGGATCGGGAAGCGGCGATTGCCAGACCTCCACACTCCCCACCTTGCCGAACGTCCTTGTCGGGCCGGCTCCAGTGTCGACGAGAGGTCCGTTGCTGTGCACGGCTGCTTGTTTCAGAATCGTCAGTCTGCCTTCATCCATGAAGGTCTCTATGCGAAGCGTGCCTTGGTCGCCACCCACATACCATCTGGGCAGCGGCTGCAGGAACAACGTGCCGATCTCAACATACGCTACGAGGCCGTTCGCGAACTCCATCTGAAGCCTCACGTAGTCGTCGACGTCTGGGTTCATTACGCTGCGCAGGACGCAGAACACGCTCTTGAGCGGGGAATCGATCATCCAGAGTATCTGGTCGATCAGATGCACTCCCCAGTCCAGCAGCATGCCGCCGCCGTGGGCCTTCTCCGCTCGCCACCCGTGGATCTTCCCGTTGGGACCCTGAACGCGGGATTCGATGACATAGGGCCGTCCGATCTCGCCCTCCTTCAGTGCGTTCATAACCTTGCGGTAGTCTTTGTCCCAGCGACGATTCTGATGGACCGTAAAGACGACACCGTGCCGCTTTGCACCCGCAATCATCTCATCGAGCTGCGCCACGGACATAGCCACGGGCTTCTCGCATATCACGTGCTTCCCGCAGGCTTCGCATGCCAGCGCCAGCTCCATGTGAACATCGTTCGGGGTTGCGATCACCACGGCGTCGATGTCAGAATCATTCAAAAATTCCTGCAGATACAGGTAAGACCGAACGCCGTCAGCCTTCCCGGCCTCTACCCGCTTCGGATCTATGTCGTGGACGGCGACTACCTCCATTCCTTCGAGCGTCGAGATGTACCGCTTGTGCCATCCACCCATTCCGCCGTATCCAATGATGCCAAAACGAAGAGCCATCAAGCCTTCTCCTCTCTGGTGCAGCCTAAGTCCAGCTTGCACATGTGTTGTCGAAAGAGGTACACACGGTAGCTTGTCTACCGTCCAAGCCCATCAACCGGTGGCCCACCCTCTATCCCATAGACATTGTAATCCCGAACTACCTCGGTGTCTACAGGCTTCCCACTCATTAGCAGTGCTAGTGATCGAGCTTCCGACTAAGAAAAAGGGGCACAGCCTAAAGGCCATGCCCGCTCGATGCACGGTGAGAGTGTTAGAAGTAGTAGGGCTTTCCACTCTCTGCAGACTTGTAAATGCCCTCCAGTATCTCGGTGACGACCAGCGCCTGCTCAGGCTTTACGTAGACCTCAGTGTCGTTCTTGATAGCGTCTATCCACATACGAGCCTCGATATCGCCAGGGTTCTGGCTTATGCCTTCGTAGTAAGCCACTCCTCCTGACTTGAGCTCGACGGTCTTCGTGTAAAGGCGGCTGTTCTCCTCACCGTTGATCCTCAATCCGTCCAGCGTGTCCGCACCCGCCTCGGTCCCGCACAGGACAGTCATGGCCTCTCCGATTTGGAGTGTGTTGAGCGCCCAGCTCGACTCCAGAATCACTGTCGCACCATTCTTGAACGTGACGAACCCGAATGCCGAGTCTTCCACGGTGAACTTGGCAGGATCCCACGGTCCCCACGCGTTGGCCGCGTTCTTTCTCTTGCTCAGCTTGTGATAGGTCGTGCCGACTGCCATCACGGGCTCGTAGTTGTTCATCATGAAGAGGGTCAGATCCAGGGCATGAGTGCCAATGTCTATTAGCGGCCCGCCGCCCTGGCGTTCCTCATCAAGGAAGCTGCCCCAGGTCGGAACCGCTCTTCTGCGGATGGCAAGGGCCTTTGCGAAGTAGATCTCCCCAAGCACACCCGCGTCACACAGAGCCTTGAGGTGGAACGAGTCCGCACGGTATCGATTCTGATACCCGATCGTCAGCTTCTTGCCGCTCTTCTTCGCCGCGGCGACCATCTGGCGCGCTTCGGCCGCGGTCTTGGCCATCGGCTTCTCGCACATGACGTGCTTTCCTGCCTCGAGCGCAGCGACGGTCACAAACGAATGGGCGTCATTGGTTGCGCACACATGGACGATATCGATGTCGTCTCTCTCGACCAACTCCCTGTAGTCTGTGCAGACGAACGCGTCAGGAGTTCCGAATTTCTGCGCACCCTTCTCTGCTCTCTCTTTGACAAGATCGCAGAAAGCCACCATCTCAACTTCGGGTATCTTGGCCAGTGCGGGCATGTGCTTCCCGTTGGCGATCCCGCCGACTCCTACAATCCCGACCCGCAACTTCTTCACCTGGAATCAACCTCCATCCTACCGACGCCGGAGAGCTGTCCCGCTCGACCGGGTCTCGTGCTGTCAATGTACTCAGTCTTTGAGTTTCTCTCTGTGGTTGGCCTTCTCCTGCCATAGCAGCCCTAGAATCGTTGACTGAATCGGTTCAAGCCTGCCTCCGCAAGCTAGAATGCCCTGTTCTGGTATGCCTGCCACTTCTGCTCGAGGTCGTCAAGAATGAGAGTGCTCATGATGTAGTCGGCGTACTCCGAACCGGTCGCGCCTGTCGACCTGCCGGTCATCACCAGCCGCTTCTCGTACTGCCCACAGATATCGAGCGCCATGTGGAGCCGTTTCGCGCGCTCCTGCCATCCTATGTGATCGAGCAGCATCGCACCGGCTCTGATGATGCTGCTGGGATCAGCGTACTGAGCTCGGCCTTCCTTCACCATTCTCGGCGCGGATCCGTGGATCGCCTCAAACATGGCATAGCGCTTGCCGATGTTCGCACTCCCCGCTGTGCCGACGCCTCCCTGGAACTCGGCGGCTTCGTCGGTCAGGATGTCACCGTACAGATTGGGCAGGACGAACACCCGGAATTCTGTCCGCCTCGCCTTGTCAATCAGCTTGGCGGTCATTATGTCGATGTACCAGTCGTCAAACCGGATGTGCGGATACTCTGACGCTACTCTGTAGGCAACCTCCAGGAACTTGCCGTCCGTCGTCTTGATGACGTTCGCCTTCGTCACTGCTGTGACTCTGTCGATTCCGTTCCTGTCGGCATACTCGAACGCCAGCCTGACTATGCGCTCCGACCCCTGAGTGGTGATCACCTTGAAATCCACGGCCAGATCGTCAGTCACGTCTATGCCCAGGCTGCCGAGTATGTACGCGCCCTCTGTGTTCTCGCGGAAGAATATCCAGTCTATGCCCTCCGAAGGCACTCTCACGGGCCTAACGTTGGCGAACAGGTCGAGCTCGCGCCTCATGGCCACGTTCGCGCTCTCCACATTCGGATGCGGATCCAACTTGCTCGGGGTCGTCGTTGGCCCCTTCAGTATGACGTGGCACTTCCGCAGCTCAGCAAGAACGTCATCCGGGATCGCCTTGCGCTGAGCTATCCTGTTCTCAATCGTCAGCCCCTCGACCTTCCTGAACTCCACCTTGCCCGACTCTATCTCATCCACAAGCAGGAATTCGAGTATCCTCTGCGCCTCATGGGTTATCGCGGGGCCGATGCCGTCTCCTCCTACGACACCTATGATGATCTTCTCGAGCGATCTGTAGTCGATGAAGTCGCCCTGTTCCTTGATGTCCTCCACTCTCATGAGCTGCTGCTCGAGGATCTCTCCGAAATGCTGCTTCGCTCTTTCTATCTGTGCTCTGTAGTCTACCATGACTGCCTCCTTACTACACCGCTACACTGTACTTGGCACTGCACTGTACTTGAGGAACACGGCCTGACCGGCCGCCTGCTCACCGTAGTCAAATTAGACGAATGCCACGGGAATCCTCTAGCAAACGTCGGGGACACACCTTGCAGGCAGGGTGTGTCCCATGAGACTCGCTCCTCCCATCCGTAATCTGCAGCGACCCCGCAGCCAGACCGAGTCCATCGCTGAGGCGATCTCCGAGCCCAAGCCGACAGCTTCCTACCGTTTCTGTCTGTCTACTCCCCGGCTGTAATTCCCCACCCGAAGATCCGGGTATCTGCTCTCCAACTCATCGATCAGCGCGGAGATCCCCATCGCCGCCTCCTGCGGCCAGCCCATGTATTCATAGAAGACGTCCGGGTCGATATTGAGATTTCGCAGTTGCACCATGCCGATCGGCAGCTCGTCGAGAAGCGCGAATAACGCCTCCGCCTCAGCCTCTTGGTCTGTAAACCCGGGCATCGTCAGAAGGTTGATGGACACATGCAGGCCCGACTTGCACGCATACTCGATGCTCTTTAGGACATCTGACAGCGAGTAGCCGGACGGCCTGTGGTACCGGTTGTAGGAATCGTTACGTGCCGAGAGCAGCGACACGCGAATCGAATCGAGGCCCGCATCACAGAGCTTCGCAAGAACCTCCGGACGGCTCGCGTTGGTGTTGATGTTCACAGTCCCTAGGGATGTTCTGCTGCGGATCCTCGCAACAGCCTCCACCAAATCGTGCCCGCGAAGGAGCGGCTCTCCCTCGCATCCCTGGCCGAAGCTGATGATCGGATCTTCAGCGTTCTCGAGGTGGTAGACTCCGACCTCCACAATCTCGTCGATGCTGGGAGAGAACTCTATTCGGCTCTGAGGGGCCGGGCAGCAACCCGACTCCTGAAGCGAAATGCACCCGATGCAGCCCGCGTTGCACGCAGGAGAGACCGGGATTCCTGCCTCCCATCTGGAGTAGAACAAGTTCTGCGCAGTCAGGCAATGGTACTCGATTGAGCAGCGGCCGAGCTGGCGCACGATTCGGTTCTCCCCAAACCGGCCTGTGAGGTTCTCGATCATTGCGGGCAGGCTGTCGGAGTTGAAGAGCTCCGGGTTCCACCTGTGTGGATCGTCGGTTTGGCGGGCTGCCACGAGGAGCTTCCCCCGCCGACTGGCGACTGCGGTGTAGCCGAACAGCGGCAGGGCCCGGCCCCCGCCAGGGCGCCAGGCCGGCAGCAGCAGACGGGTGAATCCTGCAGGAAGTATCGCGGCGACCGGAAACAACCGCTCGCGTCCATTATGCGGGTGTATCTCCTCCGCGTCGCCCGACTTCGGATCAAGGGCGATCGGTATCTTGCCGGCTGCATAGAACAGGTCAGCGCCTGCGGGCAGAGGAATGAGATCTCCGGGAGCTATCTCCCAGACTTCGGATCCGCTGCGCCCCAATGCATGAAGCCGCTCGACTACATGCAGAGCGCCGGAGGAGTCGGAAACGACCGCACAGATCGAATCAGCACTTGAGTGGGACATCGGGCATCTCTCAGTATTCCATGTCGCGCATCTTGGAACGGACGTTTTCCGCGAAATCGGATTCCGTCACGAGCTTGATGAGCTCGAGGTTGTTGCGCGTGCCTCTCAGCCTGTCGATGAGCAGCTCGGTGGTCTCGGCGACTCCCATCGAACTCATGGCCTTTCTCAAGATCCACGCGCATTCGAGCTCCTCCTGAGTGAACAGGAGCTCCTCTTTGCGGGTGCCCGACCGGTTGATGTCTATTGCAGGGAATATCCGCCTTTCCGCCAGTTTTCTGTCCAGGTGGATTTCCATGTTGCCGGTGCCTTTGAACTCCTCGTAGATCACTTCGTCCATCCTGCTTCCGGTCTCGACCAGCGCCGTCGCGATGATCGTCATGCTTCCGCCCTCTTCGATATTGCGGGCCGCTCCGAAGAACCTCTTCGGATTGTGCAGCGCAGCAGGATCGACGCCGCCGGACAGCGTGCGGCCACTGGGAGGCTCCTCGAGGTTATAGGCTCTTGCCAGGCGCGTGATGCTGTCGAGGAGGATGACCACGTGCCGCTTGTGCTCTGTCAGACGCTTCGCCCTCTCGAGAACCATCTCCGCGACTCGGATGTGGTTGCTCGCAGGCTGGTCAAAGGTCGAGCTGACCACCAGGCCCTTGACGGATCTCTGCATGTCCGTGACCTCTTCAGGCCGCTCGTCGACCAGGAGAACGATGAGATCGATGTCTGGGTAGTTGGTGGTCAGGGAGTTGGCGATTCGCTTCAGGATGGTCGTCTTTCCTGCCTTCGGAGGCGAAACGATGAGTCCCCGCTGGCCACGGCCGAGAGGGCAGAGTATGTCGATCAGCCGCATGGTCACTTCTTCGGGGGTCGTCTCAAGCCTCAGGCGTTCATCGGGATAGAGAGGGGTAAGATCTTCAAAGTGCATCCTCTGTCCGGCGATCTCAGGGTCAGTCTCGTTGATGGCCTCTACCCTCAGCAGGGCGAAGTACTTCTCGCCTTCTTTCGGAGGGCGGACCTGACCCGAAACCACATCGCCCTTTCGCATGTTGAACCGCCGGATCTGCGAAGGCGACACGTAGATGTCATCCGGACTCGGTGTCATTCCCCCCACCCTGAGGAATCCAAAGCCGTCGGGCAGCACCTCGAGCACGCCTTCGGCGAACAGGAGTCCCTCCTTCTCCATGTTCACCTTCAAGATCTCCAGGATCAGGTCTTTCTTGCGCATCTTGCTCGATCCCACGATCCGGAGTTCTTTAGCGATCGCCTGAAGCTCGGCAACGCTGTTCCGCTCCAAGTCAGCAATATTCATCTGATCAACCTTCCCATCGTGAAATGCAGAATGAAGACGGAGTCAGACATCAAGTCTGAACCCGAGGGAGTCTTGGCTTAGTATGTGCAAGGGATCTGCGCCCAAAGGGAGACCCAAGATCGAAGGGATCATGGTCTATACGAACACCAACCCATAGAAGCAGGATGAGGAAGGAAGTCCTGAACCCAGCGCCAGCCTTACCTGTGGGCCACTAGTCGAAGTGCCGCTTGTTCTGATGAGCTCCCGGGCCCTGCCTGAACTTGCGTGAATCGACACAGCTGAATCCGTTCTCACTGAGCTCGATGCAGTCAATCCCTCTCATTACCTCAAGGTCGTTCTCGTTTTCGGCGTAGACGATACACAGACTGCCGCATTCCTGGCAGCTCAGCTCGACTCTGTCCCCAAACACCTCGACTCGGGGTTCGTCGTTGCCGCACTGACAGTACACGTCTCCCCTGTCTGTGAGACTTCTGACCCTGTTGAGGATCTCTGCCATGATCTTGGGGTTGACGAAGAAATCGTCTCGTGCGTCCTCAAACACTGACAGCTCCGAGGGCAGCTGTCCGTCAAGGCTTTCTACTACGTCGCTGACCTCGCCCGGTCCACATAAGTAAGAGACATCCATCCCTGAGTTCACGCACTGGCAAACAAAGACCGGACTGCGCCAGAAGTCCGAAAACGAGGCGCTCCAGATGTGGTCAGAGTCGCACGCCAGACAGTGCATTCGAATGTAGTAACTGCGGTGCCTGAATGAGTAGATTGATGCCTTGGGGTATCCACACGAGCATAGTATTGCTGTATTCTGGCGTCCTGAGAAGTCAAAGACGGACACAGGATGCATCTCAAGCCTGGCGCATCTGGGGCAACGAGAGATATGAATCCTCTGGCCAATAACCGACAAAACGCTCATCCCCTACGGTTGTCAGATTGGCTGACCAAAAGCAGGCTCCGTCCAGATGCGCATCCAGGACCGCGCTTAGCAGAAACATCTCTCTAGCTCAGCCGGTATCCCCTCGTGCTGCGGTCTCATTCATTGAGCTACACAGGCGATGTCTGCCATTGCGCATTATTCTGCATAGCGTGAGAAACTCCTTCATGCCTTTGTAGCGATTTTGAGCTACTGAACCAGCTTGGCGAGTTGCACCCCTGTGTAGTAATGACGGAGGATCTCTTGGTAGTCATATCCGTTCTCGGCCATTCTGTCCGCTCCGTACTGAGACATCCCCACGCCGTGGCCGTATCCGATCGTCGTGACTATCAGTCTGTCTGGGAGGGTGTCGACGGTGAACCGCGCAGACGGAAGGCCGAGTCTCTGCCTCACTTCGGATCCGAGGAACAGGCTGTCGCCCAACCTGACCAGCCGCACATGGCCGTTCTCAGACTGGTCCACGATCTCGACGCTCTCTGGGGATATGTTGCCCTGTTCGACCACCTTTATTTCGTGCCCGTCGATGACCTCGACGGTTTCTCTCTTCTCCACCAGGTCGATGCCCAACAGCCGCTCGATATCCGCCACGGTGAAGCTGAAGGTGTCTCTATAGTGGGGCGATCCTTTCTCGTAGGCCGTTGTCACGGACCTGAGATACGGGACGCTCACGGTCCACACGTCCTCGGAGTTCTCGGTCACGCCTGCGCTGTTCGCGTGATATACCGGGTCGATTGCGCGGCCCTCGTAAGTAAGTATGATGCCGCCGGTCGCCTCGACGGCTTCCGATACCTTCCGTCTATAGACCAGGTAGTCCAGGTAACCCCACTTGCGAGTCAATTCGTCGTCCGAAAGCCAGCCCTGGCAGTGAGTCGGATCCGTGCACACGTCGGCCTCCGGGTGCCGGTCACAGCCTCTCCCGCCCAAGCTCCTCATCCGTCCTACCACATACGTGCGTGCCGCAACCGCCTGGGCCTTCAGGCTCTCGACGTTGAAGCTCGCGGGCATCTCGGCAGCGACGACCCCGCGGACATACTCCTCCAGGCTCATTCTGCCCAGAGAAGAAGTACCGTGCAGGTATACGGCTACTTCAGTCACCGTAAGGTCTGGTCCGTGCGGAAGCAAATGCCAGAGCTGCACGACAGCGAGCGGAATCCCTATTGTCGCTGCGAGGTACAGCAATGCCAGCCACGCTATCGTCCGTCTCAAGTGCTACTGCCCCCCTCCAGCGGCCTCTGAAGGGCACGTCTACACGCGCGATATCTATATGCCGCAGAGAGGAGGTGATAGAACCGGGAAACTACCAGATTCCCGGGTCGAACGGTTCCGGAGGCTGCGATGACAAGTTGAAGGTGTACGCTATTGCGTCTGCGATGCGGCGAGACGCCTGCCCATCGCCATAGGGATTGATCGCCGTAGCCATGCGGGCATACTCGTTCGCATCATCGAGCAACTGGCGGGCGCATTCCAGAATGCCCCCATATTCGACTCCTGCCAGGCGAAGGGTGCCGGCTTCGAGTCCTTCAGGGCGCTCAGTCACACTCCTGAGAACCAGCACAGGTTTGCCGAGAGCGGGAGCCTCTTCCTGCAGGCCGCCGGAGTCGGTCATTACAAGGTAGCTGGACTTGATCAGGTGCACCATAGTTCTGTAATCCACTGGATCCAGCAACACAACTCGGTCATGGTTCGAGAGGACGCTGCGGACGGCGGTTCTGACTTCCGGATTCCTGTGGACTGGGAACACGACCAGCAAGTCTTCATACTCGTCGACTATCTGGCGAATCGCTCTGCAGATCTCCAGCATGGGGCGGCCCAGGTTCTCCCGTCTGTGGACCTCTACGAGAATCACCCTGCGGCCGTCCAGGCGGCTCCAGTCGGCCTCTCCCATTGTCGGCGGCCGGTCTGTCAGCGCGGTCCTGAGAAGCGCATCTATCACAGTGTTTCCCGTGACAAATATGCCGCTGGGGTCTATGCTCTCCGCCTCCAGGTTCTTGCGCTGCCGGGCGGTGGGAGCGAAGTGCAGGTCTGCAAGTGCAGCTGTGAGCTTGCGGTTCATCTCCTCCGGAAACGGATTGTACTTGTCCTGGCTCCTAAGGCCCGCTTCGACGTGCCCCAGCTTCACCTGCGCATAGAAGCTGGCGAGGCTGGCGGCAAGCGTCGTCGAGGTGTCGCCGTGAACCAGCACCAGATCGGGACTGATCTTGGCAAACACAGACTCGAGTCCGGTCAGAGCCCTTGTGAGGATGCCGGTGAGGCTCTGGCGTTCTCTCATTATGCCCAAATCGTATTCGGGTGCTATGGAGAAGATGTCGAGTACTTGGTCCAGCATCTCGCGGTGCTGTGCAGTCACGATGACATGCAACTCGAACAGGTCAGGCCGGAGAGACAGTTCTGAGACAAGCGGCGCCATTTTGACAGCCTCCGGCCTGGTGCCGAACACCGCGGCTATGCGCACCCTTTCGCGCTCGAGCAAGCTGTTGCACCTCCAGTATTCGCAGTACTCCGACAGTCGCTAGAACTGCTTCGGGGTTCGCTGCCCTCCTGCATCGCTCGAACGGACAGCATAGATGCCGCGGGCGAGGGTTATCAGGCCGATGGCCGCGGCGACCGCGAGAACCAGGAACGGGCTGCGGGAGAGAACCAGCGCTCCGACAGCCAGCAGCAGGCTGATCTTGTACATGTAACCTGCCGCCTGCTTCTGGTCGAGGCCCAGGTCGAGAAGGCGATGATGCAGGTGACGGTTGTCAGCCTTGTAGAACGGCGCTCCATGGCTGATACGGCCCGCTATCACATATGCGGTGTCCAGTATCGGCAGGGCCAGTGCAGCCGCGGGGATTCCAAGCGCAAGCGTCGTGGCTCCCTTGACGGCGCCTATCACCGAGATGCCGGCTATGGTGTACCCCAGGAAAAGAGCTCCTGCATCGCCCAGGAAGACTGTTGCCGGGTGCAGGTTGTACCGCAAGAACCCGAATGCACTGCCTGCGAGGATGACTGCAAGCGGTGCGACGTACGGCTGGCGGTTCATAACTGCAACGGAAAAGACCGTCAGGCACGCTATTCCCGAGATGCCCGCGGCCAGACCGTCTATTCCGTCCATGAAATTGACCACATTGGTGAGAGCCACCATCCACAGGATGGTCAGCGGTATCGCAAAGTGAGACAGATAGATCATGCCGCCGAAAGGATTGGTCAGGAATTCGATCCGGCCTCCGAACCCAACAAGAACGAGGGAAGCAGCGATCTGTCCGAGCAGTTTCTGCCATGCCTTAAGGCCTACGACATCGTCGACGATCCCCAGCAGAAGGATGACAAAACCGCCGGCCAGGAGGCCTACGACAGGGCTGCTCAAGCGGCAGAATGCTACGACGGGCACGGTAAACCCAGCCCACACAGCCACTCCACCCAGCAGGGGTGTGGGATACCGATGCACGCGTCTCTCCCCGGGACAGTCCAGAACGGCCCACCGGCACGCCAGAGCCCTTGCTACAGGGGTGAGCAGTAATGAGACCCCTAGTCCAGTCACAAACATCAGCAGGTACTGCGACACAGTGTCACCCCCTCTTTGAGGCAAACACCCAGCTAAAACCCTATTTCCATTCTAGCTCACGCGCCGGCTGGGGTCAATCCGAGACTGTGAGCACTTCTATACCTGCCTCGTTGAGCATGTCCATTGCCAGAGGGTCCGGGTAGTCACCGCGATAGACGATTCGCACTATTCCGGCGTTGATTGCCATTTTGGCACAGACAACGCAGGGCTGATGTGTGCAGTACAGGGTGGCGCCCTTGAGCTTCACTCCATGAAGGGCTGCCTGAATGATGACGTTCTGCTCGGCATGGAGTCCCCTGCAGAGTTCGTGCCGCTCACCCGAGGGAATGCCCTGCTTGCTGCGGATGCAGCCGACGTCTTCGCAGTGAGCGACCCCGGTCGGCGCACCGTTGTACCCCGTAGCCAAAATCCGCCGGTCCAGCACGGCGACAGCTCCCACATGACGCCTGACACAGGTGGACCTCTCGGAGATCACCCGAGCCATCTTCATGAAGTAAGTGTCCCAATCCGGTCTTTTCCTGACAGATCCTTCAACCTGCGCCTGCTCCATGCCGGTTCTCCTCATCACTTGGTGCCAAAGAGACGGTCGCCCGCGTCGCCGAGCCCGGGGACTATGTATCCGTGGGAATTGAGGCATTCGTCGACAGCAGCCACATAGATGTCCACGTCAGGATGCCGCTCCTGCACGGTGCGAATGCCTTCAGGAGCCGCTATGAGACACATCAACCGTATCTTCTTCCCGCCCCGTTCCTTGATCGCCTGAATGCCCGCTGCAGCCGAACCTCCCGTGGCCAGCATCGGGTCGACCAGCACGATTTCACGGTGAGCCAAGTCCACTGGCAGCTTGCAGTAGTACTCGACCGGCTGGAGAGTCTCCGGATCACGGTATATCCCGATGTACCCTACCTTTGCGTTCGGAATCAGCTTCAGTATTCCGTCTATCATTCCGAGGCCGGCTCTGAGTATTGCAACTACTCCGACATCTTGTCCTGATATGATCTTCGTCTTGCACGGACCGATCGGGGTTATTACCTCAGTGTCCTCAAGCTTCAGGTCCCTGGTGACCTCATATGCCATCAGCGTCGCCACTTCGTCGACTAGTTCCCTGAAGTCCTTTGAGTTGGTGTTTCGGTCTCTTATGAAAGTCAGTTTGTGCTGGATCAACGGGTGATCGATGATGCAGACTTTCGACATTCGTATCCCCCTAACAGCTTAGAATCGCAGCAACCGGGACAACCCTCTGTCATGTTCTATGCGCCGGGAGGGATTCCTCCTGGACTGCGGATGCCTGAATCAGGCCTGCTTGTCCGCGGCGAGCATGGCAACGAGGCTGTCGAGCGACGACTCTATCTCAGCTAGGGTCCTTCTATAAGCTGCGACATCGCCGCCAAATGGATCGACGATGTCCAACCTGTGAAGCTTGTCCTCTAACATAGATATGCTCTCTTGCTCGTCGTCTATGCATGAATCGAACCGCTGATGCAACTCCTCGATTTCTCGCTCCGTCTCTCGCAGCTGCTCACGGAGTGCTGCGCGCCTTCGGTTCAGCTCCTCCAGCCTGTTGCCGTACATCTGCGAGAAGGACTGTTTCTTCCTTTCAATCCTTTCCTGCAGCTCGGACAATTCTGCAGTGATCTCGTCCAAGGACAGGTCTTTCGAGACGTACTCTTTCAGGGTGAAAACCTTCCCTTGAGCCTCCGGGAAACGGTCCAGTACGGTTCTCTTGTGAGTCAGTGTCATGACAAGAATGAGGTCTGCGTCATTCACCATTTCCCTCGACACGCTCTTGGCGCGGTGAGAGCCGATGTCGATCCCCTTCTCCTTCATGACTCTGATCGCCTCATCGGAAGCGGGAGAACCGTCGAAGGCGCTCAGGCCGGCAGATGTCACGCAGAAGCGGTCTCGTCCACCAAGAGTATGCTCCAGCTTATGCTTGAGTATACCTTCGGCCATACTGCTTCTGCAGGTATTTCCAGTGCATACCAATAGAATCTTCCTCGGGCGCCGATCCGCCAAACTACCACCCCCAAGTACTTGTTAGCTTCGGTTCACCGGTCCGAGCGGCACCGCACGATGTTGTTCCCTGCCGCCTGGCGCAGTCTGTTCATCACAGCCAGGCCGACTCCGCTTTCCTCTATCCCTTCTACCAGGATGACATCCACGCCCTTCCGGTCGAGGGCCCGCAGTGCGGAGAAGACACGGGCTGCGACAGAGCTTGGGTCCGACGCCGACCCCATCTCCTCTGCCCTGAATCGCGAGCCGACAGTATCTTTCAGGCGGGCTATGCTCTCACTCAGCGCGGCCACGCCGACGGTCTTTCCCTCAGATGTCAGTCTGACAACCTCGTTTCCGAGCGCCGATGCGCGGGCGTCGGGCCCGCCTTCGAACAGCACCACAGGAGCACGCGGACGGTAATGCTCGTATCTGTCAACGGGCGCGTGCCCGCCACTTGAACCAGCGGATTCAGCATCGACGGCACGAGCGCTGCCGGCAGAGCGTCTTACCGCGACTGGTCCAATCACGGACTCGAGGGCCTCTACGGGCACTGCCCCTGGTCTCAGCACCATCGGC
>Ga0134103_1000967_pt1 | contig 30067 bp, 27 predicted proteins | sample 14_taG_2_FD_94445 | JGI IMG/M metagenome (GOLD analysis project Ga0134103, IMG submission 94445) | Switchgrass degrading microbial communities from high solid loading bioreactors in New Hampshire, USA - 14_58_20_212_A1 metaG | ecosystem: Engineered > Bioreactor > Semi-continuous > Anaerobic >...
AACCATCATCTCATAATGAACCCCTTTGAAGACCACGGAACGGACTTCACCCTTTAACATACCTTCTGATTCAGGCACAAGCTTGATATCCTCCGGCCGGATTACCACATCCACCGGTTCGTTTTCGTCAAAACCGGCATCGACACATTCAAACTGGTGGTGAGCAAACTCCACCAGGCGATCCTTGATCATGATGCCGTCGACAATGTTGCTCTCACCGATAAAGTCGGCGACAAAGGCATTCTTCGGCTCGTTGTAGATGTCGATCGGTGTCCCGATCTGCTGAATCCGCCCTTCCCGCATCACTACTATGGTGTCGGACATCGTCAAAGCTTCCTCTTGATCATGGGTGACATAGACAAAGGTGATTCCTAAAGCCTTCTGCATATGCTTCAGCTCCAACTGCATGTCCTGCCGCAGCTTTAGGTCCAAGGCCCCCAACGGCTCGTCGAGCAGCAGTACATCTGGTTCATTGACCAATGCCCGGGCGATGGCCACCCGCTGCTGCTGGCCGCCGCTTAAGGAATCCACTTTCCGCTCCTCGTAACCCTCGAGGTTCACCATCTTGAGCATGTTCTTGACCTTTTGCTCGATGACTTCCTCATCCAGCTTCTTGATCCGCAGCCCAAAGGCGATGTTTTCATAGACGTTCATGTGCGGGAACAATGCGTAACGCTGAAACACCGTATTGACTCTGCGCTTGTATGGAGGGAGATGGTTGATGTTAGTGTTGTTGAAGATTACTTCTCCTGTCGTCGGCTGTTCGAAACCGCCGATAATCCGCAGGGTAGTGGTCTTACCGCAGCCGCTCGGCCCCAACAGCGTCACAAATTCATTCCGGTAGATTTTCAGATTGATGTCCTTTAGTGCTTCTGTGCCGTCATAGTCTTTGGACACATTTCTCAGCTCAATGATGCATTCTGCCACCTTTATCCCCCTTACCTAAAAACTCGGTGGTGTCGCCACCCACAGCACCTTTGCCTCAGATTTGCCGCCGTTGGTCAGATAATGGACCACGTTCGGTATAAAATAAAAGCAGTCCCCACGGGAAGCCTTGAATTTCTGTTTCCCGAGATGGAGATGGACATGGCCTTTGAGGACATAACCGAACTCCTCGCCTTCATGTGGATCCTGCTGGCTGGTGCTGCCGCCGGGGGCCAGTGTCACCAGGATCGGTTCCATCATGTTTTTTTGGGCGTTGGGGACAATCCAGTCGACCCTGTGCATCAAGTTTTCATCTTCGTTGGTAAAAATGTCGTTGGCGGTGAAGACTACTTTCTCCTGAATCCGATCATTAAAAAAGTCCCGCAGGTTGGTCCCCAGGCTCTCAAGAATATCCATGAGCGTGGCGATTGATGGCGAGGTCAAATCCCTTTCCACTTGAGAAATGAACCCTTTAGTCAGTTCACAGCGGTTGGCCAGTTCCTCCTGGGTAAGGCCGTTGAGGACCCGCAAGCGCCTGATCTTCTCACCAATTTTCATAGAAGTGCTCCTTGGAAAAAGTTTGTATTTACTAAACCTAAGGTTTAGGCCCACTAAACAAAAGCATTTTTATTCTATTGCGTTTTTTCCCTTTCTGCAACGGCCGTATTCTGCGATTTTCCAGGTTTACCGCCGGAAAGCTGGCCAATCTGGCCTTTTTCTCCCCATAGCTCTCAAATGAAGGATTTTGACAATCCCCGGCGAATGAATAATCTATGAGGAGGGGGCACTGTGAGCATCCTGGTTGTGGACGACTCGGTCTTTACGCTGCGCTTTGTCGAGTACAATCTAAAAGCCGCCGGCTACAGTGATATTCACACCGTCACCAGCGGCGAGCAAGTGTTTTCCTTCCTTAATAATAATGATAATTACACACATGTTGAACTGATCTTGATGGATGTTTTCATGAAGGGGACCAGCGGCATTGCTGTCTGCAAGTCACTGCAGAACCATCCAAGGTTCAGCCACATCCCCGTGATGATCATGACAGCGGATACCAGCGAACAGATTCTCCAAGAATCTTTTGCGGCCGGAGCAGTGGATTACATCGTCAAGCCGATCCGGAAGACCGAACTCTTGGCCCGGGTTGCTTCGGCCATCAAGCTGAAGCGGGAAATGGACAAAGTGCGGGAACGGGAACGAGAGCTTCTGGAAGTCAAGCACAAGTTGGAGCTCGCCAATTTGGAGCTCGCCCGGCTGGTGTCCTTGGACGGATTGACAGGAATCCCCAACCGCCGTTCTTTCGACCAGACCCTGATCGCCGAGTGGCAGCGGGCTTTTGAGGACGGCACTTGGCTGGGGATGATCATGATCGATATCGACCATTTCAAGCAGTTTAACGATACCTACGGCCATCCTGCCGGTGATTCATGCCTGCAGCTGATTGCTTTTAACATCAGGCAGACGCTCAAAGGCTCCTGTGATTTTGTCGCCCGCTACGGCGGCGAGGAATTCGCCGTCATCCTGCCGGCGACGGATTTGGCGGCGACAACGGAAGTCGCGGAAAAGATCCGCACGCAGATCCAGGCTCTGTCCATTCCCCATAAGAATACGACACTGCCCGCCGGCGTCATCACCATCAGCCTGGGGACAGCGGCCATGGTGCCGCGGATGGTCGGGCCCAATCACTGGGACCAACTAATCCAAGAGGCGGACAGAGCTCTGTACAACGCCAAGAAGAGCGGCCGCAATTTAGTGAAACAAGCCCAATGACCCCATTACAGGGTCATTGTCATCTGGTCTTCCGCCAGAAATACTTTGGGGCCAAAGATGGCCCGAGCTTTGGCAAGTTCCGCTTCTGGATTGCTCAGAACCGCCCTGCCGTGATGGGTGAAGCCGATCGTGCCGACCGCTTTCCCCTGTCGCACCACGTAAGTGCAGATTTCTTCCACGGTATGATGCCCGGTTTCGATCAACAGCAGATCCACTGGCCCCGCCGCAAACAGGGGATCCAGTTCATCCATCCTCTTGAAATCCCCGGAGTAAACCAGTCTTTTTTCCCCTGCCTCGATCAGAAAAGAAAATGACTGCCACGCACCGCCCGTCTGGGGTCCGCCGCAGTGCGAATTGTGCAGTGCTGTTACTCTGAAGCCATCTCCTCTATAGATTACGCCGTCAACAATCCGCTGCGGGCTGAACGCAATGCCCGCATTGAGCGATCTGCCCTTGAGAAACAGCAGCTGCTCCAGGCCCCGCCAAATCTCCAGGCATGGCAGCCACACCTCGATCTCCTGGTCAAAAGTATGAGTGGAGCGGGATTCAAGCTTCTTGATCACCCACACCAAATGGGGCAGCCCCCCAAGGTGATCCATGTGGGGATGGGAAATGAACACCGCCCTGGTCCTGAGCAGATCTAAGCCCATCATGTGGGCGGTGTACCCACAGCTTTCCCCCGCATCAAACCAGAACAGCTTTTCCTTAAACTCCACAATGAATGAAGAGTGCCTGCGGTTTGGCTGCGGTTCTGTGCCGGCGCAGGTCCCCAGAAAATGCAGCTTCACCTTCCCACTCCTCCTTCCGTACTGCCTAGAACTGATAGCTCCTTATGGTAACTGTACAGTCAGTAATCCCCGTAGGAGCGGAAATGATGTTTTCCGGACGCGGCAGAAGGCCCAGTTTCGGCAGCTGCAGCATCTGAGCCAGGATTTTAACTGTGAATGGCTGCTCAGCGGCTGCCGGAACGGTCAGCGTGAAGCCGTCTGAATTCAGGTTATAGTACCGCAGCACCGGCCAGATCTCATTCCACTCAATAGTGAAATCCGAATCAAGGATGGCCTCACCCAACAGCTGTGCAGGCTCAATGTAGACTATCACGTTGTTTACTTCCGGCGCCGCCTGGATGTTGAAGGTCAACCGGCGCACGCTGCCCTCAGTTTGATCGGCGAGCAGTTCCACCTTGACCGGATCCGGCGCTACACCCGGATCCCACGGCGCCTGGCGGTAAATGACAGGCAGATTTTCATAGGGGATGAAGTCCCCCAGGTTTGCCTCTTGGTATTCGCTGCCGAATACCTGCTGTGTGAACTGGTCCGGTCTTGTGTCAAGACTGACCCAATATGTCTCTTCCCGGTCAAGGTTGGCAAAATAGAAGAGGGTATCCATACGGGGATTGGCCGCGCTTCGGGAGGACCAGATCCCCATTCCCAGGCAGGCAGCGGCAGTGATGCCGGCAATAATGGGCAGCGCCAGTTTCTGCCACCGCCCGATGGCGTCCCAGTGGGGCAGCAGAGCGCCCAAGGCCATTACCACCAGGAAGATCATTAGGCCTGGAAGAGCATATCCCACAATCAGGAACAGGGTCCTCAGCAGATACGGCCACAGCAGTAGTACCGGCAGAGCACTGATCAGCAGTACAGCGAGGCGGGCTTGCCAGGCAAGTTTGCCGCGGAGGAGCAAGATCAGTGCTGCAGCCAGGGTGAACAGGGACGGCCAGACAAAGGCATAGCTGGCCCCCGGCAGGTACAAGGATGCCACAAGTGTGATTACCAGCCAGCAGGTCTGGATCCCAAGGTACAGATCCATCAGTCTATACTTGGCCAAAGCCCAATTGTACAGTAAGAAGAACAGAACGCTGATCACAGCAGCCAGGGCTCCGAAATACCACAACCCTCCCGCTTGGGGAATGAATTGGTAGAACCCGTACCCAGGCTGGATTAAGCCGGATAACAGGCCCGTTACCAGCATGCTGAAGACGGCCATGCCGATAAACAGCAGCAAACCAAAGGCAATATGCGTGATTTTCGCCTTTTCCTCTTTTACCGCATTCCAGCAGACAAAGCCGAAGAGAATGATCACAATCGTCAAAGTGTGAGCTACCAGCCCAATTGGATAACGGATCATGAACCGGCCGAGAACGTCAAAGTAGACCTTGTTCGCGGACAGGTCCGTTTTTTCCTGAGCGATTTCCACATTCCCAAAATGAGTGACTAATTGGTGCAGATAATTACCTAGATGCTGTACGCTGGCTTCGTCGAGATTGTCCAGATTGTCCAGAGGTGTCTGATACGCACTGGGGTTATCCAGGAAGGTCAACAGCAGCCCGGGGATGCGGGCTTGCTTGAAGGCCAGGAAATCTGTTTCGTTGATCAGCCAGCGGTAAACCTCATGGGTGAATGAATTGGCCAGCGGATGATCCACAGCCCGGGCAAACTGGGGCACTATCCAGCTGTTGTCCCGGCCGGACTCGATCAGCATTACGGGCCCTGCCGTCCCTCTGGCGGCAGCAGCGATTACCAGGCCGACATCCTCAGCCCAGGGATGCTGCTCCAGGAAGGCAAACGCGCCCAACAGCCCCGTTTCGCCGCCGTCGGTGAATAAAACAATCAGATCGTTTTTCAGCGGTTCTTCCAAGCTTAACAGGCGCAGCAGTTCCAGGATTGCCGCGACCGCCGCTTTGGTGCCGCTGGCTCCCGGTACCAGGTTGATGGTGTCATAGTGGGCTACCAAAGCCACAGCCTTGGAGCTTTCTGTGCCGGGAATCCTGGCTATGACGTTGGCCACATTGGCTGCGATCCGCCAGCCTGGATTATATATGGTAGTTTCCTGAACTTCCACTTCCAAGCCCAGCTCCTGCAGCTCCTTGAGCAAGTACTCCCTCACCTGCCGATGCTGTGCGCTGCCGATGGGGGTCGGTGCGCCGGCGATCTGCGCCAGATGTTCCACAGCCCTGCCGGCAGCAAACCGATCCAGAGGAGCTGTACTGCCTTCCGGCTTGGGCGGCCTGGCCGCCGCAAGGGCAATCACCACCAGTATTACGGTAAATCCAAGCAGGATTAATGCCAAGTTTCTGTTCTGCCGTCTGTTATCCATGAATCCAACCTCCGTTCCGCTATTCCTTTCTTTACCCTGGGGGCAAATTCCTTGTTGGGTTCAGTACTTGTTTTTGGCCCCCTACTGTGTTATACTTTAATCAAGACTTTAGAAAGATTTAACAAATGTGGAAAACTCTAGGATAAAGGAGATTCCAGGATGGCAAAGAACCTACGTGTCAGGCTTATTGTCATTTTACTCTTTCTTGGTCTTATGCCCGCTATTATTGTCAATACCGTGTTTTATTTCCGCACTGAAAAGCGGGAACGGGAAATCATCTACCGGGACTCCATAAGGCTTTTGGAATCAATCAGTGGAAACCTGAACAGTTTTTTCCAATTCCACACGGGGCAGATTGAAACCTTGGCCAATGACCAGAGTATTTCACTGCCTGTCTCCCTTTTGGCCAACACTGAACCGAACTCCAGCGCTTGGCGCACCAGCTTGACCACCGTGCTCAATTCCATCAACAGAGTGGCCAAAGAATATGAAGCTCAATATCTCGACTTGTTTGCCACCAGTCACGACTATATCCTTTTCAACCCTAAAGCAACACTGACCGCCGATGACTCACCCAAGGAATTCATCCAAACTGCCCTAGCCACCACGTCTCCCACATGGTCGCCCTGGATCTGGTCCGAACAGCTGCAAACTTATCTAATGTTTGTCGCGGTGCCGGTGTATAACATCACTGGGGATGTCGTGGGCACGGTCGGTGCGGCAATCAGCAGCGCTCAGGTGGACGAGCTGATGCAGAACATCGCCAGCCCCAATCAGCTTGAGTACGATGCCTACTTGGTCAGGCCGAACGGCCTCCTGCTCAGCAGCATTCCTTACGAAGACTACGCCTCGTTCACCCACAAGGTGGACACGGATATCATCACGTCGGCAACCCAGATCGTTGCCGGTGTCAATGCAAATCCCTTCATTGATCTGGAATACCGCAGTTTCAGCGGCCACACAGTCTTGGGCTATGCCAAACTGGTCACCATCGGCAGCGAACCGGCGATTCTGATCGTGGAAACGAACAAGAACGCAGCCCTTGCAGGTGTATATCAAACCCAAGTGTTGTTCGCCGCAATATTCGTGGGTTCGGCCTTGGTTATCGGGCTGGCCAGCTATTTCCTCTCCAGGAATATCACCAAGCCCATTGCCCAATTGGTGGCCTACAGCGAACAGGCTGCCTCCGGCGATCTGTCGCAGCAGATCGAGGATAAGCGGAGCGACGAAATCGGCAAACTGATGACCGCTTTCAAGAAAATGACCGAGAATCTCCGCGAGATGATTTCGCTGATCAACGGTGCGGCCCATAATGCTTCCTCAGCCAGCGAAGAACTTTCCGCGGCTGCGGCAGAGAACTCCGCCACTATCGAGGAGATTGTCTCCAACATCAGCAGCTATGCCCAAACCACGAAAGAGGTCCACCGCATCACTGAAAAAATGGCAGCACAAGCCAAGAACGTTGATCAGCTGTCCCACAAAGGCAGTCAGCAGATGATAGCTTCGGACAAAGTGATGATGGAGATTCTCGACTCGTCCAAAGCGTCCCAGGAGAAGATTGCCAAGCTGGAGCAGGCGGTGAACCAAATCAGCGAGGTAGTGAATATTATCTCCCAAATAGCGGATCAAACCAACCTTTTGGCTTTAAACGCCGCCATCGAAGCCGCCAGGGCTGGATCCCACGGCCGAGGGTTTGCCGTGGTTGCGGATGAGGTCAGGAATCTGGCGGAAGAGACTCAGGCATCCATCGGCACGATCATGAACTACATCAGCCAGCTGCGCAAAGGCACAAACGAAGTGGTAAGCGTCATCAACAGCAACAACGAGAAGATCGCCGCCGGGGCTAAGAGCCTGAAACAAACCCAGGAAGATTTCGAGGAGATTATCGCCAGTGTCAACGATACAGTACAGCTGATCAACGAAGTGAACACTTTCAGCATGGAGATCGAAGCAGGCATGGCGGAGTTGGCCGCATCTTCCGAGCAGCAGGCTGCATCAATGGAGCAAATAGCCACCAATGCTGAAACCGTTGCCAAGATGGCAGAGGAGATGGCCAGGCTGGTCAACCGCTTTAAACTGTAAGCAGGCGTGCATAATAATAAAAGCTGCGAGTTTCGGCTCGCAGCTTTTTTGCTTCTCTATTCAGCTTACGCTGTGGCAACACCCGGGAGGGACAGTTCTTTGGCAAACAAGCACGCTGATTTCTGCGCCTCGGGGTTGTTGGGGTCAACCGATACCAACTCAGGTACATGCTCCAGGCACTCCGGCCGGGCATACTGGCATCTTGGAGCAAAGGCACAGCCTTTGATTTCCGCAGTCGCCTTGCCGATTTCTCCCTTGACCACATCATGCGGCCGCCAGGAAGCCCTGGGGTTGGCATCCGGCACCGCTCCTAAAAGGGCGCTGGTATATGGATGCGTAGGATTTTCATACAGCCGATCCACATCGGCTACTTCCACCATCCTGCCCAGATACATTACCGCCACTTGATCGCACAAATAACGGACCACACTCAGGTCATGGCTGATGAACAAATACGTCAATCCCAGCTGCTCCTGCAGATCCAGCAGCAAATTGAGCACCTGGGCTTGGACTGACACATCCAGGGCCGATACTGGTTCATCCGCCAGAATCAAAGAAGGGTTCAAGGCCAAAGCCCGGGCTACACCGATCCTCTGCCGCTGTCCGCCGCTGAAAGAGTGGGGGAAGCGGCGCATGTATTCCGGCCGCAGGCCGACCAATTTCAAGAGTTCGGCTACCCGTTCTTCCCGGACTGACTTCGGCACACCGTGGGCTTTCATCGGCTCTGCGATGATCTCCATGATCGGCATGCGGGGATTGAGGGAAGAATAGGGATCCTGAAAGATCATCTGCATGTCGCGCCTGATCTGTTTCAAATCCTTTTTCTCCACCTTGGCCATGTCTACCACGCCTTCTCTGGAGCGGAACAGAATGCTCCCAGAGGTCGGCTCATAAGCCCGGATCACCGTACGGGCAATGGTTGTCTTGCCGCAGCCTGACTCTCCTACCAATCCCAGGGTCTTGCCTTTCCTGACCGTGAAACTGACACCGTCAACGGCTTTCACATGGCCCAGCGTTTTCTTCAGCAGAAATCCGGATTCCACCGGAAAGTATTTCCTAAGCTCCGTCACCTGCAGGATGATATCATCAGGCATTTGCAGCATCACGAGCCGCCTCCCTTCCTGTATACAGATGGCAGTATACCGTGTGGCCGGTACCGACTGTAACCGCCTGGGGCATCTCTTCACGGCAGATCTCCATGCAGTGCTTGCACCTTGCGGCGAAGGGGCAGCCTTTGGGGATGTCATACGCGCTGGGAACTGAGCCGGGAATGGAATTAACCCTCTCGCCCAGCCTGCCGGTGAGCTTGGGAATCGACTGCAGCAGCCCCTGCGTGTACGGATGATGGGGCTCTTCAAAGATCTGCAGCGTTGGGCCGGTTTCCACAATACGGCCCAGATACATGATATTGACTGTCTCAACCATATGGGCGACCACGCCCAAGGCGTGGGTAATCAGGATCATGGAAAGATTGAACCGGTTTTGCAGATCTTGGATCAGATTCAGCACCTGTGCCTGCAGCGTCACGTCCAATGCTGTTGTGGGTTCGTCAGCGATCAGCACCCTTGGATTGCGCGCTAATGCCATGGCGATCATGGCCCGCTGGCGCATGCCGCCGCTAAACTGGAATGGGTATTCATCGACCCGCCTTTCTGCCTGGGGAATCCCCACTAGTTTTAGAAGCTCAATGGTCCGGTTCCTGGCCTGTTTCTTGGTCATCCCCTGATGAAGGATCAGGGCTTCGGAAATCTGATTGCAGATCGTGTGCACCGGGCTCAGTGAGGTCATAGGTTCCTGGAAAATCATGGCGATATCCTTGCCGCGGATGTCCCGGATCTCCCTGCCGTCGGGCTTCAGTTTGGCAATGTCGATGATTTTCCCGTCGCGCTGCCGAAACAAGATTTGCCCGCTCAAAGTGGCATTGTTCGGGAGCAGCCGGTTCAAGGCATAGGAGCTGACGGTTTTGCCGCAGCCGCTCTCACCGACAATACCGATGGATTTGCCTTCCGGCACATCATAGCTGACACCGTTGACGGCGTGGACGATTCCTTCACTCATTTTAAACTTGACAACCAGATCCCTGACTTCAAGTATATTCTTCGGATTCATACTCATCTTCACCACCCAGTAGTCTATCGGTCAGTTCCCGTATGGATCGGCGGCATCCCGCAAACCGTCACCCAGGAAATTGAATGCAAGCACGTAAATGATCACAAAAATTCCGGGAATCAACAGCCACGGGGCCATGGAAATGGTGTGTACATTCTGGGCTTGCTGCAGCATGACGCCCCAGCTGACTACCGGTGACCTTAAACCAATCCCCAGAAAGCTCAAAGAAGTCTCTGCCAGGATCATCGACGGGATGTTCAGGGTCAGGCTGGCGATCACGTGGCTCATGAACGACGGGATAAGATGGGTAAGGATTATTTTGGGTTCGCTCGTTCCCGCCAAACGGGCGGCGACAATAAAATCTTCATTTTTCAAAGCCAGTACCTTGCTGCGGATCTGCCGCCCCAACGCTGTCCAGCCGATAAACGAAAGAATAATGGTAATGCCGAAATAGACGAGGGTCGGCGAGATATCTGGAGGAATGGCAGCACTCAGGGCCATCCACAGCGGAATCTGCGGGAATGACCGGATCACTTCGATCAAACGCTGGATGATGTTGTCGACCACACCTCCATAGTAGCCGGAAATCCCTCCCAGGATCAGGCCGAGAATCAAGCTCAAGAACACACCGGCCAATCCGATGCTCATGGAAATCTGGCCGCCGTACATCACCCGGGAGAAGACATCCCGACCCAGGTCGTCGGTGCCGAACAGATGGATATAGCCCTCGTCGACGCCGAACAGATGGATGTTGGTTTTGAACAAGCCAAATAGTTTATACGCATCATCGGCAGATTTGCCCCGGACAAAGAATTTGATATAAATCCTTCGGCTTGTGTCTTCGGTGTACACCCGCTGGAACGTCTGCAGATCCATAGTGAGCTTGACGGGATGAATGAACGGGCGCCAGCTGAATCCATTCTCATCCCAGAACCGGATTTTCTGGGGCGGCATGTAGGTGTTGCCCCGATCTCTGTGAGTCGCTCCGTAAGGGGCGATGAAAGGCGCGAACAAAGCACCCAGGTACATCAAGATCACAACAGTGCCGGCAATCACGGCTACCCGGTGCTTGCGGAATTTCCACCACATCAGACGCCACTGGCTTGCGTAGAACACCTTTTCTTCGGTTTTGCTCAAGGCATCCGGTGCAGCTGGTGCTGATGCTGGAACAGGAAGTCTTTTTTTAGCCATGAATCTGCGCCTCCTCACTCATAGCGGATTCTGGGATCCACCAAGACTAGCAGCAGGTCGGAAATCAGAGTCCCGATCATTGTCAAACTGGCCAACAGCAGCAAGAAACTACCTGCCAAATACATATCCTGGCTGCGCAAAGCCGCCAGCATCAATGGGCCGGCCGTCGGCAAGCTCAAGACTGATGCAGTCACTGCCTCTCCCGAAACCATGTTCGGCAGCTGCCAGCCAACAGTACTGATGAAGGGGATCAAGGCCAGGCGAACTGGATATTTGAACACAAGCCGCCATGTGCTGATCCCTTTGGACCGAGCGGCGACTACATAAGGTTTGCCCAACTCATCAAGCAGGTTGTTCCGCAGGACCCGGATCAAACCCGCAGTTCCGGATGTTCCAACCACAATCATCGGAATCCAGATATGGGTCAGTAGATCGACAAACTTCGCCCAGCTCCAGGGCGCCATTACATATTCAGGGGAAAACAACCCTCCAACCGTAAACCCGAAGTACTTGGATGAAATAAACATCAAGATGAGTGCCAACATGAAGTTTGGTGTGGACAATCCCAAAAACCCGATGAATGTGAAGAAATAATCCCCTAAGGTGTGCTTGCGCACGGCACTGTAGATGGCGATTGGAAACGCGACAATCCACGAAAACAACAGTGCTGACACGGAAACGGCAATTGACAGGCCCAACCGTTCCCAAATCAAGTAGCTTACCGGCCGGTTCCACTCAAAGGAAAAGCCGAAATCTCCTCTGGTGATAATCCCTTTGATCCAGTTGATATATTGGATATGAACTGGTTTATCCAGAGAGTAACGGACTTTCAAAGCCTCTATTAACTCTAGATCGATTTCATCACCGGTTGTGCGCATTTGCGCGATCAGTGTGTTCAAATAACTGCCAGGGGGCAGCTGGATGATGATAAATGATATGATCGAGATCATGAACAGAATGGGAATCATTTGCACGATTCGCTTGACAATATACCTGAGCATCAGTTTTCCCCCATTCAAAACCGCTGTCAACACGAAAAAGTCTTGGTAAAAGAGAAGTCAACATAAGTTGACTTCTCTTTTACCGTATTCAACAGATTGCCAAAACTATTCTTTCCAGAACCATTGATAGGGCTGGTAAACTGCCGGATTGGCCGGATGGCTGTGCGCACCCTCATAGTCGCCGGGAACATTCCTCAGGTTGTTCTTGGCGAAGGAGAGGTTGAACGGCACGCCAACAGTACCAATGGTCCAGAGGTTGCGTCCCCAGATCTCGGCAATCTCACGGATATAGGCTGCTCTGACATCGTCGTCGGCAGTGGCAGGTGCCAGAACTGTATAGATCTCCATGATCCGTTTGGCATCCTCCGGCGGTTCCTCACCTTGAGCGCCGTTGGTCTGGAACCACTGTTCCCACAGAGGCGCTATCACGTAAGTGATCTGGTGGCCGCCTTGCTCAAGAGGAATCAACGGGTCAGCCAGGTCGGCAAAGGTGAGCATGTGCTCGTTGGCTTCCCGTTTGGCCTCCCACAGGCCGCGGTCGATGATGTTGACCACCAGCCTGATGCCAATATCCTTCCAGTAGCTCTGGATCAGCTCACCAGCGGCAGCATGGTGCAGGTGGTGAGTAGAACCGTCGATAATCAGGGTAAGGCGTTGGCCGTCGGGACGCAGGCGATAACCCTCACTGTCGCGGGCAGTCAAGCCAAGGTCATCCAGAATCTTGTTGGCCAGTTCAGGATTGTATTCGGTGTAGGCTTTGTCGACTTCCTCCACATAGCCCGGATGCTGCGGATGGAAGTGGCCGTGGCCGATATTGCCCAAACCATTGAAGCGAACGTTGTTGATCTCTTCGCGGTCGATGGCATAGGAGAGTGCCTTCTTGAACTCGATGTTGTTGATCAGTTCGGCAATAACCGGATCCGCTTTGTAGGTGGCATTGAACATGATGTTGATTCCACCGGGTGTACCGCCGTTGGTGAGAATGATCCGGTAATCACCTTGTTTTTGGTAAGCAACATACAGCGGCAGATCGCTGTAGGTGGTCCACAGGTGGCGGGTGATGTAGTCGATCTGGCCGTTGATCAGCTGCAGTTTCATAACTTCGATATCCTCTACCAGAACCCGGTGCAGTGTATCGATGTAAGGCAGCTGATTACCTTCGGTGTCAACTTTCCAGTAGTAGGGGTTCCGCTCCGAAACCAGGATCGGATCGTCGAAGTTGGTTGTGATTACCCAAGCGTCCATAGTCGGGGAGCCGACTGCACGCCATTGAGTATTGGCACCGGACTTATCCAGGAACAACTCATACCAGGTGTTGAACCCTTCGGCCTTGGCCATCTGGGTCAGGATTGCCTCATCCACATAGTTCTTGTGGAACTGGCTCAGATAATGCTTCGGCAGATAAGTTTCGGCGCCGCCGGCTGCGATCCAGTTGATGTGCGCAGCTGCCGGTACAGGGAACTTGAACTGCACTGTCAATTCGTCAAGGGCAATTACCTCACAAGGTATGCCGTTCCGGACAAAGGCGCCGGGAATGGTCGGAACCAACTCAGGAGTATTCTGGACTTCCCACCAGAACAGAACGTCTTCAGTGGTGAACGGATGCCCATCGGACCACTTCAGGCCTTCCCGCAGATAATAGGTGATGGTGGTGCCGTCCTCGGAAACTTCCCATCTTTCGGCAAGGTTCGGTTGAACCTGAGTCAAGCTCGGATTATAGTTTACCAAGGGTTCCCGGACTGTTCTGTAATATCCTGCGGCGTCGCTGGGGCCTCTGTGGACCATTCTCACAAGTCCACCATATTTGCCTACTTCTTCAATAGGTGTGATTACCAAAGGATTTTTTGGCAGTCTTTCTTCCACAGGTGGAAGTTCGCCTTTGGCAACTTTTGCTGCCAGTGTCGGTGCTTCCTGGTACGCCGCCGCAGTAGCGGTAAAAGCGATGATCAAAAGCAAGGCTACTGGCAAAAATCGGAAATTACGCATACTGACACTCCTCCTTTTAACTCGCAGAATCCATTATCCTTCTTCCCAACAGGCCTAACCTGCCTTGAGCTGCCCACCTCCTGTCAAGTTTTAATTTATTATTACATTTATTCAACAATAAACATCGAATTCCTTTTCCTAATACATACATAACATATTTTACTGCTTTCTAATCGTTCTCATTGCCGCAAACCAGTTACTATTGGGCAAGCTGGGCTGCATATATTTTAAAGCAAAGTGTTGCGCAAGGAGGGTTCCTTTTGCCATCCCGACTATTATCCAAACCAACCTGGATCGGCATTGCAGGAATCCTGGCCATAGCCGTCTCTATGCTGCTCGCCAGGCCAATAATTGTTTCTGTCATGACAGAACTTGACGGGTATGTCGTCGTCATTGATCCAGGCCACGGCGGCAGAGATTCAGGCAGTTCTCACGCCGGCTACACCGAAAAAGAGATTACACTTTTAATCAGCCAGGCCATAGCCGACGAGATCCGGGCCAGGGGCGGTATCGCAGTTCTGACCCGGACAACCGACACCGATTTGTGGGATGAAGTGACCTATCAGGAGGAAATTGAGTACAGCAAACAGGAATACGAGATGGATAAACAGCTGGGCCGCAAAACCGATCCCAGAGACCTGGGCATTGCCCTGGGCACCCGGTTCCCTCCCACCTACCGCCTAGGGCTGCGGGCGCGGCTCCTCACTGCCCAAAAACACAACGCTCATATCCTGATCAGCATCCACACCAACCATTACCGGGCGGAAAGCGCCAAAGGCGCTGTAACGCTTTATCAAGAACATTCTGAACAGAGCAGGCAGCTGGCAGCCGCTATTCAACACTACTTGAGGGACCTTCTTCCGGGCAGGGCTGAACCAGGGATCAGCCCGGATGACTTCTTTATTCTCCGCCGCAGCCCAATTCCGGCTGTCCTGGTAGAAATCGGTTTTGTCTCCAACAAACACGATCGGGAACTCATGCTTTCCGAAGCAGGGCGGAAGGCGATCGCCAAAGCTGTCGCCGACGGTATCCAGGATTATTTCCGGTTATTGAAGTCTCCAATTTGATTCTATATAATGTGAATGAACAAGTACACGCTCTGCCGGCGGGGAGGATATCATGGCCGCTAATAAACAGCTGCTCGCATACGAAGGTTACATTTTCGATCTGGACGGAACGGTTTATCTCAGCAACAGGCTGCTGGCCAAGGCGGACCAGGCCATTGACTATCTGCAGCAACAGGGTAAAAAAGTCCTGTTTTTATCCAACAAACCGGTTGAAAGCCGGGCTGCCTATGCGGAAAAGCTGAACCGTATGGGGATTCGCGCCACACTTGACAACATCGTTAACTCGTCACTGGTAACCGCCATTTGCATCAGCAAAGAAAAACCGGGGGCAGCAGTGTACGTTGTCGGTGAACCACCTTTGATTGCCGAGTTGGAAGCGGCGGGGTTGAAGGTTACTGCTGATCCGCTCCAAGCTGAGTTCCTGGTGGTAGCCTTCGACCGGACATTCCATTACAACAAGCTCAACGATGCTATGATCGCCCTCAAGAATGGAGCTCGTTATTTCGCCACCAATCCCGACCGGACCTGCCCGGTGGACGGAGGTGAAATCCCGGACTGCGCAGGCATGATGGGCGCAATCGAGGGGGTTACGGGAAGAAAGCCGGAACTGATCTGCGGTAAACCTTCACCGCAGATGCTGGCAGTCGCCCTGGAGCGCCTCCAGCTGCCTATGGACAAATGCCTGATGATCGGCGACCGCCTGGAGACTGACATAAAAATGGGTTGTGACCTGGGGATTGACACTGCCTTAGTGCTGACGGGCATAACCACACGGGAGATGCTGGAAACAAGCCCGATCAAGCCTACATACGTACTCGAGAGCGTTGCAGCTTTTCTCCCTGAATAAGCAAAAAGGACCTGCACAAGGTCCTTTTTTTATGCTGGTTATCTGCCAACAAAAATCTCTGTGGCATAATACATAGTGCCGTACTTGACAATGCCGACGCCAACATGGGTGTAGGCGGACGACAGAATGTTGGCCCTGTGGCCGCTGCTGTTCATCAAGCCGTCATGCACCCGAGTCAAACTGCCAGCCTTGGCCAGATTTTCCCCGGCAAGCTTGTACTGCACACCGGCAGCATCCAAGAGCGCATGGAACTGTGATCTGGGATAGTGAGCCACTTCGCCTGTGGAGGCCATCTCGCGGCTTTTTTCCTTCGCCAGCTGCACTAAAGTCATATCGATCTGCAGAGGCTTCAAACCTCTGGCAGTCCGTTCTTTATTGATTAAATCGATCAGCTGTTGTTCTTCGCTGGTCAATGAACTGCTGGGTTGAGGAATATCCTTTGGCTTAGGCGTGATCGGCTGCAACGGCTGCTGTGGGTTCGGCTGCTGCGGCTGCTGCGGCTGCTGTGGCTGCTGTGGCTGCTGCGGTTGCTCAGGTTTTACTGGATCGATCGGCGGATTAGGATTCGGTTGGACCGGAGTCTGCGGTTGTGGATTGAGATATCCCAGGCCGCTGCTGTTCCAGCTTCCCCAGTATGAGCTCCACGGATTAGAGCTGCTGCCGCTGCTGCTGCCACCGGTACTACCGCCTGTGCTGCCACCGATGCTCCCACCGGTGCTGCCGCCAGTGCTGCCACCACTGCTGCCGCCGCTGCTTCCTCCGCTGCTTCCGCCGCTTCCACCGCTGCTGCCGTTGTTATAGCTTGTCCATGCGTTTTGCCAGTAACTCCAAGAGTCAGCTTCGGCGACAAGGCTGACGGAGACGATGAGCAGTACAGCCAGCAGTAAGACTGCATACCGTTTCAATGATCTCACTCCTTATAATATAATAGTCTAGAACAATATTGTGTCCTAGACCATTATAACGTACCCCAGGAGTGAAAACAAAAGGTAAATCTTTCCAGCATTGGGTTTACGGCCGCGAGAAGAACTGCTGCAAGATTGTGCGCCGCTTCGGTTTGGCCGCCTCCGGCTGCTCAGTTTGGCTTTGCGCAGGTTTAGGCTGCAGTACTGCAGGCTGAGCGGGCATCTGTTCCAACCGGGCAATTCTGTTTCTGATTTCCTGCAGTTCGGAAGCGGCAGCCTTTCCTCGTAAACCAGCCTCCAGCTGCTCTATGCGCCGCTGCAGCGCCTCTATGCCGTTGGGCTGATGAGCACCAGCTTGCGCCCTCAGGCTGCGCACCTCGTCCCGGACCGCCAAGACACGCTGCGAAAGCAGTTCTAATTTCTCCGCCAGGTGGTCTTTTTCCTCCAAAACCTTGGCGTACTGTTCTTTGAAGGACTGCCACTCCAGGCGCAGCTGGAACGCCTCGGCAAAGAAACGGCGTTCCGCCTCCCTGCGGGCCTGTTCGGCAGGGGAAAGCTCTTGGCGCGGGACAGCCGCAGCCGGTTCCGCGTGGGAGGGAGTCTCCTGCGGCGGCTCCGGTGGTGCATCAGCAGCAACCGCCTGATCCGGCGGCTTGGCTTGCGGCAGCTCCTCAATTTTTTCTGCTGTGGGCTTGTCATAGTACAGCCGCATGACACAGCAGCCCAGATTGGGTTCCTGATCGGACAAAACTGTCTGATACCCAAACTGGCGCTGGTCGAGATCGAGCGGCTCAGCTTGGCCCCACTGCTGGTCATAGCTGGTATACCACAGCTTCCCAGACTGCATCCACATAATATTCACCCGGCCTTGCTCAAGCTCGATGCCGGGCTGAAAGATGTCCTTGGCAATGGGCGACAGATCGCAGGGCTTGCTCCAAGTTCCAAGCTGTACAACAGCCCTGAGCACTTTCCCCTGATCAAGCTGGCTGACCCAGAATACGACCAGCCCCCATCCGGCGGCGAAGATTTGGGGGTAATCGGCGGATTCCTGGACAATCGGCACAGCCCCAGTCCACGTCCTGGTTTTCATATCTGCAGCCCGGTAGAATAATGTATCCTGTGTTTGGTTCAAGTACACCAAATGCAGAGATTGATCCGCGCCAAAGCATACCTGCCAATGGCCCGGGTCACTGCTGATGTTCCCCGTAACCCGCACAGGGTCGCCCCATTCGCCGCCTACAAAGGTATGCTGAAGCAGGGACCAGCTGGTTTGCTTGGCACCTTGCTGCAGATAAAACAGGTGGGGTATGCCTGCCGAATCTGTCACCAGTTTCAAGCCCCGCAGAGGCAGTTTTTCCGTGCTGACTTCCTGATACTGGAACTGGGCATTCCCGTTACCGTGCCAGTGCAAGATCGTATTCTGTCTCGATAGGGCTGCCACATGGATTGTGCCTTGGCTGATGGTGACCGCAGACTCGGATACAGCATCGGGAAACAGAGGCACAACACTTTCTCCCTGCAGAATTAAAGCCTCGTCCGTTTGGGCCAGCACTCGGTACTTGGGATGAACAAGTCTGATCCGCATCCAAACCCTCCTTTCTGTGTAAATCTATGCCTTGGGAATGGGAAATAAGACTTTTTTGGAGAAATCTTCACCACTCACTACCATCTGCATAAGATGATCTCAGAGAAAGGAGGGTTCACTTTTGAGTTTTGGATGTTATGAGCCTGATTTTGAACGGGAATGCATTCTAGTAAACAAAGTGTACAACGAATGCACAATCATTGACTGCCCCGTCTACCGCATCCCGATTCCCCCCGGCTATCCACCGGCCGTAAATGTGGTGGATTGTGAAGTGACCAACATCGAAACCACGGGAACAATCATCGGCGCAGGGGAACTCAGCGTTACCATAACCTTTGTGCTCAATGTGGAGTATGACAGCAACGGACAGACACATTTCATTCAACAGACCGCTCAGTTCAGAAGAAGGAGAGTCCTGTTGGAAGGCGCTCTGCCTGGTATGGACGTAGTCATCCTACCCCTGATTCAGTGCATCTCCTGCACTCCTGTTGACGGTGGAACAGCCATCGAGTGCGACGTGGGCTTTTACGTTGTTGTTAAAGTGGTTTCTCTGGTGCAGCTTGAAGTGTTTGCGAGGTTCTGTCCTGAACCCCCAGAATGTGAAGCCTTTGAACCTCTCGGATGCCCTGAATGGTTTGAATTGGCGCGGTCAGGAGCGTTCTGGCCACCCTTCCCACCTCAACCTCCCAGGAACAACAGCAACACATAAGCCAGTTATGGCAGGGGATTCAATCCAGCATCCAGGCTACAGGGTGCTGGATTTAATCTTTCTTGAGAGGCGAGGAGGAACCCATGCGCATCCTGGTCCTGACACGGTTTTACCTGAACGGGCAGACCACCCACGTCTTTTCTCTCTGCTCTCGCTTAATAGATGCGGGACACCAACCGTATTTGGCTGCGGCGGAGTTCCATCACCCTGCGTACAACCAATGGCTCAAAGCGCATCGAATACCGTTCACTGCCAACACCAGCCTGGCTTTTCTCGACAGGCTGGTGGCCAACAGCCAATTTGACCTGATTCACACTCATTCCTCCCACACCCTGGATGCAGCCCTGATCCTTGGGCAGAAATACCGTCTGCCTGTAGTGGCAACCTGCCATTATTTGGACTTCCAGCCCCTGGCCAAGCTTTGCGAGGCTGACAGGATCATCGCCATCAGCGAGGAAATGCGGGCGAGTCTGCATCTGCCCGCAGGCAAAACGGTGGTTATCGAGAACGGCGTTGATATAACCCAGTTCAGGCCCAGGCAGAGGCAGCAGCAAGCCCGGCCGCAGGCGCTGATCGCAGCCAGGATGACCACAGCAAAAGAGCCGGGATATATCCAGCTGGTACAAGCGCTGATCGAGCAGGGCTGGGCTGTGAAATCTGTCGGGAACTGGCGCCCGATTTCTCTTGGGATCGCTTACACAGGCTGGAAAATTGATTTGAGCAGTGAGTATGAAACTGTGGATCTGGTGATCGGCACAGGCCGGAGCATCCGGGAAGGGATGGCAGCCGGTGCCGCTGCCCTGGTCTTGGGCGATTATCTGGATGGCATTGTGGAGGAAGCAAATGTGGAACAGCTGCGGCGCTGCAATTTCAGCGGCCGGGCACTGAAAAAAGTGCCGGACGCGGAAAACATCGCTGCAGAACTCAAACAGCTGTCACCGGCCCGCTTGAGGGAGCTGCAGGAGTTCAGCCTTCGCTATGCCCGGCAGCATTTTTCCGACCGAGACATGGTTCAAGCTGTACTTGAGGTGTATCAATCCTGTCTGGCATAGCCGGTTTTCTCCAGCAGCCACTGTTCTTTGGCATCCGAAATTCTGATCAGGTCTTCCAGGGGAGCATCAGCCATCAGCCGGTGAAACAGCCCTTTTAGGAGGGCGACGTTGTCTTGGATATCGACTACAATAAAATAAATGTCGCCAGAATAGGATCGCCGCACGACAATTGACCCCTTGGCAACATTCATTCTAACCCGCTCCTTGTGCTCATGCTGATACTACAACTTATGCAAATAAAGGGAAAAAGTAACAATGTGTCCAATACTACAGGTGGAGGTGGCGTAAATGAAGCTGATTATTATCGTCGTCGAAGACGATGATGCACCAGCCTTGATCCGTGAACTGACCCTGCACAGCTACAGTTCAACCAAACTGGCCAGCACTGGAGGGTTCCTGCTTCACGGCAACACCACCCTGTTAGTCGGCGTCAATGACGACCAGGTGGATCCTGTGCTCGATTTGGTCCGTAAGACATGCGTGCGCCGCAAGAAGATTATTCCTCATGCGGCGCCTGAGATACCTCCGTCAATCCAGCTGCCGATTGAAATTGAGGTCGGCGGTGCGATAGCCTTCGTTGTGGATGTTGCCAATTTCTACAAAATGTGAGCGGCCAATGCCAAAGTGTTCACTACCAAATGGGCTGTGACAGCAGAACATAGATTGCCGCTGTTCAAATACAGCCATCCTAGGACTATGCCCGACACCAGCACCGGAACGAACTGAATCAAGTAAAAATGCACACAGGCAAATACAAGGGCCCCGAGGATCACTGCCCACCGGGCTGATACTGCCTCACGAAGCGCTGTGAGAATCACACCGCGGAAAAACAACTCTTCGCTTACAGGTGCGCCAATTGTGATCGCTGCTGCAGCTAACCAAAACTTAGCTGCATTTTTTATGCTTAAAAGCATGTTGATGCCCATCTGCTCCTGCATCAGCCACCGCTCTACTTGAGCCTTTGGGAAGATCCAGCTTAAGCCGCCGACAATCACCATGTTAAGCACAGCAGTCCCGCAGAACAATGCGATACCGGCAAGCACTCCCCGGGCGGCACCCCGGGCCTCCCAGCGCAGGATCCGCGCCTGCCGAACAGTCAGCCAGCTGCCGATTATCAGCCACAGCTGCTGGATCAGCATCCACGGAAGCAGATCCTCGCCGGATGCTGCGGCAGTCCCAGCCCGCACAAAGTTGATTAACAGCCAGCCGGCAGTTACGACTGCCAGCCAACGCCTGTCCAGCATCAGATCACCCCGCTTTTGGCCGCGGCCGGCTAAAACCGGTAGTTCGGTGCCTCCTTGGTGATTTGGACCGAGTGGGGATGGCTCTCGTTCATGCCGGCAGGGGTAATTCGGACAAAACGGGCTGTTTCCTGCAGCGTTCTGATGTCCTTGGCTCCGCAGTACCCCATCCCTGACCTGAGGCCGCCGACCAACTGAAATACTGTTTCTGCCACACTGCCTTTATAAGGCACACGCCCTTCCACACCTTCAGGAACCAGTTTTGAACTGTCTTCTTGGAAGTAGCGGTCTTTGCTTCCGGCTTTCATGGCTCCAATAGAACCCATGCCGCGGTAGACTTTGTAGCTTCTGCCTTGGTAGATCTCGATTTCACCGGGAGATTCCTCGGTACCGGCCATGATGCTCCCCAGCATCACTGCATCGGCACCTGCCGCCAAAGCTTTGACGATGTCACCGGAAAAGCGGATACCGCCATCGGCAATGACTGGAATTCCGTACTTCTTGGCCACCTGGGCGCAATCCCAAACAGCTGTCAGCTGAGGTACACCGACACCAGAGATAATGCGTGTGGTGCAGATGGAGCCTGGGCCAATACCGATCTTGATCGCGTCAGCGCCGGCGGCAATCAGGGCTTCTGCTGCTTCTGCCGTGGCGATATTTCCAGAAATGATGTCCACTTTGTCACCAAACTCCTGCTTCAGCTGGGCTGTGGTTTCCACCACCCGCTTGGAATGCCCGTGGGCAGTATCGATCACCAAAGCATCCACACCGGCTTTGACCAGCGCAGCAGCCCGCTCCATGGCATCACGGCCCACACCTACAGCAGCGGCTACCCGCAGACGGCCGTGGGCGTCCTTGGCAGCATTGGGGTACTGTCTTGCTTTCTCGATATCCTTGATGGTAATCAAACCTTTAAGCCTATAGTTTTCATCAACAAGCGGGAGTTTTTCAATGCGGTGCTTGTGAAGGATCCTCTTCGCCTCTTCCAGCGAAGTGTTTTGGGGTGCGGTGACCAGGCCGTCTTTAGTCATGACATTGCCAATCGGCTGATCGTAGTTCTCTTCAAACTTGAGGTCGCGGTTGGTCAAGATGCCTATCAGTCTGTGATCCTGGTCCACGATCGGTACTCCGGAAATATGATAACGGGCCATCAGCTCCAAAGCGTCTGAAATGCTGTGTTCCGGAGAAAGATAAATTGGATCAACAATAATGCCGCTTTCCGAACGTTTTACCTTGTCGACCTCTCCTGCCTGATCCTCGATGGACAAGTTCTTGTGGATCACACCGATGCCGCCTTCCCGAGCGATGGCTATGGCCATCCTGGCCTCGGTGACCGTGTCCATCCCGGCGCTTACGATGGGTATGTTCAGCTGGATTCTCTTGGTTATGTGAGTGGAGGTGTCCACTTGGCTGGGCAGAACATCGGAAGCAGCCGGGAGCAGCAGTACATCGTCAAACGTCAGCCCTTCCTTGCCAAATTTGGCCTGAAAATCCATTGGATCAATCCTTTCCTTTAAGAGCTTTTTTATTGATGCATATTTTATCATAATATGAGTAAAAGGCAAGACCTAATCAGGGATTCATAAATAATTCTTTGCTTTGGCAGGTTTTTTTCCCCATCAATGTAGAATACCTTATGGAAAATCAAAGCAAAATGAAGTTGAACTCATTATTGCGCTGAATCTGTTCTGGGAGGTTTAGAGGTATGGAGATAAGGAAAGTCGCCATCCTTGGTTCGGGGCGCCTCGGCCGAGGCATTGCGGAAAATGCCGCCACCAAAGGTTACGAAGTAACCCTTTTCACACAGGGTGCCGGCAGTCAAAACGCACCGCACCGGATTGAACAAAGTTTAAACAGAAAGGTAGCCAAATGGGCGCTTACCGAAACACAAAAACGGGTGATACTTAACCGGATCAGCTATACCGCCGACTTGAAAGAATTGGCCAACGCCGATCTGGTTATTGAAGCAACCGTTGATCATTTATACACCAAGCAGGAACTGCTGCGGACCGCCGACAGGCTCTGCAAGCCAAACGTCATCTTTATCCTTACCAGCGCCATGCTGCCTGTATACGAGATTGCCCGCAGTCTGTCCCGTTCCCAACTGTTAGTCGGAGCCCGCTTCATCCCACCGGTAGTCGATGTGGATGTGGTGGAGTTCAGCTACAGCCAGGACACTGATCCAACAGCGGTTGAAACGGTCAAAAAATTTATCGCCAGCCTCGGCAAGACAGCCGTCCATGTCCATGAATCCCCTGGTTTGGTCAACCCTCGTGCCCTTGTCACCCTCATCAATGAAGCAGCTTATCTTTTGGATGAAGGTGTGGCCGGCGCCGAGGCGGTTGAGATGATCATCAAGCACGGCTGGAGAATGGCCCAAGGCCCCTTCGAGATGGCTGACCGCATGGGCATCGACATCATTCTCGACTGGATGGAACAGCTGCAGGAACGGTATGGTGACCGCTACGCTCCAGCTCCGATCATCCGCAGGCTTGTCCGCCAGGGCAAGCTGGGCGTCAAGACACAGCAGGGGTTCTTCCACTATAACGAGGATGGTCAGCGCATTGACAAATCAGGATTGGGACAGGAGGAGAAGTAATTGAAGATACTGGTAATCAACTGCGGATCTTCATCCCTTAAATACAAATTGTTTGACATGGGTCAGGATTCGGTCATCGCCGAAGGCCGCGTGGAACGGATCGGTGAAAATGACGGAATCATCACCCATCAGGCAGTGGGCAAAGAAAAAGTGAGCAAAACCAAGCCCATTCCCGAGCACAGCGTGGCCATCGCTGAATGCCTCGCTCTGCTTACTGATCCTCAAGTAGGCGCCATTGCGAGTTTGAATGAGATCAAAGGTATCGGCCACCGGATCCTGCACGGCGGCGAATACTTCAAGCAGTCCACCCTGGTCGACGATACAGCTCTGGATCAAATGGAAGAGCTGCGGGATCTCGGCCCCTTGCACATGCCCGCCAATATCCTGGGCATCCGCTCCTGCATGAAACTGATGCCCAACACTCCCCAAGTGGCGGTCTTTGACACGGCTTTCCATTCCACCATGCCGCAGCATGCCTATATGTATGCCGTTCCGTATGAGCTGTACCAGCGCTACCGGATCCGCCGCTACGGCTTCCACGGCACCAGCCATAACTATATCGCCCTCAGGGTCGCTCAGCTGATGAACCGCGATGTCAAAGAGCTGAAGATCATCTCCTGCCACCTGGGCAACGGCGCCAGCCTGTGTGCCATCGAAGGCGGCAAGTCGGTGGACACATCCATGGGCTTCACTCCCCTGGAGGGCCTGATGATGGGCACCCGCAGCGGCGACATTGATCCCAGTGCCCTGGAGTATGTAATGGAAAAAGAACAGGTGCCGATGGAGAACATCATCAACATGTTGAACAAGCATTCTGGGCTGTATGGTATTGCCGGTGTCGGCGACATGCGTGACATTGTCCAGGGAGTGGAAGAGCAAAAGCCCATGCATATGCTGGCCTTTGACATGTATGAGTACCGGATCCGCAAGTACATAGGCGCTTACATTGCCGCCATGAACGGCGTTGACGCCATTGCTTTCACCGCAGGCATCGGCGAGAATACCCCGTCGCTCAGAGCCAAAATCTGCGAAAACCTGAGCTTCTTTGGCATTACCATCGATCACCAGGTCAATCAGCAGCGGGGTGAATTCGAACTCTCCACACCTGCTTCGAAAATCAAGGTCTATGTGATCCCAACCGACGAGGAAGTCATGATTGCGCGAGACACTTTGAAACTGATAAACGAAAACGGCAGTAAGCAAATCTGACAGTGATTAAGAAAGCGGGGGGTTGGCCCCCGCTTATTTGTGAAAGCCACGCAAAAAGACCTTCGCGCGCTCTCTCAAGCAGGGAGACTTGCGAAGGTCTTTAGCTTACGAGCAATTTTAATATGTGAACCGGTGCTGGCCGATGGTGATCGCCGTTGTCCGGTTGTGCATGAAACGATCTTTGGAGATTGTAGGATTGAAGAAGAACAATGCCCCATTGGTCGGGTCATGGCCGTTTAGGGCTTCCAACGCTGCCCGGTAAGCCTGCTCGCTGGCGGGCTGATAAAATGTACCATTGCGGATCGGCTGGAAAGCACCTTCCTGGAACAGCACATCCTTGACTGTATTGGGAAACTTGGGGCTCTTGACGCGGTTGATGATAACCGCCCCCACCGCTACCTGGCCCAAATATGGCTCACCGCGGGCCTCCGCATGAATCATCTGCGCAATCCACTGCACTTCCTGGTCGGTAAGCCACAGGCCGACAGGATACTCTTTCGCACCGTTGTCAGGCACTAACAAGACCTGATTGATTCGGATCAGGGTGCTCTTAAGCTGGTTAATCTCCATCAATTCAGCAACAGTGGTCCCGAAGAGCTTGGCGATCTCGTACAAACTGTCGCCTTTCGACACCTTGTAGCTGATATAACTCGCCTGTTCCTGCTGTTTCGGCTTCTCCACCCTGGAAACGGCCGCACTGCTTGTGCTCGCCAGAGATGCGGCATCGCTGCCGAACTCCTCCTCCAGAACCGAAACGGCAGCTGCTGCCACTTCGGCCGGCAGCGGAATGCTGTCCGGTTCGCTATCCAGCACCGCAGCCGAAGCCACTTCGGCATTTGTCTCTTCCGGTATGAGCTGATCCGCAGCTGCGACTGAGGTCTTTCCTGGCTTAAGCTGATCCGCAGCCGCTACAAATATGTAAAAGTTGACGCTGATTAACATCAATGCCAACATCGGAATCAAACTCGCAAATTTGGTCAACAGTACTTTCCGCACTTGATTGCCCCCCTTTCATCTATTTTATCGGCACAGATGCCTGTTCTATTCTCGTAATTCAAATACTTCAATTTCTCCCTCCCAAAATCCTGCTGCCTTGCCGGCGGCTCCTGGTTTCGCTGTAAACTGAATAGCAAGCTTTATTTTATCCAACACTAACAGTACTACACAGCCTGAGGAGTGCGGCTATGATCAACCTGCCTTTCAGCATCATTCTCCTTTCTGCCGCAGCCGTTCTGATCCTTCTGGGTGCGGCACACCGCGTTTTGGATCGGATGCGGCTGACTGACACAGCAGCCCTTGTGCTGTTGGGGCTGTTGATTGCTGCTCATTTTTTACCTGTAGTTTCCATTTCCCCATATATCGGTATCCAACTCGGAGCGCTGGTGCCTCTGGGTGTCATTATATATTTATTGACAACCGCTGAAAAACATGAGCAGATCCGGGCGGTGATCATCAGCCTGATCGCCGCTGCCGTTGTGTGGCTGTCTGATCATCTGCTGCCGCCGCTCCCCGGGCAGCTGCCATTTGACATTGATCCCCTATACATCCCCGGGATTGCCGCCGGGTTGATTTCATACTTCACCACAAGGTCCAGGCGCACAGCGTTCATCAGTGCTGTTGCCGCTGTTTTTCTCACTGATCTGGCGGCTGTCCTGGCTGCGTCGCTGAAAACCTATCATGCCCGGACAATCATCGGTGGAGGCGGCATATTTGACGCCCTAGTGATCGACGGTGTCCTGGCAGTGCTGATTGCCGAAGGAATCGGCGAAATCGCTGAACGAATCCACCGCGGTAAAGCCACGGTTACCGGCAACGAGGATGGTGACAGAAATGAATAGACTGCTCTTGTCCCTGCTGCTGCTTACTCTTGTGTTAACTCCGACAGCCATCTGCTCGGCTCTTGATCTTGAACAGCTGACCTATGAATTCTCCCAGGATTTAGACATCGATGAACTATGGGAGGAGTGGCTTGAACCAGGCCAGTATATGACCATGCTCACTCCTGATGGTGAAATCATCACGCAAACTGGGCGCCGTATTTTTGAAGGTGATGAGTACCTCACCAGTGACAACCGCCTGTATCGTGTGATTGAGGTCAAAGATAACACAGCCTACACCGAATTGGTGGAAGAAAAGGTGGATCTGGCCAAAGAATTCATCTCACTAAGAGAGATTCGCGAAGCTCTAGGGTTAAGTGCGGCTCAAGCTCAGGAAAAAGATGGGAAATCCGGCCTGATTGCCATTTATCACACCCATAATGCCGAGTCTTACGTCCCCACCGACGGGACCGACAGTATTGACGGCAAGGGCGGCATCCACGCCGTAGGCAGCGGCTTTGCCGAGTCTTTGGAAAGCCTGGGTGTGGACGTGGAATACTCGCAAACCCTGCATCTGCCCCACGACCGGGGTGCTTACCGCCGTTCCCGCAGCACGGTGCTGGAGCTACTTGCCCTCAATCCCGACGCTATTTTTGATGTCCACCGCGACGCTGCACCGCGGGATGCTTATGCGGCAAATATAGCAGATGAATGGATCACCCAGATCCAGTTCGTTGTCGGCCGGCAAAACCAAAACCTGGGCGTCAACCGGCAGTATGCCCAAAGCCTGAAGGCTGCCGCCGACGAACTCTATCCCGGCCTGGTCAAGGGCATATTCTATGCCCGCGGCAATTACAACCAGGACTTGAGTCCGTTAAACCTGCTTCTGGAAGTCGGGGCTCACACCAACAGCCGTGAGGCGGCAGTGCGAGGTATTTCGCTCTTTGCAGAAGTGGTGGACTTCTATTTCTACGGCCCCCGGGACCGGGAGCAGGGGACAATGGCTGCCAAAGGCAGTCAAAGCGCTTTTCGAACCATTTTATGGATAGTTTTGTTCCTAGTCGCTACCGGAACCGGTTTCTACATCATTAATGCTGGAGGCTGGAAAGCCGCTCTGGCCAAGCTCAAACGCAAATAGCTACAGCGGCCGTCCCTGCCGCTGCCTGTTTGTGTACACGCTGTATTCGCGACAGCCGTACGCTCTTGCTGCCTCAACCACCCGTTCCCAATCAGCCCCCACATCCTCTGGATAATGCGCATCGGATGCAATTGTCACCGGTATTCCCAATCGGGCAGCCCTCTGCACAATCGCTGGGGCTGGATACATCTCCTTTACCGGTTTGCGCCACCCGGCCGAGCTTAACTCCAAGCTCAGCTTCTTTGCAGCCATTTTCGCCATGATTTGATCAATCGACACTTCCAAGGCCGGGATTAGCTCACGGTCAGGCTTGTGCCTGTAGATCTTGATCAAGTCAAAATGGGCGATAATGTCAAACAATCCCGATTCGACGGCTTGAGCAAGTACTGCGTAATAATCGATATACGCTTGGTTCACATCATGCCCATCCCATACTTCCGGCGCGAAGTCAAACCCCCACTTGCCGATCACGTGAACGGAGCCAAGGATATAGTCAAAGGGGAACCGGTTGATGATCTTCTCCGCAACCGCTTCCGCGTCGCTCAAATAATCCAGCTCCAGTCCAATTTTCACCGGGATCCCCGCTGCACGGGCATCCAGCAGCAGCTCTATGTATTGATCCAAACTGTGCTGAAAGTCTTTGGCAATCCATTCCCGGATGTATGGGTAACTGTCTTCGCCATCGGCCAAAGGAGCAAACATCGGGTAGAATTCTTTAAATTTGTGGCAGTGCTCGGTAATGCCGATTTCTGTGATGCCCCGCTTTTGCGCCTGGTGCCAGAACGCTTCCAGCCACTCCCGCACATACGGGCCGTTTTCCAAATGGATGTGGTAATCGATCATGGCTCCAGCTCCTCTTTGACCTGCAGATAATGCCGTGCGCTCAAGTACCCGGCCAGTGCCCCTAATGCCACATTGCTCGGCCAGTGTTCATCAAGGAAGATCCGGGACAGTCCCACTGCGGTTGCTGTAAGGTATAAAACAGGTTTCCATTCTGGATAATGCTCCCCCAATACACTTGCTGCCGCGAAAGACGACGATGTGTGGGCCGACGGCATGGCCGCATAGTCATCGGTGAAAGTAGGCCCCTTGAACATAACGCCCTGATTGAGTCTTGGCCGGGCCATGCCGGTGGAGGATTTGATCACCACGGTGTTCAGATCATTGTACAGGCAGGCATAGAACAGATCTTCGCCCACTTCCGACTCCAGCAGCCCGCCGATAAATCCCAGCGCAAGATGGAGGAGTGGATTTCCCAGCAAAGAAATTCTCTCCCATGCATCCCGAGGCAGTGGATCCCGTCTGTCAAGCCATTCATGCAGCGGCTCGTCTGCCAGGATCAAGCTGAAGCTCACCACAAAGCCGCCAACCTCAAACTTAGCCAGCACGGGTTTTGTTGCATAGTATTTCCGCGTGACGTCAGGCAGCTTCTCGATAAAGCCTGGTGCCTGTGCATAAGCAGCTGCTGACAGGCCTGCCAGCAGGAGACAGATCACTATAAGTACTGTCCATCGATACTTAGCCACATATGCCACTCCCACGAATTGCTCGCCGCATAAGGCTACACCTTATATTTACAAAAAAACACCCAAGAGTCAAGCCTTAGGTGACTGAACAAAAAAGCACCGGAAATCGATCCGATGCTGAAAATGGGCACAAAAATGGCTCCCCGGGCTGGACTCGAACCAGCAACCCTTCGGTTAACAGCCGAATGCTCTGCCATTGAGCTACCGAGGAGC